>Ga0209185_1000226_pt1 | contig 81712 bp, 73 predicted proteins | sample SidtaG_2_FD_187425 | JGI IMG/M metagenome (GOLD analysis project Ga0209185, IMG submission 187425) | Marine algal microbial communities from Sidmouth, United Kingdom - Sidmouth_Asex2 metaG (SPAdes) (version 2) | ecosystem: Host-associated > Algae > Red algae > Unclassified | place: Sidmouth... | reverse complement strand
GACAAGATCAAGGAGGCTTCGAGCCTCATTGATCTTGATCCAGAAAAAGGCCTCTGGATTCATAATTGCCCGATATGGAATGATCAATTTATTAACCTATAAAACGGTCAACTCTAATCAGGGATGTGTACATCCCTGGTATGGATTCACAGTTTTTAATAGAATACATTGGTATTGAAAGTGTGACGTATATTTTCTAGGCGTTACACTCCTTAAACTGTGAGCTTAGTTTTGGACATAAATATGCCATCAATTATACAGCTAAATACGTAGGTGCTGGCTTGGGATTACTCTAGGAGAAAAAGTAATAGTGCTGCATCGTTTCGTAGATATTAATAAAGAGAAAATAAAAAAGCCAACAATTCACTTTAAAGTAAAATTGTTGGCTTCATTTTGCCAAAAAATTAATTCTATAATGATTAGCTGACTTTAGGCTTTTATATCATTTGAATTAATTGTTTTCTTTACCCCTTTCGGCATTTCCATAGGCAGTATATTAAGCTCATAAGCTCTTCTTATAAGTCCTGCGGAACTATGGACATGCATCTTGAGGAATAAATTACGACGGTGAGAATCGATTGTGTTTTTACTTAAGAAGAGAATATCTGCAATCTTAGAATTACTGTGTTCTCTTGCTATAAGATATAACACATCCATTTCGCGATCGCTGAGGCTGGTGACGTTAGGGTGCTTAAGCATAGGAATTAGATCAATTAGTTTAAAAATGGTAGTTTTAAAGTATGATTTTTAAATCATTTTTGCAAGTTTTTTTACTCACTAAATGACTAACGGTAGGTATTTGATGATGATCGGTCAATTTTTTTTAATAAAAAATTTACCTTACTGTTTTATACCCAACTTTGAGTCATTATTATGCAATTATAAATCAAAAAGCTTGGCGTACCATCAGCTCAGTAATTTTTATGTGAAAATCACCCTAATGGGTTAACATAAACAGACTACTGTTTGCATTAATTAGTTTAAGTCATTGCATAGAATCGACATTTAGAGTTTTTCTGATTTATATAAACATAGAAAATTGTCTAAAGCAACTGCCATACTGATCGGACTTATTACCATTATAGTTTCTGCATATGCGAGCTTTACAATTCCTGTTACACTTACTGGAATCCCATTTACACTGCAAAGTCTGGCTGTATTCGTCGTTGCCGCTTTCTTAAGACCATCCGGGACGATTATATGCCTAATAGCTTATCTTGTATTAGGAGTAATAGGGTTACCGATATTCGCAGAAGGCACTTCTGGTATAGATAAGATATTAGGCTCTAGTGGTGGTTTCTTGTATGGGTTCTTTTTCTCAGGATTATGGATTTCGTATTTCTATTACTATAAGACACCAATAGGACTATCCCATATGGTCGTAATCTTCTTAACTGCAACTATAATTTTGTTCTTTTTTGGACTATTGCACCTATCGATATTATACGATTGCCGTCGAGCTCTGGAGTATGGATTATACCCATTCTGGCACATGGCGCTCATAAAAGCTGGCATTGCGGCAGTAATTGTCTATACATTAAGACATTATAAGCTAATGGATAGAGGCAGAATCTGAGCTATAAGAGCATAAATTATCTTAATTTCGCTGAAAATTATCAAAGGTGGGTTTATTAATTTTCTTCTTTCTTCTTTCTATAGCTTTTTCTTTTTTGTGTTCCATATTGGAGGCAGTGCTATTAAGTGTCACTCCATCATTTATATCAGCCAAACTGCAATCTGGTTCTGCTACTGGAAAGTTGCTCTCAGAGTATAAGCAAGATATCGATAAGCCCTTATCAGCTATCCTTACATTGAATACAATAGCACATACTGTGGGTGCCATAGGCGTAGGAGCTCAGGCAGGCAAGGTGTTCCCAAGTGAAGGAGGTATAGAATTAGGATTTATGACGTTGACTTGGGAGACTGTTGTCGCAGTTGTTATGACATTAGCCATTCTTATCTTGTCTGAGATCATACCTAAGACAATCGGCGCTAATAACTGGAGAGGATTATCAGGTTTTTCTGTGCAGACGATCCGTATCTTATGCTGGATCTTAGCACCATTCGTATGGGTAAGTAATCTAATTACAAAGACGATGAAAAGTGATAAGTCTAAGTCTGTGCTTAGCAGAGCAGACTTCACCGCTATGACATTAGCTGGAGAGTCGAGTGGTGCACTCGCTAAGCAAGAGTCTTCTATTATTAAAAACTTACTCAACTTTGAGACACAGACTGTCAGAGATATTATGACTCCGAGGACGGTTGCATTTATGGTCAACGAAGAAATGACAGTACAGGAATTCAATAAATCTAATCCGAGTAAGGTGTTCTCAAGAATTCCAGTATTTAAAAGTGAAAAAAATAAAGTGACTGGAATGGTCCTTAAAGATGACATCCTTTCATGTCTCATAGAAAAAGGAGAGGATCAAAAGATCAAAGATATCATGTACGAAGTGATGACTGTACAGGATAATATTCCTCTACCTAATTTATTTAATAAACTTGTAAAAGAAAGGCAACACCTTTTTATCGTTAAAGATGAATTTGGCACTATGGTGGGTATTGTCACTATGGAAGATCTTTTCGAGACATTGCTTGGTCAAGAGATCGTAGATGAATCAGATAAGGTCATCGATTTACAAGAGTATGCTAGACAGAAATTTGATAGCGAGAGTTAATTCCACTCTACTATCCTATTATTTACTTTTTTCTCAGCTTGTCGTTAGCTTATTTTGTATTTACAAAAGAGAAGCTTCTCATATAGTTATCTAATAGAGCGAATAGAGGAATCGCTAAAGAAAAACATAAGTAGGGTGCATAATGTAATAAACTACTTGTAGGCATGTCCCAGTTAGGGATAATCTGATCTATATATTGTGACAATCCAGATGTATTATAAGCAAAAGATACGTCAGATGAGAATAGAAAACCTATAATTAATAATATAGCGGTAAAAACAAATGCCATTGCTATAATGAATTTTAACCCTCTAAAAGAGCTATATTTTTCTGCTGAAAACGAAGGCTTAGTTAGTGATTGCATTATGATTTTCATCATAGCATCTGGAGCCTTAGAAGTCGGCAACTTTGTTAAAGCAGTATTGACATTAAGATGATATAGGTATTGCTGATTAAGTTCTTGGTTATGTGATAATTCTTGCAAGAATACATCACTCTCGGCAGCAGTCATGTTGCCATCTATATAGTCTAATATACGTGTCAGTCCACTATCCATAATTTAAATTTACTGCATTTCTAAATAAGATTCCATTTCTGAAAAATTGGTTTTTATAATTTCAGCTAACTTTTTTCTTGCTCGAAACAACTTAACCTTTGTGTTACTCTTACTGAGTCCTGTTATATCCATCAGCTCTTGTATGCTCATCTCCTCTAAGTAGAACATTCTTACAAGGCCAGCTTCCTCAGACGGCAGATATGCAATGGCTTCTAATAATCTGTTAGATAACTCTAATTGCTCTAATTGTCTATCAGAAGATTGTACTGTACTCAAAACTGTATGATCTACATTATCTATATCAATCGTTGCCTTTCTCTTCCTGATATAATCTAATGAGGTTCTATAGGCTATTCTATATGCCCAAGAACTAAACTTTGATTGTCTATTATACTTTTCTAAGGACTTGTATATTTTTATAAAGGTATCTTGAGTTGCTTCTTGTGCTTCATTTTTAGTCTTAAGTATACTTAGACAAACCGAATACATCTGATCTTGGTATTTCTCTACTAACTGACTGAAGGCTTGTGTATTGCCAGATTGTATATCAGTTAATAATTGATCTTCCGTATTCATGATTTGCTTAGATACCACTTAGACGTAATCCATTAGATTGTGGTTACATTATATATGTCCTGATACAAAAGAGAAATCTGTAGAATCCTGTAACCACTTTTTCTAACAGCTCGTCTAAGTGTAAAATAATAATAATATGAGTTTCTTTGAAGCAATTATCCCAGTCGTAGGCACCATTTCATTTTTTACCGCTGTCATCACTTACATATATATGAAATATAAGTCGCAACATCAACAGAGAATGGCGCTGATAGAAAGCGGTCAAACCGCTGATATATTTACAGAAAAAAAGTTAGATCAAACTTCTAGTTCTTATAAGAATGGACTTCTTCTAACTGGATCAGGTATAGGTTTTCTTTTCGGATTCTTATTATCAGAGGTGACTCATATAGATAAGATTGTTGTTTTCCCATGTATACTTATAGGAGGTGGATTAGGCCTAATATTGTTCTACAAAAGCATCAAAAAACAATCGGAAGATACATACTCTAAGTACTAACCTAAGATCGAATAATTACCAATTATTCCTCTGACGCAAGGTCGTGATATGTGCCAGATGGTGATCACTATGCCAGCCGTACTGAGTGAGTAACTGGGCTAAGCTGATATCTCTTTTCATCTCTGGATGATAGACTACTCTAAGATAATCATCTGCAGTCATAGAACGCAACACATGAGTCCATCTATGATGTATACCCTTTAATATCTGCATACTGACAGATGGCTCTAATGTTCCTGCATCACTCATGCTACACCACGCCTCTTGATCGTAAGGTCTAATATGTGGCGAATCCTCTGTCATCCCTAACTTAAATCTTGTAAAAGCATTAATATGGCTATCCGCAATATGATGTACCAACTGCCTGACCGTCCAGCCACCTGGTCTATAAGGTGTATCGATCTGCTTAGTGCTGAGTCCCGACATCGTATTGTCTAATCTTTCAGGTAGATGCTCTATACTATCTATACACGAGCTTTTTTTGTCATCTGATACAGTATCTGGTATAGTATATCTTCCGATCGGAAACTTTAGTATTTCTATGTTTTCCATTGCAGTAATTGGTATACAAATAGAATTAATTCTGGATATAAATAAAATTGCTGTAACAATTAGATATAATATTACATCTATATTTTGATATAGAGCCTATATCTTGCAGGTAGGTATTAAAATTAGTTGTCACAAAAAATTAGCTATTATCGATGAAGTATTTTCTTGCCTTAATTATCAGTATTGCTACGACATACTCTGGATGGACTGGATATCAACTATATGAAACTACACAAAAGGAAAATGTCTACAAGTATGATTATGCAGAAATCAAGCTGGTAAAATATGGCTTATTTAATCTTGATATATGGAAGGAAAAAATCTTCAGTATTCTAGAAACTAAGGCTGGAGGTTTCGAGCTAAGATCCAGTGATTATAATGGCATACAGCGGCAGATAGAAAAGTACTTAGTCCAAGTCCACAAAGATTATTTTGAATCTGGTAAGATTATAGAATACATCACAGAAGAAAGCAAATCAGACAAGAAAGGCGTCTCTAAGTTGCTGATGGGATTATTCAAAGGAAAGATAGAAAAGCAAATAGAGAAAATAGATTTCAAATCTCAAATACCTGGACTGGCTAAGCAGCTAACCAATGAGTTAAAGAAAAAAACACCTGAAATCAAAAAAGCCATCACAGATCAGATTAGTAAAATAATTGCTGAAGAAACTTCTAAGGGCATGCAAGATCAGAGACAAGTCTACATAGAAAAATATGAAGTCAACAACTTAGAAGAGCTGTCTAATTATCTAAGCGATCAGATCATACAAATACAATCTCAGAAAAAGAAATGGATCACCCACACTCTCATAGGGTTGTTACTATCTATCGTCTTACTTTTAGCAGGTATCAGGCTCTTAGGTCTTAAGTTATCTATGACATTCCTATCTATAATATGTAGTATATTCCTTATTATCGGATTAGCATTGCCTATGATTATTCTGGATGCAAGACTGACGGAGGTGGATTTGAAAATTATGGATGAGACGGTCCACTTTGATGAGCAATTCATGTATTACCAGAGTAAGAGTATCATAGATGTGACTCAGACACTCCTTAGAGGCAAAGGAACAGATCTTAAGATTGTAGGATTTCTAATATTGCTATTCAGCATCATACTTCCTGCTATGAAAATGCTCGCTACTAACTTATATTTGTATGCGGCTAATGCAAGAAGAAGTCGAATTCTTAAGACAATCATATTCCACCTAGGAAAATGGAGCATGGCGGATGTATTCGTCGTGGCGATATTTATGTCATACATCGGCTTCTATGGATTGGTTAATTCTCAGCTTGGAGATATGGAGCGGCAGACAGATTCATTTACTCTCGATACCATTAATTATTCTTCGTTAGCACCTGGGATTATATTCTTTACACTATACTGCATCTTCTCGATAATGATGAGCAGTATTGTACATAGACAAGAGAAAAAGACCTATGCTACAAGTACCCAAATGTCATCGCAAGATATAGACCAATTAGAAATAGAAAAATGAATTCTTTGACGTAAATGTATTCCTTACGTTCTAATACCATACCCCCTATAACTGATATAGGAAATGACACTACAATTAGGTGTTGCTCAGATATACCATCGATAAAGAATATACTAATTAGACCTAATAAAAACATAGCATAAGTCAATTCTATCTTTCTGATAGAATCGAATTTTTTCTTCTTACGCAATACATTCTGCATACCAATAAGAATAACAATAGTAAGTATACACAGACCTGGCTTAATCAATATTATAGAATTAGAAAAATCAAAGGCAGGTAAGCTATAATTCTTTGTAAAAATAGATTTATAAACATCCAATAACTCAGCACTATATGCATATACTCCAACTAAAAATAAGCATGACAAAAAGCCAAAAAATAACTGAAGAAATTCTTTGAAATCAAAGTTCCTAAGATTATATAATCCCATTGCCAATGCTACAAACATCAATATATAAGGATAATAAAAGATAGTAGCTAAACCTAACAGGAAGCCTGAGTTAAACATCGTAGCGATCGGTTGATATTGCTTATATATCTTAAACAAACTTCCAATACTGAGCACAAAAAATAAATTTGCCAGTAAGATCACATTGAAATTCTCAGGCTCTAATACAGAAGACACAAATAAAATAAAGATGGCTCCAGGAATAGTACTTAATGCCCTGCTTAGTCTGTGTACAGTAATATATTTGCTAATGATGACCGCTTGCATTACTAATAGCAAGATGCTGACTGACGTCTGAAAGTATGGGCTCGAAGATAATATGCTACCCAATGCAGGAAATAATGGTGTATCTATGTTAGTAGGTGTGGGATCTAAATAATACTTAAGCTGTAAGCCCACAGCAAACAATACCAAGAATATGATATTAATAAATAAGTTACGTCTGAATAAACTAAGCAAATAATTAGGTTTCTATGTGTTGAAATTTCTAAATCAGAATATGAAATTACTAACAAGAGATCAATATCTTAAATTAAATCATGCCTATCGGCAAATTACAATTCTGTGACAAAAATCATATGCTCAAGATATACCTTTAAGCTCTAATGAGCTTAATAGATAGTTATAAGGTTGTCACAGTAACACACCATGATCTCAATGTCCATGAGATAGCTAACTTCTATATCAATCCCACAGATGGAAAATCTAAGGATGACATCATCTCTAAGCTCACGAATTCTCATGAAATAACAGAGTTGATCTACTTAGAGACCTGTAATAGAGTCAGTTACATCATATATGGTCTATCTGAAATAGATGAAAAATGGCTTCAGGATTTCTTTTTAGATATCAATCCACACTTAGATTCGGCTATCAGTGATAGCTTGAAGAAATTTGTCACCATATACGAGGGAGAGCAAGCGGTGAAGCATGTATTTGAGTTAGCATCGTCTATGGATTCCTTAGTAGTGGGAGAAAGAGAGATATTCTCACAACTCAGAGCTGCCTATAACCATTGTTACGAATTAGGAACGACTGGAGATTTTCTCAGGGTATTAGAGAATACCACAGTCACAACAGCTAAGAAGATATACAGCAATACCAAAATCGGAGAGAAGGCTCTATCTATTGTGTCATTAGCCATCAGAGCTATGATGGAAAGACAGCCTAACCACAATCAGAAGATATTACTTGTCGGATCTGGTGAGACTAACTCACTTGTCGGTAAGTTCCTCAAAAAGTATAACTTCCAAAATGTAGAGATATATAATCGAAGTCTGGATAATGCTAAGACCTTGTCACAGAGGCTTGATGCACCATCATTCCATCTGAAAGATCTAATTAAAGCACATGATTTTGACATTATATTCATCTGTACTTCTGCACAAAAAGTTATCATAGATCTACCACTCTATCAGAAAATGCTAAATGGGGATACGTCTAATAAGGTTATCATAGATCTATCTATACCAAGAAATGTGTCGGAAGAAGTCGTAGACTTTTGTAACGTCGACTATATAGATATTCAATGTCTAAAGAATATTGCGGAAGAAAACCTTGCTTTTAGAAAAAGTGAACTCTCAAAAGCAAGACCGATTATCAGAGAGGAGCTGAATGCATTTAGAAAAAAATTGCAAAAAAGACAGATAGAAAAAGCTATCTCTAAACTCCCTACAGAATTAAGTAATATCAAAGACAAAGCCATCAATATCGTCTATCAAAAAAGAATGACTGAGCTACCAGATGAGGTAAAAGTTCTCGTCATGGAAATGATGGATTACATGGAAAAGAAATGTGTCGCTTCTACAATGAGAATGTCTAAGGAGATATAATAAAATTCACGTTTTAGATTTTTGCTATTTCGACAATTTAATTAATCACCCTGCACATCGGATACACTTCACTGACTCAGGCATAAACATTAGACGCTTAGGATTGATCGGTTTGCTACAATTCTTGCACAAACCGAAACCCGCCTTATCGATTTGGGTCATTGCCATCTTCAATTTGTTACGCTTAGAAATTTTGTTTCTTAAAGAGGCCTCCATGACACTCTTATTATTGATGGCATCCATCCTACTGATTCTTCCGAGTGAATTCTCAGGAGAAATAGGCTGAGTCATTTTTTCAGTTTCTTTGATGTCTTGCTCATATTTAACAATGAGTTCCTCTATTTTAGATCTAAGTGCTGCCCTATCTTCAATGGTCATATTATCTTAAATTAAGCTATAAGTTAGGTTTTTTTTGGCTGATTGGACTATATTAGTCTCGACCCTTCGTTATAATTGTAAGTTGGCACAACATAACTGGACATATTATTCTCTCTCAGGAAAACCCTATGCATTGGACATGTATCATGGGGAAGATTCGGGGCATCTTATCTTTTTTGTCAATAGTCGAGTGATTATGATTGAGTTTACACAAAAAGATCCAAAGACTTTTAATTTTTTTATAGAAAACCAACTGATAGAATTCAGTATAAAGAGAGAGGATAGGGCATATTCTTACGAAGTGACCCCTCAAAATCCTGAAGGATCGCAAGAACCAGAAAAATTATTCACAAAGCATTTTTGGATACCTCTAATCATGCTTATCATTGCGCTTAATTTATTAGTCATTTTCTTAAGCTAAGTTATATTTTGGAAACTCTAAGTCTCTACATAGAAAGCCTGATATTTGCATCAGACAAGTCGATTACTACTGCTGCTCTCAAGCAGACACTCAATGCACACTTAGATGATGCGATCAAAGATGCAGACATACAGGCATCTATAGATGAGTTAAAAAAGAAATATGATGACCCCAATCACTCATTCGAAATCATAGAGATCGCTGATGGATACCAATTTATGACTAAAGGTGCTTACTACCCTCTCCTAAGCCAACACCTTCGTATCGAGTCTAAGCGTAAGTTATCTAAGTCAGCCCTGGAGACATTAGCCATTATATCCTACAAGCAACCGACGACTAAGTCATCTATAGAAGGTATTAGGGGTGTCAATTGTGACTACAGTGTACAGAAGCTCTTAGACAAGGAACTCATCGAGATGACAGGTAGAGCAGAAGGACCAGGTAGACCATTGCTCTATGGCACTACTCCGAAGTTTTTGAACCATTTTGGCCTTAAAGACCTTAATGAGTTACCTAAGCTTAAGGAATTTGATATGGAAGAAAATACAGTAGGTATTTCAGAAGAAGAATAACACCCATTACAAAGATTGCGTATTCTATTTCATAATGACTCTTCTATTTTTCTTCTGCAGGTAATCATTGACTTTCAAAATTTATTATAATAACATGGAAGAATTAGATAGCAAACCACTCATTAATCGTGTCGCTAATAGCAACATTAATGTCATTAATTTAGAGAATTACTATCCAGAAAATGAGATGATCGAGTTTGATCTCAAGCCATACTTGTTTAAAGAACTTATTCTAAAAGAAAAAGACTTCCGATCAGCACTCAAAGAAATAGACTGGACGATTTACCAAGGTAAAACAGTTCTAATCCACAATTCTAATGACGCCATCATACCTGTATGGGCATACATGCTGGTCTCATCATACCTAACAGGAGTCGCATCAGAGATCTTCCAAGGTACGCTATCAGAATACCTGAAGCATTACTACACTAATCAAATTAATAGTATGGATCTAAGCCAATACCAAGAAGGTCGTGTCGTCATTAAAGGGTGTAGTAATAAACCTGTACCTCCGTTGGCTTACGCGTTATTGACTTCTAAGCTTAAGCCTTATGCACAGAGTATCATGTATGGTGAACCTTGCTCTACTGTACCCATTTTTAAGAGACCTCGTGTTTTGAATAAATAAAAGGGGGAAATGCTCTACATAAAAAACTGCACTGGAATCCAATAATAGCATAAGACTGCTGAATTGTAGATTTAATTTCTCTTCTTAGCTTTCCTATTCTCCTCATCTATTAATAACGCCTCACTGTAGGTGTCCATAATTGCTTCTATCGGTAGAGATTGGATGTCCGTAAGCATGATACCAGATACCATCTTGCGATTGCGATATTCCAGTAAGCCATGTTCGTTAGATAATTTCTGTCCATGTATGAAGCACAACTCGATCTTGTTACCCTTGACAGGATTAAGATAACAGACCCAGCTATTATGATAATAGAATGGAATCCTAAATCTTATTTTGCCTGCAATACCAGGAAATTCCATAAACTTATCATGCAAGAAATAACATATCTCTTTCTGGTTGTCAGATAAGTTTTCTGTGAATAAATCTAAGGCGTCCACTATCCATTAATTATTTTCTCTACTTCAGATAATATTTGCTGATGCTTATTCTCAGATATGTCTAATAATTTTTTTGCTTTCGATAATCGATCATTGACATAGTCCGCATCTTTTAGATCCTTGCAATTGATCATGACATTGAGGTATGCTCCATATACTGCAGTATGACTACAGAGAGCCCCCACACCTACATCAGAGATGGAGGCAGGGTTACCTTTCTCTACCATTGCATCTAATAGAACATAAGTATCAGAAGCCGTCTGCATGACCCTTAGGGGTATATCTATCGCATACTTTGTGGCTGCATCTATTGCTATTTTTCTTTGCTCTTTTTCAGCATCGGTTGACTTTGGTAATCGTATCGCTTCTATAATCTTATTAAATGATTCCGTGTCTTCATCTACTAAGTATAGAAGTTCGTCTTTTAATTTCTGTCCTTGCGATGCATAATCAGAGAAATATTCCCATTGTTCGTCCCATCCTTTTTTGATCGCAGACAGGTTAGCCACCATCGTACCTAATGCTGCTCCTAACGCTCCAGCATATGCGGCAATAGATCCACCACCTGGCGCTGGACTCTCTGAAGCGGTCTCATCTGCAAATGCAGCAGTACTCATCTGCACTATAGGCCTTACGTTCTCTTCTTCTAAAAGGTATTCGATTACCTTTTTCTTGGGATCAAATGGGGCCAACTCATCCAGACCTAATGACTTAACTGCGATATGGATGATTCCCATTTCTGATAATCCTATAGATCTCTCTTGCTTTCTTAAGAAGTGCTTACCTGCATCGATGAGGACCTTCTTAGGAACAAGACCTACAAGTTCAGAACCTGTTACTCTAATGCCTCTCTTATCAGCACACTGACAAGTGGCATCAAACGCCTCATGCAAACTCGTAATCTTAATGTCTGTCAGATTCATAGATATCTGAGCTACCTTATACTCATCTATATACCAACCGATCGCCTTGACAGACTTAAGCAAGCCTGGCGCTCTTAGAGGAGTCCCATCATTATCTCTTAATATCTTACCTGTTACAGGATGTCCTTCTCTTTTGACTCGGCCATTTTCTCTTATGTCAAATGCAATAGCATTAGCTCGGCGTACAGAAGTTGTATTAAGATTGATATTATAAGCCACTAAGAAGTCTCTTGCTCCTATAGCTGTCGTTCCAGCTCTCACATGTTGCTCAGCTGGACCATAGTCTGGTTTCCAATTTGGGTCTTTTATTTTCTTAGAGAATCCTTCGTACTCACCAGATCTAATATTAGCTAAGTTCTTTCTTTCTTCTGATTTAGCTGCAGCTTCATATAGATATGTAGGGATACTTAGTTCCTTCCCTACTCTTTCTGCAAGTTGCTCTGCATAAGGCACAGTCTCTTCCATCGTCATATTAGAGATCGGAATCAGTGGACACACATCTGTAGCACCCATACGTGGATGCTCTCCTTTATGTGTAGACATATCTATGAGCTCAGAAGCCCGCTTAATCGCCATAAATGCAGCTTCTATAACTGGCTCGGGCTCTCCGACAAAAGTTACTACAGTCCGATTAGTAGCCACCCCTGGGTCGACATCTAATAGCTTAACACCTTTGACAGCTTGTATTTCGTCTGTTATAGACTTAATGATATCCATATTAGCACCTTCACTAAAGTTAGGTACACACTCGATTAATCGTTTTGATGACATTTCTAAGTTGAATTTGTATCAAAAGTATATGTATTTTTAACCATGCTCTTATTTCCGTTTGTTTTTTTTATCGATATTGAGAACATATAAATCTATCCGTCTTCTGAAATATATAATATATATATCTATACTACTGCTTACATTATGTAACTCAACTTCTCTCATATCGCAAGAAGTCGCAATCTCTGACGAACTCAATGTTAGAAATTACTTCTCTTACGAACTGATCGGACAAGTCGATGATCGTATAATAATCTATAGAGACAAGGGCTTCACTAAGGAAGTCGATGTCTACAATGAAGATATGGAGCATACTCAGTTTTCAGAATTTATATTCGAAAAGAAGAAAACAGATGTCTATACAGTGTTGGGTCAGGATACTGCTTTCCAAATGATATATGGATATTTACAAAAAGATTCCCTCGTCCTCAGAATGAGAGAATATGACAGAATAGTAAGACTCATAGATAGCACCACTCTTATAAAAATACCTAAGAAAGATATCAAAAAGAGATTTCAGTACAAGATCTCGCAAGACAAGTCAAAGATACTTCTCAGTTCAGTGACGAGTGATAATCAGTTTATATTCATTATGTATGATTGTCGAGAAAAAAGAATTTCTTGGACTAGAAAATTAGTTTTTGAAAAAGATTATTACAAGAGATATGAAGGCATGATACTGACTAATGATGGTAAAATAATCGTACATGTACCGAGTGATAATTCTAATACAAATGAGTTAGACTTTCTTATTATAAATCCACATTCTAATCAACAATTAGAGTTCAAAGTTTTCTTAGGTGAGAATGCCTACACGGATATGTATTTTGAGTTTGATAATATCAATCAAAATCTAATAGTCTGTGGTAATTATTCTGAGAAGAAAGGAAAAGAAGTCGTAGGATTATATTTAATGAAATCAAATATTAATAGAATCAACGCCACTCTCGTACCGACATTTATAAAACATAAATCATCATTAGGTCAAGAACTGCTGCAAGGCAAAAAAAGAAATCGTAAGAGAATATTTGATGATCTGCAAGTAAAAAAAATCGTCTTCCGAAACGATGGTGGTGTCTTAGTCATATCAGAAATTACTAAAGAATTCTCTCGTAGAAGCCCATATAATAGCACTTATGCAAGGAATAATGCTAATAGTTATGCTCGGAATGGATGGGTAGATCATTACACAGATGATATCCTGATTACCAATATCAATAATGATATGCAGATCGACTGGACAAAAGTCCTGTATAAGAAACAATTCTCACAAGATGATGATGCCGTATTCTCATCCTTCTTTGTCATGAAGACGCCTTCTCGTCTGAGATTTATATACAACGATGCAATCAAAAAAAGCAGTACGGTCAGCGAATACCTGATAGACCCAACTGGCAAAATCGCAAGGAATAGTCTCCTAAGTACTGAATATCAAAATATGAAATTGCGATTCCAAGATGCTCTACAACTCAGCGCTAATTCGATCCTTGTTCCTAGTGAGCAGAACTATGATCTTAATCTTGTGAAGATTACTTACTAGATTGCGGTTTGCGGTTTGCGGTTTTCGGTTTGCGGTTTGCGGTTTGCGGTTTGCGGTTTGCGGTTTTCGGTTTGCGGTTTGCGGTTTGCGGTTTGCGGTTTTTAGGTTTTTAGGTTTTTAGGTTTTAGGTTTTAGGTTTTACGGTTACCTGTTCTAAAAAAGGTTCGCATTGATTATTTAAAAAGTTCGTCTTATCAATCCTATATTCTTCATGTCTATGGAATTTTATTGCGAATCCATAGTCTAAATAGATCCGTTATTCTACTCTTAATTTATCTTATCGTGTATAGCATTTACCTTCTTGTGGATATCATTGATTTGTGCCTCTATTCTGTTGTCGTCTAACGGCAGTCTATCTGAGAAACTTATATGCGCATAATACTGCCATATCTCATCTACATCTTCATAACTTATTTCGTAAGGCGTATATAGTGGATTATCCGAAACTAATACTAATCTGTCGTCCTTAGGGTCTACTTTGACCCGCTTGTAGACCATTCCTTCTCTACTGCTGACTATGATATACGTTCTATCATTCTTAATGTCAGATAGCTTCTCTACATAGGCACTGATCACTATAGAGCCTGACTCGATGGGCAACATGGAATCACCTTGTATCTCAAATGCTCTATATGTTCCTGTGGGAATTTCTGGGATATTAATCTTAGGTAACTCTCTAATGTATTCTGGATTCTGATAAGAATCGAGATAACCTGCCTCAGCCTTAGAGTCTACTAATTCTATATGGCTGTTGTTATCTCCATCTACACTTATTGCTAATATACGCATATCTTTATTACGCATAACCTCGTAATCATTATGACTGATATCACGTGCTATAAGCTCGTCAATTGTTATACTAAAGTGATCCGCCATCCTTATAAGCATAGCAATATTAGGCTCTGTCTTACCTCTCTCATAATCACCTAATGTTGTCCGAGGCAACTCTAATATATCAGAGAGGTCTTGCTGTGATAACTTGTGTTTCTTACGGAGATACTTTAAGTTATGGCCTATCATATGAAGGTTTGTGTTTGGAATATTACGGTGCTAATTTGAGCTTACACTCAGATTGTTTAGATAATAATAAATATAAATGTAAGAACAAATGTCGAATAAATCGATATAATATGTCAATATTATCGTCTAATCAAATAAGCTCATCTGACCTGAGACTTCATCTAAATTCGCCTCTTCTATCAGGCTGTGGTCATTGTTTCTAACATTATTGACCTTATCAGAGACTGGAATAGCTTCCATTAGTTCGCTGGGGTACGGTTGGATAATAGAAATCAATTGCTGAGGATTCAGATCATCACTAAGCCATAATTCTTCTTGTGCATTGGTAAGAATAGCGGGCATTCTATCATGTATATCTTCCATCAAGCTATTAGAAGCCTGAGTAATTACTGTGAATGACTGTATCTCTACCCCATCTGGTGACTGCCATTTCTCCCAGAGACCTGCCATAGAGAAAATCTCCTGGTCCTTAGTTTTGATGTAATAAGCTTGTTTACCCCGAGATGTCTTTTTCCATTCATAAAATCCATCAGCTGGTACGATGCATCGACGACTTGATACTGCCGACTTAAATGCATTTTTCTCTAGCAGTGTCTCTACTCTGGCATTGATCATCTTATAACCGACCTTTATATCCTTAGCCCAGAATGGTATCAGTCCCCATCGCATCGGCAAGAAATGATCACGATCCATATGAGCGATCACTGGCATCATATGCGTAGGTGCCACATTATAATTGGGTAGGGGATTATATCGTATTAAGTCTTCGGAATAGAAGGTAGACTGGAATCTCTTCTCGAGTTCTTTCTGAGTTTTAGTAAGTGATGACCTTCCACACATACTGGTAAGATTAGGTATTACATTATATAGAGATTTCTAAGCTATACTGCTGCAAAATTTTGCTAAACTATAAAGAGGCGCTTATGTTCTACGCTTCACATAACAATCAATCCCTTTAGCTTTAAGATCGCTAGAAGATCTGACCGCTGTACCATAGTCTGTATATCTGGAAGCAATCACGGTGTGATACTGAGAGTTATCAAATCTAGCCACCTCAGCATCAGAGAAACCTAAGTTCTGCAACTTTTTTCTCATTTCACCAGCATTAGATTGTACTAAATAATTACCAGCTATCAGCATATATTGTCCAGATGAGTTACCTGAAGTGCTGTTAGTTGTCTGAGTGTATCGTGTCGGAGGAGGTGTATCTTCGACGACTTCTTCTTCTATTATTTCTTCGACTTCTTCGAAATCAGAATCGCCATCTTCTTCAGTATAGTCTATATCTTCTCCTTCGAACTGATCCTCATCTTCTCCACCTATTAGTTCACCAGCTTCGTCCATGAGACCATCCGTAGTCTCAGATACTTGCTCGATCCCATCTGTAACAGGATTATCGCCACATGATTTCAGTACAGTACTGAACCATATATATATGACGATCAACACTACGATCCAGCTGATAATTTTAAACATTTTTCCCATAAGTAATTTAATATATATTATAAAAATAGATAATATTTAATAAATACTACATCTCGATTGCTTTTAGGTCTTAGAACTTATCTTTAATTTGACCCATAATTACAATAATATGAGAAAAGGGTTTCTTCTGTTTTCCTTTATACTGGTTGCTATTATAGTGGTGCTATCCCTACTGATTAGTCTTAATTTCTTATGGATATTCCTATTAATAGGACCTATTATCCTTCTGGGTCTCTTTGATGCATTTCAAAATAAGCATGCTTTGCGAAGGAACTTTCCAGTATTAGGTTGGACCCGCTATGCCGCAGAGTGGTTGCGACCTAAGCTCTATCAGTACTTTATAGAGTCAGATACGGATGGACGCCCATTCTCCAGATTGCATCGGAATATCGTCTACCAGAGAGCTAAGAAAGTCAACGACACAACTCCATTTGGCACACAGCTGCATGTCTACGAAGAGGGTTACGAATGGATGAATCATAGTATCGCTGCATTAGATGGTCATGATCTCAATCCAGATCCACGTAAGCTTGTAGGATCTAAGGACTGCACACAGCCATACAGTGCCAGTGTATTTAATGTCAGTGCCATGAGTTTTGGCTCTCTAAGTAAGAATGCTATTATGGGACTTAATGGAGGCGCAGAGATCGGAAACTTTGCCCACAATACAGGAGAAGGTGGCATCTCACCTTATCATAACAAGCATGGTGGAGACCTCATCTATCAGATAGGTACGGGGTATTTTGGTTGTCGGTCTGATGATGGAAATTTTGATGCAGAACTCTACAAGAAAGCTACAGCACCTGATAATATCAAAATGATAGAGATCAAATTATCTCAAGGTGCTAAGCCTGGTCATGGAGGTATATTGCCAGCTAAAAAAGTCACTAAAGAAATTGCCGAGATCAGAAATATAGAAATGGGGAAGGATGTCCTATCCCCGCCATTTCACAAAGCATTTAATACACCGGTAGGTCTCTTAGAATTTATAAAAAAATGTCGAGATTTATCTGGAGGCAAGCCTGTAGGATTTAAGTTATGTGTCGGACATAAAAACGAATTCTTAGCCATCTGTAAGGCAATGGTAGAGACTGGAATTACACCTGACTTTATCAGTGTAGACGGTGGAGAAGGTGGGACAGGAGCAGCGCCATTAGAATTTAGTAATTCGGTGGGTGTACCAGGACGTGAAGGATTGACTTTTGTGTATAATGCCCTCATCGGATTTGATCTTAAGAAAGAGATTACTCTTATTGCGTCGAGTAAGATCGTCTCAGGATTCGATATATTCAAAGCCATCTCCTTAGGCGCAGATATATGTTACAGTGCCCGAGCGATGATGATGGCAGTAGGTTGCATCCAAGCATTAGAATGTAATCATAATACTTGCCCGACAGGCGTAGCGACACAAGAGGCTCATCTTGTCAAAGGCCTTGTAGTAGAAGACAAAAAATTCCGTGTCGCTAATTATCATCAGCAGACAGTCAAGTCATTCGTAGAACTAATGGGTGCCGCAGGACTGGATGACCCTGATAAGATCAATAGAGAACATGTGTATCAACGAGTGGAACAACATCTCAGCAGAAGTTATGCTCAACTATATCCTTACATATCTGAGGGCTGCTTAAATGATCCCATCTCTGTCCCAAGAAAATGGAAAAAGTATATGGCGCAGGCTGATGCCAATAGTTTTGCACCTAAGTTTCAGGAGGTGTTTATTGAGGAGGATTAGGGTTGGAGTAAATCGTAAAGGTGGAATAATGAGGACAGAATCAGGATTAGGAGGATTATAGGATGATCGGAATTAGGGCGGAAAAAATTATTACAAGCAAGATCTGACAGAGATTAGCAATCTCTTAGATGTGAGCTTTGGTCTATCACAATGTAGTCTCAAGACAGAATCTTGATTATTTATTAAATATAGTTCACTATGCTCTTGCGCTCTGCTGCAAACTACGCTTAACATGTTATAATGAGGACAGAATCAGGATTAGGAGGATTATAGGATGATTAGGATTAGAGTTGAAACAGTTATTACAAGAAAGATCTGACAGAGATTAGCAATCTCTTAGATCTGAGCGTTGGTCTATCACAATGTAGACTCAAGATAGAATCTTGATTATTTATCAAACGTAGTTCGCTATGCTCTTGCGCTCTGCTGCAAACTACGCTTAACATGTGAGCGAAGAATGAGTCGAGTGATCTTTCTTGTTTAGGGTAAGCCAGCATATTAAGAAGACTTTCTTTCCTTCTGCAAACCATACTTTAGAATGAATAAAAATCTAACTTAGGAACGATATCTTCCAATAACTAAAACTGAAAAATTAAGTCCATTTTGTATAATATTGATGGTTTTTCTACTCCAACTCCTCATAACACTCTACTCCAAATGCTGGCGTACAGATACATAAAAAAATTAAATCTTCGGTACCGATATTTTTGATTCGTTGAGCGGTATTCTTTGGAATTTTTATTACATCATTTGGCTTGACTTCCTTAGAGAAACTTTCGCCTATTTCCATCTGCCCTACTCCACTTAAGATATAATAGATCTCATCAGTATCTCGCAATCTATGCCAAGCAGTGGTGATACCCGCTTCTACTCTCGCTCTGGACAATGAACAATTTCGATCATCTGGATGATTAAGTAATTCTAATATGTGGCAGCGTTCTTCTGTATGGAATTCTTCTGACTCGTCGGTTTGGATGTATTTTATGTCCATGTTTGTTTAATCCATTTTACACTTAGATTAATATTCATATTCTAAGCGTTATTATTATCTCAAAATACACACTTTTCTTAAGCTACTAATCTGCATTGTAATACATTTGAAGAATATATGGATTGGAAGTCAAGCATTGCAGGTTTTAGGTCGTATCTCATTCTGGAGAGGTCTATGTCTGTACATTCCATAGATGCCTATATCAGAGATATCAATAAGCTGCGAGAGTACATAGCGATTAAGGAAATGACGACTAATCCTGTGGAGGTTAATTATCCGCTCATGCAAGAATTTATCGCATACTTGCATAATCTTGGACTCGGAGATCGGACACAAGCACGCATATTATCAGGTATCAGAGCATACTACAAATATCTACTTGTAGAAAATGTCGTAGACGTAGATCCTACTGAACTCATAGATGGTCCTAAGCTCAGCCGAAAAATACCAGATGTCTTATCTTTAGAAGAGATCAATAGTATACTATCCGTCATAGACCTAAGTGAAGATCATGGACATCGTAACAGAGCTATGATAGAGACACTCTATGCTTGTGGACTGCGAGTAACAGAGCTTATAACACTCAGGTTGTCTAACTTCTATCATGAAGAAGAATATGTCAAGGTCTTAGGTAAGAATAACAAAGAAAGAATCGTTCCTATAGCACCAGAAGCGATCAAGCAGAATCTTATGTATATCAATAGTTATAGAAATAAGTTAGATATAAAAGAAGGACATGAAGACTTTGTGTATCTCAACCGAAGAGGTAGGGGGCTTAGTCGCGTGATGGTATTCATGATAATAAAAGATCTTGTGGCTAAGGCAGGCATACAAAAGAAAGTCAGTCCCCATACGTTCAGGCATTCCTTTGCGACACATCTTGTGGAGGGTGGTGCAGATCTGAGAGCTGTACAAGATATGCTCGGACATGAGTCGATTACTACAACAGAAATCTACACACATATAGATAGAAAGTACCTTAGAGAAACCATCATGAGGTTCCATCCTAGAAATCGTAATACTCAGAATAATTAATGGAAAAAAAACAGCTACATACCTGGTATTGCATAATCGCCGGCTTCTGTTTATGTTGTCTGATATTATCATGTGCTAAAATTGGAACGCCTCAAGGAGGCCCCAGAGACGAACGGCCACCAAGCATCCTTAGTGAAAGTTCGACGGCTAACTATCGAACTAATTTTGAGAAACAGGATATAGTATTTGAATTCGATGAATGGATTAAGATTGTCAATCCTCTAAAAGAAGTTGTTGTTTCTCCACCGACAGATTATCCAATCAGGTTTGCTGTCAAGGGCAAGAAAGGCATTTTTGAATTTGCAGACGAAGAAGTTCTTAAAGAGGATGTCACTTACCAGATTAATTTTGGGAATGCTATACAAGATTTCACAGAAGGTAATGTGCTGAAGAATCACATTTTCGTTTTTTCCACAGGTGACAAATTAGATTCTCTAAGTCTATCAGGTAAGATTGTAGATGCGTTAGATGGATCGACTAAGGAAGATGTCCTAGTAATGTTATATGATAATCTTTCTGATACTGCTTTTTCTACACAGAAGCCATTGTACTTTGCTAGAACTGAAAGTGATGGAAGTTTCAAATTACAAAATCTAAAGAATGACACTTTCCAACTCTATGCACTCATAGACAATAATGTCAACTATTATTATGACCAAAGTAGTGAGTACGTTGGGTTCTTAGATACTCTGATTATTATGAATGACTCGGTTAACAATGGATTTAAAATTGAAATATTCGATGAGTTAGATAGTAACAGAATTATAGAATACACACAAACCGAAAAAGGTCTAATAAAAGTACTATACAATAAATTGCCCTCAGGTATATCTATTGCTCATTCTCAAAACATAGATAGTTACTATAGAGAAGAAGGTGACACTCTAAAAATCTGGCATACAGATATAAACAGTGACAGCTCAGAATTCTACATTAGATATGACAATCGTACCGATACAATACAAAATAAGAGATCGAGAAAAAATATATCTGACTCTGCTCTATCCATAGATCGCAGGCAATCTAAAAATCTAAATGCTTACAGAGGCGATAGCGTAAGTATCCTGTTCAATCATTATTTGCTCCCAGAACAAGACTCAATAATTGCCATAGTATCTGATACGACTTTCAATTATGCAATATCAAATTACACCACAGATGGACAATTCCTACACTTAGATATGGACACAATACCTACAGGTAAAAACTACAACTTGACAATCTTACCTAATGGAATCAGAGATATCTATGGATCTACATACAAAGATACCATCAAGTATAAAGTCACAATCAAAGACCAATCAGAGCTCGGCAACATATCTCTAAGAGTAAAGACAAATGGGAGTATAGCTTATCACATTGTCTTACTAAAAAAAGAAAAAATATTAGCAGAACAAACCGTGCAATCTGACACTACTCTACTATATAAGAGAATGGAATCTGGTACATATCGACTTAAGGTCATAGAAGAAATCGTAGCAGATAAGCAATGGACACCGGGAAATGTTAAGAAAAAAAGACAATCTGAAAGAATCAAAGAGGTACCTTTAGACGAACTAAGACCAGGATGGGACTTAGAATTAGATGTAGATATAAATCAAATATTTGATGGAACTGAAGGCCAATAACCTTATAAAAAAATATGGTGCTCGTACAGTCGTGCAATCTATAGACCTCAGTGTCAAGCAGGGGGAAATTGTAGGTTTACTCGGCCCTAACGGTGCTGGCAAGACCACGAGCTTCTACATGATTGTAGGATTCGTCAAGCCATTCAGTGGTAATGTATATCTGGATAATGAAGATATTACTGCGCTGCCGATGTACAAGAGAGCCAGAAAGGGTATCGGTTACCTGCCACAAGAAGCTTCTGTATTCCGTAAGTTATCTGTAGAGGATAATATTTCTGCCATATTAGAGATGACAAAGTTGTCTAAGAAGGAGCAGAAGATAAAATTAGAATCACTAATCGAGGAGTTTGGGCTAGAGAAAGTCCGTAAGAATATTGGGGATTCGTTATCAGGGGGTGAGAGACGTCGGACAGAGATTGCAAGAGCACTGGCATCATCGCCTAAGTTTATACTGCTCGATGAGCCATTCGCAGGGATAGATCCGATTGCAGTAGAAGACATACAAGTCATCGTATCTAAGTTAAAGCAAAAGAATATCGGTATACTTATCACAGATCATAATGTAAGAGAAACCTTATCCATTACGGATCGAGCATACCTCATGTTCGAAGGCAAAATACTTAAAGCAGGTACATCCGAAGAGTTAGCAGAAGATGAGATTGTTAGAAAGGTATATTTAGGTAAAAACTTTGAACTCAAAAAAGTAGTTATTCCTTCTGATGACTAAATCAAAACAGAAATATTACAGTCTGCTATTCATGAGTATCCTATTCCTACTATCATGTGGTGAGTACGAAGCATTAGAAATAGAAAAGAAAGCTAAGCGATCTGCAGATTCTCTATATCGAGTAGATCTGGACTCCCTACGCAAGGTCGCAGATACCCTATGTATACAGAATTATGATTCGTACTTTCTATCTGCTCGTGATTCTATTAAGAAAGAGCAATTACTCAGAACCAAAGAACTCATTAAGCAATGATTAAGTTGCTAAAAGTTTCCGCCATAATCACAGTGTTGTCTTTAACAAGTTGTGGCAAAGATTTACCTGATAGAGAGGAAGTCAAGCAAAGGTACTATGACGCAAAGGTGAGTAAACTTCTGAGACAGAGAGAGAAAGTCTGCAGACAAGATGCGATCGAAGCTGCACAAGCAGAAGTCGATTCTCTAATGGATCGATGGATTAATGCGACATTATTCGATACATTAAATTTTCCAAATAAGCCCTCTAAGCCAACCTCTCCAGAGCACATCATAGACAAGGTTTCTAAGTTCGATGTAGAGGGTAAGGATAGGTAGAAACGGATGTTATCATAATTAAGCACTCACTCCAATATATCTGAGAAAACAGCAACTCACTGATATCTATCTTAGGCATATTCCGAAGTAAGCGAGTGGCGCTCCGCGGAATCTCGAGGACTCGCGAGTGTCTCGGACCGTAGGTTTCCAACCTTTGTAGTCCAGAACGCAAGTTCTGGATATAAGAAATAATTATCCATTAATTCGGCAAGACAGAATGGTGGTGCAAACCAACAAGATGACAATTGTCATCTTGTAATAATGGAACTCCGATAACCTTCGGAGGTGGGCGAGCTGACTAAAAATTATAACAAATTAGGTAGGTAGATGTGTTGCCCCGCTATATTAAAAATTCAGTCAATTACCGGGTATAAAAAATGATAAATGTTATTTTAAATCGCTGAATGACAGAGAGTTACGCTTTATCAGAACATCCCTATCTTAGTTACATCATTAGAAGCCTATACCTAAATTAAAGCCAAATGAAATTCCCTGTGACTCTCTTCTGGCTTCAGGCTCTGGAAGAAAATACTCCACTCCTATTTGGAGACCACTTCTTGTTCTATAATTAATCCCTGCCCTAAATAAATTGTTTTCGTTACCACTGATACCACTCTTGACCTTAATAGCAAACTCAGATCCCAAGCCAGGACCCATACTGCCTGTTGTTATGCCTACATAACTATCATATTCTGTTATATCTCTTAGTTGATTATACTGTGTCATAACATTCCACATAAGTGCAACATAATTTTGCTTGTCTATTATTAAACCTAAGCCAGGACGCAACTCTATGTAAGGTTTGTCTTTAAGCAAACCCAATCTTGCACCTACGGGTATAAAGAATTTATATTTCCGCTTAGGGTTAGGCAATATACTTGCACTACTGACACTATAATAATGTCTCTCAGGTGAGACTGCCGAGATATAAAACTTGTTCTTGATATGAGAGATCGCAGCTTCTATTTCAGCTTTTAGTGATGGGTCTAATAGCTCTTCATAATCATTGAACTCTATAAGAAATTTTATTTTATCTCCTCTAAGTATACAGATGTTAGACTTCACATAATCCATTCCATCACTTTCATTAACAGTATATGTCTCTTTCCCTTTCACCTCATTTACTACTAGATTTTGTTTTTGATTATAGGATATACTATAGAATTTATAATCTGGAATATTGTCAGCAACTTTTCCAAAATCAATCTGAAAGTCCTCAAGCAGTTGTTTCCATTCGACTTTCTTTTTGATATTCATTCTGTATGGCCAGACTAACCTGATTTTTTTTCCATCCTCTCTTTCTATGATAAGATTGTCACTTTGTGATCGCATAGTTGTATAATCTATTTGGTTAGATTGATACTGAGCTTTTACTTTGTTAGCTGTAAGCAATACGGATATGGCAAATAGGAATAATTTAATTTTCATAAGTATGTATAATTTGGGTTAGGAGAATTATTTGTCTTTTAATTTGGCTTCACTAAAGTTATATTGTATGGATGATGGCACCTTTTTATCATAGTCAGTTTTTAAAGATATATCGTTAGGTGAAGCATCCACCGATGCCTCAGTTATAACTGGCTGAGTGTCTACCATGATGGGCACCTCTACATTTATAGTGTCTCTGACTACCCTCTCTACTATTTTCTGTTCTACCTTTACTTTACTGATATATACAGTATCTTTCACATAGATGTTATTGACCTTTGTTATGATTCTATCTGCTGTAATATTACTATTCCTTAATTCTGCAATCTCTGCGATTATCATCTCATTAGCTGCCATAATCGAGTCTATCATCTGATCTTTTGTATTAAGGCGAGTTTCCATCTTAGCCATAGCCGATCGATAAGTATCAGTAGATATAAGGTGATGCTCTTGCTCTATCGTATGTAATTTGGAATTGTAATAATGGAATAGGCAGACCGCTCCGATAAGCAATGTACTTAACCATAGAATCCATAACCAAGGATTGCGTTGCTTATCCTTTCCATATAGATCCACTCGCTGCCACACATCTTCTTTTCTGCTAAGAGCTTGCTCCTGATCTATATCATCCATGGAATCGAAAATGTCCCTTATTTTATTATCTATGTTATCTTGATGCATATTCACTTAGTTTATTTTGTAAATATTTTCTTGCTTTCAGCATTTGGGATTTAGAGGTATTTCTACTGATGTCTAAATACTCTGCTATTTCTGTATGACTTAATCCATCGACCACATTCATTAGAAAAATTGTACGGTATCCTGATGGCATTGCATTGATAAGTTTTTTAATTAAGTGCATATTTGCCTCTAACGTGGGTTCTACTATTTCTTCTTTATATTCTAATATATTATGATCACACGTATAGTCCATTCGTTTTTGTCTCTTAAGAAATCGCAAAGACTCGTTGATAGTAATTGTCTGTATCCATCTTTTAAGACCCTTGTTGGCTACATTTTTTAGCTGATGGATATTTCTAAAAACTCTGCTAAAAACTATAGACACAATATCTTCCGTATCATGGTGATGCTGGACATATCGGTGTGAGATGGTATAGACGTAATTAAAATACCGGTCATATAAAATGCGCTGGGCTTCTCTTTCACCCTTTTGACATCTTAGTATGACTCTTTTTTCTTCCAATATAATGACTACTATAACTTATATAACCCCTAATCAGAACGACTGGGTGTCTCAATCAGAAAAATTTTTGGGAAAATATGTAGCTGAAAGAAGGCTATAATACAATGACACTAATGATCTTAATGAAGTCGAGTATCATCCGAGAATATTCACTACTCGAACTCTATAAGCAATTGCGCCTTATCTACCTTATCTTGCTTAGTGATATGGACTTTTTTGACAGTACCTGCTCCTTTTGATTTGATGACATTTTCCATTTTCATGGCTTCTAATATTAAGAGAGCTTGATCTTTCTCTACGGTATCCCCTTCTGATACGCTTACTTCTATGACAAGACCTGGCATGGGAGCGACAACTTGTGAGACATCTTCTTCCTTTTCACTTTTCAGCCCTAGCTCATCGATTAATTGGTCGAGTTTGTTTCTTAGGCTCAGCTCTACTGGTGTATTATTAATTATGAGTTTATAAGCCTTTGTCATCGGGTCGAATGTGTCGACAGTAATATTATATATCTGCGTCTTATATTCTACAACGTAATGATCCTCTCTTTCTTCTAATATTCTCATCTGTGCATCAGATGATATGTCTACTGGAGTATCTGAAGAGAAGAGTGCTTTATATTGAGATAGTGATGACATGGTAATTATTTAGTGTTTCTAGCTTGCTCACTTAATACGTAAGTTTCTGATATGGTAAAGATAAGATATGTCAATAAAAAAGGAACAAGAAAGTATTTGTCTTGTGGGTCATTAGCCTTGACATAGATCATAATGATAACGAATGATGCTATTAACTTAGCTACAATATTTATAAAAATAATATAGAGAAAAAAATTGCTCTGCTGAGTCGCTATAGCTCTCTGAGATAACCAAAATATGAAACCTGTCAATGCTCCAAAAAACAAAATCGCATAAGCCAACAAATCCCAATATGGCTTAATCGGTACAAGCAGACCACAGATCAGAAACATCAGAACTGATACTATAGCAGAAGCTATTATAAACTTTATGTAAGAATTGCGATTCATTTATTTTCTCTTAAGATTGTAATACACAACTTATACATGTATGCCGAAAATAGAATAATTACTAAAAAGGCTGTGATGTAATTATTTCTAAAACCAAAGTACTTATCTGCTTTCAACCCAACAAAAACACCGAGTGCCACTAATCCAAATAACTGATAGGCTATACCTGAATACTTAGCGTACTGACGTACTTTCTGTCTTCTCTTAGTAAGCTTAGGATCTATAGACATTAGAGACAAAAACTATGAGGCTGTAGCATCAGCTTTACCATTAGATATAGCTTTTATTCTCTGACCCATATCACAGTTACCATTGAATGTAGCTCCATTCTGCACGAGAAGCTTCCCAGTTTTTATCTCACCGATGACAGTTGCATTTTCTCTGACATCAAGAATATCCGTGACAGTTAGATTACCTCTGAAGCTACCTTCGATTACAGCATTCTGACAATTCGCATCGCCTTCTACTTTCCCATCAGGTCCTATTATAAGCTTTCCAGAGCAGTTAAGTGTTCCATCTACCTTACCATCGATTCTAATATCATTCTGAGCAATGATGGTTCCTTCGATATTAGTACCTATGACAATTGTATTAATTGCGGAGGAAGAGGCACCTACTGGACTAAGTGAGTCAGAGTTTGATTTTTTATTATTTCCAAACATGTGATTGAGCTTTTTTTAAAAAATTGAGTGAAATAGCTTCAGGAATGATTGAGTTGCAGAAACTGAAAAGACTTCTAAGGTATGATTGTGTATTCAGTTAGGTCTAAAGTAAAAAAAAATCCTTGCTTGAGATGACTCAAACAAGGATTTTGAATATATTTTAATATTATCCTTAGAATCTTGGACAATAAACTGATCTCTTTTCTGGACCACAGATTAAGTAACTTAATGAGAACTCAAATGCTCCATTAAAAGAACCTGCATCTCTTAACTTAGAAACGGTAATATCATAACTGAATCCAATACCATAGTTACCATAATCAAATCGTGTAGATAATATGATCGCATCAGAATGGATTCCTCCATTCACCTGATTACCGATTCTATACCATCCACCTAATTGCCATGACTGACCATCAGATCTCGACCCGAGGTTAAATCTTGCACTGGCACCAGCATTAATCTCTCTATGCTGTCCTTGTGTCATATATATTATACCTGGTAGAATACTGATATCTCTATTCATCTCAAACTGACCACCTGCATGTACAGTCAGTCTACTTGTAAGATTTTCGTTGTTGTCTTTAGTAAATGAAACACCTGGCTGATTTAAGTGGTGTAATGCAAGGCCTACATAATAGTTGTTAGACTCATCCATTACATTGAAAAATAATAGACCAGCTGATAAGTCAGCATGTAAGAAATTATTATCTAATATCTCTCCTGATCCACCTGGACATGTAGCACAGAATCCTCCGTTACCATCATGTTGTGATGGCCATCTTGCACCTGATAGATCTACTCTTCTTTGTGTAACACCAGCATCTGCACCGAATACAAGATACTTGGCGGATTTTCTATATCCTCCCATCTTCTTAGAATAAGAGAAAGATAATCGACCTTGAGTGGTTCCATAATTAAGCTCACCTGCTGTATCTCCCCAGAATGTGCCTCCAAGACCGAAATAATCCGATCTTCCTACTGCGATCTTTTGATCATAAGAAACTGAGTAAGTATTGTAAGCGTCGCCTTGTAATACCTGAGACCATTGGTTTCTGTAATTAACAATTGCTCTTGTCTTACAATTCATCACACCTGTCATTGCAGGGTTAAGATTAAGCGGGGACATATAAAATTGAGAAAAATGGATATCCTGACCCATGAGTAAGGTACTACTCAACATCACGAATGTCAGAATTACTAGATTTTTCATAGTAGTCATTGTAATAGTTTTATTATTGTATGAATGACGGGGTTACCAAAGAGATTAAATTTACTATAATAAAGGGAATATTAAAGTAAAATCTTATTCCATTGTGAGGAAAGCGCAAAAAATGAAGATCGCTTTACTTAATAGTTTATTGATTTCTTACATATCTTAAGCAATCAATATGCCATTTTCTTTAGATTATTCACTTATAGCAAATAAAAATTGATATTAAGAACACAATTAAGCTTAGAACTATCAGATTCAAAAATTCGATATAGCTCTAACATCCTATCCATTGGCTCTTGTTTCTCTGTATCAATAGGCCAAAAACTGGCTAATCTTAAGTATAGTATAGTCCAAAACCCCGCTGGAATTACTTTTAATCCCGTAAGTATATTGTCGACTATAAGAGCTTGTATATCAGGAAATTCGCTGCCTGAGAATAAATTATTTCTCCACAATGGTCTATGGTCTCATCCAGATTTTCATGGTAGCTATAATCACCCTGACAAACTCACCTATACTTCTAATGCCAATTCTTCTCTACACGTTGCGTCTGACCAGCTCAAAAAAGTCAATTTTGTATTTATTACTATCGGCACAGCATATGTTTTTGAAGATATAGAAACAGATACAATTGTCAATAATTGTCATAAGAGACCTGCCTCACATTTCAGACGTCGGTTATTAAATATAGAAGAAATAGAAAAAACGCTCTACTCTTCGATACAATTAATAGATGAGTACTCTGATCAGTCTGTCCACTATATCATAACTGTCAGCCCTGTCAGGCATGTAAGAGATGGCCTACAAGAGAATCTTCGTAGTAAATCCCGACTGATAGAAGCTGTACACAAGACCGTAGAGTCTCATAAGAATGCATCATATTTCCCATCGTATGAAATTATGATCGATGACCTTAGGGATTATCGTTTCTATAAGCCTGACATGATACATCCTAGTGATCTTGCAGTCGATTATATCTATGAGAAATTTTCTGATATGTGGCTCGATCCTACTCAGTCACACTTAAGAGAAGCAGTATCAGATATCTACAAAAGTCTCAACCATAGTCCTCTATTTCCAGACTCTGAAGCACACGGAAAATTCAAATCTGCCTTATCTAAAAAAATGGAGAATCTCCAATCTCAACATAGTCATATAGATTATACAACTGAATTGCAGGATCTAGAAAAAACTATATAACCCGAGTTGGATTAGAATACCTAATATCTGTATCATCTCCTTTCCACTCGATATCAATTTGTACAATCCCAGGGGATTTGCCTACTTCTAAGCTGCCCATACTATTATGATATCCCAATGCTTCAGCTCCATTGATCGTTGCCCATTGGATGAGATCTGATAGTGGAACGTAAGACTGATATTTCTTGATCGTTTTCACTTCTTCCCATACAGACAATTGCCAGTTAGACATGATGCTATCCGTTCCGATGGTCATCTTAGCCTTCTGGTTAAGGAAATTCTTATAGAAAGGTAGGCGATTTTCTATGTATAAATTTGCATTAGGACAAGTAGCCCAATAGACATTATCAGACCACTGATGAGCTGCCATGATATCATCCTCAGAAGTCAATGTATTATGCACAAATAGATTCCTTCTCTTAGCTTGCATATGGCTTAAGACATAATGTATAGATGTCTTTCCGATAGGCTGAAAGTTATCTATCGTTAAATTGAATCCTACAAAAAATGACTTAAATAGTCCACTACCATCTTTGAATAATAAGTGCTCATCTATCGTCTCTTGGTTATGAATACTGATCGTAGAATTATCTGGATTAGCTCTATTAATAAAATCAAATAAAGCTGGTGTTACGCTGTAAGGGGCATGAGGTACAAAACTCCTTTTGTTAAGGCCATCATGTGACTGATCTTTATAAGCATTCCGATATTGCTCTATGGCACTGTCAGTTATAGACTCTTGTAATAAGTCAAACATCTCTACGAAAGTGTAGTAAGCGATCGGGCTCTTAGACTTTTGCTCAGCTGTATCCGACTTATTAGATATATCTCCGACAGCTTGGATACCAGCCTTCCACATATTGGCATCTTCTTCCGCAATCTTTTCTTTTACAATCGCAATATCAGTATCTCGCTTAGTGACCACATCAGTGATGAATGGAATAAGTGTCGTACCTGAGATACACTGGTCTTTCATATGAGAAAGTTCCAAGTGACAATGAGTATTAATCATACCTGGCATAAGGACCCCATGATGCTTTTCTATATCACAACTCTTATATTCCTCTAAGGTGCCAATCGCTTCTATCTTACCGTCATCATCGACAACTATAACTCCATCTTGTATGGATTCTGATGAGATCGGTAGTATATAATCTGATGATAGATATCTCATATTTTATAAATCTTTAGCAATAATGCCACTTACAAGCCTTGGCTCGAACCACGTGCTCTTAGGTGGTAGCGTCTGATGTCGATCTGCCATACCTGTTAACTCTGCATGGCTGACAGGATAGATACATATACCCACTCCGAGAGCACATTTGTCTGCATGTTTGACAATTTTTCTTATAGGTTCTACTCCACCGTAATACTTTATTCTTTGATCTAGTCTAACATCTTTTATACCTAAGATTTTACCGAATATATTTTTATTAATAAGAGCTGCGTCGAGTATCGGACTTTTATCTTTTTTGGGTGTCAATATCTTACTCTTCCAGTTAAGCAAATACCACTGCTTATCTATGTACAATGTAACACTATGCTTCTTAGTCGGCTTAGCAGGGGCATCGAGTTTTTCTATATTAAAATGGGTAGACATCTCTGCCATAAATAATGATCCAGACATTATCTCTCCTATATCCACCACACGATTAAAGTCAAAAATGTGCAACTCAGAAAATGGAAAGTATGCAGTAAGTAATTGATTGTATTTCTTAGCTTCTTCACCTAAGTCTTTACTGGCGCTTAACAATGCGACTGTGCTGGTCCTATGATGTCCATCACCGATATAAGCTGCAGGCACTTTAGAAAATAACTTCGTTAATTTGTTGATCAGACTTTTTTCTACTATTGGCCAGACCTTATGTATTTCCGTCTGATTCTCAAATGTCACATCTACCTTTGGATCACTTTTTTTGATGAATGTTTTTAATATGTTTTGGATTTTTTCTACTGGTTGATATGCTAATAAGACAGGCTTAACTAGAGCCTTCCTTTGCAAAAGCAGATGCATCATCTGTTGTTCCTTAGAAGCCAATGTCTTCTCATGTTTGAGAACCTTACCATTGGCTAGATCATTTATATCAGTACAACAAATAAGTCCTAAATGCTCGCCATACTTATTAGTGATCTGATAAGCATATAAGCCTTGCTTATTACTCTCATCGTAGAAGCCACTTTTTCGATATTCTCTAAATTGATACTTAATATTGGCAAAGAAAGACTTAGGTGATGTAATCAAGTCAACCTTAGGAAATGCCGCTCTAAAAGGTATAATGTTCATGGATATAAATGTGTGTAAATCTTAATACTTGCTGACAAATTACGATAATAAATAATCGCAGCATTATGTTAATAAATCATTTATAACTAAAATGGAGCAAGTACTGTCAAAACAGGCACTTTGTTATAATTGTAAATTCTGTCTCTGAGCATTTTATATATAACACTAATTAGTCATATATTGTGGAAATTTTAGATAAATTGACACAGATAATTATAATCTGTTAGATAGGATTCACTTTTTACAATAATAAGAATATGAAAATCAGTTTTCCAGATGGAAATGTCAGAGAATACGATGCGGGAACAACACCTATGCAGATAGCGCAATCGATCAGTGAGGGACTTGCCAGAAATGTACTTAGTGCTACCGTCAATGGTAACAGATGGGATGCTAATCGAGCTGTCACGGAAGATGCAGATATATTATTCCATACGTGGAAAGACGATGAAGGCAAGTATGCATTCTGGCACTCATCGGCACACTTATTAGCTGAGACATTAGAAGAATTATATCCTGATATCAAATTTGGGATAGGTCCACCGATCGAAAATGGATTCTATTATGATATAGATACTGGGGACACCGTACTGACACCAGAAGATTTCCAGAAGATCGAAAAGAAAATGCTGGAACTGGCACAGAGAAAAGTAACATTTGATAGATCTGACGTATCGAAAGCAGATGCAATCGCATACTTCTCCGAGAAAGGTGATGAATATAAATTAGAGCTCATAGATGGATTAGAAGATGGGCAGATTACCTTCTACAAGCAAGGCAACTTTACAGATCTCTGTAGAGGACCACATATTCCACATTCTGGCCACATCAAGGCAGTCAAAGTCATGAGTCTTGCAGGTGCTTACTGGAGAGGTGATGAGTCGCGTAAGCAGATGACAAGGGTATACGGCATCACTTTCCCTAAGCAAAAAGAACTGAAGGAATATCTTCATATGCTGGAAGAAGCGAAGAAGCGTGATCATAGAAAATTAGGCCAGGAGATGGAGTTATTTATGTTTTCTGAAAAAGTCGGATCTGGATTACCGATCTGGTTACCCAAGGGCACACAGATTAGAGAACGATTACAGAATTACCTCAGAAACGAGCAAGAAAAAAGAGGCTATAAGATGGTCGTCACCCCACACATAGCCAATAAGGAATTATACATAACATCAGGTCACTATGACAAATATGGAGAAGATAGTTTCCAGCCAATAAAAACGCCAAGAGAAGGAGAAGAATTCTTACTGAAGCCAATGAATTGCCCACATCACTGTGAGATATTCGGCAATAGACCGAGATCGTATAAGGAGCTACCACTTAAGATCGGAGAATTCGGAACGGTATACAGGTATGAGCAAAGCGGTGAGCTACATGGACTAAGTCGAGTTCGTGGATTTACACAAGACGATGCACATATCTTCTGTACCATAGATCAGGTCAAAGGAGAATTCTTGGAAGTTCTGGAACTAACGACCTCAGTTCTAGACAGGATGGGATTCCAATATACAGCTCAGATATCTCTCAGAGATCCTGCAACTCCAGACAAATACATCGGCTCAGAAGCTAACTGGAATGCTGCTGAGAAAGCCATCATAGAAGCAACAGCGGAGACAGATATAGAGACAGTTACAGAATTAGGGGAAGCAGCATTTTACGGACCTAAGTTAGACTTCATGATACGTGATGCGATCGGTCGTAAGTGGCAATTAGGTACGATACAAGTAGACTATAATCTTCCAGAAAGATTCGAGTTAGAATATATCGGAAGTGATAATAAGGCTCACCGTCCTGTGATGATACACAGAGCACCATTTGGTTCTATGGAGAGATTCATGTCTATATTGATCGAGCATACAGCAGGGAAGTTTCCACTATGGCTCACACCTGAGCAGTATGTTCTCATACCTGTGGATAATAAGTTCTTACCATATTGCCAAGAGGTCAAACTTGAATTAGCCAAGTATGATATTAGAGGATTCGTGGATGAGAGAAATGAAAAAATCGGAAAGAAAATTCGCGATAACGAAATCAAAAAAATTCCTCTATTGCTAATCGTCGGAGAAAAAGAAATCGAAGCTAAAGCGGTGGCAGTACGAAAGCAAGGAGAAGGTGATATCGGAGTAAAATCTATTGCAGAATTTGTGGAATACTTTAATTCTGTGCTCAATGATTAGGATCATATTCTCGATTAGCATCTTATTGTTATGTCTATCTTGTAGTACCACTTCTAAGCTGCAGAAAGGCAATGTAACAGAAACCAAATACGACAGCTCACTTGCTGTTATACAATGGGACCAACAGACTATAGACTTAGGTAAGGTAAAGCTGGGTGAAACAAGGGACTTAGAATATACATTTACCAATGTAGGTCAGAAAGCTCTTGAGATAGAACTGGTAACTTCTTGCAAGTGTACGCAACTGGAGTGGCCCGTCGTACCAGTACAGCCAGGTGAGAAAGGGACTATCACTGTTACTTACGATAGTACGGGACAGAAGATAGGAAAGCTTAAGAAAACTCTAGATGTCATTGCTAATACTGATCCTATCGTGGTGGAGGCGTTTTTTACGGTGGAGACTGTGGAGTAAGGAGAGTGTATTACTTTACGACAAGCTATTTCTAATATTGACTTTTTATAATAAAAATAAATCAAATGAGTTCAAGTCATCCTTAATGCGATTATTTATGTTATCAATGTGGATTTTAGAATTATAAAACACTTGTTTGTATTTATCGATTTCTCATAAAAGCATCGTTGGTTTTTTTATACATCGACTGCAAGCCAAAACTTAGGTTTCGTATACGACCATAGGTCGTAACGATTAAGAAATCAAAACCCGCCTTCACATTAAAGTGAAGGCGGGTTTTTTATGTTTTTCTATTTGTGACCCTACTTTTTCTTAAGATTTATAAAACAAACTTATATCCTTAAGTAAATCCGAAAAATAGGACTCATTTTCATTTAACGATAATTGCTTGAAACTCATCAGACGAAACTTCATGCTCTGCTATATTATATAATAATTTATATACTATGCTTTCTGATTGGTTACCTAAAATATAATCAAAAGACAAAAGACCATTAATGTTCGAAATATTCTGAATTAAAAGGCAATAAGAAGTTCCATCATTTAGACATATCTCTGAATTCGCGACTCTGAATTTGTAATTAGTTACCAATGATTCCTTCAAACAATTATTGAAATTCATCACATGTTCTGACTTAGAATCTTTTCGATTAATCAAGATCACTGAAACTGAATCACCACTCAAATTAAATTCTGCAATCAATCTGTTTCCGACATAATCACATAAATCTTCATAAGGAAAACTATTTTGCTTTACTTTTTGTGTATTTGTAAAACATGAAATATTAATTAGCACAAGGATCAGTAAGAGTTGGTGAAATTTCATCATATCTTTTTTCTGCATTTTCTAATTCAAGTTTAAACCATTCTTCATTTGCATATTCTGGGTATTGCTTTAACCCATGCCATGCCAAGTATTCAAAATCCTCCCAATTTGTTGATCCGTAGTATGCTGCTATTCCTTTTGCTATGTCTACGATAAATCTATCTGCCATTATGTTATGATGAGTTTCTTCTGTTATATTGTCTGTGTTAACATGATAATATATTTCAACACACTCTAAAAATCCAGCCTTATAATCATAATATGATATACCTTCTGGCCAACAATCGTTGAACATTCGAGCATGTATAGCTTCATGAACAATATCAGCTATGAAATCTTGTGTAGATCTTGTACCATCACAATTAACCGGATTAATCACAATATGTACATTATTGCCATCACCATCTGGCCAAGTTGCTGCTTCTGCCCCCCGCGATTCAAAATAATTCAGATGTGGACCTACATTTGAGGTCGCAGATAAATGTAAACTAGCTAATGGATTAGAAATGAAATTTTCATCTGTATTATCACAAAAAGTTGGTCCACCTTGCTCAATCATGTGATTCAATATACACATCAAATTTGCGCAATTCCTAAAGGATTCATCTATAATAATTCCTTCATAAGGCTCCAAAGCCTCTTCAACATCTTCTGCTGATACATTATCACCGTCTTCCTTCGCCTTAGAACATAATTCTGATTTTATATTATTCTTTATAGCTTCTGCATCTAAGTCAGAACAAGGGAATACCATGTCATCTATAGCATCTAATGCTGCTTTTGCTTCTGGTGCCATTACACCTTTACATTCTTTATCTACTTCAACTTCATCGTCATTGCCTGATCCATCGCAGCCAGCTCTTTTTAGAGCTTCCATCACTTCCGTTTGTGTGTCAGCATCTTGGCCAGCTAATGCAGCTGAGATACTCATTGATAATACACTATTAGCTGTTTGTTGTGCAATTTCATCTAGAGAAGCAGATGGATTTTGGTTGCCTATATGCCCTTGCAAACTATTAAAAGTATATTCTACATTTTCATTAAAATTAACTTGAGGAAATAAGTCATTAAGCTGTGATAGAAGATTAGATACATCTTCTGCAGAGTTAGTACATTCTTTTATTTCATCGATAGCGTCTAATAAATCATCTAAAGTAATTCCATAGAATTCAGAGTCTTCTATACCTGTTCCAGAAGGACCACCAGTTCCAGATCCATCACCTCCAAATGGCTTAATTGTATCATCATTAGAGTCGTCTCTGTTGAAGATGTTATGAATGTATAAATTAAATGTAGCCGTCCAATCTCCAGGATTTTCAGATACATTATCATCTCCACAGTCTTCCCTTGGATGTCCACATTTATCTTCTTCATAGCCATTTGGACAATCTTCACCACATTTAAGAGTCTTCAATCTTGTCTTATATATGTTTTGATTAGACTTTGAATAATCCCATGCTTTAGAAGAAAACAACTTATCAAAATCTGAAATAATATCTTGATATGGGTCGAACAAATATGATTTCAAGCTTATTCTATCAACTTTTACCATGTCTCTGTTTGAGCTTCCGGTAGGCACAAATAGTACTTCAGATACAATATTTGTGGTAGTATTAATCACTGGCACTAAAATGTAATCATCTATTTTATTAGTGCTGATGGTTGCACATTCCCAACATGGAATACCGTAGAAATCTAATGTATTGATAACGAAAGTACTTAAAGTGGTAGTATAGACCTTATTGATAACATCATCTACATTTAACTGTGATCTAAAGCCCAATTGATAACCATCAGTTACATAGTTCTTATTGTAAAAGTTGATGAAATTAATATCTAATTCATCTTGACCTGAGTTAGACTTAAGTGAGTCGTTGTCAACTGATTCAACAATCCCTTCTTCTATATTGATGTGATCATCATTACAGCTGTATGTAATTAAAAGAAACAAGAATAAACAATTAATTTTCAAGAGAGATAACGTGTTTTTCATTTGGAAGTATTTTTTAATTTAGTATAAATCTGCCCCCCCTACACACTTTTCCTAATTATTGATATGGTAATTATCATAATTATATTCTATTTATATAACGTTATGATTATATGTTATGCACTTATACAACAAGTTAGACACACTCTTATAATTTGTACGTTGAAAGCTTAAAGTCGTTTACCGACCTACCTTTCGGTATCATGACCGAGGTCCAATATTATAAGTCATTTTCACACTTCGGCTATAAGCCGAAACCTATGTTTCATATATGACCATATTCACTGTTTCCATGCTGAAAATCTCTCTGCTCGTTCCTCAATCGAAATGAAAAAAACTAAATATAAGTCCTCGTGTCCACCCCTTCGAAATAATTAATGAAAGCATTGATAGGGTTTAAGGGTTTAAGGGAATTTACAAGACAGACATATTAGTATTGGATTAGCGACTACCAGCTAATAAAGTGACACTGCCTTTTAAATATTCAATACTTCCATCTACTAACTCCACCTTAGCAGTCCAAAGATATACTCCGGAGTTCCCTACTTTCCCATTGACATATCCATCCCAAGATTGCATTACCTCTGAAAAAGAATTAGATGCACTTTCAAAAACCACATTTCCCCACCGATCAAATACTTCAAAATTCTGAACACTAAGAATACTACAGCCAGAGAAAAATCCAAACTGACTATTCACACCTTCTCCGTGAGGTAAAAATATATTGGGGATGTAGGCCATGTTCTCAGTATCTAATTTGATATTTACAACTGCGCTATCCTTACAGAAATACTCATTCTCTACTACGAGTCGATACTGAGTCTGGATGGTGGGCTGCAGCTGAGGCGTAGCACAGTCATTACAACTTAAGCCCTCCTGAGGTAACCATGCATAAGTGACATTATTGTCTCCTGTAATACTCGATTGTAAGAAAGTCGGTCTACAAAAATCTGTGAGAAAATCATTAGGAAGACTAACATCTGGTGTAGGTAGAAGCAAAACCTCTACACTTACGGTATCAGAACAGGCGCCATTAGATGTAAGCACTTCATACTTTCCTTTTTGATCAGCACTAATCATCGGAATATCTATCGATGCAGATATCTCTACTCTATTATTTGGGGCATTCCACATGTATTCTAAATTATCTCCTGTTCCATGTGCTGTAAGTTGCAATCTGTCTCTCTCGCAATAGATAGAGTCTCCTATGATGGTAGTATTAATGGTAGGCTTTACTATGACTTCTATGGTATCGTATTGATTACAATACCCATACTCCGCCTTTATATAATATGATCCACCATCACTTTCATTAGCACTATCAATTATTGGGTCTGGGTCTTCTGAACCGAATGAATTAGGACCAGTCCACCTTATATAACTTGCATTCTGACTTGTACTATTTAGAGTGATTTCTTCTCCTTCACATATAGGACTTGAGGTACTTATAGTGAGATCCAGAACATTATTAGGTGGCTCGACTACTACAAAAAACTCTCTTAATTTCAATCCACAATTTTCATTCATGCTTTTTATATGAAAAAATTCATACTCGCCAGGGATTAGCGAATCTAGCAAAAACGAATTGTCGGAATCGGCAATAAGCTCGAATGTCGTTTCTTCCCAGCCCATTCTATTTCTTATCTTGATTTCGTATTCCTGACCAGTTATAAACTGTGGAGAGTATATACTTATTTGACCATCATTGGCTTGCAAACAATCTGTGGGTTTGCTTACTTCGTATGTAACATCCTCTAAATCTAATGGAACAACAGAAAATATGGAAGCATCAAATTTTTCATTGGTACTGAAGTCATCTGATGGCATAACTCCACCGAACTTCTCAGGTAGATCATACAAAAAACCCTGGTTATATACGAAGCCTGATATGGCATCTATTGACTGTATTGTGATTTCTATTTCTAAAGTACTCTTAGCTTGTAGGTCTAATCCAGTTATCTCAAGTACGCCTGTACCTAATCCGTTAATAGCCCCTACATTGTCCATCAATATCCCAGAGACTTCTTCTATTATAATTCCTACAGGTAGCGTATCTCTAAGTGTAATGTCATCTATAGAATTATAAGAATTATTTTCTATTGTAAGAAAAACTGTTTTTCTATCTCCACTGCATTTCATTCCTTCAATTGGGACCCTGCAAGAAAATGTAAACGAAAACGGACATGAACACCCGTCACTGGTTTCAGCTTTGGGATTCATAAGGATCTGGTTGGCGTCTCCTGTGAATGCATTCATGGAGAACAATTTATTTTGTATAGGATTATATCCATCATCTGAAGACCCAAATCCATAGAGACCACTCCGCGAATCAAAAAGCAAACCACCGATATGAGAAACATCTTCTGGATTAATAGAAACTGTCGGCGTTACCATTCCTACATTCGGATCATTTGTATTAAGGTTGATTTTGAGTAAATAAGATCTTGATCCAGATGGTTGTAAGTCTTCATGATCATGAGTGCCTTGATAGGCATTTGCTGTAGTTGGATTATTAGGATCTATGGCAAAATCAAAAATCTTAGTCTGGAATGTGCCACTATTAGATGATTCAGGATCCCAATACAAATCTATCTGTTGTAATAATTCAAAATCATCAAAAACGCTAAATATTAATATACTACTAAGTGATTCCTCATAACATAAGTATAATCCATCCACTGTACAATCGCCTGCACTTACTTGCAAAGTATCGACCATATCTACAACACCCACCGTATCATAAGTCCCGTCGCTTTTAAGTCTGATTATAGCATTAGAGTCGTCTTGTACGCCATAGATATAATTATCCAGAGAATTAAATCCAAGTCCATCAAAACTGCCATTAATATATCTCACAAATGGACTTAAAAATGGTGGATTAAAAGGTATATATATGGGCCTCTGAATGGTAGTCGTAATTCCATCATTGGTTGCAATCAACAACTGTCCATCACAAGCAAACCTCTGTGCACAAAGAGATGTGCAAACAGATAGGTATACTAAGAGTGCTAATATAATAGATAGACGTTTCATACGGTTTAAGTAAAAATACTATAAAATAGATACCTAAACCATTGTTACACAAGAGAGTAAGATGTCTGCCTGTTCTTTGTTAATAATATCTTAATTACGACATGATTCGTACATTATGTCGGAGATACGATTAAATTCGTAGAATAACTTTGAAGTCATATGTTAATTAAAGATCCAATCCAGCCTACAGAATCAGAATTAGAAGTTCTCCAAGTCTTATGGAAAGAAGGACCATGTACTGTCAGACAAGTTAATGATATCCTTAAACTCAATAGAGATGTGGGTTATACGACGACGCTAAAGATCATGCAGATCATGACAGAAAAGAAGCTTGTAACAAGAGATACAGCATCAAAGACGCATGTATATCACTCATCGGTAAAAGAGAATTCTACTCAGAAAAGTTTGCTCAATACATTCATACAGAAAACTTATCGTGGCTCCGCTATGCAACTGGTTATGCAAGCATTAGGTAATCAAAAAGCAAGTTCGGAAGAAATAGAAGAACTCAAGAGAATGATAAAGAGAATAGAAGATAATAACGAATAACAAAACAAAATCTCTTTCCAAATGATAACGTCACTCCTATCTAATGATCTTACTCAAGCTATGGCATGGACACTGGTCCACTCACTGTGGCAGATCACGATCATTGCAATCATATTATCAGTCGTGCTTAGGGTTGCAGATTCTGCCAGTTCTATTAAGAAATATTATATATCAGTTGCGGCATTATTAAGCTCTATCGTTATTGTGGCTGTCACATTCACTATGTGTTACAGTGATGTAACAATCGACAGCACATTAATGTATACTAGCATCGCAGAGCAATTGTCATTAAATTCAGAAAATGTGGTCATGGAAGGAGCTAAGATTGCTACTTTATTTTCTGACTACTACTATGTATTAGTGAATGCTTGGGTTATAGGCACAATGCTTTTCTTAATGAGGTTTTTAGGAGGATTTATCTACTTGAAAAAGATCGTTGCACAATCTGAAATAGGTTCGGATAGATTAACTACCACACTAAAAAGAATCAACAAAAAATATAGAATCAATAGAATTCTAAGTGTCAAAGAATCTAAAAGTATAACGACGCCTATGGTCATCGGGTATATCAAACCCATCATCTTATTCCCAATGGGTCTTGTCACTCAGTTATCCGTGAGTGAAATCGAGGCTATTCTTGCACATGAGTTAGCACATATTAAAAGGCATGACTATCTACTTAATATTATTCAGATTATTACGGAGTCAGTATTCTATTATCATCCTGCGCTATGGTATATATCATCACGTATCAGATACGAAAGAGAAAACTGCTGTGATGACATGGCGATCAAAATGACAAATAGCTCCATGTCTTATGCCAAGACACTAATTAAATTACAAGAGCTGAAGCCCACAGGGATGCAGACTTCTCTGGCGCTTACTGGGCATAAGAGCCAATTTGCTCAAAGAATACAACGAATATTAGGTACTTCTCAGATTAAAAATTATACAAGAGATAAGGTGCTTTTATTATTAGTGATCATCACAAGTGCCTGTGTATATGCGGCAGATAACAATAGTGAATCTGTCGATGAGAAAATGTATGACATATATGTAATAGATGATTGCCCTCAGAAACCTGAAGATATTAAGTTATATCTCGATACAATACCAGAAAGAAACTACTTCAAAATAAAAAAGCAAAGCAATAAGAAAGACATCGAACTGGAGATGGATAATGGTGAAATCACCAAGCTAAAAATAGATGGCAGAGAAATACCAAGTGATCAATACAGTGACCATGCTGAAATCATAGAAGACTTAAAGCCTGATAATAAAAATGATATTATAACTCTTTTTCCACAGTGTGGAGATGATACAGGCAGAGTCTACTATTTAGACAAACTCAATGACGAGATCATAAATCTTGATTCTCTCATGACGGACCTAAATTTGAAAAGTGATGGATTAGAAATATTTGATTATCAGTTTTTTGATTTTGATAATAAAGAAAACTTAGAGAAAATAATTATTGATAGTGTAGAGAATAAGCTGAAAGACTTTTACACATTCGAATTAGATCAAAGCGTTGAAAATATGCTTCGATTTGACTCATTAGATAAGTTGCTGGATGATAAGTATCCTGATTTTTTTAGTATGGAAAAGAATAAGTGCTTTCCTAATGGATCTCAAGTGTTGAAAGAAATAGAAGATAAGCACTTCAATAACAAAGAAGACTGGCCATTTAGCTCTAAGTCATATAAAGAGAGAGGCTTTTTTAAAAATGGGGATAGATTATTCGAATTTCCTCACAATCCCATCAAAGGCAAAGAAACAGTTGCAAATATAATAGCTAGAAGCATGCTTAGGGATGGCATCATAGTCCATGATACAAAGAGCAAAATTGAAATCACTGATAAGCACCTAAAGGTGAATGGTGAAAAACAACCATCTAACCTCTGGCGAAAGTATAAGGACATCTACGAAAAGAACACAGGGATAGAATTACAAAAGAACTCAAAAATCCATATCGACATAGATCCAGAAGCATTAAGAGATTCTAATGTGAATTATAGAAAGAATATTTAAGCAGAGTTATGGGCAAAAAAAAAGCCCTCCCCGAAGGCAAGACTTTAGTTAATCCATTTTCTCATTATCACTACTAAGACAGGCATTTGGGGTACCTACCCCTATGTAGCTAATTAATTTATTTTAGATATTTTTATTCATATGTATAACTATATGATATTGTGCACTTTAAGCATGGATTATTATTTAGAAAAATAATAATAAAAGTCTAAGTGCTTATAGTTTGTTATTGATCGTATTCTTTAATTGCGTATTCTATCGCAGAACTATTTTAAATAATAAATCTTTAGAAGAATTATTAATTTTTAAAAAGTAGATGCCTTTGGGTAAATTTAAAAGATCAAAACCATTACTATTTAGTAGTTCACTTTTCAGAACTATATTTCCTTGAGAGTTATGTACTGAGCAATTGCCAGAAACAGGATAACTAAACCTTAAGTATGATGTCGTTGGATTTGGATAAACAAATAAAGATTCTGAAGGTTCTATAACCTTTTGAGAGTTGAGAATATTGGTATAAATAGATTCAACAGTATTGGTTCTAATAGGAGGATTTAGGTCAAAATATATGTCGGCATTATTTTCTATTTTTTCCAGTTCTTCAATAGAGTTGAAATCTGGCATTACACTAAACTTGACGAACCCCTGACTCCTAGAATTATCAGTTATAGAATCTGGCAAAAATATATGTGGAAAATCCAAGTATAAAACATTTTCTGAAATAGTTGCTATCAACTTTTCGGGATGGCTGGTGCTTAGTAATTTAAATGTCTTCAAATCTAAATTCTGGTCAAGTGTATCTATAATTGTGACATGTTCTGCATAATCATTACCAGTATTTTGAAATCTAATGGTGTATACAAGTTTATCATCCTCTATAATTTGACTACCATTTCTATTAGGAGAAACAACCTTATCGTTTGGATCCCACGAACAACGGATGATTCTATCAAATAAATAAGGACTGTCGACATAATCATTTTGCATTAGATCTGCATCCACACTTATAAATATTCTGTCACCTACTTCAGCTTCGGGAGGTCCTTGTATCTCAAGTTCAATTGCTTTTCTAAAATTGTAACTTGGTGCTAAAGAACTAAAATAGAAACCAACCGAATCTTCTGCAATCGTATCAGCTTGGAGTTCTAGTTTTTCCTGAAAATTAATTGGATAATTGCTTAACCAAAGTACCCCGTCTATATTTACTGTCCCTTCATTTTTTAGTTCAATGTAAAGCAACTGATTCGTATTACATCTTGTTGCTAAGGCTAAATTTTTTAAAATCTTAATCTCATTGATCCTAGCTGTTATACCTATTTCTACTATATGATGCTCGCCTGAATTCACCTCAATATTATCTGTGCTACTGGTCACAATCCATCTTGCCTGATCTATTTGAGGTATAATATTATATTCACCTTCGTCAAGAAATAATCTAGGACCTATTGGTTCTGTAATATAGTAGGTCAGATTGGTAGGAACAATCTCTACAGAAGAATCATAATAATAGATTTCATTATCCTCTCTAACTCCATTGCCATTATCATCAAGGAAATACTGTACGTTTATACTTGAAAATTGATTGCATTGGTCTTTTATAGAACTTGCTATACATAGACTATCATTACCAATTAAAGTAAAATTTTCATTCTCTAAGCCATTACATATATAGAGATAATCACATGTTCGTAAAAGCAGATTATCTCTAAAACTTGCAATAATATCAGAAGGACCAGTAGAATTAGAAATAAATCTACCAAAATTAACAGACTCGAAGACACTAACATCTTCTAAGATATCATTATCATCTACACGTAGTCCCGCGTATAAATAATTAAGTGTTCTCAGTCCACTTAGGCTCTTAAGCTTATCATTATTGATTACCTGTATTGGGCGAAAGTTTGCCAGAACGACTCCACCAACAGAATCTATGGAATTAAATCCCTCAAGACTAAAAAGATTTTGGTTGTTCTCTATATTTAGATATTGTGTCACAATACTAAGCTTACCAAGACCTGCCATTGATGTTATTCCATCCATATTTAATATTTGAAATCTACCTACCAATTCTAAATTTCTAAGACCTGATAGATCAGTTACAGATGGTAGTGATTCCAATGTTAAAGCTTGCGATATTGTTTTTGTATTTCTAAAAGCCTCTATATCCTTTAGTAAGGACATATTCTTTATTATTGCAGAAAATAATCTTTCTGAACATTCTATATTACTCAAAGATTCTAACCCACTATTAGTAATGGTAATTTTAACATCAACTAATAACTTATCTTCGAATGGAAGCTCCATTAAACCTGGGCAGGAATTTATCCTGAGAGCTCCGACTCTATTAAGTTGAGTTAATCCAGAAATGTCACTCAGAAGATCATTATTGGATAATGTAAATGAGTTTAGATCATTGAATGAAGAGTTTGTTGAAAATTGATTGACCTCATTTAGGCTATTGAATCCACTTATTACTTTTAGGTTTTGATTAGACATAATGGCTAGTCCTCTGCTAAATTCAATACTATTAAAACCACTTAATTCTATAAGTGCATCATTATCTGTTATACAAATTCCCTTCGTTCCAGACCCAACATCCATCAAGTCATTAAATCCAGACAGAACTTCAAGATTCTTATTACCCGATATCCTAATGCTGCAATCACCAGCTTGTTGAATGCCTTTTTCTTTACCTGTAGACTGAAGTTTATTTAGAGCCTCTAAATCTAACAATTCCTCATTATTCAATATCTTCAAACTATATCCTATGTATTTTAACGAATTAAGCCCTTCAAGTGATACAAGATCAGGACAATCAGTAATAGTCAAACCTTGATGAATAGTATCAATATTCATTAATGGCCTTAAGTCTGAAGCGCCTGAAATAATTATAGCTGAGTTGATTTTATTACAATTGGGATAGTCTACTTTAAATAGATCTAACTCCAATTGACTGTTTATGACTAAACTATCAGAAGGGCAATCTTGAGATACGCTATAGTTGATAAATGCTAAGAAAAGTATAATGATAAGAGAATAGTGAATCATAGCTTTTGTTTTATACTTAATGTATCAGTCAATTCATAGGTTATTAATACTTACGCAGACATATAATTTGAGAAAATGCCTATGTATCGCCAACACAGCTACAAATGAACCCACTTAAGTTCACTTTGCCCTGACTCTATCACCTTATATAAGAACTCCATTCCTCTCACTCCATCATCTACAGTCGGATAATCCTCATAGATAGGATCTATAGTTTGTCCAGATATCCTCGCTTGGATACATTTGGCTACATTCCTATATATATTAGCAAAGGCTTCCAGATATCCTTCTGGGTGACCTGCTGGGATTCTGGTATGTGCCTGCGTGGCAGGACATAGGTCCCCTACTCCTGTTCTGAGGATTTGCTTAGGTTTATCTAACCACTTAACGATTAGAGTATTCGGACTCATCTGTCGCCATTCTATTCCACCTTTTTCTCCATATACTCTGATGGCCAAATCGTTCTCCTCTCCAGCAGATATCTGTGAAGCATATAGAATGCCTCGTGCCCCATTATCGAATCGCAAGAGCACATTACCATCATCATCTAACTGTCTCCCCGCTACTATAGCACTTATGTCTGCACATACTTCTGATATCTTGAGTCCAGTGATATATTCTGTGAGATTTTCTGCGTGTGTCCCTATGTCTCCCATAGCACCTGCGATTCCAGATTTCTTAGGGTCTGTACGCCAGGCAGCTTGCTTCTGATCTGTGGATTCTAATTGAGTGCTAAGCCAGCCTTGTGGATACTCTACCACCACTTTTCTGACAACTCCGAGATGACCATTACTTATCATATGGCGAGCCTGCTTCACCATCGGGTAGGCTGTATAATTATGAGTCAAGGCAAATAATAAACCAGAATTATGTACGATTTTCTGTAGGTCATATGCTTCTTCTAAGTTAAATGTCAAGGGCTTATCCGACACAACATGGAATCCATTCTCTATTGCTAACTTGGCAGGGCCATAATGGATATGATTAGGCGTCACAATAGAGACGAAGTCCATACGTACATCTTCCGGCAGCGCTTTCTCTCGCATAATCATATCCTCATAATTAGCGTATACTCGCGTAGGGTCAAGATAGAAGTCTTCTCCCGATACCTTAGATCGTTCTGCATTACTGCTAAATGCTCCACAGACTAATTCTATCTGTCCATCTAGCGCTGCAGCCATTCTATGTACCCCTCCGATGAATGCCCCTCGACCACCGCCGATCATTCCCATTCTTATTTTTCTTGACATGATTTTATTTTATATGAGTCCTACCATTTGCCATGGAATTTTGTATTCATTGTTTTTTGTGATACAATTCTTTAGCACATATCCTTTGTAAATTGTATTTCGATGGATTCTATTCTTCCAATATTGTAAGGTAGATTTTTTGATCTTATGTGTTACTGGCTGAGCCGATTCGTACTTCTCTTTTTGTCTTGGGAACACAATATCTTTTGCATAGTCGTATAATTTTCTATCATTAATATTGCTTTTGATTACCAAGTCCATCCACTCCGGATTTTCCACTATAGCTTTTCTTGCAACATTGTCTTTAGGATTGTTTTTTCTGACTGCATACATATTCAGCTTATGGGGTAGATAGAAGTCCAGCATCTGCATAGAAAGATTATACTCCTCAAATATTCCTACATAACCAACTCTCTCATTAATGATTGCAATCGCCTTGTCGACAGAGTCTTCTCCAGCTATTTTCTTCGTCATTAGATTATGCTGATCGACATCCTCTATCCACTCAGGAAATGGTGAAGCATATTCTGGATGATGTGTCACTAGATATTGATAATGAGAAATCATACGCTGTACTGGATCTCTCAAGAAAGTAAAATAAAATATCTCTCTGTCAAGCTTCTCATATATATCGCTATAAGGCTTGACCATATGTCCACATATACTCTTAAGGTTAGGAAAGAACTTCTTCATCCCTAGGTATTCCTGATAGTCAAAATAATCTACACTCTTATTAATAGATAAGACATCGCAATGCTGTAGTCCGAAGCTATTCCTGAGCATAAAGTTAAGTGACTGACCTCCCGTCTTCTCTATATGAATATATGCTGATAACAATCTAATCCAAAAATTTTATTCTAAAAATCTATCTAATATTATAGTATTCCCACGACCGCTCTCACAATTATATAGGTGCAAATTATAACTGCCAGATACTTATATAAATAAGCTATTCTCATCTGCGTTCCTATTATTTTTTTCAAATACAAAAATGATAAAATATTCCAAGCAAATAGAGACACAGAATTAGCAATCGCAGCTCCTAAAGTATTATAATTAGAGATCAAATAATAATACAACGGAAGAGAACTCAGTAATACAAATAACTGTATATAAAATGTCTGACGAGCTCGGTCCATCATCTGCAATGATATATTGACACCACCAACTGCAGAATCTATATATCTGGCTATCAGAAAAATCGGAATCAATATAAGTAAGCTATTATAATCAGATCCCAGAAATGAAACGATAGGATACAAAACAATCAGCAAGCCTATGATAATTATCATAGAAAGAAAACCGGCTATCTTACTGTTTTGTATATATACTCTGCCGAGTACATCTAAAGCAGAAGCCTTGTAGTGCTTAGCAACCATAGGAGCCAGCATATTATTAGTCGACATGAGACCTATATAAGAGATGAAGGCGATCCGATTAGCCATAATGTAAGGTGCTGTATGTAGATCCGGCATGAGCCACTTAATTATAAAAACATCCATCCCTGAATAGAAAAATGTCAATGCAGTCGTGCCACTCAAAAAGAACAATTCTCTATCAAAAACAAATTGTTCCGTATGACTGCCACACTGGTTTTTATTCTTGACTATATGCTTAGCTAATATTGTTAGACCTACAATTATGGAGATAACTATAGCGACAGAATATGTAGCTACCAGCGATATCTCCTCTCCATAGAAATATCTATATAGGATCACTACTGTCAAAATAGAATAGATAATCCCAAGCTGTAACATGAAGGCCATAATTCTCTCATGGAAAGCTCGGAGATAATGGGCTATAATATTATTAAACGCTAACAGCGGGCCGAGCAGAATAAAATATTTATACTTCAATAACACACTAAAAAGTGGTAAGTCACCGAACAGTGTAAAACAGACATACAGTATCGCAATAGTTCCGCTACAAAATAAAAACGGAACTACTAAAAGCTTCCGCATCAAATCCAAAAAGTTAGATGGAACATCGCCATAAATAGAACCTATACTTTTAAGTCCAAACTTATCGAAACCAAAACTGCAAAATAGCTTAAGAAAATTAGTGATCAGTAAGCCCTCAAAAAAGTAATCGTTATAACTGGTAGGAATCGTCTTAGCAGCAGAAAAATAAAATGTATACAATGCTCCATAAGCCAGTCCTAATCCAATAATGCTATAAGCTACATTATGGATGTTCGGATTATTTTTCAATTTGACTAAGGCAGCTTTCATTGACTATCTACACATTATAATTTCACTAAGATAATAGGTATGAGTAATCTATAATTATATGCGATCGTCTATATAGTCGGTGACGATTCTTTCTAATGTTCTCAGTGGAATAGATCCATTAGATAAGAGAAGATCATGGAATTCTCTGATGTCAAAATTCTCTCCGATAGCTTCCTCTGCTCGAGTTCTCAATTCTCTGATTTTCAGTTCGCCTATTTTATATGATACAGCTTGTGCTGGCCAGCCGATGTATCGATTGATTTCTGTTTCTATCTCATGTTCTGACAGTGCTGCATTCTCCGTCATATAGGCGACAGCTTCTTCCTTACTCCAACCAAAGTAATGCATACCTGGGTCGACTACCAATCGGCAAGCTCGCCACATCTCATAAGTCAATCTTCCAAAATCTTGGTAAGGAGTCGCGTATATCCCTGCTTCTTTTCCTAAATATTCTGCGTACAAGCCCCATCCCTCGCCGTATGCACTGAGGTAAGCAGATCTGAATGGTGGCAAACTGTCCAGAATTTCTTTAGCCAAACTGATCTGAAGATGATGGCCAGGAACTGCTTCGTGCAATGTCAGGGCCGGCAACACGTATAGTGGTCGAGCTGGTAAGTTGTAAGTATTAACCCAGAATGCGCCAGCTCTCTGTTGCTCCATCGAACCACCAGAATATCTACCAGTCGTATAATTAGGTGCTATCTCATCAGGTACTGGAGACACTGTAAATGGTAGGCTGGGTAACTTATTAAAGTATTTAGGTAAGATCTCTTCCGCCTTCTTAGACAACCAAGCAGCATGTCGCAGTAACTCACCAGGTGTGTCTACATAGAACTGGGGATCCGTTCTAAGAAACTCTAAGAAGTCACTATAATCACCTTGGAATTCTAACCCATTGATTATATCCTGCATTTCTTTTTTGATCCTCTTAACCTCAGACTTACCCACATCAAATACTTCTTGTGGCGTCATATCGAGCGTCGTATAATATCTAACTCGCTGCTCATAGTAAGCTTTGCCATCGGTGATTTCAGAAATACCTATCTGCTCAGGAGCATTCTTCATATAATCTTCATAGAGGTACTTTCTTAATTTCTGAAAAGCCAAGATGATTTCTTTAGAATAATCCTGGTGATTGATTTTCTTATCGGATAGCGGCTTAAACAAGAAAAAATCTCCTCCATTATATGACAATGCATCATCTAGTACTTTGATACAATTACGGACAACAATTTTCGGTCTACTGAGTCCTGACTTTTGACCTGCTTTTAGATTTTTAATCTGTTGAGAGAGATAGGTTTTTGTATTGTTCAGTTTAGCGATATAGTTCTCTCTCTTTTCATCACTATTGAGTTGTACACCTCTTACGCTATACATCATATTAATAAGAAATCCACCTTCACTATTAAGCGGAAGTAGATGAGAATTATGATTTAGCCTATATAATTCATCTTGCAGGATAAATGATAACATATCATAGTTAATAAGATCATTCTCTCCTAACTCTGATACCTCTAACTTGTCCAATGCAGAGACCCAACGACTATAGACTGCTATTTTTGACCTTATATGATTTTGACTCATATTTGGCCATTGTGTCTTATTCAGTTCGTTTTGTCTGTCATTATATGATTGGTACTCAGTAGCGATATCAGCGAGAGTATACTGACTGTAGGCAGTAACACTGATTAATAAGCAAAAGACAATTATTATATTCTGTATCAATGTGGTTAGATATAAATAAGTAATCTAATCTATAAATGTACAAAGTTACAGATAAGGAACTACCGTAAAATAAATAATAACATCAGGCGAAATTTATAATACATTTGCAGGCTGTAGCGTCAATGATATAGATAATTACGATGCCTTACATGATGAGTAATTGTTTTACTTGTTGACTTCATTAAGACTCTTTACAATTTTTTAATCATGGGATTAGTTCAGGAAATAGATAAGCGGAAAACTTTTGGGATCATCTCGCACCCGGATGCAGGTAAGACTACTCTTACGGAAAAGCTCCTACTGTTCGGTGGTGCCATCCAAGTAGCTGGTGCTGTGAAGTCTAATAAGATAAAGCGTCACGCCACGTCTGACTTTATGGAAATAGAAAAGCAAAGAGGGATATCAGTGGCGACATCTGTTATGGCATTTGAGTACAGGGGTAAGAAAATAAACATATTAGATACGCCTGGTCACAAAGATTTTGCAGAAGATACTTATCGGACATTGACAGCTGTAGATAGTGCTATCGTAGTCATAGATGTCGCTAAGAGTGTGGAGGAGCAGACTGAGAAACTTGTAGCAGTATGTCGGACCAGAGCCACGCCTATGATCGTATTTATTAATAAGTTAGATAGAGAAGGCCTGGATGGCTTCGATCTTTTAGATGATATAGAACAGAAATTAGGCATGAAGGCGTGCCCACTATCTTGGCCGATAGGAATGGGTAAGCGATTCCAAGGCGTCTATAATCTCTATGAAGATAAGATCAGATTATTCTCGGCACATGGTAAGCAATCGGAGGATGACACTATAGAAATTAGTGACTTATCTGATGCACAATTAGATGAGCTCTTAGGTGAAAATTCTGCAAAGGAGCTGAGAGAAGAGTTAAATATGATCAGGGAAGTCTATCCTAAATTTGATAAAGAGGCTTACGAGGAAGGTAAACTTAACCCAGTTTTTTTTGGTAGTGCTATTAATAATTTTGGTGTCAAAGAGATGCTGGACTGCTTCGTCGATATAGCACCTCATCCGCTGCCACGAGAGACTGAAGAAAGAGAAGTACTGCCGACAGAAAAGAAGTTTTCAGGATTTGTATTTAAGATACATGCTAATATGGACCCTAAGCATCGTGACCGTATAGCGTTTATGCGGATATGCTCAGGAACCTTTGAGAGGAATACTAATTACTTCCATGTCAGGCAGAATAAGAAGATGAAGTTTTCTAATCCGACCATGTTTATGGCATCTAAGAAAAACATAGTAGATGAAGCCTATCCTGGAGATATCGTCGGACTGTATGATGCTGGTAACTTTAAGATCGGAGATTCTCTGACAGAAGGTGAGATTCTTAATTTTAAAGGCATCCCATCTTTTTCACCAGAGCAATTCCGATTTGTCAATAATGCAGATCCACTGAAGTCTAAGCAACTTAATAAAGGTATCCTCCAGCTGATGGACGAAGGCGTAGCGCAATTATTTACAAAAATGTCAAACAATAGAAAGATCATCGGTACAGTCGGTGTCCTACAATTCGAGGTGATACAATATAGACTGGAGCATGAGTATGGTGCTAAGTGTAGCTATGAGAACCTTCCTATGCACAAAGCGTGCTGGGTCAGGTCAGATGACCCCGCAGCAATCGAAGAACTCAAGGCAAGGAGGAAAAATAATCTCGCAACTGATAAAGATGGTAAACTGGTATATCTAGCCGAGTCTGCATGGACGCTTAAGATGGCTCAGGACAATCACCCAGAGGTAGAGTTTCTAACAAGTAGTGAGTTCTAAATATTTTCCTATTCGGAAGTATTAATATCCTGTATTCCATTCGTGTATACACCTAAGACATCTAACTGTTGGGTGACATTTTCTATCATAGGAATAACACGCTTATAGTTTTCGATATTATCAAATTCTAAGTCCAAATGAAAATAATATTTATTGAGATTTCCTTCTATTGGGAAAGATTGGAGCTTACTGATATTTATATCAGAAGCGTATATTTTTTCTAATACCTTAAGAAGACTACCTTTCTGATGAGTGGTCCTTAGATAGATAGATGCTTTATTATATGAATCTACAGTTACATCTCTGTCGTCTCTTTGCAATAGAAAAAATCTTGTATAATTAATCGAAGAGGACTGGATAGCGGAATGCATGATCTCTAAATTATATAATGCAGCAGCAGAGTGACTGCCAATGGCAGCTATACCTTTAGTCTGATTTTCTGCAATCTCTCTAACACTACTAGCTGTATCATGTGTAGCTATCTGTGTAAGATGAGGATACTGCAGCAGAAACCCAAGGCACTGATTCAGAGCCATCGGATGAGATCTGACTTCAGTTATATCTTCTATCGATTGGCCTGGAAGAGAAATCAAATTATGAATAATAGGCAGATATATCTCAGCAACTATTCTAAATCGATTCTCTCGTATAATTCGATAGTTCTGTATGATAGATCCCGCTGTAGAATTCTCTATTGCCATCACACCATAGTCTATAGCTAAGTTATTTTGCAGAGATTCACCGAGTTGTAAAAATGATTGCTCTGAAAAAAATATAACTTCCTTATCTGCAAAAATCCGCTGAGCAGCCTCATAATGAAAGCTACCTGGTATCCCTTGTATCACAATATTGACGGCATCTCTTTTATTCATATACATAATTATCGCTAATGTAAAAGCTATAATCTAATTGTACATCAGTATCTGCGAAATGAACAAAGTAAAACAATAAATTAATGTCAATTACCGCCTATATCATTATGAGATAAATATTGAGGCTTAGTGGGTTTTATTTACACTAAAAAAGGATTACTCATTCTTTCTACCCCTATGTTAGTAGACGGCCCATGACCACAATACACATTTACATCATCACCCAGCGGTAGCAACTTATTTTTTATACTTGCGATAAGTGTATCATGATTACCACCTGGTAGATCTGTCCTCCCTATACTGCCTAAGAATAATACATCTCCTGCAATCAGTTGCTGACTGTCTCTATGGAAGAATGATATAGAAGCTGGAGAATGTCCAGGTGTAAATAATACTTCTAACTTAGTCTCACCAAAAGATAGTATATCGCCCTCATCCAAGTATTCAGATATATCAGGCGAAGGGCTATAATCGATTCCATACATACGGGCAACATTCTCCATATTATCCAATACGACCTGCTCTCCCTTATGTGATATTAATGGCAAATCATATTTTTCTGCAATGTATTTATTGCCGAGTACATGATCTATGTGACAATGAGTATTGACCAGTCTGACTGGTTTTAGATTTTTGCTTTCTATGTATGCTACCAGTTGTGACCTTTCGCCCTCATCATTACATCCTGGGTCTACGATGCAGCATTCCTTAGTCTGATCATACAATAGGTAAGTATTCTCAGCAAAAGAATTGAATGTAAATGAAGCAATCTCCATAATATTTCTTGTTTTATTAGACTGCGAAGCTATGTGTAAATTATTAATAAATCAATCAGGTACGCTCTCCACCACTTTAACATATGCATATTGTCCTACAGGTAATGTATGCGGTAGTGCATAATTCGTCGATAATTATTAAGTTTATAATCTCCATGAGAGATACTTATATTATCCACATATTCTACGCCACATTGATGCTAATAGCTTGTAATACTTGCTATAGCCAGTCTATTAATACAGAATTTGGCAAGAATAGGATACAACATCATGATGACTTTAATAATTGGTCTCGGTACGAAACTGAGAATTTCGTCACCTACTGGTATGGCAAATCAAGAAATATCGCTCAGCCAGTTATCCAGTTGTCAGAATTTGACCATGATGAGATACAACGATTACTGGAGCATACCTTAAGTGATAAGATCGAGATCATCGTATACATAGATGTCAGTGATCTGAAGCAAAGTAACATAGGTCTGGAAGATGCATTTACAAGTCAAGATGGTCGGGTGAAGGTGACTGGCAATAAGATGTTTGTCTATTTTGATGGTAATCATCTTAATCTAAGGAAGCAAATCCGCCAAGGCATAGCTAACGTATACCTTAACTCTATTCTCTATGGGTCGAGTATACAAGAGATTGTACAGAATGCTCTCTTACTTAATCTTCCCGAATGGTTTAAGGATGGTCTTGTGGCTTATGCTGGTAGTAGTTGGGATACAGAGATAGATGACGAACTCAGAGAGTTATTAGCACATCAACCTAAGTATAAGAAGTACGGCAAATTTGCTAGAGATCATTCTCGAGTAGCTGGTCATAGTATGTGGAATTATATAGCAGAAACATATGGTGCTACGACCATCGCTAATATTATATACCTTACTCGGATTAATCGAAACTTAGAGAACAGTTTTCTATTTATCGTCGGGGACCATATAGAGACGATAGAAAAGTCATGGTATAATTATTATATGAATCGCTATGACTTAGAAGAAGGAAGATTTACACTAACAGAAGATCTCTTAGAAGAAAATCTGAAAAATAAAAAAGGGGTACCGATCAGTCTATTAAAACTTAATCCTGCCGGCACACATCTCGCATACGTAACTGATGATAAGGGCAAGAAGAAATTGTATGTCAGAGAAATTGCCTCTGGCAAAGAAAAAAGAATATTTAAAAAAGGATATAAAAACATATTCCAAGAAACAGACTACAACTATCCATTACTCGCATGGCATCCGACTAAGAACGAGATAAGCATCATGTACGAGCATAGAGATATCACTATACTTAGACGACATAGACTGAGCTCTGATGAATACGAAGAAGAACCGCTTACAAAAGACTTCCAGAGGGTCTATAGTTTAGATTATCTTAATGATGATGATTATGTATTATCTGCATCTAAGGATGGTTATTCTGATCTATACATCTATCGTTCTGATACGAGAGGAAGTAGTCGACTCACAGAAGACTACTATGACGACATAGATGCATCTGTGGTCAATTACGAAGGCGAGACATCTATCTTATTTAGATCTAATAGAACCTCTCTATCAGTAGAAAAACAAAGATTAGATACTATTCTGCCCATAGAAACTTTTGATATATATATCATGCAAGGATTAGGCAAGAAGGACGATCGCAAACTTATACAACTGACATCTACTCCGCAGATATCTGAGCGACAAGCACAGATTATAGGTGACAACAAGTTGATGTACCTAAGTGATCAGACAGGTATACTTAATGCATATGTAAAAGATCTTTCGGATGATAGAATATCGGCAGTCAGTAACTTAGAAAGAAACATTATCTTATATGACGCCTCTACTTCTGGAAATGAATGGTTCTTCACTTACTATGATGATGGTAATTACAAGATATTCTCAGATATCTTATCTACCAAGGGTATAAAAACTCAGAATACAGTCTGGCATAAAAAACAAAAAACTACGAGTGAAGATGTAATTATTCCTTTCCAACCTGAAGAAGATGAGGAAGAAATAGAAATCACTAAAGGTAACATGTTCCAGTCAGAATTTGATGACCCTGACAATATGATTCCACTGGAAGATTACTTAGAGGAAGAAGAGGTGTCGTCTGTATTTGACAAGTACTTCTCTAATTATTTCTCAGGTAGCATCCAAGATGGTAAGCGAGTCATTAAGTATAGTCCTATGAGAGCCACTGCATCTCGGGTAAAATTTAGATTAGCAGACTTCTCCACTAAGCTAGACAATAGTGTACTATTCGAAGGACTGGAAAGTTATGCTGGAGATGACAAAGAATTAACGAATGTTCCTGCTGGAATTTTATTCAAAGGTGTGGTCAAAGATCTCTTCGAAGATCATGAGTTGCAAGTAGGATTACGAGTTCCGACCAGCTTTAATGGGTATGAGTATTTCTTTGTCTATGATAATAACAAACATTTTTTAGACCAGCGATTCGCATTCTACAGAAAAGCAGAATCTGGAATTATCAATCCTAATACATTTCCAGCAGAAAGAGAAAAGCGACATACATTCTTAGGTCTGTATAGATTGAAATATCCATTTGATGTATATACTTCGCTGAGATTGACGGGGTCACTGAGATTTGACAAGTACTTTAGATTGATTACAGATGCACAATCTTATAACACGCCTTTGGTCAATGAGAAGAGACTCAGTCTTAAGGCAGAATATGTATTTGACAATAGCTTTGATGTCAGTGTCAATATCAAAAATGGGACTCGGTATAAGTTCTATGCTGAGGTGATCAACTTATTTAATTTAGAATTTGACGATGGATTTGATGTAGATCTTTCTAAGGGTTACACTGGCGTATTTGGTTTTGATGCTCGACATTATATTCCAATATTCAAAGATGCTGTACTAGCGCTTAGAGGTGCTGGAGCGACTTCTCTTGGAAGTAACAGAATTGTGTATTACCTCGGTGGTGTAGAAAACTGGATACTATCTAAATATGACAATAGCATTCCTGTTCCGCAGTCAGAAGCGTTCGCTTTTAAGGTATTAGCGCCACACCTGAGAGGATTCCAGAATAACGCCCGTAATGGCAATTCCTATTTATTATCTAATGCAGAAATAAGAGTACCTATTTTCCGATTCTTAGGTTTAAGAAAGAATGGCTTGGCTTTCTTTAAGAATTTCCAGGTGACTGGGTTTTTTGATGCAGGTCTTGCATGGTACGGTCTCGATCCTAATGGTAATGAAAATCTACTGAATAATATTCTCATCGAGAGTCCACCAGATAATCCTGTCATTTCTGTGCAAGCAAGATACTTTCGAGATCCTCTTGTCATGGGTTATGGATTTGGATTTAGAAGTACACTATTAGGCTACTTTCTTAAGCTGGATTATGGCTGGGGTATAGAATCCAGAACTGTACAAGATCCAAGACTTTACATCAGCTTGGGCATGGACTTCTAAGCTAGGACTCAAGAGTCCAACTAATACACACAATTTTCTTAGATTAAAATAATATGTATTCTGTGCATATATTGCATCTTGCTTATTATATTGTAGAACAACTATTACCCCCTTTCAATATTATCACATAATAAAAACGAGAATATGAACTGTAGATGGATAATAATATTACTGGCATTCTTAGTCCAGTCTGCTTGCAATACTGACACTAATGTGTCTAAGGGTGACAGCTTAGAAGAGATCAATATAAGATTGCGAAAAGATCCTGGAAAAATCAATCCACTCTTTGCCCTTACGGCATCAGGTAGAGAATTATATCAGTACATATTCCTTCCAGTTGCAGACTTCCATCCAGAGTCTTTAGAATTATTTCCAATACTTATCGAGTCCATTCCAGAAGCTTATGAGACCACAACAGATGATGGAGAGAAAGCCGTCGCTTATGATCTTATATTTCGAGATGCAGCACAATGGTCTGATGGACAAGCCCTAACTGCCGCCGATTATGCATTCACTATCGATGTCATTAATCATCCACTAAGCAAAGCTACAAGATGGAAGCCATACATAGAGAATATACTATCTATCAAACTATATGATGACAACCCAAAGAAGGTAACTGTATACCTCAATCCCGACTATATGCTATCGCAAGAGACCTGCGTGAGCATCTACCCTATGCCACAACACATCTATGATACTAATAAGAAATTAGACATCGCTGCTACCTCAGATGACACCTTACAGATATCACTGATGGATAATATTAATAATGCTGTGAATGATCGAGTAGGTATCGTACAGGCTGGACCCTATCATATTACTGATGAGGCTTCCGACGAATATCTTATCTTAGAGAAAAGAAAAAATTACTGGGGAGACAAAATTCCAAATTCGCCTTCATTGCAAGGGTTTGCGAAGAAGATGGTTTTTAAAATAGTGCCGGACGATCTTACTGCTATAACAATGGCTAAGGAAGGTAAATTAGATTTTCTGGAATTAAGGTCTGCTGATGATTTTCTGGACCTGAGAGATAATCATGCAGACTCTTTTTCTTTCCATACCCCACAATTAATGTTTACATATTATATACCGATGAATAATAAATCGGAAATACTATCAGACAAGATTGTCAGAAAGGCCCTATCACATCTCATCGATGTAGAGGATATCATACAGACCTTAGATGGAGGATTAGGTGTTAGAACGATCGGACCTTTCCACCCTACTAAGTCCTATTACAACGAATCGATTACACCTATTTCTTATGATATAAATAAAGCTAAGGAGCTACTAAGCAGCTCGGGATGGCAGGACACAGACAATGATGGCATTCTAGACAAAGTTATAAATGGAAAGAGAACACCTATGGAATTAGAGTTTCTTATTACAGGTAGTCCACTAAGTAAAAACATTGCTCTCATCTTTCAACAGAACACTAAAAAAGCGGGTGTAAAATTAAATATCGTTGCTAAAAAAATGTCTGTGATGAGGAAAGAAAATCTATACACATATAAGTATGATATGGCGGCATTAGCTAAAGCGTCTGACGTGATAGCTGATGACCCCTACTCATCTTGGCACTCTGATAATGCGATTCCTGGGGGAAGTAATACTGCTGCTTACAACAACCCCGAAGTCGATGCACTCATCCAAAAAATCAGACAGACAAGGGATCCTGAAAAACGAGAAGCGTACTACTTAGAATTCCAACAAAAAATATATGAAGATCAACCAATGATTTTCTTATACAGTCCGTTGCTTAAGTTTGTCGGTAATCATAAGCTCAATATAACTACCACTAGCAAACGTCCTGGCTATATGGCTAATACATTTACACTAATAGATGAAATATAAGCTATTGGAATATTATACTCTATCTTCCATAATATTAAGCCGTATATAGTTGTTCCGTTATATTATTAAGAGAACATTAATTATACTGCCGACCATATGGATCATCAGTGTAGTTGCATTCTTATTAAGTAAGGCTGTGCCGCAGGATCCTACGATCTCTATACTTAATAATCGGGGCATCAGTGAATCAACTAACAAGGAGTATAGATCTGTCTATACAGAATTAAAACTGAATCTTCCAAATTTCTATTTTGCAATAACTCCTCACTATTATCCAGATAATATAAATGCCATCTCTGATAGAATAATAAGAACCGAAGTTAATGAAGCTCTAAAAAATAAATATCACTGGCAAGATATCAGCCAGATTATAGAAAGTAGAGATTATAAGATCGGTCAGTTATCTCAGATTCTAAGAAAGCAGCACACACCAGTAGGCATATATTTCCCTAAGTGGATATGGTATGGATCTAATAACCAGTATCATAATTGGCTCTTTTCATTTTTTGATAGTACCTCTCTAATAGATGGTAAGTCCTCATTGTCTAAAGTAGGCACTGCATTACAATGGACATTAAGCATCACACTGGTAGACTTAGTGTTGAGCATTTTTTTGAGTTTCTTACTCGGTTATTACTTTGTGAAAAATGAAAATAGTCGCTTCCTTAAATTTTTAAATCAAGGCTTATATTTATTTTATTCTATTCCCATTTTTTGGTTAGCTACATTACTGGTTGTCTATCTGACTACTGATGATTATGGTAGTTGGACTAATATATTTCCTTCTGTAGGTATCGACATCTACCCTGGTAAGTCTACGACATATCATATACTGCATAATATAGATAAGCTATTGCTTCCTATTTTATGCTTAACCATTACCTCACTTGCCTACTCGACACGATTCATAAGAAGGTCACTCTCTGATGAGATGCAGAAGCCATATATCCAGACAGCATACGCTAAGGGTATAGACCGAGAGATAATTATCAAGAAACATGCCCTAAGAAATGCTCTCATGCCTATGATAACCATCATCGTATCAGCTATGGCTAATGCATTTGCTGGATCATTGTTATTAGAGGTAATATTTAATATTCCAGGCATCGGTAGATTATTATTTAATTCGATCGGACATACAGACTGGAATGTTGTATTCAGCATCGTGATGGTGATAGCACTTGTGACCACCGTCATCTACCTTATAGGAGATATACTCTACGCTATCGCTAACCCTAAGATAAGGTACGATGCTTAAGAAGTTACTCCAATATATAGGAATCAGTCGGACTCAAAGTATCGGACTATTGTTGTTTATATTCATAGGAATATTTCATCCATTTATTGCGAATGAAAACTATATCGTCGGACACTCAGATCGTGGCTTCTCATTCATCAGTAGTAATAATCCGTCAGACTCAGGTATTACGACTCTGATCCCCTACTCTGATTACACTATCGATATTGATAATCGCAATGTCGGACCATTCGATAAGCAGCAAGTAAGTTCATTGTATTACAGACATTGGCTTGGAACTGATACAATAGGAAGAGATGTGCTATCTGGATTATTATATGGAACAGGGGTTGCGATAAGAATTGGATTTCTGACAACTCTCTTAGCACTAATCTTAGGATTATTTTTTGGATTTTTGAGTGGATATATTGGAGATAATACTTGGCGGATGACTTTGCCAGTTTTGTTGGGCTTCATCTTAGTACTACTGTTAGGTATCTTCTATCTCATCTATGGATCGGTTTTAGTTAAGTGCTTAGCTCTCGTAATACCATTTCTATATCTATGGGTTATCGATCGATTCTCTGATCCAAAAATCAGTAACGGTATCAGAATACCTTTAGATATTATTATACTACGATTGATAGAAGTATTTAGGTCTATTCCTAACATGTTTCTACTATTGGTCTTGATAGCATTGTTTGCTACACCGAATATTTGGAATGTGATTATTGTAATAGCTTTCCTCAGGTGGCCGGTAGTAACCCGACACTTAAGAGCAGAAATTCTCAATATCAAAAACGAAGACTATATCACAGCTGCTAAAGTGGCAGGACTCAGCCATTTCAAAATCTTCAAAGATTACATCTTGCCATTGACAGTGTCTCCAGTTATAATTATTTCAGCATTTGGCTTTGCTTCTGCCATACTTTTGGAATCATCTTTGTCATTTCTGGGAATCGGTATTCCACTGGATCAGGTAACCTGGGGCAGTATGCTGAGAGATGCACGACTTAATATTTCTTCTTGGTGGTTAGCTCTATTTCCGGGGCTGCTGATATACCTTGTCATCCATCTATTTAATAGCATCGGAGACGCTATCGATGATCGATTACAAAAAACTAACAGATAATTAAATCTGAGTATACTGCTAATAAAATATTCTTTGCTTTGATCAGAAAACATCAAGCCTATAATCTAAATCGGACACTTATTTTTTTAATTACCTCTTCTATATTAGAATCAATCGCATCGGTAAGCTCTTCGAAGTTCTCAGATTTCTTCCACTTTCCTGACATCTGCTTACTTTTTTTATACATAGAAGCATATAGAAAAGTATTGTTATCCATATCAATTGTGAGAGGTGTAACTTTTGTAACCACTACTCTATCTAAAAGTGTATTATTTACTTCATTTTTTACATCGATTAACAAGAGGCGATCTATGTCATACTTCTCGCCAAATACTGTATAATCCATGTCTGCCTGCTTAAGCTTTTGCATAGTTGGCTTGTGTTTTTCTAATGGAAACTCCCTCAGGTCTACATCTATAATTTTGCACTCCACCCCATATTTCTCATGTATCTCTAAGAATAATTTTGCGATCTCATCAGTCGGAGTTATATCATCCTGATTAAGTACGACCATAACTGAGTCTTCTATGCTACCCTTTTTTTTATTCATAATAACAGTAGCACCTGCACTTACTGCTATGGTTATTGGGTTACTACCAACAAATACCCCTTTTTTAACAATATGAAATTCTATAGGCTTTACTAATATACCTATGGTCTCTTTCGTTCGGAAATGTCCTTTCTCTAATGATTTTGTATTGGCGCAAGATGTCAGAAAGATTGCAGAAAATAGAGTTGTAAATATGAAATACCTCATTAGTTGTATTTTAATTATCGCAATTTACAGATAACCGATTAATCGCTACGATCATTCGTTCCGAGGTGTGTAGTAAATGTATTTTTATTTAAAAGTAAGATTACGACTTCTTACGCTTTTTCTTCTTTTGCTTCTTAGAGAAGAGTGTAGACTTACCTCGCTTAGTTGTCATGTTACCATTTTTATCAGTCTTGACTTTGTATTGGTCTTGGTTAGCGCAACCTTCGCCAGACTTGCAAGATGGCATGGAAATACCCAGCATAAAAAATGCAGTGATTAAGAAGAATATGGACGTTTTAGACTTTTTCATAACTATGTTAAAATTAGGTATAATCGAGTTACAGTTCTTAAGAAACTCGAAATAAGACTTAAAATTGCTGAAAACATCAATAAAATAGAGGTTTTTTATCAATTATATACATTAGATATTTTGATTATGTGTTCTTAAGGTCTACATTTGCGATGTAAAATTTAATATTACTCAGTTTTAAAAATTTGATCATAATGAACAAAGGAGATTTAATCAAAGTTGTTGCAGAATCTGCAGGAATCACTCAAGGACAAGCAACGGATGCAGTACAATCTGTATTTGATTCTATAGAAAAAACTTTAAAAGCAAAAGACAAGGCTGCTTTTGTAGGCTTCGGTACTTTCTCTACATCTGAGAGAGCTGCTAGAGATGGTAGAAATCCTGCTACAGGTGAAACTATTAAAATAGCTGCAAAAACAGTTGTGAAGTTTAAGCCTGGAAAAGCGCTTGCTGATACTGTAAACAAATAAGCTTGGAAGAAAAATTTCCACTTTAAAGGCGAGCTTATGCTTGCCTTTTTTTTTCTACATACTCAATTTTTACTCATCAATCTCAACTAATCTATGTCTGAAAATATTTCAGAACTCAAAAAGATCGCTTCGCAAATCAGAAGGGATATCATACGTCAAGTTGCTGCAGTTAATTCTGGTCACCCAGGTGGCTCATTAGGATGTGCAGATTTCTTTACAGCAATGTACTTTAATATAATGGATCATAATCCATCATTTAATATGGATGCAAAAGGGGAAGATGTCTTCTTCTTATCTAATGGACACATCTCACCCGTATGGTACAGCACATTAGCCCATAGTGGATATTTTGACAAAAGCGAATTAGCTACATTCCGAAAACTAAATTCTAGACTTCAGGGTCATCCCGCCACTCACGAAGGATTACCAGGAATAAGAATAGCCTCTGGTTCTCTAGGGCAAGGTATATCTGCAGCTATCGGTATGGCTTTAGCAAAAAAATTAGACGATGACGATAAGACTGTATACGTACTATGTGGCGATGGAGAATTACAAGAAGGTCAGAACTGGGAAGCTATCATGTTTGCCGCTCACCACAAGGTAGATAATCTAATTGCTGTAGTAGATAGGAACGGGCAGCAGATAGACGGCGCTAATGAAGACGTATTATCTCTCGGTGACTTAGAAGGTAAGTGGACTTCATTCGGATGGGAAGTCCTGCATATGGATGGACATGACTTCGAGAATATTATAGAAACAATGGCAAAAGCTAAAGCACAATCAAAACAAAACAAGCCCATTGTTATCATTATGAAAACTGTAATGGGGCAAGGGGTAGACTTTATGTCAGGAACACATAAGTGGCATGGCAAAGCACCTAATGCAGAACAAACAGAAATTGCCTTAAACCAATTAGAAGAAACCTTAGGAGACTATTAATATGAGCTTAGATAAATATACTTATACGGAAAAGAAAGCGACTCGTGATGGATTCGGTGCTGGTATGACAGAACTCGGCCGCGAGAATCCTAATGTAGTCGCATTGTGTGCTGACCTTATTGGCTCACTTAAGATTAATAAATTCATAGAAGAGAATCCAGAGAGATTCTTCCAGGTCGGAATAGCAGAAGCTAACATGATGGGTATAGCTGCAGGATTAGCTACGGCTGGCAAGATACCGTTCACTACTACATTTGCTAATTTTAGTACCGGTAGAGTCTATGATCAGATCAGACAATCGATCGCCTACTCTGATAAGAATGTAAAAATTTGTGCTTCACATGCAGGATTGACACTTGGAGAAGATGGAGCGACACATCAGATATTAGAAGACATGGGCATGATGAAAATGCTACCCGGCATGACCGTCATTAATCCAGCTGATTACAATCAGACAAAAGCAGCAACTAAAGCTATTGCGGATCATCATGGCCCTGTCTATCTAAGATTTGGAAGACCTGGCTGGCCAGTATTTATGCCAGAAGGAGAATTCGAAATCGGCAAGGCTATCATGTTGAATGAAGGCTCTAACATCACATTAGTCGCAACAGGACATATGTTATGGTATGCCGTAGAAGCTGCTAAGAAATTAGAAGCGGATGGCATGAGTGTAGAACTAATTAATATACATACAATCAAACCACTCGACGAAGATGCGATTCTTAAGTCTGTACAAAAAACAGGTAAATGTGTCGTCGCAGAGGAACACCAGCGTAATGGAGGATTAGGCGAAAGCATCGCAGGACTCTTAGCAAGAAAGCAGCCAAGCCCGATGGCATTCGTTGCTGTTAATGATAGCTTCGGTGAGAGTGGCACACCAGTGCAGTTATTAGAAAAATATGGTTTGAGTATCGATGATATTGTGGGGGCTTGTAAGTCTCTGTAATACTTAGATTATCCAATCAACAATAAAGCATAAAAAGCGTATGATTTTTCATACGCTTTTTTTATTTGATATGTGTCTTGTTCTGAAAGAGGGTGACACAAATAACAAAAACAATCTTTAGAGAGCTAGAAACTATTTATCTTAAACGTATTATGCGATACTATTCATAATCAACAAAATTCTACCTATGAAATTCGGAACAAAAGCAATACATGCAGGCGTAAAACCTGACCCATCCACTGGAGCAATCATGACACCGATATACCAGACTTCTACGTATGTGCAAGCAGCACCTGGTGATCATAAGGGTTATGCATATGCTCGTACTAATAATCCGACGAGAGATGCATTACAAGAAAATCTTGCCGCATTAGAAAACGGAAGATTTGGAATCTGCTTTTCTAGTGGAATGGCGGCATTAGATGCCATATTCAGAACACTGAAGAGTGGCGATGAGATTATCGCTAGTCATGATATATATGGTGGATCTTACAGATTGATTACTCAAGGCTATAGTCAGTTTGATATCAAAGCACACTTTATCGATATGACTGATCCTAAGAGCATCATTCCTTATGTCAATAAAAAAACCAAGTACATCTGCATAGAGACACCCACTAACCCAATGCTTAATATAGTAGATATCAAGGCCATCTGTACCGTCGCCCATAAGCATAAGGTAAAAGTTGTTGTAGATAATACTTTCGCTTCTCCTTACTTACAGAATCCTCTTGACTTAGGGGCAGATATTGTTTGGCACTCTTGTACTAAGTATCTTGGTGGTCACTCTGATGTTGTGATGGGTGCTATCATTACAAAAGGTAAAGTCATTGCAGATAAATTATTCTTTATACAAAAATCTGTCGGTGCAATCCCTGGACCACAAGATTGCTTCCTGATGCTCAGAGGTATAAAGACATTACATATAAGAGTCCAGCGATCATGTGAGAATGCTAAGAAAGTCGCAGAATATCTCGACAATCATAAGAAGGTATCTAAGGTCTATTATCCTGGTCTTAAGTCACATCCTAATCATAAGCTAGCTAAGAAGCAGATGTCTAATTTTGGCGGGATGATATCTTTTGATCTTAAGAAAAATACATTTACTACCGCTAAGAAGATATTAAAGTCAACTAAGATATTTGCACTTGCAGAATCACTAGGAGGTGTCGAGTCACTAATCGGTCATCCAGCATCTATGACTCATGCATCTATTCCTAAAGAAGATCGTATGAAAATTGGATTGACTGATTCTCTAATTAGGTTAAGTATAGGCATAGAGCATATAGATGATATACTCGCTGATCTGGATAAGGCATTATCTAAAATATAAAACCAAGAAATAGAATATATTCAGATAGCCTTGTTGATCTTATCTACAAAGCTTTTTTTCAATGTCTACTTATACCATTTGAATTTTAAAATGTCGTATAAAATTTTGAATGAAATTTGTGAAGATCAAGACAAAAAACGCAGTCATAGCCGTAGCTACCACCGTGGGCGGCACAGGTAATGGCGAGCCTGCCTGCCTGCCTACAATATAGGTGGATATTTTAAACGCAGAAATTGGCTAATTCTATTATAATATTTCCAGCATTTTAATGTGTAAATGGTATTAATCAATCACAGTCTATCTTCATGCCGTTATAGTCCCAACATTTTGATGAGACTACTTTTCCGTCTTTCCAGATATTCTCTCTTTGGAGATTCCCATTAGCATGATACGATTTCCAAGAGCCGACTTCTACTTCATTTTCAAACATACCTTCTGCACAAAAATTGGCATCCTGCCAGTCACATATTTTCCAGATACCAATACGCTTCTCATCTTTCATTTTACCAAAAGCAGACAAGTGTCCTTTTTCACTATACCATTTCATAGGACCATTTGCCTTGCCATTTTTATAAACCCCTTCTTTTGATATCTGACCATTTTCCAGCCATTCCTTATGCATTCCAGTCTTCTGCCCATTGTTATAGTATCCACTTGACTTAAGTTGACCATTAGGATAGTGCTTCTCGTGTAGTCCATGCAGTACTTTCTCATCGTCATTAGCTTTTTGTGATTCATGAGATACTTCTGTTTCCACAGTAGTAGCTGCAGACTCATTTGCCTTCTTTGGAGAATCCAAATTACAAGATGTTAACAACGTAAAGCCTATGATTAAAAAGATGTAAATAAAAGCTTGTTTCATTTGATTCATTTAGCTTACTAAGCTAATTATGTTTTACAAAAGTCTGCCCACATAACTCTAAAAAAATTGAAAAAATGGTAGAGATAAAAATTACTGACAACTCTAAGAATACATTATTGGTATATTAATATGGATCTAAATACTTCAGATTTCTACTCTTATAAGTTTTGATATTAACCGATTCTTTTAATATCTGGATTAATTGCCCTAAAAATCTTCTTCTAGCAAAATTCTTATGTACTACAATGCCTATCTTTCTAACCAGAGCAGTTCCTTTAAAGGAATGTATATGGTCTCTTACAATATTCTGATTGTTGTCTATAGCTAACTGCGGTAGTAGCGTAATTCCTTTATTCTTATGCACCATCTCTATTAAGGTATTGATACTGCCGCAATTGTAGGTCAGGTTTCCATTCATTCTCTTTTTCTGCTTTAGATTACAGATCTTTCCGATCTGATTTCTCATGCAGTGTCCTTCTTCTAATATCCATAATCTATTTATATCAATATCCGATACCTTATATTTTTTAGTTTTATTCTTACTTCCATAATCATAGATGTAGAATGACTCATCATATAAGTGATGCTCTTCTAAATGCTTATCATTAAGAGGCAGAGAGACGATACCGATATCGATCTTCCCATTAATTAGATCCCTGACTATATTTTCTGTTGTTAATTCATAGATATTAAAATCTACCTTACTAAATGATTGTGAAATTCTATCTAAAGACATCGGAAACAGAAAAGGAGCAACCGTAGGAATACAGGCTAGTCGTATGTGTCCCTCCTCTATTTCCTTGATCTCTCTGACTCTCTCATCTAACATTAAGAATTCTCTATGGATATTCTCCAGAGCATTGATAATTTTCTGACCTTTATCAGTGACACAAATAGGTCTTGTCTTTCTACTAAATATCTCAATCCCTATCTGCTCTTCGAACTTGGCAATCATAGCACTTAGAGTAGACTGTGATATAAAACACTCGTCAGCTGCAGCTCCAAAACTTCGGCACTTAGCCAATGATAATATATATGATACTTGAGTTCTTGTCATCGATTTTATCGATAAATATATACATTATATCGTTTTTATCTATATAAACTATTTATTACTTTCGTCATTTACGATACGATATACAAAACAACAAAAAATAATATGGATAATAAAAATCAAAATGGGAATGGCAATAGTTCCAGCTATAATGTTAATTCTGAGGCCAAATGCCCATTTAGCAGTGGTATCTTAAATAAAGGTGCTGGGAATGGTACTGGCAATCGAGAGTGGTGGCCTAACCAATTAAAGCTTAATATCCTCAGACAATTCTCTGATCTTTCCAATCCGATGGATAAAGACTTTGATTACAAAAAAGCATTTAATGCTCTCGATCTCCAAGCAGTCAAAAAAGACATTGTAGAACTCATGACTGATTCCCAAGATTGGTGGCCAGCTGACTATGGTCACTACGGTGGATTTTTTATTAGAATGGCTTGGCATAGCGCAGGTACTTATAGAGTGTCTGATGGCAGAGGAGGCGGAGGATCTGGATCACAGAGATTCGCTCCTCTTAATAGCTGGCCTGATAATGCCAATCTAGATAAAGCCAGATTTCTACTATGGCCGATCAAACAAAAGTATGGACAAAGTATCTCATGGGCTGATCTCATGATATTAACAGGTAACTGTGCATTAGAGTCTATGGGATTTGAGACATTTGGATATGCCGGAGGTAGAGAAGATATCTGGGAACCCGAACAAGATGTATATTGGGGATCAGAGACGACATGGTTAGATGATAAGAGATATACAGGAGTTCGAGAATTAGAGAACCCACTTGCAGCAGTACAGATGGGATTAATATATGTCAATCCTGAAGGTCCTAATGGCAAGCCTGATCCTTTAGCCTCAGCTGTAGACATCAGAGAGACATTCGGTCGTATGGCGATGAATGATGAAGAGACAGTTGCACTAATTGCTGGTGGACATACATTCGGCAAAGCACACGGTGCTGCAGATCCAGAGAAATACGTGACGGCAGAACCAGAAGGTGCTACTATAGCAGAGATGGGTTCTGGATGGAATAGTAGTTTCGAATCTGGGCATGGCGTACATACTATCACAAGTGGATTAGAAGGTGCCTGGACGACAACTCCTGACAAGTGGAGTAATAACTACTTCGAGAATCTATTCGGCTACGACTGGGAATTAACTAAGAGTCCTGCCGGAGCACATCAGTGGACACCTAAAGGAGGCGCTGGAGCGGGTACTGTACCTGATGCCCATGATCCTAATATTAGGCATGCCCCATTCATGCTGACGACAGATATTGCTCTAAGGGAAGATCCAGCTTACGAAAAAATCTCAAGAAGATTCTACGAGAATCCTGATCAGTTTGCCGATGCTTTTGCAAGAGCTTGGTATAAGTTGACACATAGAGATATGGGTCCGAGAGATAGATATCTGGGACCAGAAGTACCAGAAGAGGTACTTATCTGGCAAGATCCGATTCCATCAGTAGATCATCCGATTATAGATGATGCTGATGTGAAGAATATCAAAGAAAAAATAGCTAACGCTGGCATACCGACGTCACAACTGATATCTACGGCATGGGCTTCAGCTTCTACATACCGTAACTCAGATAAGAGAGGCGGTGCTAATGGTGCCAGGATTAATTTATCCCCACAGAAATTTTGGGAAGTCAATAATCCGACTGAGCTAGATCAGATATTAGATAAGTTAGAGGGCATCATGGCTCAGTTTAATGATAGTCAAAGTGGTGATAAGAAAGTATCATTAGCCGATGTCATCGTACTCGGTGGATGTGTAGGTGTAGAACAAGCTGCTAAGAAGGCTGGTCACGACAAGACGGTACCATTCACACCTGGAAGAATGGACGCGACTAAGGCACAGACAGATGTAGATTCTTTTTCCTACTTAGAACCTATAGCAGATGGATTTAGAAATTATCTTAAGAGAAAATATACTATCTCAGCAGAGGAGTTACTCGTAGATAAGGCGCAACTGCTTAACCTTACAGCTCCAGAAATGGTGGTCTTACTCGGTGGCATGAGAGTCTTAGATACTAATTACGATAACTCTAAGCATGGACAGTTCACTTCTCAGTTAGGAGTATTAAGCAATGACTTCTTTGTTAATGTGCTGGACCTCAGTACTAAGTGGAGTGCTACTTCTGATGATCAGGATACATTCGAAGGAAGAGATAGAAAGACTGGTGATATCAAATGGACAGGAACAAGAGTCGATCTCATCTGTGGATCTAATTCTGAGCTAAGATCTATATCTGAAGTATATGCTTCCTCGGATGCAGGAGAGAAATTTGTAGATGATTTCATCAGAGCATGGACTAAGGTTATGAATCTTGATAGATTTGATATAGGATAAGACATAGCCACTTACAACTGGTTAAAATATATAAGCGAGAGGAGCCGCATGGCTGCTTTCGCTTTTTTCATAATATGCAATAATTTCTACTTAAGGATTTTCCGAAGTAACCCACTTTGCTTACACTCAGTTTTCTTGCGATATCATAAATTACATCCATTACTATACATGCAAGCGCAAAGTTCTATACAAAGTTGATCCTGACCAAAATATGGAAGCTTATCATAATTATTCACCGGTGATTCTTTCCAAAACCTTGTAACCAGCTAACACCCAATCATCAGATCTTTTTTTAGCAATATTCCGATTTTTGATTTTCTTCTTCAGAATATCAAGGGAAGCAAGTGCCTCTTCTTTAGTATAGTAATAACTATACCAATCTTCACTTATTTTCTGAGAGCTGACTACCCCTATTCCACCGTCGTATATTCTAATGATGCCTTTTGAGTTTTTATTAGTGAATCTTCTCTTGCCTTCTTCATCCAGTGCCACCTTAAATATATACTTATAGTGTAACAAATAATTATTGACTTTACTTTCTATCTGCTCCGTAGTAATTTCTTTGTATGCTCTTATTCTCCATAGGTTGTTATCAGGATGATATGGATCTTCTAAGTAATTAGTCATCATATTGTAACGACGCGAGAAATACAGTTTTAGATTTCCATCATAAGCCGATAGCTCTATATAACTCTTACCTTCATGGGTCATTAATCTTACCTGAGACGAATTACCTGATCCATATCCTATCAAACCAAGTTCTGGTCTTATGCTAATTTCGCCTAGTCGGTTTTGATCCTTCACCCAAACGAAAGTATCTAAATCTACTCCAGCTATAATAGTGCCTTTACCATCTGGAAAGAAGCTAATAAAGTGTTCCTTTCGTGAGCCATCAGAAGGTTCTTGGTGACTAAATTTCCAGCTGCCAAAATGTGTAGTTTCTATAACAGCAACAGATTCTTTGTCCTCTAATAGATTGGCCTCTTTTGGTTTTTCTTTGCAAGAAGGGATAGTGCAAAGAAGTACTGCAAAATAGATTAAGGCATTCTTCATTGATTAGAGAGTCTTATTTTTATAACTAAGGTACATCATATGAATGGAACAATATAGTTGCGATCAAACAGTGTCCATGCTATGATTCTTAACACTAATTGCACTATTTATTTTTTTTGCTATTGACACATTTGTAAGAATACTCTCTTTGCGGTAGGGATTTTCAGAAATACCGCAACATCATTACAATTAGGAACTTATGACAGAACTAATAACGCCCTTTATCCGATAAATTTTAATAGTCCTCACGATTACTTTTGCTACTTACATCGTCTCATCTCCTATTCTATCCAACCTACCTCTTTTCTCCATTGGAGCATTTCCTGTTTTCGCTTTTCGTAATCTGCAGGCGGTAATTCATTCTCATGTACTGATCGCTTTCTTATTATCACTATTTGCTCCTCCAAAGTATTGAGCCCGATCGACTTTCTTCTTGTATTGACCTTGACAATATCATCATAAGATTGAGGGCTTAATTGTCCATTCTTATCCCAATCAAACTGAGTGCCATATAGCTGATCCTTACCTTCGAACACAGCAATTCTATCACTTAAGTATGCCAAGTGTTTTAGGCTTAAGCTATCCTGGTCATTCTCTGTAGATTCTAATAACTTTAGACACTTTCTCATAAAGTATGGCTGCCCGATAGAATGTTGTATGACTAACCACGCGGCTTCGTTAGCGTCTATACCAACTTTGGAAACTGTAGGATAACCGATCTCTTCTATTATCTCATCCAATGCATTAGCATTGCTAATATGTAACAATTTCATTTCTTCGTTATATCCTCCACTTCCAAGTTGTCCTGCGTCTATTAGCTTACTACGAAGATTTTGATCCGCATTTTTTAATCCTATTATTTTCTCCGCTATGAGACTGTGCTTCATGTTTATGATTATATCTATTACAATTTAATCATTGTGATAACAACCCAACCAATTCTATATTTAGAAGACAAATCAACTCATTGCTTTTCAGGCTTGTACATATATAAATATATATACATATTAAATAATCCCTTCTCTCTTTTGATCAATAAAACTGAATTGTCGAAATTTATAACTATAACAACATATCCTACTATCGAACTCTCTTATTTGGATATTTTAACTATATTAGAAATTAATTACTTTAAAAATAGCTAATAGAAAAATATTCTATTTAGCTATAATCATTCAAACTCAAATTTCTAACTCCTCTAAAGAGAAAAAACACTACACTTTATAATTAAAAACTTTAAAATGAAAAAATCTATCGACTTAAGTAAGCAAATTCTCTGCTTGCTAATTTTCCTGTTAGCAAATCAGCTGTATGCCCAGAAAACTGTATCGGGCACTGTTACTGATGCGGATTCGGGAGAACCATTAATTGGTGCAACAATCATTGTCCAAAAAGAACCAACCAGAGGTACCATCACAGACATAGATGGTAACTATTCCATCATGGTTAGTGAAGGAGAAGTACTAGTCTTCTCATATACTGGTGTAGAGACACAAAGCATTACTGTAGGAAGCCAGTCTGTTATAAGCCCTATGATGAGTGCTAATCTACTTCTCGGTGAGGTTGTCGTTACTGCTTTTGGTACTCAGAGCAAAGAAGCCTTTTCTGGGTCTGCCGATATAATCAGTTCTAAGGAGATAGCCAAGAGAAATGTGACCTCAGTCATATCTGCTATCGAAGGTAAGGCTACAGGTGTACAATTTACCTCCGCAAATGGTCAGCCAGGATCATCTCCTAATATTGTCATAAGGGGTGTAGGAACATTAAATGGTAGCACAGAGCCATTATATATTGTAGATGGAATGCAATTTGAAGGAGCACTATCGACTATCAATCAAGAAGATATCGAATCATTAACTGTTCTGAAAGATGCATCTTCTACCGCTCTATATGGCTCCAGAGGTGCTAATGGAGTTATCCTTATCACTACAAAAAGAGGATCAAGTAATGGAACTGTAGTATCAGCTTCAGCTTCCTATGGGGTAGTATCTAGAGCCATACCGCAATATGAAGAAGTGACTCCAGGACAATACTATGAAAGTATGTGGCAGGCATTAAGAAATTCTAGTGCAGGTGGAGGTGACGGACAATTTGCGTCTGAAAATATCTATGATAACTTAGGTTACAATCCATTTGATGTAGGTAATACTGAGATAGTAGGTGCTGATGGTGTCTTAAATCCTAACGCCAATGTGATCTACAAAAGCTTAGATTGGTATGATGTATTAGAGCAAAGCGCAACCAGAAAAAATTACAATGTCAATGTTGCTTCAGGTGGAGATAATCACCGAGTATACTTCTCTACTTCTTATTTAGAAGAAGAAGGCTATGTAGTAAGTTCCGAATTTGATCGTTTAACTACAAGAGTCAATGCTGATTTTGATGCTAATGACTGGTTGACGATCGGTGGTAGTGCCAATGTGACGACTTCTAATTCAGCAGGTCCAAGTTCTGCAGGAACTGGGAGTATCGTGAACCCTTTCGGATTTGCAAAAAATATAGGTTCCATCTATCCAGTATATGTAAATGATCAACAAGGTAATATTGTATTGGATGCAGCCGGAGAAAATTTATTCGATGCTGGAGAAGGTTACTCTGATTTTAACATAGGGTCACGACCAGTCAACCAAGGAAGACATGCACTACAAGAACTCATCTTAAATGACGAGAGAGATAGAAACAATCAATATGGATTTAGAGCCTTTTCTGATTTTCATATTATGGATGGTCTAACTTTAAGTCTGAATTATGGTAGAGATCTAAATGAAGGTCTGCAGAAGGAATATGAAAACAATATCATCGGAGATGCACAACCTACAGGTAGATATAGCGAGACAAGATTCAGAAGACAGGTAGAAAATTTCTTTCAGACATTGACATATAGTAAGACCTTTCAGGAAAGACATAATTTCGAAATTCTTGTAGGTCATGAGAGCTATGATAGAAGTTTTACATCTAACTCTGGCTTAGCGATAGATCAGACGGCTACAGGTATTTTCGAGTTTGACAATTTTGCAACTCCAGTCAGTTTAGGAGGTGCTACTACTGATAAGCGAATAGAAGGTTACTTTAGTAAGATAGGTTATGATTATGATTCTAAATATTATCTAACGCTTTCTGCACGAAGGGACGGGTCATCCGTATTTAGTCCAGAGTCGAGATGGGGTAATTTTTTCTCAGTTGGAGCATCTTGGAAATTAGATCAAGAATCATTTATACAAGATATTTCTTTCATTAATCGTCTTAAGCTTCGTGGATCTTATGGTCAAGTAGGAAATGATGATTTATTTGATTTCTATTTGTCTCAGCCAAGATATGCCCTATCATCTAATGCAGGGAGTCCAGCAATCTTGCTATCAGACATCGGTAATCAGCTTTTACAATGGGAAACCACAACCAGTTATGATGTCGCTCTTATATTCTCTTTATTTAATAATTTCTTAGATGGCTCTATTGAGTATTATAAGCGAAACACTACAGATCTACTGTATGACTTACCTATTGCATTAAGTAATGGAGTTAACTCTTTTCCAGCTAACATTGGGGATTTATACAATTCAGGTATTGAGTTAGGGCTGACAGCTAATCTTATAAGAAATAGAGGACTTAACTGGTCAGTTACATTTAATGCTAGTACTCTGAAGAATCAAATTACCAGCCTACCTGATCCAGTCGTTAGTGGTTCTAAGAGATGGGAAGAAGGAAGATCTCGATATGATTTCTACATACTCCATGCTGCAGGTGTAGACCCAGATAATGGTGATCAATTATTCTTCAGTTACGAAATAGATGAAGAAGGTAATAGTATTCCTGTATTGGATGAAAACGGAGAGCACATGACGACAAATGATTGGGAGTCTACAGAACGAGCTTATACAGGAGCTAATTCCCTTCCGGATCTAATCGGATCTGTTTCTAATAACTTATCATACAAGGGTATATCATTAGATTTTTTAGTTACTTATGGGCTCGGAGGAGACATATTAGACAATGGATATTCAGCGATGATGCATAGTGGCACTTATGGAAGATCACTACATCCAGATATTCTCAATGCATGGACTCAGCCAGGTGACATAACAGATGTACCTAGACAAGAAAACGGTAACGTCGATCTTGTACGTACACAGTCTACTAGATTTCTAACAGATGCTTCATATTGGGCAGTCAGAAACTTAAGCGTGGGATATACATTAGACAATAATCTTTCTGATAAAATCGGAGTCAATAATCTCAGATTATCATTGACAGGAGAGAACCTATACTTAAGTACAAAGAGAGATGGTCTAGATCCACAATATAACATTGCGGGTACAGGCGCTGGTAATGATTACAAACCTGCAAGAATTATTTCTGTCGGTCTTAATGCAAACTTCTAAAATAAAAATCATGATAAAAACTATAAAATATATATCATTAATATTCTTGGTGTCCTTAATATCATCATGCAGTGATGATTTTCTAGACACCACACCGACAGATGCTATATCTGCAGCTGATGCACTTGCCTCAGAAGCAAATATGTCGCTTATCATAAATGGAATGCATCGGACCATGTATGCACAATCTCAGACGGTCCTTCCAGGCGGTACTGCTGTAGCGAGTACAGCAAGAGCTAATGAGCACTACTGGGTACCATTAGGAGATAACTTAGCGGGTGGTGTCATCCACAGTGCAAGAGCTAATAACCTAAGCTGGCAAAATGAAACACAATGGATTTCTCATACTCAGGAAACTTCCCTGACCTCTGAGATCTTGTGGTATCACCGTTATAATATAATAACAAATTCTAATAGTATAATTAATACAGTTGCTGAAGGTAACATAACCGATACACCTGAGCTAAGATCTATTGTAGGTCAAGCATATGCATATAGAGCTTATGCATATTTGTCATTAGTGCAACACTATGCTAAGGGATATCTAATAGGAAATCCAAGTAGTGATCCAGGAGTTCCAATTGTTGCTTCTTCAGAATCACCATTTGCCAGTGGGCCTAGAGCAACTGTCCAAGAGGTATATAATCAAATCGCCTCAGATTTAGATGCTGCTATTAGCAATTTTGAGAATGGATCTGCTAGACCTTCTGGTAGCGCTTCTGACAAAGCTAATCTAAATATAGATGTAGCATATGGTCTCAGAGCAAGAATGGCATTAGCCACTGGAGACTGGGCAACTGCTGCAAGTGCTGCTGAAAGGGCAAGACAAGATTTTCTAATTATGGGTGAATCAGATTGGAAAGCTGGATTTAACTCTACGCTTATTCCTGAGGTCATGTGGGGGTCTAACGTAATAACAACAGAAACTACTTTCTTCCGTTCTTACTTTTATTTGATGTGTAATACATTCAACGGAAGTCAGGTCAGAAATAATCCAAAAATCATGGACAGGAGATTGTATGCTCAGATTCCAGATACAGACTATAGAAAGGATATGTTTCTTAAAGATGCACCTAACACCAATGGTTCTGCCTCTAATGGCTTAGGTGGATGGTCTAATAATACAAATCCATTATACACAACTGAAGCAGAATTCGACGCAGAAAGAGCAAGACTGGAGAGTGAGTGGGGATGGACTTCTAGACACAATAGTCATCCATATATGCATGTGAAAATGAGACAGCAAGTTCCTGGTGGAATAGAGCCTGATGATATCATATATATGCGTACTTCGGAGATGTATCTAATAGAAACAGAAGCTAAGGCAATGATGGGTGATATCCCAGGCGCTCAGGCGGCATTAGAACCACTTGCTAGAGAACGTGATAGTGCTTATGACGCATCAGCATTCGATACTCAAGAAAGAATGATGGATCACATTAAGTTTCAAAGAGGTCTCGAATTATGGGGTGAAGGCTTCTTGTTCCAAGACAAAATCAGATGGGATGATCCTATAGATCACGCTGCTGATGGTGGCTCTGGAGCTTCTGAAGTACTGTATCAAAATGGATACTTTCAAGATAGACCTTCAGTTAATCCAGCTTGGGTTTTTAAAATTCCGCAGCTTGAATTAGATGCCAATGATAATCTAGGTCCAGAGGATCAGAATCCATAAGTCGATATACAACTTTATTATTTAAAATATAGAACGAGCGGAATTTTTCCGTTCGTTTTTTTTATTTCCTTACTAACTCTATACTGTATGCGTCTATATGCTAAGAATAGCCGCTATCTTATTAGAATTTAACTTTCAACAATCAAATTCTCAATAATATATTCTAATTGGCTATCCATTTTTAATCGGAAATCATTTAGTGTAATTGGTATAGAAATATCGGGAAGGATTCCTTCGTCTGGGAGATCTGTATTGGGGTATGACCCTATCAGCGGTATGTCGATTTCTATTTTCGTATTAGGAAGTGTCAGGAAGAATATTTGGCCACCTGTGATGCCCATTTTAGTCCCACCAGTTTCCGTGCCTACTAAAGTTGCATAATTATTAACCTTACAATTTTCCGCAAGGATAAAAGTAGCAGAGCTATTGGCCTCATTTATTAATAAGAATGTCTCACCTTCGTAGGCTTTAGAATTTTTCTTAATCGTTTTCTCTACTTTGCTAAATCTCGGCGTCCGATAGTGATCGTCATATTTTTTAGTCCATAAAGTTACATTGTAGAACCATTTGCTCCATGTACTTAGATGAGGTCTTAGATTATCACTTACTTGCCCATAAGCTAAATACTTTCTTCTCGACACTAATTTTCCCTTATTCTTAGCAAGTTTTTTTGTGAGGTAATCAGTCAATTCAGTGAGCCCTCCTTCATTATCTCTAATATCAATAATTAAGTTCTTGATCTTGCGACGATCTAATTCTATAAAAAAGTTATCCAAATAAGATTCCCAATCAAAAGTCATTTTCCAAGTGACAAATGTGCCCAATTTGAGATAAGCATATTTTTCCTCAAAAGTATATGACCACATATCATCATAGGAAATTGTACTCACACCTTTACTATCACGAAGATTCTTATCGAAAAGGGGAACGCTTACTATATCTCCATCTTCCAGCTCGACTGAGATTGAATCCCTGAATCCATAGATAAGCGGAAAGTAGTAGTCGAAGTAATTATACTTTGACCCAAAAGACACCTCGAGGTCTTTCTTTTTCTTAGCCATTCTATTACCATCAGCTTTCACATATTGACTAAGGCTATCTATTATCGTTGCAACAGGAATGTCGTTTATGCACTTGATGATAGCTGAGCTATTTATTTTTTCAGTCAGAGAACTATCTACTATGACCTTATTTTCGATTATCCTAAAGCTGAAAGGTAACAATACTGGATCAGCGATTATAGAGTCAATTAGTTTGGAAGGCTGATTGAATGGATTCAGATAAGTATGCCCACATTTAATCTTTACCACAAATTCTGAAAAGTTCTTGAATGCTTCCTCTTGTGTCCTGTCGACAGATAATTCCTGTAACAACTTCTCATACCCACTCACAAGATCCGTAGTGTCCACGTGTCTGTACATCCCAGGGTGGAGTTCATTCAATGACTGCCAGAGTAGGCTTGCATCCGATTGCAGAGCAGTAGCAGAAATCATTCTTTGTGCCGTACACCACATCGGTAATGAGATCAAAATTAGGGCAAATAGCTTTTTCATGTTAAGTGGGTTTGTATCAATTAATAATGATACAAATCAAGCTATATAACAGATGTGAATAGTGCCAAAACGTGATTTGGTACTTATTTTTGGGCGTTTCTGATTGATTTTTTGAATTCTGACGGCGTTACGCCTTCTGCCTTTTTAAAAACTCTATTGAAGGTAGTCTTGGAATCAAAACCAGAATCGAAGGCTATCCCTAGTATGGTCAAGTTATCATACATACCCGAACTTATCCTTTTCTTGAATTCAAGTACTCTGTAGTTGTTGATATAGCTTTTGAAATTAGTCTGAAGAGTTGTACTAAAAAAGCGAGAGCACCTCTTCTCAGATATATCCAGATATTGGGATAAAATCTCTAAAGACAGATCTGAATTAAGGTAGATCTTATCATCATTCATAATTGCATTAAGGCGTAATTGTAAATTCTTAGATTCTGCTATATCCAGAGAATCAACTTTAGGAAGGGATTTATATATAGAAATAGGATGCAATAGCTTTAGAGTATTATATACTAACCATGCGATCAGAATGACAAATATTAACGATCTAAAAACGTAGAATAATTCACCTAAACTTGCTGATAGAACCAGCTCACTTAGAAGTATCACCAGTTCCATAGACGCAATAAGAAAGAATACTTTTACCAATCGCAGAAGCCAATTTTTGACATCTTTTTTCCAAAATAAACTTCCTGTAGATAAGTGATTAATAAGATTGTATGATAAGAAGCTATATAAGATAAGACTAATTACAAACAAAACAGTCTCTACATCTAAGAAGGCTCTGAATAGATTATTCTCCCAAAGTTTTGTTTTGTAATCGAGATTTTGAAAGCCAATAAACGCATATGCCGCAAACTGAATTGTAGGAATAATTAGATGACAAAAGTCTACGGCTGTCAGTTTATTCTGGATTTTCGACTTGACAAATAGATAGAGTAATGGTGTAATACTTAAAGAAAAATTGAGAGGTAGAAAGTATAGATTCTTATATCTATTAGCTAGGGATAGTTCATTTAACTGTGTCTAAGGTTAGTTAATAATATCCTACATCTTGCTTTCAAGATGTAAACCTCATCTCGTAAGGAGGCCGTAGGCCGACTGGAGAGATGAGGTTTTAGCTCTTTATTT
>Ga0209185_1000225_pt1 | contig 81737 bp, 58 predicted proteins | sample SidtaG_2_FD_187425 | JGI IMG/M metagenome (GOLD analysis project Ga0209185, IMG submission 187425) | Marine algal microbial communities from Sidmouth, United Kingdom - Sidmouth_Asex2 metaG (SPAdes) (version 2) | ecosystem: Host-associated > Algae > Red algae > Unclassified | place: Sidmouth... | reverse complement strand
GATTTAAAATGCGATACCGCGAGTAGACGTAACCTCATTCTATGATCTTTTACTTTGTTAGAAAGCGCTTTTAATTCTTGGGAGCTATGTGTGTTCAATATCATTTTATACTTGAGGAGCAAAAAAACATATTAGATCACATAATTATACTAATTGGTATAAGCAATTCAAGGCAATACTTTATTGTAATGGTTGTTCCCTTATAAAAAGTATTAACGATGACGTCATCTTTTAGAGGAATAAACGCTCAAGCGTTTCTTCGATGGGTCTAAAAACAATTTATTCGTCGTTATTAAGTTTAGTCATGTTTCTAAATGGATGTAGAGCATTAGGGTAACGCAGGAGCAGTTACCGAGAATAACCATGACATAAACTTAATGCCTTGCCTAAATTGTTTTTAGTTCCCACTGAAACCTGCATTTTAAATGGTTACGGGTATAAACATTCTTGATTATGGCAAAGGACGCAAAATTTAATAACTTGGTATTAATTAAAGCGTGCCAAATATCTTATCACCTGCATCACCTAATCCAGGTAATATATAGCCATTTTTATTTAATTTTTCGTCAATAGCACCAATAAATAAATCTACATCGGCATGATCTTTTTGTAGGGTGTCTATCCCTTCAGGTGCCGCGACTAAAAAAATAGCTTTGATGTTATTACAACCAGATTTTTTTAGTAATTCTATGGTAGCTAATGCTGTACCACCTGTTGCTAACATAGGATCAATAATGATAGCAGTACGCACATTTACATCAGCTACTACATTTTCATAATAACTTTCAGGTTGTAAAGTTTGTTCATTTCGTTTTAAGCCTATAACACTAATTTTTGCGCAAGGTAAAATAGTTAACGCCCCGTCTAACATACCTAAGCCGGCTCTTAAAATAGGAATTAACGTAGGTTGTTTGTTAGCTAATAGTGGGGTAAAAATATCGCCAGACCAACATGTAATATTTTGATTCGCTAGGGCTAAATCAATCGTAGCTTCCATGGTTAGCATGGTGGCTAATTCTTTTGTTAACTCTCTAAAAGATTTAACTGAAATAGCATCATTTCTAAGTAAGCTTATTTTATGTTTAACAAGAGGGTGGTTGCTTTCGAAAATGGCCATTAGTATTTTAATCTCTTTGAAAGTTTAATCTGTTTATAGCGGTTACCAATCAAGAGGTAATTTTCAGGGCGCGTGAGCGTCAATGTTTATAAGCAAGCAATTCAAGGCAATGCTTTACTGTAATGGTCACTCCCTTATAAAAAGTATCAACGACCAAGTCATTTTCAAAAAAATATACGCTCAAGCGCTTCTTAGAGGGGTGAACAGGGGTCTAAAAAATTTATTCGTCATTATTAAGTTTAGTTATATTTCTACATCGATGTAGAGTATTAGGGTAACGCAGGAGCAGTTACCGAGAACAACCATGACATAAACTTAATGCCTTGCATACATGGATGTCTTTACTTAGATTTCGTCTTGAACTTGAAATCTGTGCCTAAATTTTTTTAGCTCCCACTGAAATCTGCATCTTGAATGGTAACGGGTATATAATGTTTTATTTATTTAATATTTATAATTCAACTTGAATGCTAAGTTTAAGTTATCGTATACGATTTTATACAAAAGTTAATCATTATAATGAATTTCTTAAAGTTATTATCAATTAAGTTGTACTGACAATGGTAGGGGAGAGTACTTTAAAGAAAATTTGAGCTTTGAAGTGCTAAAAAACTGCACGTAAAAAAATCAATCCCATACTAATAATTTAAAGTGTGCTCGGCATAAGGGTTCGTAACGCTCATTACCACCTACTTCAACTTGTTCGCCACCTTTTACTGGAGCGCCATTTTCATCCCGTCTGATCACAAAGTTAGCTTTACGACCACAATGACAAATAGTTTTAAGTTCAACCAATTTATCTGCCCATGCGAGCAGTGCGGCACTTCCTGAAAAAGTTTCACCTAAAAAGTCGGTTCTTATACCATAAGCCAGTACTGGAATATTTAATGTGTCGACTATATTGGTGAGTTGCTTTACCTGCACTTTTGATAAAAATTGCGCTTCATCAATAAGCATGCAATCAATTTTATGTTGGTTGTTTTTCTGCTGAATTTCATTAAAAATTTGGGTGTTCTCATCAAATAATGACGCTTTAGCGTGTAGGCCGATCCGAGAGGCTATTTTTCCTTGTTCAAATCTATCGTCAAGTTTAGCGGTAAATAATACCGCCGATAGGCTACGCTCAGAGTAATTGTAAGCTGATTGAAGTAGGTGAGTAGATTTACCCGCATTCATAGTTGAATAGTAAAAATATAGCTGTGCCATTTATCTTCTTCAATCCTTTTTGCTTCATTTATTCAATTCTAATACGAGATGGTATGAATTACATGCTAAAATATACCCGTTACCAATCAAGATGCTCGTTTCAGAGCGCGTGAGCGTCAATGTTTATAAGTAAGCAATTCAAGGCAATGCTTTACTGTAATGGTTGTTCCCTTATAAAAAGTATTAACGATGAAGTCATTTTCAAAAAAATAAACGCTCAAGCGCTTCTTTGATGGGTAACAGGTATAAGTGTTATTGTTTAATCCATTTAAAATGGAGCTAATACGCTTTTGCCTTTGGCACTTGATTATTGGTTGCTTTAGGGTCGTTACCTAAAGTAATTAATAAACTATTAAGTAAGCTGCTGGCTCCAAATCTAAAGTGTGCCGTATTTGTCCAATTTTCACCCAAAATTTTATGGGCTAAATTTAAGTAAATTTCTGCATCATTTACATTTTTAACACCTCCAGCGGCTTTAAAACCCACATTGGGATTTAATTGCTGTATTACCTCTAACATAATTTTTGCTGCTTCTGGTGTAGCATTTATATTTACTTTACCGGTTGAAGTTTTAATAAAATCGGCACCTGCGTTAATAGATATCTCACTCGCGTGTTTAATAAGTTCAGGTGTTGCAAGCTCTCCTGACTCAATAATAACTTTAAGCAATACATTCGAGCCACAAGCTCGTTTACAGGCTTTAACAAGCTCAAAACCGATATTTGTATTTCCAGCGATTAAGGCTCTGTATGGGAAAACCACATCAACTTCGTTGGCACCGAGTTTAACGGCTTCAAGTGTTTCATTTACAGCAGAATCTATACAATCGTTACCATGAGGAAAGTTAGTTACCGTAGCAATATTAATATCAGGAGTGTTTTGCTTTGCTAATTGAGCTTTGGCAACAGTAATATATTTAGGGTAAATACAAATGGCAGCAGTTTTACCGAAAGGCGTTTTAGCCTGCTTGCATAAAGTAATGATATCGATGTTGGTTTCAATATTGGTTAGGCTGGTTAAGTCAATAAGTGATAGTGAAAGGGCGGCAATGTCTTTTTTGTCTTTCATTTTGTCTTTCATATTAGTGTCTTATATTTTAGATGTCTTATATGGTTTATATTTTTTACATAGCTTAGAGGGCAATAAATATTCCGGCTAATGCTGCACTCATTAAGTTAGCTAAAGTAGCAGCAATCATTGCCTTCAAACCTAATCGCGCAATATCAGGTCTTCTACTAGGCGCCATTGACCCAATTCCACCTAATAAAATAGCAATGGATGATAAGTTAGCAAATCCACATAAGGCAAAAGTAACAATAGCTTGTGTACTCACACTCAATGTATCTTTAACTTCCATGAAGTTTACATAAGCAAAAAACTCATTTACAACGACTTTTTGACCAATAAAACTCCCTGCTAGTAACATTTCGTGCGCAGGCACTCCAATAACGTAGGCGATAGGGGCAAATATATAACCTAGCATCCATTCAATTGTAATGTGATCATAACCAAACAATGAACCTAAGCCGCCAATCATCATGTTTAATAAAGCAATAATAGCGATAAATGCAAGTAACATAGCACCAACATTAACAGCTAACTTTAAACCTGATGTAGCACCTGTTGCCGCTGCATCAATAACATTTACCGGTTTTTCTTCAGGTATTATTTCATCAGATTCTTCTTTGCCAATATTCATTTTTTCAGTTTCAGGGATTATTATTTTCGCCATTAATAATCCGCCGGGTGCAGCCATAAAAGAAGCGGCAATTAGATATTTAAGATCAATACCTAAACCAGCATAACCTGCCATTATACTTCCGGCTACAGAGGCTAAGCCGCCAACCATTACTGCAAACAATTCAGACTGGCTCATTTTAGCTATGTAAGGGCGAACTATTAAAGGTGCTTCCGTTTGACCAACAAAAATGTTAGCGGTAGCAGATAGAGATTCTGGTTTAGATGTTTTTAAAAGCTTTTGTAGACCACCGCCTATAATGCGAATAATCCACTGCATAATATTTAAGTGGTATAAAACGGCGATTAATGCAGAAAAGAAAATAATAACCGGTAAAACCCTGATAGCAAAAACAAAACCAACCCCATTAGAAAACATTGCATCAGTGCCTAAACCACCAAACAGAAAACTAATACCTGCTTTTGCGCTGTCAATAACTTGTTGTACGCCGTTGGTAATAGATAACAAGGCTTCTTTGCCAAACGGTATATAAAGGACGAAGGCTCCTAAAAGTATTTGTAAACCAAAAGCAAACCCTACGGTTCTCCAATTAATTTTTGATCGGTTATGAGATAAAAGTATCGCAACAGCGATAAGAAATACAACTCCGAGCAACCCTTTTAATGCGCCTAACTCCATAACAAACCTCTACTTTATTTTTATCTGGTATTATTTTTGATTAATTAGTTGACGGATTTTAGCTTTAAGCACTTCAATAGCCATTCTGTTCTTTCCACCACGAGTAATCACAATATCTGCCCAAAATTTTGAAGGTTCAATAAATTGATGATACATAGGTCGCACGGTTTCTAAATATTGATTAGTGATAGACTCTATACTTCGTTCACGTTCTATTATGTCTCTTTTAATTCTTCTTATTAAACAAATATCGAGAGGGGTATCCATATATACCTTTATGTCAAATCTTTCACGTAAATCAGGGTTAGAAAGCAATAAAATACCTTCTACTAAGATAATAGGTGTTGAGGTTAGGGTATGGGTTTCGGTGGTTCTAGTATGAGTTTTATAGCAATAAATAGGGCACTCTACACTTTTGTTGTGCACCAGTTGATGTAAATGTTTGCTCATTAAAGCGTGTTCAAAAGCATTTGGGTGATCGTAATTAGTAAGTTCTCGTTCTTCAAGTTTTAGGTGTGATTGATCTTTGTAATAAGCATCTTCTTTAATAATTGAAATACCTTTGCAGCCCAATTCAGGTAATAGTTCTTTATAGATAGTTTGTGCAAATAATGTTTTTCCTGAGGCCGATGCCCCCGCAATTGCAATAATAGTTGGTTTGGTTGGGTTGTTTTGTATCAAAACGGTACCTCTAAATTTACGTCTGCAGGTTTTTTTATTCATTAAGCTGCGAGTTTTGGTAAACGGTTTATGTTTATTACTGTTTTAAGTATGACGTGCTCTAAGTTTAAATGAAGCGATCAAAGTTTAAGAGAATAAATTTACCGTGTCATGTTATCAGCATTACCTATTGTAGCTAAATTATCACATATTGACCGATTGGTCATGTTTAAACTGATTAAATATTTGTTTAAACAATTTCCAGTTAAATTTCTAGTTGAAGTATAGATTTTATCATGAGCAATATTGCTAAATATTATTTATTTGACATGATAGTCAAGTTTTTATTGAGAATTTTACTGTTTTTCTGTAGTTTATTACCTGAATTTATGTTTAAAAAAATGTTAGATGGTAAAGATAATTTCTTAATAAAAAGCCCTTACTGGTTTTAAGAAACTGCTTGGAAAAAAGTTTACATCGATTGTTTTACTTCAAATAAAGTTTTTTTAATGTCATTTAAATATTAATGCAAGTTTTTGAGCCCATTTTACCTAGTAAACTGTTCTATACCCATTATCAATCAAGATGCTCGTTTTAGAGCGCGTGAGCGTCAATGTTTATGGTAAGTAATTCAAGGTAATATTTTATTGTTACAGTCGCTCCTTTATAAAAAGTATTAATGACGAAGTGATTTTTTAAAGGTATATACCCGTTACCAATCAAGATGCTCGTTTTAGAACGCGTGAGTGTCAATGTTTATAGTAAATAATTCAAGGCAATGTTTTATTGCAATGGTTGTTCCCTTCTAAAAAGCATTAACGACGAAGTGATTTCTTAAAGGTATAAACGCTTCTTCGATGGGTTTAAAAACAATTTATTCGTCGTTATTAAGTGTAGTCAGGTTCACCATGGATGTAGAACATTTGAGTAACGCAGGAGCAGTTACCGAGAATAACCATGACATAAACTTAATGCCTTGCATACAGGAATGTCGTCCTTAGATTTCGTCTGGAACTTGAAGTCTGTGCCTAAATTGTTTTTAGTTCCCACTGAAAACTGCATTTTGAATGATAACGGGTATATATATTAATATTATTTCGAAAATGATTAAAAAAATATATGTCATCAAAATATATTTAAGCGGTATCAAGTTATTAGGTTTTAATGAAATCTTGAATAAAATTTAATCTTTATTACCTGAATGTAAATCTGAATAAGATTAAATTTTAAATAAATCTTTTTAAATCAATTTTAATTAACACTGAGAAATAAAATGGCAAGAGCAATTGTATTTGTAATTGATAGTTTTGGTATTGGTCATGCACCAGATGCTGAAAAATTTGGTGATGTAACTGCAAATACTTTTGCAAATTTGTCTCAAGCTTTTTTTGACCAAACTAATCAAGCAATAAATATTCCTAACCTTTCATCTTTAGGTTTAGTTAAGGCCTGTGAAAATGCTTCGGGTAGAACATTTCCCTACATCGGTGGTGAACCTACTAAAGGAGCCTATGCTTATGCTGCAGAACTTAGCACTGGGAAAGACACTCCTAGCGGGCATTGGGAAATGATGGGTGTTCCTGTACTGTTTGATTGGACTTATTTCTCTGAACGTGAAAATAGCTTTCCACAAGATTTGATTACTACAATAAACACTGAAACAGGTTATGAGGGTATGTTAGGTAATTGCCATGCATCAGGTACAACTATTATTGCTGCTTTAGGTGAAGAGCATATAGAAACTAATTTGCCCATTTGTTACACCTCAGCGGATAGCGTATTTCAGGTTGCTGCTCACGAAGAGCATTTTGGACTTAAAAATTTATATACTTATTGTGAAAAAGTAAGAGAAATTTTAGATGAGCATAATATTGGTCGTGTTATAGCTCGACCGTTTATAGGAGATAATACCACCAACTTTGTACGTACCGGTAATCGCAGAGATTATTCAGTTTTACCGCCCTCTAAAACAGTACTAGATAAACATGTTGCTAACGGTGGTGAAGTATTGAGTATTGGCAAAATAGCAGACATTTTTGCGCATCAAGGCATTAGCTCAAATACAAAGGCTACAGGCTTACCTGCTTTAATTGATACAACCATTGAACATATAAAGAGTGCTAAAAATAATAGCCTTATTTTTACTAATTTAGTTAATTTTGACCAAGATTTTGGTCATAGAAGAGATCCTATTGGATACGCTCAAGCATTAGAGTATTTAGACAAAAGGTTACCTGAAATCTTTGGTCAGTTAAATGACGATGATATTGTATTTTTTATTGCCGATCATGGTTGTGATCCAACTTGGCCCGGTAGTGACCACACCCGAGAATACGTACCTATAATCGCTTATCACAACAATATAAAATCAGTAAATTTGGGTGAAAGAACAACTTTTGCTGATTTAGGGCAAACTCTTGCTGAACTTTTTAAATTAGCTGCTATGGACTACGGAACTAGCTTTTTATCAGCGCTTAAATTTAAAAAATAAAACGATAATGTTATTAAAAAAATACGCTAACCGTTTAGGTCTATATCAGCAAGTTTTTTACTTAGTCGTTAAATTTACGTTTATCGTAACCCTATACCCGTTACCAATTAAGGTGCATTTTCCAGAGTGCGTTAGCGTCAATGCTTTTAGTTGGTAACTCAAGTCAATACCTTGTTTTAATGGTCGCTCCCTTATAAAAAGTATTGTTGATGAAGTCATTTGAAAGAAATACACGATCAAGCGCTTCTTCGATGGGTCTAAAAAATTTATTCGTCGTTATTAAGTTTAGTCAGGTTCACCATGGATGTAGGATATTAGAGTAACGCAGGGGCAGTTACCGAGAATAACCATGACATAAACTTAATGCCTTGCATACATGGATGTCGTCCTTAGATTTCGTCTGGAACTTGAAACCTGTGCCTAAGTTGTTTTTAGTTCCCTTTGAAACCTGTATTTTGAATGGTAATGAGTATATATGTAAAATAATACAAAAATATTGCCACTATATTTAATTTAGTTATTACAAAATAATTGTTATAAATTTACCACTATCATTGGAGAAAGTTAATGCGTCATTTTAAGCTAAGCCCTATAACGTTTTGTATTAATGCGTTGATTGCAACAAGTAGTTTGCTTGTTGTGCAAGCGGTTCACGCACAAACAACTAAACAAGCTGTAACCGGTTTGGAAATTATTGAAGTAACAGCTCGTAAAAGAGTTGAAAATGTTCAGGAAGTGCCTGTTGCCGTTTCTGCTTTACAAGGCGATAGTTTAGACGCTTATAGTTCTGCTGCAATGGATATTCGTTTTATGAATGCTCGAGTGCCTAGCTTGACAGTTGAGTCTTCATTTGGCCGTACTTTTCCTCGTTTTTATATGCGAGGCTTAGGTAACTCAGATTTTGATTTGAATGCTTCTCAGCCCGTATCACTTGTGGTTGATGATGTTGTACAAGAAAATCCTATTTTGAAAGGCTTTCCTGTATTCGATATAGCGCGAGTAGAGGTCTTAGGTGGACCGCAGGGTACATTGTTTGGTCGAAATACCCCTGCTGGACTTGTCAAATTTGACTCAGTCAAACCTTCACAAATATTCGAAGGTTTTGCTTCATTGTCTTATGGTAGTAAAAACACTTCAGACTTAAGAGCTGCCGTCGGTGGTGCATTATCTGATAATTTATCAGCTAGGATTTCTATCCTGCGACAAGATAGAGATAATTACATTAATAATATAGCACAAGGCTTTGAACAAAATGATGTATTAGGTGGCTACACCGATCAGGCTGCTAGAATTCAATTTTTATATGAAGGTGATGATTTTAATGCTTTATTTAACTATCACATGCGAGACTTGGATGGTAAGCCTGTTACCTTTTATGCTAATGCATTTAAGCCACAGAGTAATAATTTAGTTGATAATTTCGATAGGGGGACAGTTCAACATGACTCTGCATCTCGTGCCACACAACAAGTAGAAACTAATGGTGGAAGCGTAAAACTAACGTTTGATTTAGGTGAATACGAATTAACCTCAATTAGTGGTTACGAAAGTGCTGAACTTTACTCACGTGCCGATGTAGATGGCGGGTATGGTAGTGCGTTTGCTCAAGCAATGGGCCCAGGTATAATTGCATTAGATTCGGAAACGGCTGATGGTATTCCTGAGCATCAACAACTTACACAAGAAGTAAGGTTAAGTTCAAATTATGAAGGTGATTTTAATTTTCAATTGGGCGCCTTTTACTTTAATGAAGACCTAACTATTGAAAGTTTTGCTTTCGATCCAGTATTCGCCAACGGGGCACAAACCGGTTATGTAGAGCAAAAACAAAAAACCATCGCGTGGGCTATTTTTGGGTCGTTTGATTATGAAGTTTCTGATGTAACCTCAGTAACTGTGGGATTACGTTATTCTGACGATGATAAAGAATATCAAAATAATAGAACACAAACACCATTAGGTTTTCTCGGTTTTCCAAATCAAGCATCTGGCTCAGTTAATCCAAATGACACACACTTAAGTTGGGATTTAAGTATTATTCATAAACTTAATACTGATACTAATATTTATGCTCGTTTAGCAGATACTTTTAGAGCTCCTAGTATTCAAGGGCGGTCGCTTTTTGCATTTGATGAGGGAATTTCAATAGCTGACTCTGAAACTATCATGTCATATGAAACAGGTATTAAGTCTGATATTTTAGATGGCTTTGGTCGAGTTAATGCAAGTGTTTTTTATTTTACAATGGATAATCAACAATTAACCTCAGTGGGCGGAAGTGGAGGCAACACCGCGCGTTTATTAAACGCTGATAAAACTGAAGGTTATGGTGTTGAAGTAAACTCCGAGTTTATGTTAGATGATAATTGGTCGATTACAGCTAGTGTAAGCTATAACAAAACTGAAATTAAAGAAAACGGTTTAGCTGTTCCTGTTTGTAAGCAATGTAGGGTTACTGATATAACATATTCTGATGATAGGGGGGATCGATTTGCTTATGTAAATGGTAACAGTTTACCGCATGCTCCAGAATGGATTTATTCTTTCACTGCCCGTTACAACATTGAATTGGATGGTGGCGAGTTTTATGCTTATACCGATTGGTCATATAGAGATGATATTAGTTTCTTTTTGTACGAGTCTGAAGAGTTTGCAGGTAAATCTCTACTTGAAGGGGGTATTCGTACCGGTTATACGTGGGATAACGAAAACAATGAATATGAAGTGGCATTATTTGTACGTAACATTACTGACCAACAACAAGCTATAGGTGCTGTAGATTTTAGTAATAATACCGCAATAGTTAATGAGGAGCGATTCTTAGGAGCTGAGTTTAAAGTGTCGTTCTTTTGATTGCTTATTTAAATATTACACCAAGTAAACTCATTTAATTTGACTAGGATAATGCAATGGCTTTTTAAGTAAATTTTAATGACTATCTGCGTTATTTTATTTTTATTAAACTATTAGCGAACGTTATTTGCGTTCGCTTTTTATTAATTTTGTTAAGGTTTATTTTAGCTTTGAATTTAGAGAATACTTTCTAAGGTAAGTTCCATCATATCTTTAAATGAGGTTTCACGTTCATCAGAAGGCATGCTTTCGCCGGTTTTAATATGATCGCTCACGGTAAAAACAGCTAATGCTTTTTTCCCATATTCTGCGGCAACACCATATAAACCAGCCGCTTCCATCTCAACGGCTAAAATGCCATATTTTTCCATTAAAGCAAACATTTCTGGCTGCGGTGTATAAAACAAATCAGCGGTAAATACATTACCAACATGAATTTTTTTATTCAGCTTGTTAGCAGTGTTTGCTACTTTTTGTAATAACCCAAAGTCAGCCGTTGCAGCAAAATCACATTGGTTTAAACGCATTCTATTTACGTTAGAATCGGTGCTTGCTGCCATACCAACGATAACATCTTTTACCTTTATATCGTCTCGTACTGCGCCACATGAACCAATACGGATAATATTTTCAACACCATAATCTTTATATAATTCAGTTGCATAAATAGATATTGACGGAATACCCATGCCTGAGCCCATTACAGAAATAGGCTTGCCTTTATAGGTGCCAGTATAACCTAACATATTGCGAACACGGGTAACACATTTAGAGTTTTCTAAAAAATTTTCAGCAATAAATTTTGCTCTTAATGGATCGCCAGGCATAAGAACAGTTTTAGCGAAATCATTTGCAGCGGCTTCAATATGAGGGGTTGCCATGAGAAATAACCTTTTTAGTTGTTAAAATCTCAGTAAGTTTCTAGCCAGGGTAAAGTATCTGCTATCAAGGATTTTTTACTGATGGGTTTGTTTTATAATTATTTAAATTTTACTGTATGTTATTGGGTAAATCTAGTACTGATTAACTTGTTTTGAACAGGTTTTGCTTAAGTGTATTTCGTTCGCTTTCTGACATAAAAGCGGCTTTTAGGGCGTTTTTTTGTAATTGACTTATTTCTTTATTTGAAAACCCTAAAACCGTTTGAGCTAATTCAAATTCATGCTTTAATTCTATGCCTTGCACCGCTGGATCGTCAGTGTTTAAACAAACTAAAAGACCTTGTTTTAAAAAATCTTTAATCGGATGTTTAGTTAAATCACTTAATGTACCTGTTTGATAGTTAGAGGTTAAGCAAGACTCTATCGCTATATTGTTTTTATACATATAACTGAGCAATTCCTCATCTTTATAACTATTAACGCCATGACCAATACGCTCAGCACCTAATTGATTAATAGCTTGCCATACACTTGCAGGCCCAGCCGCTTCACCAGCATGGACTGTTACGTGTAAATTTGCTTTTGAAACTTGTTTGAAGTGCTGAGTAAATAATTCACCGGGGTAGTTGTATTCATCACCAGCTAAGTCAATAGCGATCAATTTATCTTTGTGCGCTAGCAATGCATTTAATTCCTTTTGGCATTTTTCTACACCAAAAGTACGACTCAATATACCAATTAATTTAATTTTAACTGGATAAGTGTTCATACCTTCTCTAACACCATCAATCACTGCCTCAACAACTTCCTCTATCGGTAGTTTATATGCCATAGACATATAATAGGGTGAAAACCGTAATTCAGCATAATGAATACCTTCGTTAAATACATCCTCAACATTTTCGTAAGCTATACGTTTGCAATCGTCTAAGTTTGCCAATACATTAACACCCCAATCAAGCTTTTTTAAAAAAGCCAACAAGTCTGATTCACTATCCATAATTTGTACATGCGAAATAAATTGTTCAAATTTGCTAACGGGTAAATCAATATTATTTTGATGAGCTAATGACCATATAGTTTCTGCTCTTATATTACCGTCTAAATGGCGGTGTAAATCTATAAGGGGTAGCTTTGGATCTATCATTGAATTTTGTCTCCTTTCATTCGTTATACTGAGTAAATAAGTTTAACGCATTTTCTTGCTATTTAATTTATATATTATTAGGGCTTCTCTAGTAATATCAGTAGAAGATTGATACATTTGCCGACCATTTTTCGCTAGTTATTTATACTCACTACCAATTAATATGCTCGTTTTAGAGCGCCTGAGCGTCAATGTCTATAGTAAGCAATTCAAGGCAATACTTTATTGTAATGGTTGCTCCCTTATAAAAAGCATTGTTGATGAAGTGATTTTTTAAAGGAATAAACGCTCAAGCGCTTCTTCGATGGGTCTAAAAACAATTTATGCGGCGTTATTAAGTTTAATCATGTTTCTACAAGGATGTAGAGTATTAGGGTAACGCAGGAGCAGTTACCGAGAATAACCATGAGATAAACTTAATGCCTTGCATACATGGATGTCGTCCTTAGATTTCGTCTGGAACTTGAAATCTGTGCTTAAATTGTTTTTAGTTCCCACACAAACCTGCATTTTGAATGGTAACGGGTATATGCGTCGATTTAAAATTTTATTTGCAGAAAATATTGCAGCAAAGAGAGCTTATTATGTTTAACAAAACTGATGATGTACGCATCAATAATATTAAAGATTTACTACCGCCAGTTGCTTTACTTGAACGTTTTCCGTCATCTGAAAATGCTGCTAAATCTGTTCTTTCTGGCAGAAATTCAATTCACAATATCCTTGAAGGTAAAGACGATCGTTTATTAGTAGTTATAGGTCCGTGTTCAATACATGATCCTGAAGCGGCTATAGAATATGGTCAACGATTAGTTAAACTTCGTGAAAAATATAAACATAATTTAGAAATTGTTATGCGTGTTTATTTTGAAAAACCACGTACCACCGTTGGTTGGAAAGGACTTATTAACGACCCTTACATGGATAGCAGTTTTCAATTAAATGACGGACTTCGCATAGGTCGTAAATTGTTACTCGATTTGAATGAAATGGGTTTACCTACCGCAGGCGAATTTTTAGATATGATAACCCCACAATACATGGCTGATTTTATGTGTTGGGGAGCAATCGGTGCACGCACTACTGAAAGCCAAGTTCACCGTGAATTAGCTTCGGGTTTATCGTGTCCGGTTGGTTTTAAAAATGGCACCGACGGTACAATTAAAGTAGCAATAGATGCTATTGGCTCTGCTGCAGCGTCTCATCATTTTTTATCAGTAACTAAATTTGGTCACTCGGCTATTGTTGAAACAACAGGTAATGAAGATTGTCATATTATTTTACGAGGCGGTAAAACTACTAACTTTGACCGCGACAGTGTCAACGAAGTCATCAAACAATTAGACAAATCTAAACTCAATACCCGCATAATGATTGATTTTAGCCATGCTAATAGCAGTAAGAAATTTGAAAACCAAATGCTAGTGTCTACTGATGTTAGCGAGCAAATAGCTAATGGCAACCACAATATTTTTGGTGTGATGGTAGAAAGCCATTTGGTAGAAGGGCGACAAGATTTGGTTGATGGTAAAGCAGTAACCTACGGGCAAAGCATCACAGACGCTTGTATAGGTTGGGTTGATACTGAAAAAATGCTTGCCCAGTTAAGTGATGCAGTTGCTACTCGGCGGAAGTAATTTAGCTCCCACTGCATCTTGATTGGTAACGGGTATAGGCAATCTATTTATACATTTTTTCATTGTAAAATATACGCCCATTACAACTTGTATTGGGCGTACTAGTATTCGGGTTAAAATTTACTTTATAAAAATTTAGAATATTAACCTCAGTTAAAAAACTTCTTTGTTTTAGCCAAATTAGCCTCTTAAAAACCTAAATACCAGGCACATTTTAAATATTTACATCATCTGTGTAAATTATATACACCGGTTCATTTTTGTACGTTTATTGATGGGGGGTTATGTTTATTTTATTTGGTCTATATTTGAATTGTTTTATTGTTATTACATTTTTATAAACAAAAAAAAACAAACTAAAATAAAGTTTTAATACAAATATTAAATGATAATTTAAATAGTTTTTCCTATCTAATTTCAATTGAAAACTTTAAGTTACTGTATTTTAATATAAAAAATAATAATCTAAAAGCGGTTTTCTATAACGTTATTATTAATTTTATTATTTTCTTGAATTTTTATAAAAGCTATTATAAGTTGTGTGCATTCAATATGACGTATTATTGCCTGTAAAATTTGAACCGGTTCATAATATGCAATTCATATTTGATTAGAATATAAATATAAAAACAACTTAATAAAGCAACTTAATAAAACAAGCATACGTTTACAAAGGAATATAAAATGGGATTCAAAAAACAAATCAATGGTAAAGCTAAGGCTTTTTCAAAATCATTACTTGCAGTAAGTATTGCATCTGGCTTTTGCGCCACATCAGCCCTAGCATTTCAAAATGAATCAGCAAATAAAGCTGAAGACATTGAAGTTATTCAAGTGCGTGGTATTAAAAGTTCGTTATTAAGAGCACTAAATACTAAACGTTTTGCCAGTAGTGTTGTTGATTCAATTTCAGCTGAAGATATTGGTAAGTTACCCGATGCAACTATAGCCGATTCTTTACAACGTATTTCTGGCGTACAAATTACTCGTTCAGCGGGTGAAGGTTCGAGCTTAAATGTTCGTGGTATGCCGCAAGTAAATACAATGTTAAATGGTGAACAATACTTAGCTGCGGGTTCAATTACTACAGTTCAGCCTGACTTTGCTGATATTCCTTCTACCATGGTTTCAGGCATGGATGTTATAAAATCAAATACGGCTAGTACATTAAATGGCGGTATTTCGGGTACTGTTAACTTAAAAACCTTACGGGGTTTTGATTTAGATGAAGGTACAACTTTTTCAGGTTTAGCTGAACTATCTCAAGGTTCTTTAGGTGATGATACTGACGGTCGCGTTTCAATGTTTGCGGGTATTAATGAAGGAAATATCGGTGCAACCGTTAATGTTTCATACCAAACGTCTAACTTAGCTGACTACACCCTAGGTTCAGCAGGCAGCGGCTGGTATAGAGGTGCATCTGAAGATGGCCTAGGTGGTGGACGATTTGCTCAATCTCCGGGAGATATTAATGGCGATGGTGATTTAAATGATGCATACCAATCTTTTCAAGGGCATCAAGCGTCTAATAAGTTTATTGAGCGTGAACGTTTAGGGGTTAATGCTTCTTTTCAAGCAGAATTAACTGATAGCCTAACGGTTACTGCCGATGTGTTTTACACTCAAATGGAAGAGAATCAGCGTTCAGCTGGCTTTATAGCAAGTAACTCTTGGAACAGCCAATGGGGTTGGTTTAACCCAACTGAATCTATATCTAGACCCGATATTCATGACGGCGGTGGAGATTTTTATACGGTTCAAGCGGCTGATTTACAAGCTCGTAGAGTTATGTCTCATTCTGAAAATACCTACTCTGACAAAAAAGCTTTAAATACTAATTTACAATTAGATTTTGATAACGACGGTCAATTTACGGGTAGTCTTCGTTATATCCATGGCAAAGCGTCAAGTGATCAATTAGGTGGTTTCGCAGATAATTATATTAATGATGGTTCACAAGCTGGTGCTACATTCAAAGGTGCCGATGGCGAAGCAATTAGTGCTGTAAATCCTTGGGGATATAGTGGCTCTCCTGCGTTAGACGCTAATAATCAACCAGTACTTAATGAAATAGGTGAACCAATTTATACCCAAGTGCCTATTTCTATCAGCTATGCAGGTGGAAACCAAAGCTGGACACTACCTATTTATGGTGGTGAAGTATTAGGGTCTAATCGTGCACGATACGCCGCAACGTCAATCAACAACAACGGTAATGAAAGTGAAGCCAATTTAGATGTATTTCGTGCAGATGGTAAATATCAGCTTGATAACGCTGGCGATTTAGAATCAGTTGATTTTGGTATACGTTTTTCTGATCGTCAAGTAGAGCGTTACAACTGGAATGGACTAGCCGCATTTAAAAATGCTAATGGTGACGACTTTGTTGCTCGCTGGAAAGATAGTGCTTCGGGTGCGCCGGTAACAGGCGAATCTTACATTCCACCTATTTCGTTTGATGATCCTCGTATTTCTGGAGATATTATTCAAGTTAGTGATTTTGGCGGAGCTACAGGCTTAGGTTCTTTATATTTCTTAAACCCTGAGGCATTAGATAACCCAACAGAATTTAATAAAAAATTATATGGCTCTAATATTCAAGCCATGAATCCAGACAATACTTACGTAGTTAATGAAAAAACTACATCAATTTTTGCTCAACTTAATTTAAGCGGCGATTTGTTTTTACCTTATACGGCAAATGTGGGTTTTCGCTATGTGGAAACAGATTTATCAATTACTCAGCATGAAGTTGCTTCAGGCACTATGGCTATGTTCGACGGTAAAAGTTACTTATTAGGCCCAGGTGCAGACAGTATTGATGGTGGTGAAACTACTTCTGGTAATAACTATACTGATTTTTTACCTAGTGCCAATATTGCTTTTCAAGTAACTGACGAGCAAATATTGCGTTTTTCATATAACGAAACACTGAGCTCTCATGATACTGATAACTTAGGTCGTGGATTAAGTGTTACACGTTTAATTCAACCTAACGGAACATTCCAAGCACAAGAAGCTAATGCAAATGGTAACCCAAACTTAAAACCGTGGCGTTCAACTAATCTTGACGCTTCTTATGAGTGGTATTTCAGTGAAACTGGATTATTAAGTTTAGGTATATTCCAAATGGATATTGAATCATTTATTGAAAATGGTACGGTGATCCGTAGTGATATTACCGACTCTGATGGTCAAATTACTAACTTAACTGTTCCTACTAAAACTAAGCTAAATGGCGTTGGTGGTAAAATTGAAGGTATTGAGTTTACTTATCAACAATCTTTCGACTTCTTACCTGAAAGCTTAAATGGTTTAGGTATGATGTTTAACTATACTTATGCACCAAGTGAGAGTGCTAATACTGACTGGTATGGTGATGTTTTACCTATAAACGACAATTCTGAAAACCAAGCTAATACTGTGGTTTATTGGGAAAAAGATGGTTTGTCTATTCGTTTAGCTCATAACTATCGTAGTGAAGCATTGGTGGGCGTAGAAAGTATTTGGGATGATGGTGCATTAGTTAGCAGACCGTTTGCACACTACACTGAATCAACCAGCTATGTAGATATGTCAATTAGCTATGATATTAATGAAAACTTATCTATTTATGCCCAAGGTACAAATATTACTGAAGAGTCTCAAGCGCGTTATTTACAATGGGAAGATAACCGCCAGAAGCAATTTATTAATGAAGCACGTTACACTGTTGGTATTCGTGGTCGTTTATAAGTTTTCTTAAAATATGGTCTGCTTTGCAGTAAAGAAAAACGCTATTAGTGTGATTTTTGCTAATAGCTTTATCCATAAGCAATAGTAAAAATATTAGCCAAAAACATAAAAACCTATTGATTGCTCAATAGGTTTTTTTTTGCTTATATTTTAAAGTTTAAAAGTAGGGGGGTTATTAAGGTTCTATAAAATATTGATATGATGTTTGATCGTTCAATATCTACCAAAGGACAAATGGATTGATTTTTAATCATTATCTACTGTCAGGTAACGGTAATATAATCTTTTAATACTTTTTTAATCGAAGAAAAAGCAAGTTGTTCAATATTTATTTTATCTTTTTTCAGCCATAAAACTTCTGTAATTTCAGACTTTTCCAAAGCTATATTAGGTTTTTCTGTTAACTTAATAACGAAAATTGAGTCGATGGTATTATAGGTAATATTTTTGTATTCATAAATATTGGGTTCCGAGGTTAAATAGGCTATAGCTTCAGGTTGAATATTAAAGGATAACTCCTCATAGACCTCCCTAATTAATGCCTGCTCAAGACTTTCATTATGATCTACAAAACCACCGGGCAAATCTAATAAACCTAAACCAGGATTTTTTGCACGAATGGTTAATAATATGTCGTTTTCAAATTCTATAATAGCTGCTACTGAACCTGCGGTATTGTGGTAGTACAAAAAGTTACAATGTGTGCAGCTAATATAATGATTGTTAACAAAACTAATTGCTGAACTTTTACATTCAGGACAATATTTAAACATAAGATCCTCTGTATCAATTAAAATTTATTTAATAAATAGGAATAACTTAAAAAATAACATAGTTAAAAAAGCAACATACTATTAATGAAGCTTTATATTTTTAAGGTCAATTATTTTTCCTTTAGGTACTAAAAATAATTGTTCGAAGGCAGAAATTTGAGCCCATGGTTTGTAGCTATTATTTTCTTCCACATTAAATACAAGTTTGGTGTCATTGGGAGTCAACGTTAAATAGCCTATTAATTGAATATCAGCTTCTAAAAGTTCATGTGAAATTTTTTGGTGATTTACTGCTAGAGAAACAACAATTCCAGCTCCATCAGTATTACCTTGCTTGATATAAACATCAAATTCTTCAGGCTCTTTTACCTTTATATTAAAGTAAGCAAAGTCACCTTTAGATTTTAGATTAGTGAGCGCATGAGCTTTACTCGTAGTGTTCCCACCCGTGCTACTTGGTCCAAATCCATTAACCACTGATACTTCGTTTGTCGGATCAATAATAAATACGGGTGGAATAAAATTGGTTTTGTCATTTAGTAATTGGGTATATTTATGCTTTAATTTTTTTTTCATTTTAATAGCAACTTTAGGGTATTTACTAATAATATTATTTTGCTCTAAAGGATCTAGCTGCATGTCAAAAAGAACATAATTATTTTCAGGTTCTGGGTAACCAACTCTATCCATTGAGGGATTGAGCAATAGTTTATATTTTTCGGTGCGTAAACCAATCATTTGGTCTTCAAAATACATATGCTTTTTTGCTTCAATATCAATTGGTGTCCATTGATTAAACAAAGGTTTACGTGAAATAACATCGTGAGAGGCTATATAAGTTTCTCGGGGTTTATGTACTTTTCACCAGTTATTTTGTTATCAGGAATATAATTAAACGATTTTTTACTAGCAGAAATAAGTGGTAATAAAGAGTGACCATCAATTTTTTTATGATCACTAGGTAAATTAATATTTAATATTTCTACTAACGTTGGAAATATATCTTTTACATCAGCATATCGTTTTATTTTTTGAGCCTGCCAAGTCCCAGTCCAACTTATAAAAAGAGGAGAGCGTATGCCATTTTGCCAAGATTGTCCTTTATTTCCTTTCATTTGACTTGGATTACGTTCTTGCCATTCTTTTTGAGTCATGGCACCTAAATTGGTAGAGTCCCACCAAGGACCATTATCGGATAAAAAGATAACAAGTGTGTTTTTGGCTATATTTTTTCTTTCTAAGAATTGTAACAATCGCCCTATGTTGTTATCCATTTCTTCAACCATGCCATACAAGTTAGCAGTTGTAGGCCTCAACCCTTTTTTAATTAAAGGTTGTACGTATTTATCTGGAGCTTGCCAAGGTTCGTGGGGCGCTAAATAACTAACATAAGCAAAAAAAGGTTTATCGGAAGGCGTCGACATGAAGTCTATAGCGTAATCAGTAACAACTTCAGACACCCATTTATTATGTTTAACAGGTTTAGCGTTAATAAAACCTTCACTATTTTTATGGCGATAAAGTTCTGCGTAATAAGCTTCGTCAAAACCTCTATCCTCAGGTAAATAGCCTTTGGTTTTTCCTAAATGCCACTTCCCCCAAGTACCTGTTCTGTAATTGTTTTTCTGTAGCATTTGAGATATGAGTACTTCAGAGAGATGCATGTGATCTCGTCCACCATGAACACCAGAAACACCTGTTCTATAAAAATCTCGTCCAGTTAACAAAGAAGCACGAGTGGTGGCACACACAGGTGAAACACTGAAGTCTGTAAATTGTAATGACTCCTTCGCTAAACTGTCTAACGAAGGTGTGTTTATATGTGGGTGTTGTTGAGCTGAAAAATCATCAAATCCCATATCATCTGCGGTGATGAGTATATATTAGGTCTATTGCTCTCAATAGCATTAATACTAAACGCCGTTGCGAGCAGTATTAAAGCTAGTAGCCAGTTATAAATTGTCAGAGCTTTTATTATTGTTGTAGGTTGATTGTTCATAGAAATTTTCTGGCAAATTTTTGAGCTTCTAAACCAGCAACCATTAAATGGTATAAAGTACTTGCTGGCGCATTATCGACCAATACTTGATTGTTTTTATCAATACTATCAATATATTGACCAGAATGTGGCGATACAAGATAGTATTTTGTTAATGCTTTAATCGCACTAACACAGTCATTTAAATAGTCGTAATTATCAGAGTCACCCGTAAATTCAGCTTGAGCTAAGCTTGCTTTGATCCATTCTGTCATTGGCCAACAACGTTTCGTTGCCTTAGTGGCTTTACCGGATAAACGAACTTCGTCTAATAATAGGTCACTTGATTTATCTAAACCATATTTCAGTGCGTTGTGATACAAGCTGTAACAATAGTCATCAACCGGTGCTTGAGTATATTTTTGGTATTGTCTGAGTAACCATACCCATTCCATCATATGACCAGGTTCTACCACTTCACCAAAGTCACCTTCAGCAACTTGCCATTCGTCGGTAAAGTACTCAAGTAATACCTTATTTTTATGATCAAAAAATACAGTTTCGAATAAGCAGTAAACTTCTCCTGCTTTTGCTAACCATTTACCATCTTGAGTAAATTGATATAGAGTTAAGAAAGCTTCAAATAAATGCATGTGTGGATTTTGGCGACGATGAGGGCTAGGATAATCACCTTCCATCCAACCACCAGGAGATGCTTTTAAACGAGTATCAATGGTATTGAGTAACAGATTTGCTTTTTTTAATGCATTCAAATCATTAAATACATGATATCTCCACGCATAGGCTAGAAAAAAGAATGCGATATCGTAAAGATCATTGTTGGAATTAATTATTTCATTATCAGCATCGAGTATGTGTATGTAGTGTGATTTTTCTGGAATTTTGGCGTATTTCTCACAAAAGCTTTCAAGAGAGGCAACAAGATCGTAGCCATTATTAATCCAACCTTCTTGCTCAGCAGCTGAAAAAACAAACATTTGTCTCGCCTGAACACGTATACGTTTATTACACTCAATATCTGCGTTACCTTTAACGGTAAATTGTTCAATGCTAGCACCATATTGGTCAACCCCTTTAGAGCTCCACAAAGGCAAAGCTGAGTGAGAAAGCCAATGAACGTAATTATTAATTTCGGTAGAAAGCTCTTTATTCATTATATTTTATTCCGTCTGTACTTGTTGTAAGTAAGGAAACCATAGGTTGAACAAGTATTCTTTCATAAAAAATGAACCGGTTCAACTGGGTGTGTGTCTATATCTTAATTTATATTTGCATATTAAATATATGTCTTTAATTTGGTTACTAATTTAATTAATATATTAGATGATTTCAACTTATAAATTTTAAATATAAATTCATAAATATTTAACTTTTAATCATTTAGCTCTATTTTAAAAAAACAAGAAGTTTATAAATAAAAGGTAATAGGAATAATACGTGGTCAGTTATTAATTTAAATATATTGACAGGGTATGGCTTTCTTGTTTGAATGTATTTTCTTCACTTGAACCGGTTCATTGGTCTGGGTGTACATTACCCTCTATTTCATCGTAGGTGGCATTAAAAGCATATAGTGAATTTGAGTGAATATAAGTTAAGAGGCATAAAAATAAAATGATACTAAATAATGATAGGCCGGGCTTTAGAGAGAAAATAGGATATGGCTTTGGCGATTTTGCATCGTCAATGTTTTGGAAACTATTTGCCGTATATTTAATGATATTTTATACCGATGTATTTGGTATAGGCGCAGCAGCAGCTGGAACAATGTTTTTGGTCGTTAGGATATGGGATGCAGTAACAGATCCTATAGTGGGAATTATTGCAGATCGCACTAATACACGTTGGGGTAAATTTAGGCCCTTCATTGCATTTGGTGCTATACCATTTGCTTTAGTTGGAGTCTTAACTTTTACGACGCCAGAATGGTCTATGCAATATAAGCTTGTTTATGCTTATGTTACTTATTCTCTAATGATGGTGGTTTATACTTTAGTTAACGTTCCTTACGGTTCGTTACTCGGTGTTATGTCTTCGCATAGTGAAGATAGAACATCGCTGGCATCGTTTCGTATGATATTTGCTTTTGCTGGTGGTATGGCATCACTTGCTATGGTTGAACCCTTGCTCGATTACTTTAGTGTTGTAGGTGGTGGTGAGCCAAATTTAGAGTCGGCTTGGATGTACACCGCTGCTTTTTATGGGGTTTTATGTGCAATATTATTTTACTTTACTTTTGCTTGGACCAAAGAGCGTGTTCAACCACCTAAAGAGCAGAAAAATGCTCTTAAAGCTGATTTAAAAAATCTCGCAAAAAATAAGCATTGGTTTATTTTGTTAGGTGCTGCTTTATCTACACTCATTTTTAACAGTATAAGAGATGGCGCTGCTGTCTATTATATGAAGTATTATTTCGCTGTAGATTCAGTGGACATCTTTGGTATATCTTTTGGTTTGATAACCACTTATTTAGTGATCGGGCAAGCATCAAATTTATTAGGCGTAATGTTAGCTAAGCCAGTATCAACTTGCATTGGTAAAAAGAACACTTTTATGTTCGCTATGTTTATTGCTGCGGCATTAAGTGCTAGCGTTTTTTATTATGTTGATACGCAAGTGTGGCTAATTTTGCTTTCGCAAGTATTAATCAGTATTTGTGCGGGTATTATTTTTCCATTACTTTGGGCAATGTATGCAGATACCGCTGATTATTCTGAATATACGACGGGTAGACGATCTACGGGTTTGATATTTTCTTCGGCTTCTTTTGCACAAAAAATGGGGTGGACTATTGGTGGTGCTATAACAGGTTGGACTTTAGCTATATATGGTTATGAAGCTAATGCAGAGCAATCTGAAACAGCTAAAGAAGGTTTACGCATGATGGTGAGTTATTTTCCAGCATTGGGCGCTTTACTTTCAGGTATATTTATTTATTTTTATAGTTTAACTGATGATATTGTTGAAGACATTAATAACAATCTGCGCAAAGGTATCACATTAAAAACTATAAATAATGATGTTATCGAGGAAGTAAAAGCGGATTAGATTTACTGGTATTTATAATGAGTTTTTAGTTTTTAGTTTTTGATCAAGGTGATCATTAAGTTATTTAATCAAGTTTTTTAATTGAGTTTTTTAATTAAGTGTTAACTCTTTTCATAAGGGTTAACACTTTTTTCATCTCAACTTTTTATTTCTACTTTCTCTAGAAGATAGTACTTAATTTGCTGTTTAATTATTTGAATACGTAACAATTTTATTATTTATGTAAACTGAACGCTATTTATTACTTAAGTACAGCTGTGCTTTCTCTAATAACAAAATCGTATGGGAGTATAAACTCTATTTGATTGGGAGAATTGCCTTCAATTAATTGCAATAATAATTCAGCTGACTTTTCGCCAATTTTCTCTGCCGGTTGCGACACTGTTGTCAGAGCAGGGTTTAAATAACGTGAAACTTTCCTATCATCAAAACCAGTAATCGATATATCTTCAGGAATACGTAAACCATTATTTAAAAAACCCTTCATTGCAGAAATTGCCATTTCATCATTCATTGAAAATACAGCAGTAGGCATTTTATCTTTTAAGCGAATAAAATATTCTGAAGCATTAATACCTGACCAATAATTAAAGTCACCTTCGTACACTAATTTTTGGTTAAAAGGGATATTAGCTTTTGCTAAGGCTTTTTTATAACCTTGCATTCTGTCAACCGAGTGAGGGTTTTTTGAAGTCCCTGAAATAACACCAATATTTTTATGGCCTAATGAAATTAGGTAATCAACAACCTTTTCGCTAGCGCCAATATTGTCAATTCTTACTGATGGGTAAGGCGTATTTTCACAACCACCAGCACTTACCGCTATAACATTGATATTAGGTAATACAGAATCACCTTCAATGTAGGGGCGTAAATTAATAATTCCGTCAGCTAAGCGGGTTTCTACCATATTAATAAATTCTTTTTCACGCTTAATTTCATCTTTAGTGTCGCCTAATAAAACACGGTAACCATTTTTTTGTGCAACTAACTCAATACCACTTATTACTTGAGCAAAGAATAAGTTGGCAATATCAGGTACCAAAACAATAATAGTTTGTGATTGCTTATTGCGAAACATTTGAGAGAGCATGTTCGGTTTGTAATTTAGCTTTTTAATGGCTAATTGAACTTTTGCTAAGTTTTTAGGTGTTACTGTTTTAGGGGCACTTAGTGCTTTTGAAACTGTACCGGTAGATAAGCCTGCTTCTTTGGCTACATCTCTAATTGTGCTCATTTTATTTCCTTTCACAACAGTGTAACAAACTACTAGATTATAAATTATTCAATCTAAGCAGATTTCTACTTATATTTTTACAACTTAAAACAAATAATACTAGTAAAAACGCGACAAACCAGTTAAATTATTTATATGAACCGGTTCACTGTGGATTTGTTAACGGGTTCAGGGGATAATCCCCTTTAGAAATAGCTATTCATTACATTACTATTGTAAATATAAATAATATTTTATCGATTAAATGAATTCGGTTCATTTGATATGATTTATTTAATACTTTATATGTTAATGATATTTTTAAATAAACTTTATGTGTTTTGATGAAGTTTGATTAAAAATTTTTAGTTATTGAGTAGCTAGAACTCCTACAGGTAAATTTAGTTAATTTAATATTAAATAAGAAGCGAATTATGACAACCTTATCAAAACAAACTTTTCAACATAAACTTTCTCATTTACAAAGTGAAAGTGAAAATTTAATCACCTTAAAAAACCAACCTAGTCAAAAATACAATGGTATTTTTCAGCGTTGGGAAAACCCAATTATAACGCGTGATCATATCCCATTAAATTGGCGATATGATTTAAACGAGCAAACTAACCCTATGTTATTAGAGCGTATCGGTGTTAATGCAACTTTAAATTCAGGCGCAATGATGTTTGAAGGTAAGTATGTGATTGTAGTTAGAGTAGAAGGTAATGATCGTAAATCATTTTTTGCAGTTGCAGAGAGTGACAACGGTATTGATAACTTTCGTTTTTGGTCAAATCCTATCACATTACCTGAAACTGAAAACCCCGATACCAACGTATATGATATGCGATTAACCTCGCACGAAGATGGTTACATTTATGGTTTGTTTTGTACTGAACGAAAAGACAAAACTATGATGGAAAATACCAGTGCAGCAGAAGCGCAATGTGGTATTGCTCGTACTAAAGATTTAGTTAATTGGGAAAGACTCCCAGATTTAATTACTTACTCAGGGCAGCAGCGTAACGTTGTACTACATTCTGAATTTGTAGACGGAAAATATGCTTTATTTACTCGCCCACAAGACGGATTTATTAGTGTTGGCGGTGGAGGTGGTATTGGTTGGGGTTTATCTGAATCAATGGAAAACGCTGAAATTAAGTCAGAAGTCATTGTTGATACTAAGTTATACCATACCATTAATGAAGTTAAGAATGGACAAGGTCCTGCACCCCTAAAAACTGATGATGGCTGGTTGCACCTCGCTCATGGTGTACGTAATACCGCTGCCGGTTTACGCTATGTATTATATGCATTTATGACAGATTTAAACGAACCTTGGAAGGTTATTCATAAGCCAGCTGGTCACTTAATTGCACCAGAAGGAAGCGAGCGTGTTGGTGATGTTTCAAACGTTGTGTTTAGTAATGGTTGGGTTGTAAACAATAACGGCGAGGTTAATATTTATTACGCCTCATCAGACACTCGTATGCATGTAGCTACTAGCTCAATTGAGCAATTAGTTGATTACTGCAAAAATACGCCTGAAGATGGTTTACGCTCTGCGGCATCAGTACAAGCAATTAACGATTTAATTGCAAAAAACACTGCTTTTATTAAGTAAAAAGGAAACTTATTATGGAAACCTTAGCGTTCGATAAAAGTGCCATTTCAACAGAATTAAACAGTATTGGTCAGTGGTGGTTGGATAAAACCTTTGACGAAAAACATGGTGGCTTTGTTGGTGAAGTAGATTTTTTTGGTGTAGTTAGTTGCGATGCAAATAAAGGTATTGTACAAAATAGTCGAATACTTTGGTTTTACAGTGAAAAAGCTCTCCTTAGTAATGAAATTGAATACAAAGCGGCAGCTAAAAGAGCATTTGACTACCTATTAACGTATTTTGATGATAAAGAGTTTGGTGGTGCAATTTGGGAAGTATCACCAACAGGTGAAAAAGTTAATGGTAAAAAACAAACATATGCACAAAGTTTTTGTATTTATGCATTTTCTGCCTATTACAAACTTTCAGGAAACGATTTGGCGCTTGATAAAGCCAAAGAGTATTTTGACCTCATTGAAAAAAATGCTCGCGATCAAATCCATGGTGGGTACATTGAAGCTTACACACAACAATGGGGAGTTATTGAAGATTTACGCTTGAGTGATAAAGACTTAAACGCACCTAAATCAATGAATACTCATTTACATGTATTAGAAGCTTACAGTGCACTTTATGCAATATTACCAAACCCAGAAGTTAAAGAAGCATTAATCCATGTATTAGATATGTTTGAACTACACATCATTAATCAAGAAAATAACCACTTAAAGTTATTTTTTGATAATCAATGGCAAGACCTATCATTAACTATTTCTTATGGTCATGATATTGAAGCAAGTTGGCTATTATGGGAAGCGGTAGAAATATTAGCTGATAAAGAAATAATGGCTAAATACAAAACCATTATTTTAGCCTTAGCAGACACTTGTTATAAGGAATCTATTGGTAAACATAATCAAGTGTGTGATGAATACGAAATAGCTGACAATATTCGCCATGAAGAAAGCCATTGGTGGGTACAAGCTGAAGCACTAGTTGGTTTTTTGAACGCTTATCACTTAACCAAAGAAAAAAAATATTTTACTATTTGTGAAGATATTTGGTTATTTATACAACGCTATCATAAAGATGAAATTGCTGGTGAGTGGCATTGGATTTCTACACTCGATAACAATAAAACCAACGCAATGTACAAAGCTGGATTTTGGAAAGCACCCTATCATAATGGTCGAGCCATGATGGAAGTGGTGAGATTATTCAACACTTTAGGTAAGGGATAATAATGAATAAATGGTTTGTTTTTTTACTAGCGCTGACTGTTCAACCTGCTATGGCAGCAGATTTTGAACACTTTATAACTCGTGATGGTCATACTCTAAAAGATGGTGACAAAGAATTTAGATTTGCCGGTTTTAACGCACCTGAATTGCATCGTATTGAAGACGACGCCAAGGGCACATGTAAAGCTGACCAACGTGGGTGGGGGCAATATTTTAAATGGCCAACATCTGACGAGCAAGAAAACTGGATAAAATCTTTAGTAAGAACCGGTCACAAAGCTACGCGAATATATGTACTTTCAGTTGAGCATCCGGCTGATAAAGCTTGCCAACGTGAAACTCATATACTGAAACCTACAACCAAAAACGGTATGCCTGTACTCAACGAGAAGGCGATGGTGGTTTATGATCAAATGATCGCGCATGCAAGTGAGCATAAATTACGTTTGATTTTACCATTTATTGATCATTGGTGGTGGTGGGGTGGTCGTGAACAACTTGCCGCTTTTTATGATGAAAGTGCTGACGACTTTTATGATACCAATAGCAAAACGTTTAAAGCCTATTTGGATATTATTCGACAAACTATCACCCGTAAAAATACCATAACGGGACGCTACTACTATGAAGAAAAATCTATTATGGCTTGGGAAACAGGTAACGAACTTACCCTAAGTACCCCTGAATTTGTTAAAGAAACGGCTGCCTATATTAAATCTTTAGCACCTAAACAATTATTGATTGATGGTAATTATATAAACATTCTTGAACATTCGTTAAATGACGAAAACATAGACATTATTAATAACCATTTCTATACAGTAAATGATAACAACAAGCCACAAACAATCATTGACGACCTAACCCGTATCGCAGGGCGTAAAGTTTATTTAGTGGGTGAATATGGTTTAAAACCTCATAAAGGCTTAAACGACATCATGCAAACCGCGGTAAATTATGAAGTAAATGGCGCTAAAGCGGCAGGTGCGTTTATTTGGGGTTACCGTGGACATAGACACAATGGTGGTTTTTATTGGCACAAAGAAGGTAATGGCCCATATTACAGTTATCATTTACCGGGTTTTCCAGAAGGTGAAGCTAATGAAGAACTTCAAGTTACTGAACTTGTACGATTAGCACAAGCACAAATGGATGGCTTAGATTCAGCGCCACCTTTGGCAATACCAGAACCTCCAAGATTTAGAGCTATCTCAAAAGATAGAAAGTTTTCATGGATGGGGTCACCACTAGGAAGAAATTACACCATCGAACGTAAACTCAGCTCAAGCAAAAATTGGAAGATTATTGCTGAAAATATTTCTGATGGTAAAAACAGGTTTGATCCTAAAGTCGATGTTTTGTTTCAAGACAAAGACAGTTTGGTAGATGGAGAGCGTTACGATTATAGAATTATAGCGGTAAATGAAAGCGGAAAATCAGCTCCATCTAACGTTTTATCACTAACTTTTTCATCTAAATCTAACCAATTTGTTACTGTAGAAAATGGTCAATTTCATCGCGATGGAAAGCCTTATCATTTTATTGGCACTAATTATTGGTATGGTCCGCTTATTGCTGCCAAAAATGGCGATCGTAAGCGCCTACATAAAGAATTAGACCAGTTAAAAGAATATGGTATGACTAATTTAAGAATTTTAGTAGGTGCTGACGGTGGAGAAGGTGATTCAGTTATAAAACCTGTTTTACAGGTTAAACCTGGTGAATATAACCAAGACTTACTAGAAGGATTAGATTATTTACTCGCTGAAATGAAAAAACGTGACATGGTAGCCGTTTTATACTTAACCAATAATTGGATATGGTCAGGTGGCATGTCTCAATACTTAAAATGGCATGGTTATGGCGATGTTCCAAATCCTTTTACCGAAGGGGTAACGTGGGAAGATTACATGGCATATACTAAGCAATTTCATAGCTGTGAACCTTGTACCAAAGACTTCTATAAACATACGGAATTTATAATTTCTCGTACTAATAGCATCACAGGGCAATTATATACTGAAGATCCTACTATTATGTCTTGGCAGTTATCCAACGAACCTCGAGTATTTTATAAAGACAATTATGATGCTTTTAAATTATGGGTTGATAAGTCTGTGGCTTTGATTGATCGTTTAGCGCCTGATCAGCTTATCTCAACGGGTAACGAGGGTTCAGCCGGTAGTTTAAACAATGTTGATGTATTTGAAAAACTTCACAATAATACGGCTATTGATTACTTAACAATGCATGTATGGCCAAAAAATTGGAGTTGGTATACTAAAAATGATCAAGAAGCCTCCACTATTAATGCAATTAATAAAGCTAAAAAATACATGTCGGATCATTTAGTTGTTGCTAAAAAATTGAATAAGCCAATTGTATTATCTGAGTTTGGCTTTCCACGTCACCTAGAAAGCTTGTCGCCTTATAATTCGACCACTCATCGAGATATATTCTTTACTGAAATATTTAAAGAAGTGGTTAAATCAAAAGAAAATAATGGCAACTTAGCAGGTTTGAACTTTTGGGCGTATGGTGGCTTTGGACGTGCAAACCCTGAAAGTAAGGGTGAGTGGGTTATTGGTGACGACTATTTAGGCGACCCTGCACAAGAGCCACAAGGATTAAACACTGTGTTTTCATCTGACGATAAAACACTAGCAATTATTGATACATTTAATAAACAACTAGCACAGTAAACCGCAGTTAAGCGCTAAAGGTTATTAATAACTTTTAGCGCTCACATTTAATATTTTACATTTCTCAATTAAAGGTATACCCGTAATCTTTCAAGATGCAGGTTTTAGTTCCCACTGAAACCTGCATCTTGAATGGTAACGAGTATATATTCGTTGCTGACCAAATTTTATAAGCTCTGTGATATCAACTTTACGATTTTAATTTTTCTTAATCGTTTACTCCAATTCGCATTTCATACTGTACCTCATTCAATTTCTCAATGATCTTTAATTCCATTTTAAACCTACATTTTGGGTGATAGTGGCTAGGTAAATACGCTTTTATATTATTTGCCTAATTGTAACTATTTATTTAATTACACGAACATCTGTTGACTTTTTGATCAATTAAATGGATTGTAATGAACCGGTTTATTAATTTTAGCTTTGTTTTAAAAGTAATATTTCAAAGATTAGTATGCTTTTAAAACATAAATTGTTAACCGGTTCATAAATATAATTAAAAATAAAAAACAACATGGGGTGTTTCAAAATGAGATCAATAACAAGAAAATTTATACCTACAATTTTAGCAAGTTCAGTTTTATTAAGTTTAGGCGCAGACGCAGGTTTTACAGTCAGTGGAGGAAAGATTTATGAAGGAAATGGCAATGAGTTTGTTATGCGTGGGATTAATCATGCCCACACATGGTTTCCAGATAAATTAGACCAATCGCTCGATGGAATTGCTAATACAGGAGCAAATACTGTTCGTGTAGTTTTATCAAGTGGCGATAGATGGACTAAAAACTCAGCTAACGATGTAGCTAATATTATCAACAAAGTTAAAGAAAAAAATATGATAGCAGTGTTAGAAGTACATGACACCACTGGTTATCCAGAAGATTCAAGTGCATCAACAATTTCGTCAGCAACAGATTACTGGATTGGTTTAAAAAGTGTACTTGTAGGGCAAGAAGACTACGTTATCATTAATATTGCCAACGAGCCCTATGGAAATGTTTTTAATGCCAACGATTATATAAACGATCATATGTCGGCAATTACAAGGTTGAGGAATGAAGGTTTTACTCATTCACTTATGGTAGATGCACCTAATTGGGGACAAGACTGGCAATATGTCATGCGTGATCGTGCCAATGAAATTTTTCAAAGCGATCCCGATAAAAATATTATATTTAGCGTACACATGTACGAAGTCTTTGATAGCCAAACAAAGGTAGATAATTATTTAACGGCCTTTAGTAGCAAAGGATTGCCATTAATCATTGGTGAGTTTGCTGCAACACATAAGCAGTTTGAAGTTGATGAAGGGTCTATTATGTCTTTAGCCTCAACTTATAATGTGGGTTATATTGGTTGGTCATGGAATGGTAATGGTAGTAGCTTTGGTAATATAGATATAGTCAGTGATTGGAATACAGCAGCTTTAACAACTTGGGGGGAAATATTAGTTAATGGCACTAATGGTATTCGCGCTACTTCAGAATTAGCGACTGTTTTCAATACGGGTAATTCAGGTGGAGATGACAATGATAACGGTAATACAGATAATAACGGCAACCCTATTTGTGCATCGGCTAGTTCAGATCCTGACGGAGATGGTTGGGGTTGGGAAAATAATCAAAGTTGTGTTGTAGATTCAAATACTGATGTTGATACAGGTGAAGATAATGGCGGAAACACGGGCAACAATGGCGGAAATACAGACAGCAACGGTAATCCTATTTGTGCATCGGCTAGTTCAGACCCTGATGGAGATGGCTGGGGTTGGGAAAACAATCAAAGTTGTAAAGTTGAAGCATTAAATGGCAACAACACCGATGCAAATGGTAATCCTTTTTGTGCGTCTGCCAGTTCAGATCCTGATGGCGATGGTTGGGGCTGGGAAAATAACCAAAGTTGTGTTGTAAAATAAATTTTCTGTTCACAAACGGTCTTTTTAAAAGTGATGTTTAATGTATTTATCTGTAGTAGCTCAGATCTGAACGTCCATTTCGTTTTACGAAAACGAGTACAGTAATTAACTCACTTTTTTAATAGCACTACTCTTTTTAAATAGCACTACTCTTTTTAAATAGTTAAAGTATTGAGTCGGTTAATTCTATACCCGTTATTATTGAAGATGCTCTAAAAGGAGCATTATGATTGGTAACGGGTATAAACTAGGATTTAACACTTTAAATAAATTGATTAATTTATACGTTATGATGATTTTTTATAAATTATTTATCATTACGTTTCTTTAATTTTTTGTTTGATTTACAAGCAATATATAAGAGTAAAAATGCAGCTATTCCTGCAATTATAGCATTAATTAAATAAACATCTCTGTAGCCTAACCATTGAGCAAATACCGCAATTACAATAGCACCAATAATATTTCCCATGTTGGTTGTATTCCAAAATAAGGAAGATGCAGCACCAATTCGGTTGGGCATAAGGTCTTGAAACCATGTCATTCCCAAACCAGCAATAAAACCTATCATTAACGCATTAGCTATTTGTAATGGAAATAACACCCATACTTCATCGGCTAACCAAACACCTATATATAAAAAAATAGGTGCGATAGCACCAATACAAATTAGAGATGAAAGTGCAAAACGCGTACCCAACCAGCCAGCAAAAATCATTACTGGTATTTCAATCGCTGCTGCTGTACCCATGATCCACCCTGACCAACTCGCATTAATGTCCAATTCTTGGGTAATGTATAAAGGTAAAGCAATAATATACGTTTGGTTACAGCCAAAAAGAAGGGCAAAAGCAATAATAGCTATTATGATCACTTGGTTATTATCACCGGTTTCAATGTGAGTACTCTGTTCAACTTTACTTACCTGTGGCAAACACCACCAAGCCATTAATCCACCTAAAAAATACAAACCAGCCACAATAAAATAATGTTGGTCAAAGCCAATAATATCAATAAAAATATAACCTAATGCAGGGCCTGCTACCCAAGCGAATGCTGCAAAGGCTCGTAATACCGAATTAAACATAACGATATCTTTGGCTTGTAAATTTTTATCGGCATAATCACGTGCATGGGCAAAGGTTTGACCAATACTTGCAAAAGCTAAACTAAAGAAAGTAACAGATGAGATTAATGAAACTGTAAAGCTAGTTGAAATTGAGAAAATAAAACAAGCGATGGCACCTGAAAACATCCCTGAAATAATTAGAGGTCGGCGGTCAGGTAATTTGTCTGACCAACTGCCCAAAAATTGTGAAAAGATAATTCCTGTAATAGCCGTAAGTACAAAAAAAATACCTATCCAAAAAGCATTAGTATCAAACTTTTCTGCTACATAATAACTTAATGTCGGAAGTACCAAAGCGAAAAGCAATGCTTGTATAGTTGAGTTCAGGTAAATAATACTAGCGGGTAATGTGAACAAATTTTTTTTAGTTATCATTAAAATATTTATTTTTTAAACGTTATTTAAGCCATTAAATTATTCTTAGTAATTCAAAAGCGTTATTTAGTTGTTATATATTACATTCGAACCGGTTCATTTTAAATTTATAGTTTTGTTCATCAGTATAATAAAATATAACAAATAATCACTAAATTTTGGGTATAAATAAAGGAGCTTTAAGTCTCTGAAGATAAACAATGTGATCTCATAAATAATGCATTTAAATAACTGATGATATTTAACTGATTAATATGGAGTGTTTACAACTATTATTAAATGAGAATTGTAGTAAATATGAATTGGTTGCGGGAGCCAGATTTGAACTGACGACCTTCGGGTTATGAGCCCGACGAGCTACCAGGCTGCTCCATCCCGCGTCCGAATGATTTAAGTAGAATACTTAAATAAGCCTTAAAAGTTTTAATTCATTTTAAAAGAATTTCTTACAAAGTATCGCTGTAAGAACGAGGCGTATATTAGGGATTCTCAATATAGATTGCAACCGCTTTTATCGTTAAATTTAATATAAATAACAGCTTGAGGATTTATTCAGCAAATTAAGTCTTTTAAATGCACAAACCACTGTGGTTAAACCGTTTAGCGATCATTATATGAACGTTGAAGCTCATACGCTCTGAAACGAGCATCTTGATTGGTAACGGGTACATGATTTGTTTTCCTTATTATTCGTTAAAAAAGGTTAATAGGTTTAAGTCATGTCGGTTCTTGTTTATAATCGCGCCATTAATTATTCTGGAAACCCTCTATGTATCAATTCTTAGCGCTAACGTCACCTGGTATCGAAGTTCTACTTTTCGAAGAAGTTAAAAAACTTGGTGGTGGATCTGTAGTTCAAAAACCTGAAGGTGTATATTTTTCAGCAAGCTTAGAAATTGGCTATCATATATGTTTGTGGACTCGTTTATCCTCTCGAATACTATTAAAACTAGGTGAGGGCGACGCTAATAATAAAGATGAATTATTTATAGCTGCATCTTTAATTAACTGGTCTGAAATTTTTACAAATAAACAAACTTTTTCGGTTGATTTTGTTGGACAAAGCGAAGAAATCCGTAATACCCAGTTTGGTGGTTTAACCGTTAAAGATGCCATTGTTGATCATTATAGAGATAACGATTTAGATCGCCCTACGGTACAAAAATCAAACCCTGATATTAGTTTTCAAGCGCGTTTGTTAAGAAATAGCGTTGCCATTTATTTAGATTTTTCTGGGCGTGGCTTATTTCAGCGAGGTTATCGTCAAAATAGTGGGGTTGCACCACTTAAAGAAAATTTGGCCGCTGCTATTATTCAGCGTTCAGGCTGGTTAAGCGATACATCTAAACCTTTGTTAGATCCAATGTGTGGTTCAGGAACAATTTTAATTGAAGCGGTGTCAATGGCTGCAGGGGCAGCCCCATCGATTGATAGACAAAAATGGGGGTTTGAAAACTGGCTTAACCATAACCCTACCATTTGGGAAAACGTATTTGAAAAAGCTGCTGAAGCAACTCATAACGGACTAGCTAACGTTAAAGTTAAAGTATTTGGTAACGATATTGACAGTCGAGTTATTTATACGGCACAACAAAATGCGCGCTTAGCTAAAATTCAGCAATGTATCGATTTTTCCTGTAAAGATTCTTCGCTTTTAAATAATACCTTTGGTAAAGAAGGAACGATTCTATTTAATCCTCCTTACGGTGTTCGTATTGGTGAATTACCTGAGTTGGTTGAAAATTTTGCATTATTTGGTAAAAAAATTAAAACACAATTCTTAAATTGGCGAGTGGCTATTTTAACTGGTAACGTTGAGCTACTTAGTATGTTGAAATTAGCAACGTTTAAGCGTTATAAATTTAAAAATGGCCCATTAGATTGTCAATTCGCTTTATACAATATTGATGAGAAACAAGCAGGTAAAGACGCAAGTAATCCAAATAGCGACTTTGAACAAAAAGACTCTGCTTTTGCTAATAGATTAGTAAAGAATAAAAAAGGGCTTAAAAACTGGCTTAAAAAAGAGCAAATTGAATGTTACCGTTTATACGATGCTGATATTCCTGAATACAATGTAGCGATTGATATTTATAATGAATATGTTGTTATTCATGAATATGCTGCTCCGTCTACTATCGATGCAGACAAAGCGGCAAAACGATTACAAGAAGTTATCTACTTCGCACCTAAAGTATTAAACATTGCTACCAGCCAAGTGGTGTTAAAAACTCGCGCCAAGCAAAAAGGTAAAAATCAGTACGAGAAAGTAGACAAAAGTAAGCAATCAATTGTTGTGAATGAGTATGGCGCTAAGTTAAAAGTTAACTTGTGGGATTATTTAGATACAGGTTTGTTTTTAGATCACCGTAAAACTCGTCAAATAGTTGCGCAAAAAACGAAGAATAAAACCTTGCTCAATCTTTTTGCTTATACCGGCTCGGTTTCGTTACAAGCGGCATTGCATGGTGCAAGTGAAGTGACTACCGTTGATATGTCTAAAACTTATTTAGATTGGGCTCAAGATAACTTTATTTTGAATAAACTATCGGGTCATAAGTATCAATTTATTCAAGCTGATTGTTTGCAATGGCTTAAAAATAATAAACAAGCGTTTGATGTGGTGTTTATTGATCCTCCTACTTTTTCAAATTCTAAAAGAATGGACGATAGTTTTGATGTTCAGCGTGACTATGTTGAATTGATCGCTGATGGTTTAACGTCTTTAGCCGAAGGTGGCGAACTTATTTTTACTAATAATAAGCGTAATTTTAAAATGGATGTTGAAGCCATGACAAAATTAGGGGTTAAAGCCGTTGAAATAACAGAACAAACCCGAGACAAAGACTTTCAGCGTAATAAACACATACATAATAGTTGGTTAATCACACGTTTAGTTAAAATATAACATCATGATAAAAAAATATAACTTATATAGTAGTGATGGCTGCCATCTATGTGAACAGGCATTAACGTTATGTGAACGTGTAATACCCTCAGATATAATAAATATTATAGATATTGTGGAAGATGAAAAATTAGTTGAGCTATATGGCACTAGCATTCCGGTACTTGAGCAATTAAACAGCAATGAAAAATTGTTTTGGCCATTTACTCAAGCAGATATTAAAAAATTAAATAAAGTAGAGTTGAAATAAATCAATGGAATTAATTCGAATTTCCCAAGGTGAATTAGCCTTTGGTGAAGACAGTATTTTAGACAAAGCAGATTTAACCATTAAAACAGGTGAAAGAGTGTGTTTAGTGGGACGAAATGGCGCAGGTAAGTCTTCTTTATTGAAGATTTTAAACGGCATGCAAAATCTAGATGATGGGCAACTGCTTATGTCTAACAATGTAAAGTTAGCCATGTTAGAGCAAGATCCGCCTGAGTCATGCAACATGACGGTATTTGATTACGTTGCACAAGGTGTTAAAGAAAACGCTGAACTGATCAAACAATATCATCATATGATCATGCTAATTGGTGAAGATCCGTCAGAAAATAATTTAAACAAGCTTGCAGATGTTCAACAAAAGCTTGATCAAGCAAACGCTTGGCAAGATGAACAACGCATTGATAAAGCACTCACTACACTAAAGTTAGAAGCTGATAAAATGGTGAGCGATTTGTCAGGTGGTTGGTTACGTAAACTTTCGCTAGCTAAAGCATTAGTTATTGAGCCTGATGTGTTGTTACTCGATGAACCTACCAACCATTTAGATATTAGTAGTGTATTGTGGCTTGAGCAGTTTTTAAAAGATTTTCAGGGGACGATTGTTTTTATCAGCCATGATAGGGCGTTTATTCGTGGCTTAGCAACAAGGATACTTGACTTAGACCGTGGAAAATTAACGAGTTATCCGGGCAACTACGACGAGTACATTGAGCAAAAGCAACATGATTTACACGTTGAATCAACTCAAAATGCTTTATTTGATAAAAAGTTAGCTGAAGAAGAAACATGGATACGCCAAGGTGTTAAAGCACGTAGAACACGTAATGAAGGGCGCGTCCGTTCTTTAGAAAAGCTCAGAGTAGAGCGGGAACAACGCAGAGAAGTTAAAACCCAAGGCGGCATTAATATTACTCATGGTGATCGTTCAGGTAAGTTAGTATTTGAATGTGAAAATTTAAACATGAGCTTTGGTGATAAAACTATTATTAACGCTTTAGATTTGTTAATGATCCGTGGCGATAGACTTGCTTTAATTGGTGCTAACGGTACAGGTAAGTCAACATTAATTAAACTGATTATGGAACAAATACAACCTACATCTGGAAAAATGCGCAGTGGTGTTAATTTAGAAGTAGCTTATTTTGATCAGCACAGAGATGCCCTTGACTTAAATAAAACCGTTCAAGACACGGTTGCCGAAGGTAAACAAGAAGTTACTGTAAATGGAAAAACACGACACGTGTTAGGTTACCTGCAAGACTTTTTGTTTAGCCCCAAACGCGCTAGGACACCTGTAAGAGCTTTATCTGGTGGTGAAAAAAATCGATTATTATTAGCTAGATTATTTTTACGCCCAAGTAATTTACTGATTTTAGATGAACCAACAAACGATCTAGATATTGAAACATTGGAATTATTAGAGGAAGTCGTTGCAAATTATTCAGGAACCGTTATTTTAGTCAGCCATGATCGTGATTTTGTCAATAACTGTGTAAATACCTGTTTATATTTTGATGGCACAGGGCAAGTTATTCAGATTGTTGGTGGCTATGACGATGTAGATAGTTACATTGCACTCAAAGACCAGCAAAGAAAAAAACTGGCTGATAGCATTATTAGTAAAAAATCAGAAAATAATGTTGCTTCATCAACTAAAACTGACATAAAAAATATAGCTAAAAAAAAGTTATCTTTTAAAGAAACCAAAGAATTAGAGGCACTACCTTTACAGATAGACGAACTGGAAAATTTGATAACTAGCCTTCAAGAAAAAGTGAATCAATCTGATTTTTTTACCCGCAATGATGAAACACATACAAAAAATATATTGAACCAGCTTGAAGAAACAGAGTCGAAACTGGAAGTAACTTATGCCAGATGGCAAGAGTTAGACGAATTGTAATACAAAATTGAGAGTTAAGTCGTTAATGAAATTATTTACAAAAAGAATACTCGTTTTAGGAATTTATACTGCATTATTAGGTTCTACAGTTAATGCGGCAACCTACGAAGTTATTGATAAAGGTGCGGTAGAAACACACAAATATACCTTCGCCCAGCAAGAAAACAACAGTGGTGAAATGGTTATATCTGGCACACAAGCCTATAATTTTGCCGTGCAATATCAATTTTTAAATGAAGGTGACTTTAACGTTATTGTTAATAATGCTGCTAACTTTAATGACCGTATATTCGGTGTTAATGATATTGAAGATGAAAGTGCTTTAAGGGCAGGTAACCCTACTGAAAACGATGCTTTTTGGGTGGTACAATATTTAAAGCAAATCCCAGCAGCGAGAAAATTTTTGTATCAACAGTATGGCGATATTGCCGCACTACTTAATTTAAATGGTAATACCGAAGAAATTCCTATTTTTGATGTAATGTTTGAAGGTACAACACAGTTTACGCGTTCAACGGTTGATAATATCAATGGGATTACCGATAAAGGGTGGTTATACGGAAGTGGTAGCGCTCCATACTTACCCGTGCAATTAACTGCAGATCAAAACAACACAGACCCCACCGATGATGTAACTATTAACTATTGGGTAAGGGAATTTAATACGCGTGGTTTTTTCTCTATTGATAGGGGGCAAACAATTACACCAGTAGTTGCTCCAGAATCAACTTATGGAGGTATATCAGAAGTATTTGATATTAATGAAAATGGCTTAGCCGTTGGTTTTGCGAGTACCGGTATAGCTAAACGTGTAACTACATTTCTTGAAAACGCTTCAACAGTGTGTACTGACGAAAAGCAACTTGCTCAAACGCCGTTAATTGTTTGTATAGATACTGTATTACGAGATAATCGTTTGTCATTGAACAACTTATATTCAACACAAGCAATTAAATGGACGATTAATAACAGTGGAATGGTAGAAAATACTGAAACACTCGGCTACTTAGTAAAACCGCATGTTGATGACCCAAGAGACTTTAGGAGTGTTGCACAAGCCGTAAATGCGTCGGGTACTATTGTTGGATATTCCGATGGTTGGTTTTACAATAATGTTACCGAGCCTAAGTCTACAGAAAGAAAACTAACCTACGCGGTTATGTTTAAAGATGGTAATATTTATGACTTAAATACCGATCATGAAAAATATTTTAACTCACGGGTTAACGATATTAATGATGCAGGGATCGCAACAGGTTATGTACAATCAGTTATAGGTGGAGCCACTCAAAATGTGTTTTATTATATTGACACCAACGATGTAAATAATTTAGAAATGGTAATGCCTAATAGTTTTTTTACGGGTAGTTCTACAACCGCCAAAGCTATAAATAATAAAGGATTTATTGTTGGGCAAGGTGAAGTTGAAACACATGTTACTACTGGCGGTAACCCAAGAAGAACCCATGGTTTCCTCTATGATACCAATACCGATACTTTTACTGATTTGAACGACTTTCTAACTTGTGATTCAATTTATACCATTATTGATGCAAAAAGCATTAATGACAATAACGAAATATCGGCCAGTGCTTTAGTTAAAACTGACGCACAAGACTTTTTTGGAGAGAAAGTTTTAAACAGTAATGGTGATCCTATTCAAGAAGAAGTGGTACGCGCGGTTAAGTTAAACCCTATCAACGGTGAAATTAACGATTGTTCTGAGGTTGAAAAAAAGGTTGAACGACAGGGTGCCAGTATCGGTTTATTTATGCCTTTGGTATTATTACTCGTAGGTTTTAGAAGAAAGTTATTCAACTAAGTTGAAGTTCTGCTGTATTAATAATTAAGCATAAAAAAACACCTTATTATTAAGGTGTTTTTTTGTTTTATGTTAAGTAGTTATTTTATGGCAACTAATGAGTTAACATCAAAAATCATCTTAAAATGCAGAGGCATCAGTAAATAAGCCTACTTTCAAATCTTTAGCGGTATAAATAACTTTCCCATCAACCGCAACCGTTCCATCGGCAATGCCCATAAATAATTTACGTTTAATCACTCGTTTAAAGGTAATAGTGTAGGTTACCTTTTTAGCTGTAGGTAAAACTTGACCTGTAAATTTAACCTCTCCTACGCCTAAAGCTCTGCCTCTACCTGGTCCACCAGACCAGCCTAAGTAAAAACCGACTAACTGCCACATGGCGTCTAAACCCAAACAACCAGGCATTACCGGATCACCTTTAAAATGACAAGCAAAAAACCATAAATCAGGGTTAATATCTAATTCAGCAATAATTTCACCTTTACCGTGTTCACCGCCGTCTTCATTAATTTTAGTGATCCGATCCATCATTAGCATGTTATCTAAAGGTAATTGGCTGTTACCCTCACCAAACATTTCACCTGTACCAGCTTTAATCAAGTCTTCTTTAGTGTAAGCGTTTTTTTGTTCCATGATTTTGGATCCCAATTTTTGATTACTTAAAAAATTAAATTTTAGGGCGCTACTTTAGCTAACACTTGTACACTAAACAACTCTGATTAGTTAAAAAACACATTTTTATTGTGTTTTATTAGGTTATACGTAACCATATTAATCCTGAATAATCTATAAATGTGTTATTACGATGCAAGACATTAAAAAAAAGGCAATGACAAATGCCGAAAAACAAAAAAAATATCGAGAAAGACAAAAAGAAAAAGGTAAAAGAGAAATGCGCGGTTATTTATCTCAAGAGGCATTAACTTGTTATGAGTTAATTGCTGAGCAAACGCAATGGTCTGACAGTACTATTATGAGTAACGCGGTGCGCTTAACTTATGCTGCCTACAAAAATGGTCAGATAAGTTTATTGAACAGTTGGTTGACTAAAAATAAATTGTAATATTGGCTAAATTTATATTTTTACAATTTACATACTACTTTTAAAAAATTATATAAATCGAATAATTCTTTTGTTAAACAGTAAAACTAACTTATAATCTGAAGGTAATAAAAAAGTTAAAATTATATTTTTAGGCGAAGTCTAAGGACAAAATTTTAAGGACAAAAACTTTATAGACTAAGGTGTTAACGCGTTGATTAATGTTTTACTTGTAGATGATCATGAATTAGTAAGAACGGGTATCCGTAAAATTCTTGACGAAGTAAAAGGATTTAAAGTTGTTGGTGAAGTTTCTACAGGTGAAGAGGCTGTAAGCTTTTGCCGAAAAAACGAGCCTAATGTCGTTTTAATGGATATGAACATGCCCGGCATGGGAGGCTTAGAGGCCACTAAAAAAATTATTCGTTACTCCCCAGATATAAAAGTGATTGTTTTAACGGTTTACACCGAAGAGCCCATCCCTACCAAAGTTATGCAAATAGGTTCAGCTGGTTATTTAACGAAAGGAGCTGCGCCGATAGAAATGGTTAATGCTATTCGTGCCGTTAACAGCGGACAAAGATACATTACCCCAGATATTGCTCAACAAATGGCATTAAGCCAATTTAAAACTTCGGACGAAAATCCCTTCAACTCGTTATCTGAAAGAGAATTACAGATAATGTTAATGATCACCCGTGGTGAAAAAGTTCCTCATATATCTGAACAACTGATGTTAAGTAGTAAAACTATTAATAGTTATCGATATCGTATGTTTGAAAAACTTAATGTGAGTAATGATGTAGAGCTTACTCATTTAGCCATACGACATGGAATGTTAAATACTGAAAAGTTATAAACGTGCCTGATAATCTCCCCCAACAACATGCAATATTCGATCATAAAGCCTTTTTATCCACTGTAAGTGAGCAAGCAGGGGTTTATAGGATGTATGATAATGAAAGTACCATTATCTATGTCGGTAAAGCTAAAAATCTTAAAAAAAGATTGGCTAGCTATTTCAGAAAAGATGTGGGCAGTAATAAAACCCGAGCCCTCGTAAAACGTATTAACGTGATTGATGTAACGGTTACCCACACTGAAAGTGAAGCATTAATTCTTGAAAATAATTATATAAAAAAATACTTACCTCAATACAATATTCTTTTAAGGGATGATAAATCTTATCCTTACATACTTATTACCGATCATAAACATCCAAAACTTAGTTCACATCGTGGGGGCAGAAAAACAAAAGGCGAATACTTTGGGCCTTATCCTACGGTAGGCGCTGTTTGGGAAAGCTTAAGATTAATGCAAAAACTTTTCCCATTAAGACAATGTGAAGACAGTTACTACCGAGCCCGTACACGTCCATGTTTGCAATATCAACTCGGCAGATGCTCTGCACCATGTGTAAATAAAATTTCCGATGAAGAATATTCAGAACAAGTAAAATTAGCAAAGCTATTTTTAAAAGGTAAAAACTCTGATGTAATTGAAAAACTTGTTCACAAAATGGAAACCGTAAGCACTCTACTTGAATTTGAAAAAGCTGCAAAATACCGTGATCAAATAGCTACACTGAGAAAGGTTCAACAACAACAATACGTCAGCGGCATAACAGCAGAATTAGATGTAATAGGAGTGTTTCGTATGCGAAATTTAGCCTGTGTTCATCTTCTCTTTGTACGGGATCACAAAATATTAGGCAGTAAAAGCTATTTTCCATCGGTCCCTGCTGATACTGAAGATAGTGAAATTATAGAAGCTTTTATTAGTCAACATTACTTAGGTAATGACCTTAAAGTTGCTCGCATTCCAAAAGAAATTGTTATTCCTAAGGACTTTGATACTCTTTCAGATCTTAAATTATTACTTAGCGAACAAGCTGAGCGCGAAGTAAAAATATCTTATAACGTTAGATCTGAAAGAAGCAAGTATCTCAAATTAGCGCACACCAATGCTGAAAATGCCTTATTAACTAAAAATAGTGAAAAAGAATCCATACAAGCAAGGTTTTCAGCGTTAAATGAAGTCTTCGAATTAACTGGAGGTATAAACCGGTTAGAGTGCTTCGATATCAGCCATACCATGGGGCAACAAACCGTAGCCTCTAATGTAGTCTTTGATCAAAACGGTCCGCTTAAAAGTGATTACAGAAGGTATAATGTGCACGGTATAACTCCTGGTGATGATTACGCTGCAATGGAATTTGCATTAAATAAACGTTACAACAATGCCACACCGGAAAAAATGCCTGATATTATTTTTATTGACGGGGGTAAAGGACAACTTGCAAAAGCTGAAGACTACTTTGCAGAGTTAAAGCTTGAAAAAACGCCATTGCTGGTTGGTGTGGCTAAAGGTGAATCGCGAAAACCGGGGTTAGAAACTTTAATTTTAGCCGGTAGCCATCAACTTATTTCATTACCAGCAACGTCCCCAGCTTTACATTTAGTGCAACACATTAGAGATGAGTCTCATCGTTTTGCCATTGCAGGGCATAGGGCAAAACGACAAAAAGCCAGTAAAAAATCAACTTTAGAATCTATTGAAGGGATTGGCGCTAAAAAAAGACAAGCCCTATTAAAGTATTTAGGTGGCATGCAAGAAGTGCTAGCCGCTGACGTTGACACATTAAGTAAAGTGCCAGGCATTAGCACTATCCTTGCTCAAAATATTTATGATGCGCTGCATGACAATTAATCGTTAATCTGTGTAAAATGATACCTCTCAAGTTAAGCATGAATAAAAGTAGATTATGTGGACTATCCCAAATCAAGTTACCTTATTTAGAATCATTTTAATCCCCATTTTTATTTTAGTATTTTATCTGCCTATTTCGTGGAGTCACTTTGGTGCTTTTGTCGTTTTTTGGTTTGCTGCGGTAAGTGACGCCGTTGATGGATATTTAGCGCGTCGCTTAAATCAATCTTCAGCTTTTGGTGCCTTTATCGATCCAGTTGCCGACAAGCTAATGGTGGTATGTGCTCTAGCTATGCTGATACAAGATTATAATGTATGGTATATCACTATTTCTGCTGCCTTAATGATTTCCAGAGAGGTATTTATTAGTGCCTTGCGTGAATTTATGTCCTCACGTGGTAAAAGAGAAACCATTGCGGTTTCTAATTCTGGCAAATATAAAACGGCTGCACAAATGTTAGGTATTATGGGGCTTATTTGGCAACCCACTTATGATATACCATTCATCTTATTTGATATTCCTCATGAATTTTTTATGTTCTTAACTTATAGCTTTTATTCTTTAGCGACAATTTTAACATTTACCTCCATGTGGAATTATTTTAGGGCGGCTTGGCCAGAATTAAAAGCCAAATAATATTTAACTTTGCAAGTAATTAGCTAAAAAAACATCATTTAAGCCGCTTTTTAAGCACTTGATATAAAATTGAGATTAAAGTGTTGACTCATCATAATATCAATGTAAAATGCGTTTCCAGTTGACAGGGAGTCAACAGATGAAGCGGCTGTAGCTCAGTTGGTAGAGCATCACGTTGCCAACGTGAATGTCACGAGTTCGAGTCTCGTTAGCCGCTCCAATTTCTCTTTTGAGGAAAAATTTAGGGAATACTACTCAACTCGTAGTGATTGATTTGGCGGGTTGGCAGAATGGCTATGCAGCGGATTGCAAATCCGTGGACCTCGGTTCGACTCCGGGACCCGCCTCCATAATGCCCGGGTGGTGGAATTGGTAGACACAAGGGATTTAAAATCCCTCGCCGAAAAGCGTGCCGGTTCAAGTCCGGCTCCGGGTACCATTTCATTATTGCAGGTTGAGTAATTGTTGACTACATATTGGCGTATGTAGGAGTATAATGTAAAAATGCGCGCGGCTGTAGCTCAGCTGGTAGAGCATCACGTTGCCAACGTGAATGTCACGAGTTCGAGTCTCGTTAGCCGCTCCAATTTTACATGTTAAAAGTATATTTACTTATTTTCTATTTAAGTGAATTTATTCTATGAAGCGGCTGTAGCTCAGCTGGTAGAGCATCACGTTGCCAACGTGAATGTCACGAGTTCGAGTCTCGTTAGCCGCTCCAATTTTCATCATTTTGATGAAGTAGGGAACCAATCTCTACTATAAAAAATGCTTGTCCCGATGCCCGGGTGGTGGAATTGGTAGACACAAGGGATTTAAAATCCCTCGCCGAAAAGCGTGCCGGTTCAAGTCCGGCTCCGGGTACCATCAAGTATTTCTTTGAAATACTCTTAAATATATTTAGATAATACTATCACTAATTAACTTTTTACTATTTGACCAAGTAATAATAGTTGATCAGAATTTAGTTAAGAGTAGGGAGCCAATCTCTACTATAAAAAATACTTTTCCCGATGCCCGGGTGGTGGAATTGGTAGACACAAGGGATTTAAAATCCCTCGCCGAAAAGCGTGCCGGTTCAAGTCCGGCTCCGGGTACCATCTAGTAACAACTAAGCTTATATCTACAACCAATAACTTATACAATTCCCTATGTTCTATCTATACCCGTTACCAATCAAAATGCTCGTTTCAGAGCGCGTGAGCATCAATGTGTATAGTAAGTAATTCAAGGCAATACTTTATTGTAATGGTTTTTCCCTTATAAGAAGTATTAACGATGAAGTCATCTTTTAGATGAATAAACGCTCAAGCGCTTCAATGGTCTAGTGATGTTAAGAACTGGGATCATATTGAAGAAGTTTATCTCAATCCTGAAAAAGGAAAATCAGAGATAAAAGAACATAAGGCGGCATAAATTTAAACTTTAGGCGACAACTAGCTTGAAAAACGCCGGCAATTAGACGTTAGTTTCAATGAAGATCAAAATCGCTTAAGAAGTGATTATGCGGCAGAAAATTTTTCAATGATGAACAAAATAGCACTGAACTTATTAATGGATGTTGAATGTTAAGTAACTTGCTACAGCATCAACATAAATAATTTCACAAGGTCTTATTTCTATGTAAATCTAATCCCAAATACTTACTAAAAGCAAGGCTAACTAATAGGCTTTATACCTAATATTAAAAGTTAATGGTATACCAAAATATAGAGTTTAATTCTTATGTGTATGATTCTAAAAATATGATGTCATGTAAATACCTCAATAAATACTTAGACCTTCACGCTGAAAATAATATTATTGAGCCTGCGCAGTGTTTAGTTAACGCTTTACCTGATGATTTACATTTTAAACACGTTATTGTTATACCCGCTTACAGAGAGTCTTCTTCGTTTATTAAACGTTTATTATCTTCACCTATTGCAGATAATGTTTTATTTATAATTGTTGTCAACCAACCTGATACCGATAACAATATTGTTCCACAAATTGATTTATCTCGTTTTATCAAAAATTCTGGTAACTCAATTTTTAAATCTAATATTCTAGAATTAATTGCAAGCCCAAATCAACACTATTTTTTAGTGGTTGATGCATTCACCCAAGCTTTACCTGCTGAACAAGGGGTAGGTTTAGCTCGAAAAATTGGTACTGATATTGCCATATTGCTTATCAACAATAATAAAATACAAACTAATTGGATCCATTCAACTGATGCTGATGCGTATTTGCCCGCTAACTATTTTCACGTTTGCCAATTGCTGGAAAACTTACCAGCTAAAAATCAGCCTGTTGCTGTAAGTTATAATTTTAGTCATGTCAGTGAAGATGTTGCCCTTAATGCAGCGAATAATCTATATGAAACAGCACTTCGTTACTATGTTGCTGGATTATCTTATGCTAAATCACCGTATAACTTTTTTACTATCGGCAGTTTAATTGCTTTTAAAGCCAAAGCATATTCCATGGTACGGGGTTTTCCAAAACGAAGTGCAGGCGAAGATTTTTATTTACTTAATAAGCTTGCCAAATTAGGTGATATAGAGTTTTTAAAAGAGTCAGTTGTTAATATTGATGCCAGAGCATCAGATCGAGTGCCTTTTGGTACAGGGCCTTCAGTTACTCATATATTACAATTAAAAGCAGACAATAAGCCTTACTGTTATTATCATCCACAAGTATTTGAGGAACTAAAGACGTGTATTTTTCATTTTGATAGTTTGTGGGTAAACCGTTTTAATTTTAACCAATGGCTTAGCGAATTATCCTTTGAAAGCCAAAACGCTTTGCATGATAGTAAATTAGCCTTATTTGTGGATAAACAGAAAAATAACAATCAAATACAGTTTAATAAGCAATTAACGGTGTGGTTTGATGCATTTAAAACCCTTAAATTTATTCACAGTTTACGTGATAATAAATATTTCGACATACCATTGCTTGAAGCTATTGAATTGGCAAACTTCCCCATAGAAAATTAACAACTTTTACAGAGAAGTTTTTTATTCTTTAACTACATGAGCTTGTTAACCTAATAATAAGTAAGGGTAATTATCATTACCTGTTAGGAGCTACACGAAAGCATTGAACAACCCACTTTGTTTTTTGCCCAATCAGGTCGTTTAGATGCGTACTCTTCAAACTCGGGTTGTTCGTTGTAAGGTTTTTTGAGTATGGCGTGTAAACGATGTATTTCACTAAAATCGCCCATTTCAGCTTTATCGATTGCTTGTTGTGAAAGGTAATTTCTCAGTACAAATTTAGGATTAACTTTATTCATTTTTAGCGCCCGTGATTTATCATCACCATTTTCTGCTAAAAATCTATCTTTGTATTGCTGTATCCAACTTGTGAGTTTTTCAAGATACTCATCATTGACTTGATCTAACTGATAAAAACACGGTGCAAAATGCTCTTTTAAATGAATCGAGTTCATTTCAGCGTTTTTGAGTGGAAAGCTTGCCAACAAACGATAGAAAATTGTCATATCGGTTTCTATTTCACTTAATAAGGACTCTACACCTCGACATAACGTTATTTCTGTTTGATTAACTTGTGATGTATCAGTATTGGTAATAGCTAAATTTTTGGTTAGACCCAATTTTTTCATCATCATTTCATGCCATTTTTGCTGATAAAGCGCGTTGTAGCCCTCAACTATGGTTTGTAATTCTTCAGTACTGCCAACAAGTGGAATAATTGAATTTGCTAATTGACATAAATTCCACAAACTTATTTCAGCCTGAGCACCAAAACGATAGCGTTTATTTTGGCTGTCGGTGGTATTAGGAGTCCAGTCTAAATCAAAATTATCTATCCAGCCATAAGGGCCAAAATCAATGGTTTCACCGATAAGTGATAAATTATCGGTATTCATCACCCCATGAACAAAACCCACTCTCATCCAATGGACAATAAGATCGCAGGTCGTTTCACAAATTTTACTAAACCAAGCAAGGTAAACGGTTTTGTCTATTTTACTGTTTACGTTTTGTTCTACACTATTATCAGTATCGGTATCGGTATCAGTTTTAGCTTTAAGAAGCTCGGGAAAATCATGGCTAATACTGTAATTAACTAATTGTGTTAGTAGTTCAAGATCTCGTCTTGTTGCTGGTAGTTGAATCGTACCAAACCTCATAAAAGACGGTGAAACTCGGCATACTACTGCGCCTAGTTCTGGTTTTGCATTGCCGTTGTACATGATATCTCTGATCACGTGTTCTCCGGTTAAACACAAACTTAACGCACGGGTTGTCGGAATACCTAAATGGTACATTGCCTCAGAGCATAAAAATTCTCTTACGGAAGAGCGTAATACCGCAAAGCCATCTGCGGTTCTTGAATAAGGCGTAGGACCAGACCCTTTTAATTGTATAGTTTGATAGCCATGCTTTGCAGTGTTCACTTCGCCTAAGTTAATAGCTCTACCATCACCTAATTGACCTGCCCAATGACCAAACTGAAAACCGCCATAACACATGGCGTATGGTTCCATTCCCTCAATTAACTGATTACCGGTAAATACTTGCGCAAAATCATCAGATTCAATAAAGTTTTGCTCGAAATTAAATAATTCGGCAACTTCATCAGCAACTATAATGGTTTTAGGTTGTTTTACTTTAGTTGGCATTGCTTCTGAATAAGCGGCATGCTCAACTTGTCGAGGGTAGGTTTCTTCAATAGGATCTAAAGGTAGGTTATTTCTAAAAGTATTATCGAAGTTTAGGTTAGGTTTTGGCACAAAATCACTTTTAACAGACATAAATATTTAAATACAATGATACCTGATGGCGAGCTTTCTATAAAATCAATTTCTACAACTTTTAGGTTTATGTGATAATAAGCTATACCCGTTACCATTCAAAATGCAGGTTTCAGTGGGAACTAAAAACAATTTAGGCAAGGCATTAAGTTTATGTCATGGTTATTCCATGACTAAACTTAATAACGACGCATAAATTTTTTTAGACCCATCGAAGAAGCGCTTGAACAAAATCAATTCATCGTCAATACTTTTTATAAGGGAACAACCATTACAATAAAGTATTGCCTTGAATTGATATCGCTCACGCGCTCTGAAACGAGCATATTGATTGATAACGGGTATATATATAAAAATTAAGGATATTAACTTGTTTACCTACATAAAAAATAGCGAACTTAACTCAGAGGGCACGGTATATTTTGGACCTCAGGGCTTTACACTTTTTAGTTCCCAGGCAGAACAAGAAAAAAACCATAATAAATTTACAACAGATAAATCTTGGAATGAAAATTGGTTAGTGGTGGGAATAGATACTGAGCTTGGCGACCCTTACTTAGTTACGTATAAGAACAGTGAAAATAATAAGCTAACGGATCCATCAGTTTATACTGCAATTTTTGATGATAATGGGTGGAGTTTAGTTCGGGTTGCAAAAACTATTGAAGCTTTTGTCGATTGTTTAAACTTAATTAACCAATTAACTAAACAAACAACAGAAATATATGTTCCTGATAATTCGACAATAACAGATAAAGCGCTATTAAAAATTACAGAGCAAAAATTAATAGATATTTCTGAATGTGATGTATTTTGGCAGCAATTTTTTACTTGTTATATTGATTGGCTAGAAAATTAGAAAATTAGAAAATTAGAGGGTTTTATGATTTGGTACGTATTCCTGTCGTTTAATCACTATTTTGGAGTTTAATGTTTGGTAAAGGCTGCAATTGTGTAGCGCTAAACCACCTTGCTTTTATGTTTATACCCGTTACCAATCAAAATGCTCGTTTCAGAGCGCGTAAGCGTTAATGTTTATAGGAAGTAATTCAATGCAATACTTTATTGTAATGGTTGTTCCCTTATAAAAAGTATTAACGATGAAGTCATCTTTAAAATGGTAACGGGTATAGGTGATACATGTGTTGAGTGAGAAGCATACAATGAAAGCTGGATTTTCTAAATCAACCATCAATAACTTATCTTTAATTATGCTAATAACGATTATTTTACGGATAGTTTTAACTCAAAAACTTAACCATTTGGTAAAGAAATGGTTATAATGATCTTATTAATTAAACGTTGTTAAGAGGTACAAATAACCATGGAAAAGAAATTTATTACAGCTCAGGAACTATTAGAAGACTCATTTAGACTTGCTGCTAAAGTTTACGAAGATGGTTTTAGACCTCAATTTATTGTTGGTATTTGGAGAGGTGGAGCACCTATTGGTATTGCGGTACAAGAATATTTTGACTTTAAAAAAGTAGAAACTGACCATATTGCGGTTCGTACTTCGTCTTATTATGGTATTAATCAGCAAAGTAAAGAAATTAAGGTACATGGGTTACATTATATTATTGAAAACGCAAATGCTAGCGATGGTTTACTTATTGTTGACGACGTTTTCGACTCAGGTAGAAGTATAGATGCGCTTATCAAGCAATTAAAGAAATTAAGTCGTAATAATATGCCTACCGATGTAAGAGTTGCCTGTCCTTGGTTTAAACCCAAAAACAATAAAGTAGATATAGTGCCTGACTATTACGTGCATCAATCTGAAGAGTGGTTAGTTTTTCCTCATGAGTTATCAGGATTAACTGAAGAAGAACTTTTGAAAGGTAAGAGCGATTTAGCCAATATTATACATCTTTTAAAATAAGCATTAATTTGCTAAAGCGTGTTAATTGTTATCACGCTTTTTAATTTTTTTATCGTGCTTTAATATTACTTTAATGTAGGTAGCTTAAGCTAAATTAGTTAACGATCTATTAAATAAGCCCCTAAATGCTAGGTATAAATTATGAATAAATTTTGGTTTTAGTAAATGTTTAATATATTAGGTATAAACGTTAGATGATTAAGAAATTGATTTATATTTCAGTGGTATGTATATGCTCGTACTTTATTTATTGTTATGTTAGTCCAAATAACATAAACACTAGGGCATCAATTACACCGACTATTTTATTGTCTGTTGATGGGTTTTCTAATTATTATTTAAAACAATACGCTCCTAAAAACATTATAAAATTAGCTCAAGATGGTGTTAAGGCTAAAGCATTGTTACCGGTATTTCCAAGCAAAACCTTTCCTAATCATATTTCTATGGTAACGGGAAATTATCCGATTAATCACGGTGTTATTCATAATAAATTTTACAATAGAGCATTAGATAAAAATTATAAACTTGGTTTAGGTAAAGAAGATCCTAAATGGTTGTTAAGTGAAACTTTATGGTCAATTGCTGAAAAAAATAATCTTAAAACAGCTATTTATTTTTGGCCAGAATCAGAAGTTAATACACTAAAATATAAACCCAGTTATTTAAAACCCTACCAACATAGTACGCCGAATAAACACCGTTTTGACCAAATAATCAAATGGTTAACACTGCCGGTGGGTGAACGTCCATCTTTAATTTTAGGTTACTTTTCAACCATAGACAGTGCAGGTCATGACTATGGTACAAAGTCAAAAGAGTTAAAAAAAGCTATTGAAGATTTTGATTTGTTGTTAGGAGAATTTATCACCGATCTTAAACAAACAGTAGGTGATGAGGTCAATCTTGTTTTAGTTTCAGACCACGGAATGGTTGACATTTCTCCTAAAACTATACGCTATGCGCATCTTTTTAAAGATATAAATGTTATGAGCGATATACGCATCGTTGACGGTCAAACACAGCTATATGTTTATTTACCTGAAATTGAGCAACACAAAGAAGAGCAATTAGTTAGCATTATAAAGGGTAGGCTAACCGAAAATGAACAAGCTTTTGTGAAAGTATATCGTTTTGATCATTATCCAGAACATTGGCATTTTAATCGCCGAACGGCGGTAATGCCTAATTTAATTTTAGAGGCTTTACCCCCCTATATTTTTGGAAAACACAAAGAAAACTCTAAAGCAACTCATGGATACGATGTAAAATTAAATTCAGCGCTTAATGCCATTTTTATTGCCAACGGACCTGACTTTAAGCAAGGTGTTGAGGTTGAACCTTTTGAAAATATTTTTGTATTTCCTATGGTACTTTCTTTATTAGGACTCGAACCACCAAAAAATGTTGATGCTATTAACAATATATTGTTACCAGTATTAACCCATAAAGAGATACACCAATAAAGTATTGCCTTGAATTACTTCCTATAAACATTAACGCTCACGCGCTCTGAAACGAGCATCTTGAATGATAACGGGTATATTTAACTGATTGTTTCTTAATTCAATTTAAATCAAGTATATTAAATAGAATTGCATACAATACATTGCAAATTTAAAGCATTTAGCTATAGAATGAAGTTAATCAAAACACTCATATGTTAAGACGCCATGCAAAGTACTTATATCGCCAGACAAGCCATATTTAATAGACATTCCCAAACTATTGGCTATGAATTACTTTTTAGAGATAGCCCTGATAATAAATTTCCTGATATAGATCCCGATGTCGCTACATCTAAATTAATTATTCAAAATCATATAAATGGCAGTGTTAAAGCAATTAGTTTAGGCAAACCAGCCTATATAAATTTTACTGAGAAAAGCTTAGTAAATAAATATCCATTAATGTTTGATATAGAGACCATTGTTATAGAGTTAGTAGGTCACAATAAAGTAACAGAAAGATTAATAAAAATTATTAAGTACTATTTTGATAAAGGATATAAAATTGCTTTAACAGAATATGACTTAAGTGAGCAATGGGATGCTTTGTTTCCTTACTTGTATTTGTTAAAGGTAAATTTAGATCACGTAAACCCTAAACAATTACCTGCAGTGGTAAAACGTTTAAAACCTTTTAATGTGAAAATTTCTGCCGAGCGTGTTGAAACTAAATTTCAATACCTGTCGCTAATCGAAGTGGGTTTTGATTATTATCAGGGTTTTTTCTATCACGAACCTGAAATTATTGAGGGTAAAGCTCTAGCACCCATTAAAACTCAAATGTTAGAACTTATTAGTGAAACGTTCAATTCGCCACTTGTTTTTGAGCGGATCGCCGACATTATCAGCCATGATGTTAATCTAAGTGTCAGCTTACTTAAAATGGTAAATAACGTTGCAACAGGTACACGTGTTGAAATAACCTCATTAAAACAAGCAACTTCTTATTTAGGAGAAGAGAAACTTAAGCAGTTTGTCTCAATATTGGCATTGTCTAAATTAACCACCGACAAAACAGACGAAATATCTAAACAAGCACTAATAACAGGTAAGTTAATGTCGTCAATTGCCTCACATCACGCTTTCGCTTCAGTGCGTGATTATGCTTTTATCACCGGATTATTAAGCTCAATAGAAGTGCTATTAGGTATACCAATTAAAGACGTAGTTAAAACTATGCCATTAGCTAAACCAATAGAAAATGCGCTAATTGATCGTTCAGGTATTTTAGGTGAGTTATTAGACTTTACAATTCACTACATAACCGGTCAAAATATAGACATAGCTGAGCAAATGCAATCGTTTGAATTAAATAGTGAAACACTGCACGAAGAATTTGTTGAAGCGAGCTTATGGTGCCAACAGTTAACAGGTTAATACCGTTATGAAAATGATGTATACCACCATTGGTACTAATAATATGAGCAAAGCTGTAAGTTTTTACGATGCTTTGTTCGAATCGGTTAATATTAAAAAATGGATACCAGACGGAAGGATAGTTGTTTATAAAGGGCAAGATTTTCTTTTTGGTATTGCAGAACCTTTTGATGAAAAAAAAGCTACGCCGGGCAATGGTGCAATGCTAGGCTTTATAATGGATAATATTCCACAAATTACTGAATTTCACGATTTAGCTTTACGATTAGGTGGTACTTCTGAAGGCTTACCCGGTCCAAGATCAAAAGGTCCGGCTGCTTATGTAAGGGATTTAGACGGTAACAAATTATGCTTTTTTTGTATGGATTAGTTCAAGTATAAAACATGACTTGAATATGCAAGTTATAATTATTTCGATAATCGTTATTACTTAAATGCTCTAAAGGTTGTCGTGATCGGTAAATAATAAATTAATAAATTAATAAATTAATAACTTATAGCTAGTATCATTTTTATTAATGTTATAAATAAGCCCATAAATATAGGTGGATCTTCTATTTGAGAAAAGTAAAACTATCCCAAGACGAAAACCTCTCCATTAGAACTAGTTTTAGGTTACTACCTCAAGAATTTCAACAATTAGATCTATACATTTCCATACCAGAAGAAATGGGAATTAGCGCTAGCACGTTATCAGAAGAAAATTTTTTTTATAGCAGTATTTCATTTAATAGTGCTTATTTTTCTGAAAATCTGCATTTACCTCTAGTTAGAAGTCGGTTTGTTAGCCAACAAAAAGGCGAACAAAGTGATTATCGCAGCAATTTAAATCTTTTTTCTTATCAATTACGCTTAGCGTTAGAAACCGATATAAAACAAACTATAAAAACTACAGATCCAGAGCAATTTTATTTACGTGCACTTGAAATAGCAAAACAAACTGAATCACTACTTAAAAAATTAAGACGTTATACTCCACCCGATACAAAGTTGAGTTCGTATTTTGAAAATATTGATAACTTTTTGAGTTGGAAAACCGAACAATCTTTTTTAAAGCTATTGTCTAAAAGCCCAAAATCAACAGATTATATCGAGCAAAAAAACCAATTATTTGAATTATGTAAAAGAGAATCAGCTTACCGTTCTGATAAAAAATATAATTCTGCAGTTACTTTAGAAGATCCAAACCGAATTACTAATAAAATGCAGTTACTACAAAGGTTGAGTGAATATGGTGTCGTGTTTTCTAAAAAAACCACTCACTTAAATGTTAATCTTAAACGGTTAGTACGAGGTTCAATTACAGCTATTATTATGGCATTTGTCATGTATATTGTGCTAAATGCTAGAACTGCTTTTACTGAAGTTACCATTGTCCTTATTGCTTTTTTAGGTTTTATATATGGTGTACGTGAAACATTTAAAGACGAGCTAACCAGTGCTATTTGGCGAATGATCCAAAGGGGAAGACCTAAATGGCGGCATACCTTTTCTAATAGCTTAACTAAAGGTAGGGTCTCTTTTCAAACCATTTGGTTAGAATATATTCGTAATAACGAGCTACCCAAAGAAGTTGATGCCCTTTTTCAAAAAAGACGACAACAAAATAAACTTGCAGCGCACCTATTGCACTTTCGATGTAATTCAAAAGTAACTGTTAAGGCTTTTTCTCCAGGTTATGAAGAAATACAAAATAGAATAATTTTTAATTTAACGCCGTTTGTTCGTTATTTACGAAGAGGAGAAGGGCGATTATATAATCTTGATGGTAATAAAGTGTCAAGTGAAGGTGTTGAAAAACGTTATCAACTTAACATGGTATTAGTACAAAAAAATAATAAAGAACAATATTTGCAACGTGTTAAAATAACCATGAATCGTTCAAAGATTATTAATATAGAAACAGTTGAATCAACTGATGATCTTGAAACAAATTAATATAGCCCATATATTACTTGTTAGTTTGTAACGTATTTATAAGTCTAACTTAACCCGTTACCAATCAAGATGCTCGTTTCAGAGCATTTGAGCGTCAATATTTATAAGAAGTCACTTAAGGCAATACTTTATTGCAATGGTCGCTCTCTTATAAAAAGTATTGTTGATGAAGTCACTTTTAAATGAATAGACGCTCAAGCGCTTCTTCGATGGGGCTAAAAACAATTTATACAGCGTTATTAAGTTTGGTCAGGTTCACCGTGGACGTATACCTTAGATTTTTTCTAGAACTTGAAATCTGTGTCTGAATTGTTTTTAGTTTCCACTGAAACCTGCATTTTGAATGATAACGGGTATATATAATAAATAAGGAATTAGGTAGTTTTAATGAAAACACTTTATAAAAACATAGGTTTAATATTTTTACTGATCAGTTTATCTGCTTGTCAATCAGCGTATTATTCTGCAATGGAAAAGGTTGGAATACACAAGCGTGACATTATGCTTGATCGCGTTGAAAGTGCCCAAACAGCTCAAGAAGAAGCACAAGAAGAATTTAAATCTGCACTTGAACAGCTTTCAACTCTTATTTCATTTGATGGTGGTGACTTAGCAGATCAATATCAGCTTATTTCTGAGCAATACGAATCTAGCAAAGCTGCAGCAGATGAAGTTACATCGAAAATTGAGTCTATTGAAAATGTTTCAGAGGCACTTTTTGATGAGTGGCAAGATGAAATTGAACAGTACACTAATACGAGTTTAAAAAGGCAAAGTAAGGCCAAGTTAAAAACCACAGAAAGACAATATTACGCTTTAATTAAGTCGATGTATAAAGCCAAAAGTAAAATGGATCCAGTATTAACAACACTTAAAGACAATACTTTATACTTAAAACACAACTTAAATGCTAGTGCGATTGGGGCACTTCAAGGAGAGTATCAAACATTACAAAAAGATGTTGCTATCCTTGTTCACGAAATGAATAAATCTATAAGCCAATCTAAGAAGTTTATAGATATGCTACAAGAAAAATAAAGTTATTACTGCAAAACATACTTAAAAGGTCTATAGCCCCTAAATATTTGAAATAAATATATTTGATATATCGTTAAAAGCATTAATCTTTGATTAATGCTTTTTTATTTTCATAAACAAATGATTTAGTTTAATAAACTGCTATAGTTTAGTAAACGTTTAAAAAGCTAGTGATAAAAAACTCACTAAATACTTGGATTAAAAATGAGTAAACCCTTTAATTCAACTGACGAGCTAACAGAACAATCTTTTACTAAAGGATGTAATAAGTGAGAAAAAGTAAAACTATCAATACTGAAGATATACTTGTCATATTGTGCCAATCAGTTTCAAACATTCTATCTAAAGCCACTTGTAAAAAAATATCTTATTCAGGTATGGTACAAAAAATTAGTCGTACTTGTTTAAGGCCCGACGTAGGTTGCTTTGTATTATTTGATGGTGGGTTTAACGGTATTGTAGTCAATAATTTTACCGCAGAGGCTGCATTAGAAGTCTATCAGGATTATATGAGTAGCATGGGTATGCCGGAGTCAGAAATTTCAAATTCTCATATGGCAGATGATGTAGCAAACGTTTTAGGTGAATTAATGAATCAAATTGTGGGTAGTTTTACCCATAAAGTGAAAAACGAGCTACAAACAAGTATTACTCAAAGTCAGCCTAAAATGTTGGTAATTAATAAATCGGTTAATATATCTGTTGATACCGTAATGGATAGACCCCAAGCACGACGGGTTACTTTTACTACTGAAAAAAACAATATTTTTTACTTAGAACTTGCCATGGATAAAACTGAATTTATTAAACTTCATGACTTTGAATTAGAAGGTGATATAGATCCAGATGATATTATAGCGTCTTCTCAAAATAATTCTCCAGCCACAGAGATTGTTGAAGAAGCCAGCGACATTGCTGACGATGATTTTATGGCTGACTTGGGTATATAAATTTCAGCTTTACTTGTAATTATCAGCCATAGTCGAATAAAAATAGCCCTCAATTATTAGTATATTTGGGCTATTTTATGCAAATAATTTTTTGATAAATTCACATCCGTAATAGTGATTTTAATTGTTATTAAATTCAAATAAAACGTAAAGTGTCTTTAATTAGCTTTTATTAGGATAAAAGCCTTTTAGCTGTGCGAATAACGTTTGTAAATAGCCCTTGTTTAGGTTCTGGTTCTTTATATACATATGGAGTTGCTAACAGGGTTAATCGCAATGATAAAGTTGAGCCATGCCCCCATGGCCACAAAATAGCAGTAACTGTTTTATTGTTAGCACTAGGGGATCGAGTATAAATACATTGTTCTTTAATTAATTTTGTATAGTTACCTAATTCTTTCTTTATAGAAATAGGAGCTTTGTTAATTGATTTTCTATTCCATTCATGAGGAAAATTTTGGTTTAGAATTGAAATGACTTTATCTGCTTTGCCACTAGCAAATTCAGCTAAAAGTACGCCTTTATCTGCTTCCCAATGCCAAATTAATAAATCGTCAAAAGATTCAATTAAATCGACAGAGGCTACCCTTATTTCTTGTTCTGTATATTTCATGTTTTCTAATTATCCCAACGCTATTCTGAAATGCTAACTAAATGTTTTATAAAAAATATTATTTATTAAATCGTTTAAGGCACCATTGCTCTATTTCTTGTGAAGATTGAAAACACCAAGCAATAAATCGACTTGTTTTTTGTCCTTGTGTCATTTGTATCACTTTAACAGTTGAGCAATTTGTTTTTTTTAAGCTTAGTTGAAGCATACGAAGATGTTCTTTTTTAGAGACTAAACAAGTAAACCATAAAACTTGTGATGAATATAAAACACTTTCCTTGATCATATTGTTAATAAAATTTAACTCTCCACCCTCACACCATAATTCGTTACTTAAACCGCCAAAGTTTAGAAGACTCTTATTTTTAATGTTAGTTTCATTTTTCGTGTTATTTTTAGAATTTTTATTTAAATTTTTCCATTTTCGCTCAGAGCCTTTCGTTGACTCTTGGTGTGAGCAATGAAATGGAGGGTTACAAAGTGTTAAATCATACATTTCGTCACTTTTTATAATTTCTTTAAATATTGAGTGTGAATTAGTTTGTTTTCTTATTTCGACTTTGCCAGCAAGAGATGGGTTTTGATCGATAATTTTATTTGAACAACTTATTGATACGTCATTGATATCTGATCCAACAAAATCCCACGAGTATTGAGAAACACCAACAATAGGGTAAATACAATTTGCACCTACGCCAACATCTAATACCTTAATCGTTTTATTATGAGGGATTTTATTGAGATTAGTGTGTTTTAATAAATCGGCTAAGTAATGTATGTAATCTGCTCTCCCTGGAATAGGAGGGCATAACATGCCATCAGGGATATGCCAGTAGGTAAGATTATAGTAGGTAATAAGTAAACTTTTATTTAGTAATAAAACAGCATTATTATTTGAAAAATCAATGGTTTCATTTTGGTAGTCGTTTATAAAAACATAAGGTGTTAATTCTGGTGTTATTTCACATAGTCGTGAAAAATCATAACCATTTATATGTTTATTTCTTGGGTGTAAAGATTTTTTTCTCGATGAAGGGCTCACATCCGTAGGTCTTAATGTTGTAATACTATTGTATCCTCTGAGTTATTAGTTTTAATTTTTTAACTATTACGGTAACAGATTTTAAGTTTAACCTTATGTTTACACTTAACTTATTCTTATAGTCTACGCTAAGCTTTAATACCTACTTTATAGGTTCCATTTGAAAAAAACTGTACTACCTCATTTCGTTTTTTTCCTATGAGTAGCGTACCATCATTCATAAATAAAAAATTTTTCCAACATCGTTTAAAGGTTACCCAAGTTGTTTCAATAATATTATGTCGTGTAACACAAAAATATATAACGGTATTATTGTCCCAATTTAAATGGTTTTGAATGAGCTCAGGTAACTCTAACTTGTCGTTATCCCAATCTCGTTCCCAATTAGCACAATCAAGCCAATTTTCTTGATTATAAGCCCAATCTCCTTTTTTAAAAAAGTCTGGGTGATCTACTTGTTTACTAATAAAGGTATCCCATAATGTATTAGCTCGACTAACTTGCATTGGTTTAATTTTATTTAAGTCACCTGTTGAGATAGGTAAGCTTTTATGTTTAAAAATCCATGCGTTTTTTAATTCTTCAAGAGGGGTATATTTCATAAATTTCAACAAGTAAATAAGTGAGAAAATAAATACATTTACGATAGCAATAAAGTTATTATTTAGATTTGATCAGGCGCCATATATACCATAATACAAGTGATGCAATAATCGCTGTACTAATTGGTCCAGTCCATTTTCCAACATCACTAAATTGACTGCCAAGGTAATAACCCGCATAGGCTAATAGTATATTCCATAAAGCGCTACCTAAAGTTGATAATACCAAAAAGCCTAATAAAGGCATTTTTACAATGCCTGCTGGTAAAGAAATAAGCGATCTTAGGCCTGGTACTAATCTCAGTAAAAATATTCCCCACAAACCATAACGGTCAATCCAGCGTTCAGCTTTATCAACATCATCTCGTCTTATTGCCACCCATTTACCATGCTTATCGCACCAATTTTTTAAGTTTTCAGCACCTAATTTATAGCCTAAATAATAAAACAATATAGCACCTAGCATTGAACCAAAGGTCGTGGCGATAATAACTCCAACCATGGTTAGTTTTTCTTGAGAAACAAGAAAACCAGCAAGAGGAACTACTATTTCTGACGGGACGGGAGGAAAAATATTTTCTATAAACATTAAAAACACCAGCCCAAAATAGCCAGAGCTTTTAATCATATCGGTTATCCAATCATTCATGTAAATAAAACTCCTTTAGCTGATAAATATTGCATTACAAAGTGCTAGAAATAAGATTTAAGTTGTACTCTACAATAACATTTCAGCAGTAAGAAATATTAAACGGAGTTACAATTCGATAGATTTAAGAATAAATTATTTTACTCATAATTTAATGACAATACGATGAATCACTTAGAGAAAAAGCCAGTATAAACTGGCTTTAAGGTTTGAGTTACACATTAAACCTAAAGTGAACTACATCGCCATCTTTTACTTTGTAATCTTTACCTTCTAAGCGCCATTTTCCAGCTTCTTTAGCGCCTGATTCACCGTTACATTCAATAAAATCATCATAAGCGATAACTTCAGCTCGGATAAAGCCTTTTTCAAAATCGGTATGGATAACTCCGGCAGCTTGTGGTGCGGTTGCATTTTGCTTTACTGTCCATGCTCTTACTTCTTGTACGCCAGCAGTAAAATAAGTTTGTAGATGTAATAAGCCGTAGCCTGAATTGATTACACGATTTAGGCCCGGTTCTTCTAAACCCATTTCGGCCATAAATTCTACTCTATCTTCTTCATCCATTTCAGATAGTTCACCTTCAATTTCAGCACATACGGCAACTACCACAGCATTTTCTTTTTCAGCAATGGCTTTTACCACATCAAGATGAGGATTGTTTTCAAAACCGTCATCGTTAACATTGGCTATATACATGGTGGGCTTAACTGTTAAAAAATTAAGATATTGAACCGCAGCAAGCTCTTCTTTTTCTAAGTTTAAAGAGCGCACCATATGACCATCTTCTACGTGTTTTAATATTTTTTCTAAAATAGGTAGTTCAAACTTTGCATCTTTATCACCACCTTTTGCACGTTTAGTTTGGCGTTGAATAGCTCTTTCAGCCGTATCCATATCCGATAAAGCTAATTCAGTATTTATTACATCAATATCATCTGCGGGATCAATTTTATTAGCCACGTGAATAATATTATCGTTTTCAAAACAACGTACTACATGACCAATAGCATCGGTTTCACGAATGTTAGCTAAAAATTTGTTACCTAAACCTTCACCTTTTGAGGCGCCAGCTACTAAGCCTGCAATATCAACAAATTCCATTGTTGTTGCTAATACACGTTGTGGTTTTACTATAGCGGCAAGTTTATCTAAACGAGGATCAGGTACTGGAACAACACCTGTGTTTGGCTCAATCGTACAAAAAGGGAAGTTGGCTGCTTCGATACCCGCTTTGGTTAAAGCATTAAAAAGTGTAGATTTACCAACATTAGGTAAACCAACGATACCGCATTTAAATCCCATGAGATTATTCCTATTTAAGTTTGAGTGCTGAAATTTACTCGTTTTATTTGTTGAGCAATTGAGTATGGTTAGGCTTATTCACATAACCTTGATTGTCATTAAATTATTCGAGTTTGATTACACTATTATTGAGGATAATGTATTAACTCGAATACACTTCATCAGCTTTAATAATATGTAACGTTATATATTGATGTAACCTGCTAACTTGCTTTGAAAGAATGAAGACGGTTTTGGGCTTTTTTAATATTATCTTTTTGCCATATCTCAAAACAGCGGCTTGCTTCGTCAATACATCGATCAATTAAATCCTGCTCGCTTGCAGGGGCTTTACCAAGAACATGTCCGGTAACGCGATCTCTATGACCGGGATGACCGATGCCAATACGTAAGCGATAAAATTCTTTATTATTAGCCATGCAAGAAATTATATCTCTTAGACCATTGTGTCCGCCATGACCACCACCCAACTTAATTTTACATACACCAGGATCCATGTCTAATTCGTCATGAGCAACCAGTATGTTTTCAAGAGGGATACGATAAAAATTAGCAAGGGGTGCAACAGCTTTTCCACTTCGGTTCATAAAAGTGGTGGGAATAAGTAAATGAACGAGTTGTTCACCGATAAAACCTTTTCCGTAGTGACCAAAGTATTTTTTTTCAGGTTTTAAAATGATGTTATAGCGAGATGCGAGTTCTTCTACAAACCATACACCGGCATTGTGACGTGTTTTTGTATATTCGGGGCCTGGATTTCCCAGGCCCACTACTAACTGAATAGTCATCTAAGGTGAGATCCTAAGACTTATTTATTCAGCTGGTGCTTCTTCTGGAGCTGCTTCGTCTTCATCTTCTTCTGCAGCTGCTTTTGGTGCATTGATTGTAACTAAGGCTTGATCATGATCTTCGCCTTTAGCTAATTCATCAGAGGTAACACCTTTAGGTAGGGTGATATCTGATAAATGAATCGTTTCGCCAACTTCTAATGAAGAAACATCAACTTCAATGTATTCTGGTAAATCTGCAGGTAAACAGCTAATCGCAATTTCATTAGCATGGTGAGCAACAATACCACCTTTTTTGGTTGCTTCTTCTTCATTAATAAAGTGAATAGGAGCATTCATTTGTACAGCGTGGCTAGCATCAATGCGTAAAAAATCCAAATGCATGATCACTTGCTTAAATGGATGACGTTGCATGTCTTTAATTAAACATTCAACAGGCTTACCATTTACGTTTAATGTTAACACTTGAGAATAAAAAGCTTCTTCTTGTTGTGCACGAAAAACGTTTTTATGTTCTAAAGTTAAAGAAATTGGATCTTTACCTTCACCATATAAAATTGCAGGTACTTTGTTCGCGTGACGTAGGCGGCGGCTCGCACCTTTCCCTAAATCTGTGCGTACTTCAGTATCTAAAGTAAATAAATCAGTCATATTGTACTCTTTATAAAATTAGTTAATTTGAGTGTTACTTTTTGCGACCAAAAGCAACGATATTCCTTTATTTTAAGCCAGCGAGTTATCACCACCTAAAAAAGGCGCGAAATAGTAACATTTGCGTAGAATAAAGCCAAGTAATATGTAGGAAAGGAGTTAATAATAATTCAGTCGTACTTTTTCTACCTATCATCAATCAATATGTTTGTTTCAGGGGACTTGAATGGTAACGGATATATAACTTTTACCAGTTAACATAACGTTTTTAAATGGACATAAAACAGCGAAAATTAACTGTTAGGTTTAAAAGTTATTTTTTTAGTTTAACTCTTTAAACAAAATTGAAGGTTTTGACTAGGTGCCTTTAATAAAATGCCTTGCTTAAATAAAAATTTATGTAGTTTTTTTTGATAGGTTACTTCTTGCTGTTTAATTTTTTGAAAGTCTTGGTTTGCATTATCTGAGCTTATATTAAAAACACATGAAAAAAATAAGCTTGCAGGGAAGTGATCAAATTTCACTGTATGGGTTAATGAAGTAAAATTAGGAAAATCTTTTATTAAATCATGCTCAAGCTGTTTGGTAACAGCTAAGATTTTTTTATTAATTTTTTCAACTGTTTTTGATGATTTCATTTATTACTCAATTTTTTGTAATTTTTCTGTTTTTGATATTTTGTTATTTAAAGATGAACTTTACTTAAACAGGTATATTTTAAGCAAACTAAATAAAATTAATTTAGTTTTAAATGCATCAATCTAGTTGTTTATACCCGTTATCATTCAAAATACAGGTTTCAGTGGGAACTAAAAACAATTTAGGCAAGGCATTAAGTTTATGGCATGGTTACTCCCTGACTAAACTTAATAACGACGAATAAATTGTTTTTAGACCCATCGAAGAAGCGCTTGAGCGTTTACTCCTTTAAAAGATGACTTCATCGTTAATACTTTTTATAAGGGAACAACCATTACAATAAAGTATTGCCTTGAATTGATATCGCTCACGCGCTCTGAAACGAGCATTTTGATTGGTAACGGGTATATTACTTCAAAATTTAGTTATTGATACCAGCATTTACTGAAAAAATACACGACAAAAAATACTCTTCCTTATTTTCTCGTTAAACTAATCATTTAACTAAGTGATTAATTTTGCATAGAAATAGTGTGTTAATTGTTTATTGTAAACAATTTTTTAATTCGGTAGAATATTTATACAGTTTATTAGGCAGATTTAAGAGGTTTATTATATGTAATTAATAAGCAATATTGTTTTTTTACTGTGCTCAAACTATATGAGGTTAGGACGAAAATTAAAAAAACATAACCCATAAAAATAAGTTATAAACAGGCTTCGATTTTAATGGTTTAAATTAGCTAAGAGTACAGCAAAATAAAGAGAATGCTGATAAACTCAACCAAGTAAATTTATATCTAATGCTTTTAAAGAAATCGCTTGTATTTAATCGTTTATATTTATAATTCAATTTTAGTTTATGTATTGTAAGTAAAACGAGCTGTTCGGTTAATTAACACAATAAGCGTAAAATTTAGTTATTACGCACATGCTTTATATAAAATATTTACTAAAACCGTTATAAACTTCTATATAGATTTTATTTTACACCATATATATACCCAAGCTTCTTAGTATTATTGAGTTTTACGCCATTAGGATTTAGGCGGTTTCGGTATATATAACCAATGCAATAAATTACTTCTTTGGAGAGAATATGAAAGCAAAATCAGATATAGGTGTTGTTGGCTTAGCCGTTATGGGTGAAAACTTGATCCTTAATATGGCAAGCAAAGGTTTTACAGTAACAGCATTTAACCGTTCTTATAATAAAGTAGAAAACTTTATTAACGGAAGAGCGATGGGCAAAAGTATTCGTGGTGCAGATTCAATTAAAAATCTTGTTGAATCTTTAGAAACTCCTCGTAAAGTAATGCTAATGGTTAAGTCTGGCCAACCTGTAGATGATTTTATTGAGCTTTTAATTCCTCATTTAGATGAAGGTGATATCATTATTGATGGTGGTAATAGCCAGTTTGAAGATTCAAACCGTCGTACTCATTATTTACGTGAAAAAGGCTTATTGTATATTGGCACTGGTGTTTCTGGTGGTGAAGAGGGGGCATTGTTAGGCCCATCTATTATGCCAGGTGGAGCTAAAGAAGCTTGGGAACATGTTAAGCCTATTTTTCAAGGTATTTCAGCTAAAGTTGCTGATGCCAATGGTGACTTAGTTGTTCCGTGTTGTGATTGGGTTGGCGATGATGGCGCAGGTCATTTCGTTAAAATGGTACACAACGGCATTGAATATGGTGATATGCAATTAATTTGCGAAGCTTATATATTAATGCGTGATTTATTGGGTATGTCTGCTGATGAAATGCAAGCGGTATTTGCTCAATGGAATACTACCGAATTAAGTAGTTATTTAGTTGAAATTACAGCTGAAATTTTAGCTTACAAAGAAGACGGTAAAGCATTAGTTGAAAGTATTTTAGATACAGCAGGCCAAAAAGGAACAGGTAAATGGACGGGCGTTACAGCATTGCATTTAGGTGTTCCGCTTACTTTGATTGGCGAAGCAGTATTTGCACGTTGTTTATCAGCTATTAAAGAAGAGCGTGTTCAAGCATCTACAGTTATTAAAGGTCCAACGCCTGTATTTAAAGGCGATAAAGTTGCATTTGTGGAAAGTTTAAGACAAGCACTATTAGCCTCTAAAATTGTTTCATATGCACAAGGTTACTGTGTAATGCGTGAAGCTGCGAAAGAATATAAATGGGAATTAGATTGTGGCGCTATTGCACTTATGTGGCGTGGCGGTTGTATTATACGTTCAGCATTTTTAGGTAATATTAAAACAGCGTTTGATAAAGACGAAAATCTATCAAACTTGTTACTTGATGATTACTTTAAAGATGTAGTTACAGATGCTCAACAAGGTTGGCGTGAAGTAGTTGGTACTGCGGCAATGCAAGGTATTTCAGTGCCATGTTTATCTTCTGCACTTAGTTACTTTGACGGATATCGTACAGCTAACTCGCCTGCTAACTTACTACAAGCACAACGTGATTATTTTGGTGCTCACACATATGAGCGTAAAGATCGCCCTCGAGGTGAATTTTTCCATACCAACTGGACAGGTAGAGGTGGTAATACTTCTTCTACAACTTACGACGTATAAGTTTGAATATGAGCTAAGTTATACCCGTTACCAATAAAAATAGTTTAAAACAAGCACCTTTATTAGTAACGGATATATACGCCTGCAAATAGCCAATAAAATCGTTATTTATTTAACTATTATAACAACGAGTTATTAACATAAATGCCTCGCCTGAATAGATGTAAGTACTTATATTTAGTGTGAAATGATGAACCTATGTAATTGACGATTTATTCTTAGTATATAATAGGTTAATGCATAAATGGGAATGGTATTACTCAAACGTAGTTAAAGTAGAAGGGCGAGTTTATTACACCATTAAGCTGAAAAATCGTAGCTTGTAGGTGTAATAAACTCAAAAGCGTATTAATAATTTATACGCTTTTGAGGTTTTATAACGTTGTATACTTTTCTTAAAATGCTTTTGCATATTTAAGATTAAGCTTTAGTTATTTTAAGTACTTGCGCATGTTTAGAAGGTGAACCTGCAGGTAAGTTAACTATTAAACCATTAGCTGTTTGTTTAAATGTTAATGAACCTTTATGACCAATTAGCTCAATTCTAGCTATTTTATCGGTATAATTTTTAGCGTTAATGCTACGAATAGTTACTTTAGCATTATCACCTGGCCAAGCTAACATAGTTGCGTACAATGTATCTTTATTTTTAGTAAAACGAATGTCGCTACTGTTAAAGTCTTTACGATTTTTTTCAGCATCATTTGCGTTTTTACCATCTGGGACGTAGGTATCACCCTCACCAAATGTTAGCCAAGGACGTGTGTTATAAACTGCTTCGCCATTTATTGCTAACCAGTCGCCAATTTCCTTAAGTAAAGCTATTTCAGGCTCTGGTATGGTGCCGTCTGGCTTAGGACCAATATTTAATAATAATGAACCATTTTTAGAGATAATATCCATTAAATCATCAACTAACGAGTTAGCATTACGATATCTATGGTTAGTTACATAACCCCATGATGACAATGACACAGAGGTATCTGTTTGCCAAAAGTAAGGATGAATATCTGTCATGCCGCCACGTTCAATATCTAGCACGGCTGAGCCGGGAGGGAATGAGCGCATTTCAGCATGCTCTTTATAATTAAGGGCTGGCATATTCTTCCAGTTAACCCCTTTGTTGTAGTAATAACTTGTGAACTCTTTTACGTGATTGTGAAAAGGTTCCGATGCCATCCACCAATCAAACCAAATAAGCTCAGGTTCATACTTATCAACAATTTCAACGGTACGTAATAACCAATCATCCATAAATTCTTGGCTAGGAGGAGTTAAACCCTCTTCAGACGACTTTCTATTTACAGCTGGCCCGTATAAATCTCGATATGTTTCATCTTGAACATCTGATGGGAATTCTCTACCACCATCAAAAAACCACCAGTTTTCAGCTCTATGACTTGAAAGTCCAAAGTGAATATCTGTTTTGTCAGTAGCGTCTTTTAATTCTTGAATTACATCACGTTTAGGTCCCATTTCAACGGAGTCCCAACGTGAATAAGAATTGTCGTACATCGAAAATCCATCATGATGTTCAGCAACAGGTACAATATATTTTGCACCTGAATCTTCAATTATCTTTAACCATTCATCAGCATTAAACTTTTCTGCTTTGAACTGAGGAATAAAGTCTTTGTAGCCAAATTCAGTTTGATCACCAAAATTTTTCTCATGGTATTCTTTTTCTTCGTTACCTTTTTGGTACATTTTTCTTGGATACCATTCGCCATTATGAGCAGGCACTGAGTAAACACCCCAATGAATAAAAATACCGAATTTTGCATCTTGATACCAATCTGGAATTTCATACTCAGTTAAGGAATCCCAATTAGCTTTAAAAGGACCTTGATTTGCTACCGCTTTAATTTCAGCTAATTTAGCGGCGTTTTTAACTGCGGCTGATGCGTTATCATCCGATGATTTAGGCTCGACACTACAAGCAGTTAAACTTAATGCAATTGCAACGGCTATTGTGCTTTTAAATGTTGTTAAAGTATGTTTTTTCATTTTCATTAAACTTCGTTAGTTGGTGGTTATAAAAATGTATACGACACTATAATTTCAAATGCAGCATAAATGCAAATATTTTATATATAAAATGACTGTTTTTAATATGCAGCGAGTTTGTATAGGTCTTATTTTTACTAAATCGCCGTATTTATAATAAAGTTAAAATAGAAATGCTCGCTAATTTTCTCGTTTTTAAAATTTGAAAATATTGATTACCATTGACTTTATCTTTTATTTAAAAGAGTATTCATGAAATTTAAGTATCACATATAAAACATGATGCTTTGCATCATTAAGGTGAAATTACAGCATGAAAGGTCGTATATCAAAGGGTAAAATATTATTTATATTGATGTTTTTCTGTTTTACACAAACTCAAGCAAAAGTACTTACCCATAACACCAATTCTGAGCGTAAACAAATAAACATCAATCAAAACTGGCAATATCATAAAGGTGAAATGTCAACTAAACCAGATAGTGACTCTTGGTCAACCAAAGGATGGCAACAAGTTACCTTACCTCATACTTACCAATTAACCTCTATTAACTTAGACAACAGTACTGATGATAAATCACAAAAAACATTTCATCGAGATGTAAGTTGGTATCAAAAGGATCTTGTCGTTAATGCCTCAAAAAATCAGAAAATATTTTTAGAATTTGAAGGCGCGCATCAACGTACCCAACTTTGGGTGAATGGTAATTATGTAGGTGAACATGCTACCGGCGGTTATACGCCTTTTCATTTTGATATTACAAGCTTTATAAAACCCAATAAAAGAAATACTTTAGTTGTGTTTTTGGATAACCGAATTGATGAAAATATTCCACCTGATGGCTTTACCAGAGACTACATATTATTTGGAGGTTTATACCGAGACGTATATTTAACTGTTACTGATGAACTACATTTTACTTATAACTGGGAGAGCAAAACATCAGGTATTTTTATCACTACGCCAACCGTAAGTGAAAGAAATGCAACCGTATCAGTACGTAGTGAAGTTAAAAATAGCGCAAATGAAGAAAAAACGTTTACAGTGGCAACAAAAATTGTTGATGCAAATAAAAATATTGTTGCAGAAGTTGCCACTCGACATATTTTATCAGCAAATAGTAAAACTACTATAAAGCACACTACAGGTTTAACTGAAAATGTACATTTGTGGTCGCCAGATAATCCTTATTTATATCGTGTTTACAGCCAGATCAAAGTTGATGGGAAAAATATTGATGATATTAACAACCCTTTAGGTATAAGAACTTTTGAATTGCGTTTAAATGAAGGTTTATTACTTAATGGAAAACCGATTGAAATTATAGGCGCAAATAGACATCAACATTACCCATATATTGGGGATGCAGTACCTAATAACTTACACCGAAATGATGCCATTAAGTTTAAACAAGCAGGTATGAATTTAGTGCGTTTAGCGCATTACCCACACGATAATTCGTTTATTGAAGCTTGTGACGAATTAGGTCTGATAGTTGTTGAAGAACCACCAACATGGATTGAGTTTGGTAATAATGTATGGTTTGACCGATTAGAACAAGCAACTCGAGTGATGATTAGAAATCATCGTAATCATCCATCAGTACTCGGTTGGGGTGCTGGCATTAACCATCGAGGCACAATTAAGCGATTACATTATGCTGCAAAGGAAGAAGATCCTACACGTATAACAATGAACAATGGCACTGTTTGGACAGGTGAGCAACATTCTGGAGTTACTGATTTATACGCGGTAATGGATTATCGTGGCGCAGTACGACAAGCCCACGATTTATTATTTGCGATGGAACATACTGGCACTAGAGATACTAAAGGCTTACAAGAAATTGTTTCCCGCTACAAAAACGATCCAAACTTAATAGGTTTAGCCTCATGGAATGGGCATGATAGTTACTCGTTTATAAAGCGCGATAAACAATACCCTAACTTATCGGTTTGGGGAATTTCGAGTTGGGATGCTTTTAGATCACCTAAACCTGTTTACTATTGGTATAAATCTGAATTAACAAAAGCGCCAATGGTGCATATACCAGATTCAAGTGCTCAATTTGATGACGTTGTACAAGTATTTAGTAATACCGAGTCTATTGAACTTCATCACAATGGAAGTTTGGTCGGTTTTTATCAACCTACCGTTACACAAACCAATAAACATTTAAGTTCACCATCGACTTTAGTCCCTTTTAAATGGACAGAAGGTAAATTAACCGCCTACGCAATTAAAAATGGCAAGCGTGTAGTTGAGCATTCACGTGCAAAACCAAGTATAGCTTCTAAAATTAGTTTAATTATTGATACAGCAGGTTATGATTATTCTGCTGATGGCTCGAGCATTTTAATGGCGTACGCCTATATTCAAGATAAAAATGGTCAAACTATTGAAGCCGACACTCCTTATGTTACCTTTAATATTAGTGGGGATGCTGAAATTGTAGGAGATGAAAGCATAGGTGCAAACCCTGTTACTTGGCGCAATGGTATAGCACCTATTATGTTCCGTGTTGGTAACAACCCTAGTGATATTACGTTAACAGCAAAAGCTGAAGGCTTAGCGGCTGCAAACGCTACACTTACCACTAAAAAGTGGAATGCTTTAGCCCATCAACAAAAGCATCAAATTATAAATCAACCATTTGAGCTGAAAGTAGATATTGGAAATAAGCAACAACACCCTCAAGAAGATTATATTTTATGGTCACACAATAAAGGTAATAATACCAAACGATTAGTTGCCAATAATGGGCAAAAAGTGGAAGTTAGCTTAACGTCTAATAAAAATATTAATTGGCAAAACACATGGGGCATGCCGGGTGATTTGAGTTTTATGATTGAAGACGGTGTAGAAGTTCCTGCAAAAGCAATGCTTGAATTAACTTTTGATGGTTTACCTGAAGGTAAATATCAACTTAAAACGTGGCATCATATGCTAAGTGATAAACATGCAAATGTGCCTGATTTAACTTTTGAAATAAAGCCAAAGCAAAAGGCTAATAACTCAGATAATGTAAATTCTAGCAAGGTATACCGTCCTACTTTTGGTCAACGGATTGTTGTGAGTGAAGCGGGTGGAGGTACTAAAGGCGATGGTGGTTCAAATAAAGCTGCAAAAGGCAATGCGTTTCATACCTTTAAAAGTGATGGTAAAGATAAAGTGTCGTTAGTAATCACCTCATTGAACGCGAGTAAAACTATAACAACGTTTAAACTAAATGGTTTTGAACTAAAACAACTCAACTAATGCAGTTGTTTTAGTAAATTTTGTAAAGGTAAGTTAGCTAAGCTAGTGATGCTAAATTGAACTATACCTATTATCATTCAAGATGCAGGTTTTAGTGGGAACTAAAAACAATTTAGGTAAGGCATTAAGTTTTTGTCATGGTTGTTCTTAGTAACTGCTCGTGCGTTAGCCTAATGCTCTATATCCATGCTGAACATAGCCAACTTAATAACCCTTATTTGTAACCATTAATATGCTTATAGTGAAAAATTAAGTAAATACGCTTCGAGCGAATGGTTTTTATGCTATATTTGTAAGTTAAGCGCATCAAGTAATTAAAGCATTGTAGCCATGGAATTAAACCTCTTAGACATTATCAAGTTGGGTCGAAAATACATTAAACTTTGGCCTGAAAGACCCGAACTCGCACAATACTTTCAAGACTACCGCTCAGTGCAAATAGCTCGTTATGCATGCAAGTTTTTACCCGCTGTGGCGATGTTTGTTTTTATTATGCAGTTATATTTTGGTGGTTATGTATTACTTCCACAAGCTGTTGTATATACATTATTTATATTGAGTATGCCAGTGCAAGCTTTGGTGGTTTCAGGTATAAAGGCGGATAAGTTTTTACCGCCAGCCTTAGCATCATGGTACAAAGAAGGGGTTGCTAAATTTAACCAAGGTGGGGGAGATATTAAGCTTTCAGTTAACAAACCTCGTTATATTGATTTAGCTCAATTATTAAATATTACTTACCGTAGTATGCCAATTAAATAAAAATTTTAAACAATACATCATTTTATATTTGAAAAATTATATAAAGGTTAACTAAATTTAGATGATTTTTAAGCCATTTTTTAACTTATTTGATTTTTGATTCAGGATCACATAATCAACATTATTTACCAAGAAAGGGGATAAATTCAACGACATTTATTGATGTAGTATTAATTTATTATACCTTATTATTTTATTTGAGTTTTTAAACCTAACCCAACATAAAATAGGCTATAAAACGCGATATAAACTGTATTAAAAGTTTAATATATTTTTATTGTTTAAAGCAAAGCTTTGTAATTTAAGCTAAAAATAAAGGCACTTTACTGCTTTTGATATAATCTAATTAAAAAATCGGCTTGGCAGCTAAACTGCTTTTTATTTTTTAACGCTTCAATCACATCAGTAGAGGCTTTAAAGGCAAAAGGTGTCATTGATAATAGATCAATAATATGGCTTGACTGAGTGAAGTTCATTGAATAATTTATTTTTTCTTCCATCACTAATGAAAGATGTTCAATAGGGTTCTTAGTAGTGTCATGCTCTTTAGCATCAAGGTAGATAAGCGATTTCAATTCAATTAAATGTTTTTCTGCAGGGGTAACCGTTAATAAAAAACCTTGGTGTTGTAATACTCGGGTAAATTCATCTTCTAAAATAGGTGCGTAAATAGAGTTTATCCAACCTATTGAATTATCTGCAAAAGGCAAGTTTGATAACGTGCCAACACTAAAGTGACAGTTTTTATAACGTTTTGCTGCAATTTTTACCGCTGACTTGGAAATGTCTATACCAAAAACTAGGTTGATATCTGTTTTATATTGATGAGTATAAAAACCTTCACCACAACCAGCATCGAGCACTGTAGAGTTGCCTTCTGCATGGATTTGATAAATACTTTTAATCTTATCGATAAGTGGTTGGTAATAGCCGTTATCTAAAAAGGCTCTTCGTGCTTTTACCATATCAACATTATCGCCGGGAGCTTTAGAGTGTTTATGTTGAACAGGTAATAAATTTACGTAACCCTCCTTGGCTTCATCAAAACAATGATTATTACTGCATCGGTAAGTTTTGCCCATGTATAATAGGTTGTTATTACACAGTGGGCAAAGGTACTGAATTGGATGCATACTTATTTTATTGTTATTTTTCAAAAATGACTCGTATTACTCAAATGTTGACCAAATAGGTGCATGATCTGAAGGTTTTTCAATGCCGCGTAATTCATAATCAATATCTGATTCAATACAAGTTTGGGCAAATTCCTTAGTTGCTAACACAACATCTATGCGTAAGCCTCGGTTGTCAGGAAACCCTTTAGAACGGTAATCAAACCAAGAGTATCGTTCTTCTTTAGTAGGGTGTAGGGCTCTAAATGTATCAGTAAAGCCCCAATCAGTTAGTGTTTTTAACCATTCGCGCTCTTCAGGCTGAAAGCTACATTTCCCAGTTTTTAACCAACGCTTTCTGTTGGGTTCACCAATACCAATATCTAAATCAGTGGGCGAAATATTAATATCTCCCATAATAATAATATTTTCATCAGGGGTATGATGATCGGTGAGATATGTCATTAAATCTTTATAAAACTGGCGTTTATAAGGGTATTTTGTTTCATGGGCAATATTGTCTCCTTGTGGAAAATAACCATTAAGTACAGTAATTTTTTCACCTTTATTATTGGTGGTAGTTACCATTATCATTCTTTTTTGGGCTGCTTCGTTATCGGTAGGAAACCCTTTTTGAACACTATCAGCAGGTTTTTTACATAACATAGCAACGCCGTAGTGAGCTTTTTGACCGTGAAAATAAACAGAGTACCCCATGGCTTCAACATCGGCTAAAGGAAAAGCTTCATCATGTACTTTAATTTCTTGTAAGCCAATAATATCAGGTTGGTGTTTGTCAATAATAGCTTGTAGTTGATGTAAACGTGCTCGAAGACCATTAATATTGAAAGAGATTATTTTCATTAATTTTATCCATTGTTAACTTAACGATAATGCTAACAGAACTGCTAAAGTGATGTGAATATTAATTTAAGTTTTATAGGTTTTATTTATACAAAACTTGCAACGATATTTTAATATACAAATTAATATCTTTACGTAAATTAAAAAACCTAAACTAAGGGTAAAAAAACACTAAAATAATAATAAAAAGCATAGTAAAAATTGCTTTATTCTTATCTCAATTAAAAAACACCACTCCTAAAAAGCCATCTCATAAGTGATTTTACATATCTTAATAATCTGAAATCTATCCATTAGAAATCTGTTTAATTTAATTTTTTAACAGTTTTATTCAACTCTTATTTTAAAATTTTAGTAGAACCTCTAAGTATGATTTATATACACATTTGGTTTACTAAAACAGCTCTTAAAACCAACGTTCATCTATCAACCGTTTAAATTTTAGTTATAAGGGTTTTAGTTGGATGTATAAAAAAGTTAATTATTTTTATTTTTTAAATCCATTTTTTTCGTTATTTATTTATGTTTTATTTAACCTTTATTGTTAACGCTAACATTTTTAATTGTGTTATTTACACCTCTATTTTGCCGGCTTGATTTTTAGCTATTAAATCCAGTAACTCTTTAATTTAAAGATCTGTAGCTATATAGAGACACTTGTTTTAAATTTATTTTGTATTACTCTCTTGGTTGTTTAATGATCAAAAATTGAGTTGCAATTAACCTTTTGTATGATAGTTTAATTGATAACTTTTGTTTGTTAGCGATACCATAATGTTATGGGGATTTCAAAACGGTATTAATAATGAACATAAAGAGGGGACAAAAGTAATTAGATGGGATAAAAATCCCAATTGCTTTTGTTGTGTTTTATGTGAATTTTTGATGCAGATTATTCTGCATGAGAAGGTCAAATGAATAGTAAATTAATAAAAATAAAAATTAATACATGTTTAACAGTAGTGGCTGCCTGTTGTGTAGGTTTAAGTGCCTCCAGCGCAGCACAAAAGCCAACTATACCGGCTGATGGCCAAAAGATTTTTATCTTAGGCCAAGATAAGTCGTCTATTCAAGAGTATATGAATGATGCTGAACTACCTCGTCCTAATGGTTTTACAACGTATACAACATTAACTAGAGGATCAACCGAACCGGTTACCAATTATTGCTTTAAAGGTCTTGATGGTTTAAAAAATCTTGATAACTATAATTCAAATTCGGCAACAGGTTGTAGTGACTCGGTTCGACGCAATCAATGGGGATCTGGTGTTCAAAATGCGCAATGGGTAATTGAGACTTATCAACCAGAAGTTGTTGCCATTGGCATGTTTTGTCCGGGTAATTCACAAGCTCAAGGACTTTATCAAAATGGAACGCATGATGATTTATTAACTGAGTTATCAGACTTTTTTAAAGAACATCCTACCACACGTTTCTTCTTACGAACTTGTTACGAGTTTAATGGTGATGCTCATGGCTTAAGCACCGACAGTTTTAAAGGTATTTTTAAATATGTTAGAACATATTTAGATGGGCAGGGCGTTAATAATGTAGCACACGTTTGGCAGTCAGATGCTTATCACGGTACAGCAAGAACGACTTCACCTTTAGGTAATACTGAGCAAGGCTACTGGCCGGGTAAACAATATGTAGATTGGGTTGGAGTATCACAATTTAATAGTGATATTAACGAAGAAGCTAGTATTGCTGAAGCTGAAGGTTTACCACTTTTTATTGCTGAAGTAACACCACATGGTGATTTGGGCGTACAGTATGATTTTTCAATTCCTTTTAATAGCTCAGTTTCAGAAGGTGTAGGGCAACCAAATCCGGTAACGGTAATTAATAATTTGAATTGGTTTGATCAAAAAAATGCTGAAATTATGCGAGCCTCTACAAAAGCGTGGGCTTATATTAATGCTGATTGGACTGTTCAACCACAATGGCAAAATGCTGTTGATCAAGCGGGTGCAAACTTTTTCAAATATACCGATTCAAGAGTGCAACAAAGTGCTGAGGTTAAATCACGCTTTATTAGCTTAGTTTCACCAGATAATGGCTTTATTTTAGATGGTGATACCGTACCGACCAACGCAGGTCCAGCAATTACTGCGTGTACGTTAGATCCTGCTAGCCCTTTAAATTTGGGTGATAATGTTATGGTTAGCTGTAATGTTTCAGACAGCCCAGAAGGTGTAGCATCAGCTTCACTTACCATAAATGGTGTTAACAATGGCACACTTACTTTAGGTAATGGTGCTTATTCATGGAATGTATTGGCAACAGCTTTAAATGCAGGAACTAACCAATTAATAGTTAGCGCTACAGACACTGCTGGTGCTAATAATAGCCAAGCACTTACGGCAGAAGTTGTTGATGATTCGGTGGTTGTAGCGCCATTATCTGATCAAGGAATTTCAGTTGATGGTGATGTTGCAACGTTATTCTTTAAAGATGAAGGATGGACTGCAACCTGGAATTACTTGTGTATTAACAATAATTGCCTTGCAGGCACGCGTATTGGCAATAACTTTGAGCTTGATGTCTCTAATTATAATATTGTAATTGGTAATAGTTATGATATTCAACTTAAAGTGCAAGACAATGCTTCAGGGCAATATATCTCTCCTACGTATACGGTCGTTGCCGTAGCAGAAGGTGCAGTTGTTGTTACTCCTGAAAATCAATTACCGGTTGTTTCTATTTCGCCTCTATCAGCACTAACTGCTGGCGATAATACTACGGTTACAGTAAATGCATCAGATAACGACGGAACAATCACAAATGTTGCATTTTATCTCACCACACCTTCTGGAGCAGAGCAATTAGTGGGAAGTGATTCGTTAACACCTTATCAATTTTCATTAACTAGCTTAATTGCTGGAACATATAGCATGCGAGCAGTTGCAACTGATAATGACGGAGGTTTAACAACTGAAACCGGTACATTTAACGTTGCACCCGATTCAACGAACGGTGAACCGCCAGTAAATAACGCTACATATGGTATTGAAATTAATGGCAATACCGCCACAATGTTTTTTACTGATGAAGGCTGGAGTGCTACTTGGAACTATTTGTGTATTGCAAGCGATTGTCGTGTAGGCACTAAAAATGGTTCACGGTTTGAGCTTGATATTAGTAATATGAATATTGTTGCTGGTAATAGTTATGATATTCAATTTAAAGTGCAAGACAATACTACGGGACAATATATTTCACCAATGCGTACCGTTGTTGCTGGCGCAGCTGGTGACGATGGTGGAGGTGATCCCATTATAATTACACCACCTGATGGAATTGCTCCTACGGTTAATGTCGTTGCACCTACAAGTTTAAATGTTGGTGATAATACCACCATTATGGCAACGGCAAGTGACAGTGACGGCACGGTAAGCAATGTAGCACTTTACGTTACTGCGCCTAACAGCACCGAACAACTGTTTGCCACCGATACCAGCGCACCGTATCAATACAACCTAACTAATTTATTAGCAGGCACATATTATTTAAGAGCTTTAGCCACGGATAATGATGGCGATCAAGCCCAGTCAACCGCATCCTTTTTAGTTGCAGCGTCAACGGGCGGTGGTAATAACGGAGGCGGAACAGGTTCTCCTGATTTTGCACACTTAGATTGGACATCAAATTCGCTAACCGAGCACAATGTTGGTCCACCACCACGAGCTAATCCACCATCGGCATTGGCTTCACCTACAACAGGCGCAACACCAACACTATTTGGTTTTGCTTTTGATGTAGTAGGTAGTGATTTAACATGGCGTTGGGGACCATCCATTGTTAAACAAGCTGGAGATTCAGGTTTAGAAATGCATTGTTCTACAGATAATAATGCCACTTTTACTAAAGTAGATGTTGTTGGTAACCAAGCAACCATACCTTGTACGGGTGACTACACTTATTTCTTCCGTTACTTACATCCTTCACCACTAAATGATGATCCGGGTTCACAATGGATATTTACCACACTATTTACTACTGAAGGTGCACGTGTTGATCCACGCAATTATACACCGTTTGTTGATGGCTCAGCTAACTGGATGAGATTCCGTCACCCAATTACACAAGATGGCGTCACAGCAGCAATATTAGATGCTCAACATAATAATGACCGTTTAAGAAATTTAGACCGTTATACTATTTGGGTTGAAGATTCGCCGGGTAATGTAGAATTTAAAGGGCAAGTAAACGGAAGTATTTTACGTAACGAAGCAATGCGCAGAGCAGGTTCTCCTAACGGACAACAATTTTTTGCAGCATTAACCAGCGGAATGGGTTGGGGTGATTTATTCAGTTACGGACAAGTTATTAGCTTTGAATTTACTGCGGTAGCAGGTAAAACTGGTGCTCAAACATACAACGATTTTAGCCATTACGTGGTGGGTTGTGGTTGGTGTGGTAAGTATGGCGATCCGCGTTTAAACTCAGCAGGTAAAGCCTCTACAAGCCAAGAGTTTTCAGATTCGGGTGGTTATATAGATCTTGAGCACAATGCAATATTTACTCAACCTATGGTAACTATTCACAAAGAAGACATGATTGACGACTTTTTATTAGGTCATCACTTATTTCACGGTGTAGATCCAAATAAAACTCGTTCTTCAACCTTTGATGACCCAGACGCACAAATTGGTAAAACTACTTGCGGAAGCTGTCACTTTAGAGATGGTCGAGGTTCAGAAATTATTACAACTGAATTAGGCCCAAGAATTGCGCCACCGGTATTTGGTTTATCATTATTAGACTACATGGTTGGACGTGAAGCAGGCTACAGGTGGGACGGTAAAGTACCTGAAATTTCTGACCAAGTCGTTGGTGCTTTAAAAGCAGATCATGGCGTTGATGCACAAGAATTACCAGGTCGTGTACTTGAACTTCTAACCAGTTATGTTGAGTTATTAACCGTACCAGCCAGAAAGCCAGGTTCTTATGATTTACCCGGCGTTACAGAAGGTGATGTATTGTTTAACGATATAGGTTGTGCAGGTTGTCATACGCCAGTGCAACGAACTTCGAGCAGCGCACCTACTCATATCAGAGATCTAGAAATACGTCCTTACACCGACATGAAAATTCATGATTTAGGAAAAGGTCCCTTTAGAACCGCGCCATTATGGGGATTAGGTCACAACTTACACTTATTAGAGCGTAACGACAGAGCCACATTATTTATGCATGACGGTTCTGCTACAACGATTGGGCAAGCCATTATGGCACATGGTGGTGAAGCAGCATCAGTTACCGCTACTTATAATGGATTAAGTGCCACAGATAAATCAGCTGTACAAGCGTTTGTTAAAACACTTTAACGTTTGATTTATGTAAGTGTTTTAGTCTTAGTTATGTAATGCTTTGTTTATAGTAAAGGTAAGTGAACATACTTTACTAACATAAGGTTAAATATGATAAAAGCCGATCAAGAAGAAATTCTTAATCGGCTTTTTATTAACTTATGAGTCATACCAAGCCATTAAGTTTTTTCACAATAAAGGAAAGTAAAAACCTTAATTATAGTGGATTGATTGAATAGAGCGGTCGTTCTCGGTAATTATGCATGATAAAGAATAACAACTGAAAGATAACCAAAGTGCCAAACCTTTTGTGCAACTTAACACCGCTTTAAGCAGAAAAAAAGTTGGGTTATAATGTATAGCGCAACGTAACTCACTGTTTTTTGCATTTAAAACCTTGTGATGTGCTATGTTAATACGCTGTATTGTACCAATTACCGTACATGAACAATTTGGAGGTATATACCCGTTACCAATCAAAATTCTCGTTTCAGAGCGCATGAGCGATATCAATTCAAGGCAATACTTTGTTGTAATGGTCCGTTCCCTTATAAAATGTATTAACGATGAAGTGATTTTGCTCAAGCGCTTCTTCGATGGGTCTAAAAACAATTTATGCGTCGTTATTAAGTGTAGTCAGGTTCCTACAAGGATGTAGGATATTAGGGTAACGCAGGAGCAGTTACCGAGAATAACCATGCCATAA
>Ga0209185_1000223_pt1 | contig 82145 bp, 82 predicted proteins | sample SidtaG_2_FD_187425 | JGI IMG/M metagenome (GOLD analysis project Ga0209185, IMG submission 187425) | Marine algal microbial communities from Sidmouth, United Kingdom - Sidmouth_Asex2 metaG (SPAdes) (version 2) | ecosystem: Host-associated > Algae > Red algae > Unclassified | place: Sidmouth... | reverse complement strand
AGACTCGTATTCCTTGACTCGTGCTCGCTTAAAATCTTCGGAATACCTACGATTGACACGTAGCCGTTTTACTCTTTTCATTGTTATTTGTTAGTGTAAAACGGTCAACCTATATCAGGGACGGACAACTAATCACTAATCACTAATAACTAATAACTAATAACTAATAACTAAAGTACTACTCCTCATCCCCGTCCTTTCTATCTTTTTTCTCTTCTTTGATGTTAACTTCCGACCCATCCTTTAGCTTAGAAGATATCGCTGCATAAGGTCCACTGACGATCTCATCATCAGCTTCGATACCTGATAATACCTGTATATACTCATCATCTTGGATACCAGTTTTGATTTCTATCATAGAGACCGTATCCGCTCTATGGACGAATACAACCTCTTTATATTCTTTGTCCGATGACTTAGTAGCTTCCTTCTTTTCATCATCTTCATCTTCTATCTCTCTTGCTGTGACTGCTTGTATAGGAATGGAGACGACTTCTTCTGCCTGATCAGTATAAATGTCCACTGCTGCTGACATACCAGGGCGGAATGGATATTGAGCATCGCTCGATACTAACTGAGAATAGGACTCTGATTGCATCCTGATTTTTACGACAAAGTTAGTCACTTGATCAGTGTTAAGAGCCATGGCATTACCTGCGTTACTGGCAGAATTAGCGATCTCAGATACGACACCTTCGAATGTTTTGTCGAGGTATGCATCTACTTCTATATCAACTACATCGTCCATGCTGACCCTGATTATATCATTCTCTGATACATCGACTTGTACTTCCATAGAGTTAAGATTAGCGATACGCATCATTTCAGTACCAGTCATCTGTATAGTTCCGACGACACGTTCTCCTTTTTCCACGCTTAGGCTGGATACGATACCGCTGACAGGAGCTTTGATAGTCGTTCTACTTAGATTTGTTTTTAGTTCTTTGAGGTTAGCCTCAGAGCTTTGTACGTTGAATTCAGAACTCTTTATACTCTGATCCGATGATCTGATATTCGCCTCTGCTGATCTGATATTCGCTTCCAGATTTTCTACAGTGGATAATGCTGCCTCATAGTCGGCATCAGATATGATTCCTTCAGCTTTTAGCTCTTTATTTCTACTGAGAATTTTCTTGGCATTATTAAGCTGAGCTTGGATTTGTTCTTTCTGAGCGATACTGGCTTCTCTCTGAGCCTTAGACATGGCCAGTTGAGATTTGGAGCCACTTAGAGCAGCTTGTCCTCGCTGTACGACTGACACATAAGATTCAGGATCTATCTTTGCCAGTAGCTGACCGGCTTTGACAGAGTCGCCTTCCATGACATATAATTCTACAATCTCACCAGAGACATCAGAACTAATCTTTACCTCCATTTCAGGAAATATTCTGCCTGAAGCTGAGACTGTTTCCTTGATGGTTCTCTTCTCTGCTTTTTCAGTTTTTACGGTTATGCCTTTAGGTTTACTTTGACCTTTGGCGAAAACTATAGCGACGATCGCAGCGATTATTATCAGTAGTATGATTATAATCCATGTTTTATTTTTCTTACTGGCCATTGTTACATTTTAAGTGGTTTCCCTAAGTAGAATTCTAATACTTTGATATCTAAGAGATATTGATATTTATCGATCAATCGAGTAATTTCTGCTTGTTCTAATTGTGTCTTCTGATTGTCCCATTCAAATGAATTAGCATCTCCTATATCTAATCTTTTAGTCGTATTGTCAAAAGCCAATTGCTGCGCCTCTACACTTTTCTCAGATGCTTCAGATTTCCGCTTTGAAGCTCTTGCATTGGAGATTGCTTGCTGGACATTAAGCTTAAGCGTTTCTTGGAGTTGCTCTTTATTCAGCTTTTCATTTTCAAGATTTAGCTTGGCACGTGATACACCACCTTTTGGATTTCCATTGTTGTATATCGGCACATTTAAGAATGCACCTATTCCATAAGATAAGTTGTTATCTAATGAATTAAGAAAGTCTGTCTGGATAAATCGATTATTGGAGTAAGTCGTATTCACATTTCCTCCGGCACCAATACTCGGATAGAGAGCACTTTTTGCTAAGTTAATGCCTGTCTCTGCACTGTTGAGTCTATACTCGCTGGCTCTTAGGTCTGGTCTATTAAGTCGTGCCGTCTCGTATGCGTCATTGAAGTCTACCATATCTGGATCAGTTGTCACCACGACATCATTTGTGGTAGTCAGCTCCATGGCATAATCAGGGGGTAATCTGAGAAGCTGCTTGAGCTGCAGCATTCCTACCAAATAATTATTTTCTGTAGCTATCATATTTTGCTCGCCTTGCGCTATTTGAGCTTCTAAGTTGAGTCTTTCTGCAGCTGGTCTTGCACCTGCTCTGATGAGCTTATTGATCTGATCGAGTTGCTGCTTAGTTAGATCGAGTTGTCTCTGTGCAATCTTAATATTCTCACTTGCAAATAATGCTTGCAAATAGGTATTCGCAATCTGAAGAGATAGATCTACTTTAGTTTGTTCCATATCTGTTTCTACAGCTTTAAGATCGTACTCGGATTGCTTAATCGAATTTTTGATCCGCATTCCATTGTAGAGAGTAACTCGAGAATTAAGGCCATAATTATTAGAAAGGAATCTCTCAGTAATCGGCAAGTTAGTCACTGGATCTACAGTCCGACCAAAATTGAGATTAAGGCCAGCATTTCCATTAAGATCAGGATATCTTGCTTGTTTAGCAATATCTACATCGATTTCTGCATTTGCGATTCCTAATTGAGATCGTGTAATACTGATATTGCGACTTAGTGCATGATTAATACACTTTTCTAAGTCCCAAACCTCCTGAGCATCAACTGATTGTGAGAATATGATTAAGAATATATAGAGATATTTCATAAGCTTAACTGTAATAGACTATAAGTCTAAGAATAGAATTTGGTATAAACATATAAATTCTATAAAGCTTATCATTTTTTGGATGAAAGAAATAGTAGAAATGAATTACATTTGCGTTCTACACTTGATAAATCAGTTATCAAGTCATTGTCATAGACTTAGCCGAAGTGGTGGATCCCGATAACTATCGGGAGGTAGACACTTCATTTGACATATTAGCCGAAGTGGTGGAATTGGTAGACACGCTAGACTCAAACTCTAGTGATAGTAATATCGTGTGGGTTCGAGCCCCACCTTCGGTACACTGGCAAACGCTGAAATGACTATGTATAAAGGGTTTTAGTGAATTTATGCCTCATCGAGTAACGGTATAGTAACGGTTTATGCCTTTTTGCCACTAGAATGGTGGTAATTCCATGCAAGTTCAAAGTGCGTCTCATCGTGTATTGCACTTACATTGAGATTTGCACTTTTTTCAAGATAAAAAGCCCTACCATTACGATAGGGCCATAGTGGATAATATCCGAGTTTGACAAGCCTTCTTTAGTTAAGGTTGATAGGGTACTTCATGTTCTCGAGTTCATATATTCGACTATTGGCTTTATTGAGCTTGTCTGCCAGATCATAAACCTGAGACATTAAATCTTGAGATTGTTGCCAGAATTGAGAACCCAACTTTTTTAATCTGTCTATCTCTGCGTTAGCAATATCACCAGGTGCTGAGCTCCTTAGTTCTTTGACCAATTTTCTGAGCTCTATATTCTCTGACTTGAGCTTAGTTTCTTGATCCTTTAGCCTGTCGAATTCATAAGTATCCATTGTCGTTGATTTTTGTATGATAAAATTTATGCTGCGGTTGTGATAAGTCTCTCTATTCTAAACATTCTCCATGCATCAGATCCAAGATCGTAATACTTGATTGCATCAGGCTTGCTTTCTGATCTCACACCCTTAGAACTATATGTGAAGTGATCACTGCTTAATGTTCCAGTAGCTTGTCTGATCTCTCCTGTAGCCTTTCTGAATGCAAATGATACGACACCACCCTTTAGAGCTTTGACCATCTTGTAAGCTTTCCAAGCAGCTCTTAAGCATTCAGAGAATGAAGCATAGATCCCCTTTTTCATGTAATACCATGCATTCGTAAAGATTGTAGAAAGCTTAGACGGTGCTTTTACTTCCACACCTGCAGGATCTGGACTTGGAAGGTTTTCAAAGTATTCAGCGAAGTATCTATTTATATGCTCCATATCAGCAGTAAGATTGCTTTTAAGGTCAATCAATTGATCTTGTGTAAGCTGAGCTAATTGAGACTTGATCTTTGCTTCCATATTAGTACCGTTATCATACTTGCTATTGTCGTCTGACATTTCATAGAAAAAGTCGAAAGTATTGATCTGGTTTTGGAGGTCTTGAAGGTTGATTGTATTTGTCATTATAAGTATCTTCTTGATACCTCAAATATATGGTATCATTTTGATACTTACAACTATTTAGGTATCTTTTTGATACTTATTGTTATATTTATATTATGAAGACTAAAAAAATGACAAAAGATGAGGCTATTGCATTCTGTTTTTCTCAGATAAGACCCACCATACTGGAGGAGTCAGAATACAATAAATTCAAACTAATAAGGAATAGGTATCAAAATGGAAAAGCTGGAGCAAAGGCTATCAAGACCCTATTCGATAGGTTTGGTATTATTGAGAACTCTTACTACACAATCAAGAATGAAAAATAAAAGATACCAATCTGCACACTGGATCTTTAACCTCAAAGTATTAAAATATTAATATGATTTGTAGTCCTTATATTCAAATATTAATACAAAGAAGTTTCTCGATACCCTTTTTGACTACGGAAAAATCTTCATCAAAAAAAACGATTCTTAAAGCTTGATTACGTTTATAAACAATTGAGTTTATAATTATAGTCGGTCTTCAATAGCCTTACATTACAGTAATTATTCTTTGTCTCTCTCAATTAGAATATCGATTATCTCATCCTGTGTTAATCTTGGTCGATCTCTCCAACCCGGCTCCTTTCGATCCATGTGCAGCTCTAAGGCTTTAGTAGGTACCGTCTTTAAATCTGTGTTCTCATCTATCAAGACATAATTTTTGTCATCTATCGCTGATTTAATCTTATCGTTCCAGTTCATTTAATTTGTTATTGTTTGCCAATGTAAGCTTTGTTTAGAATCTTCTGCAGGGTCATTAATTCATCCTCAGATAATCTATCAAGATTATACATTTCAGTGGATTCAGGATTAAGATTCCCCAGGTGATTGACCTCATATAACCCAAGCAACTTATTCTGCTCCTGTATCGCTTTAATGGCATTAGTAATGTCTTCTTTATTCTCTGATTTTTCGGCTAAGTCCTCAAGCCTTTGAAGCTGTCGGTCTACTGTGACTTGACTTCTTAAAGATGCCTTATATTGAATCTGTCGAATCCTTTTTTTGACTGCTGGATCTTGCAACCACAAACAACCATTAGTTCTACAAGTGGCGTTCTTAGCCCTTGGATATACCTTCTTATAGGCTTGAGTAGCATTATTACCATTCGATAGATATTCATCTATGAATTTTTGTCTTTTGCTGTCGATAAGGTTAGCCATTAATTAGGTTGAAAGTCATTATAGTATTGCTGGATTATTACATCCTTAGATTTATCGAATGCATCCCGTTTTTGGGTTGGTTAGATTATCTACTAATTCATCAATGTTATTGCTATCTATCACAGCATAATCAAAACTCAAATAATATTGCTTAAGTAACATTATCTGAAATGATGATAACGCATCTGCTTTAAGAGGTAGGTAGAATTGTTCGCCTTCAGGAGTACTTATATTCATGTGTTTTTGCATCTATTATTTTCTTTGAATGTTAGTCATATGTTAGCCTTTGGCAGTAGTCAGGAGACAGGGTAGACGGCATCAAAGTATAGCTCTCAGAACTGGTATTTATATTTTCTCTTATCCCCATTTTATTTATAGTGTATTTCTTATACTCTTATGATATAGTGTCTACTGTGTCTACTTTATAATAATATACTGATATACAGTAACTTAAGGTAATTGTAAGGGTAGCCGCCTTAAGTAGACAGTAGTCACATATTTTCTTAAAAAAGCAATTTTCCGCTACTAATGTCTGGATACTCACCTATCTCCATTTCCTTTATTTCCTGAGTCTGATTATTTTCATCTGTTACAGAATCAAGTTTTACAAGTTTGTATCCTTTTGATTTTTTATTATTTCTACTAAATGACTTCCTTTCCAATCCAAAATGAGCCTTCAGAACTGATCCTATTTGATTGACCTTAATCCTTAGCTTAGTATGAAGTTCTATCTCGACCGCTATATCAGTTGTTGTAAAATAAGATCCTTGCTCCTCGAATTCTGGGATAGAGAAATACTTCAATATCAAATCTTCTTCAATACTTGTAGATGCGTGATCAGATTCGTTCAGTAAGCTGATCTCTGCTTGATTAAGCGTTAGGTCATATCCATTCTTATAAAGCCTGTACGCCTCACCAAATAAATCCTCTTTGTTGATTGAATTATAAGCATAATGATTAATAGCATCCACCCTAATAGGAATGATCCGACGATTTCCAGAAGGGTCATTAGGGATAACTTGGAGCTTATTTGAAGTGCCACACAATACAGCCAACCTATTGAGAGCTTCATTTTTCCTAGCATACGCTACTCTTACCTTAGAACTCTGAGAAGATAGTATAGCCTTTAGTTTATTATAATCTTGCATGATCCTTCCATCAAGCTCATCATTCATTACAATTACATTCTCCGAAAGAAGTGTAGCTAAGTCGGAATTATTATAGAAGTCGAAGTTTGATTCAGCGTAGTACTCTTTAAGAGCATCAGGTAATAATCGCCTGAACCATTCTGTCTTACCGGTACCCTGCTTTACTCCACATAGGACCAGCATTAAAGGAGAATGATTCCCGAATGCAGATGCCACTATAGATACAAGCCATTTCTCAATGAATTTGTATTGCTGTTCTGATTCGCCTGGGCTTGATATTGTTTCTGATAATCTTTTAATATGACCTTGAGAACTCGAGTTAATTGATTCCAAATATCTTTGAATTGGATTAAAATCATCAGTCTCATCAGAATCTAAAATCATATCAAGGTCTGCAGCCGAAAAACCAGACTTAAAAACCTTCACCTTTTTCAGTATGCTATTGAATATCTTTTTTGATAATGGTTGCCATGATCCTTTATATTCAAGCTCCAAAGACTTAGAAATTGTATTACGCCTGAAGTCATAGATCGACCTTATCTCTGATTCTATCTGCTCAATCTCAGAGATCCCATCTATTTGAGTCTTACTATTTATCTGAGGTACAATCTCACTGCAAAGACTTTCGTCAAGATCTCCATGATTGACCATTGTGGCTATAATCTGATTATCGTCCGTAAGTCCTTTTCTCTTTAGGTTTCTGGCAGTAAGCATGATTTCCTTTGCATCATCTTGATATAAGGATACACCTACATCTTTAGCAAAGTAATACAGTGTTGCAATTGTAATGTCACCTCTTTTATTCTTCAGCAGATTGCTATACATCTTATCCGTATCGGACTGCTTGTATTTATCTGATACAGAACTTAGATAGTGATAGTAATCTCTGCCAGTCTCACCTAATGATGCTAATGCAAATCCTATGTTCCGCCAAGTAGTGTAATCATCAATGAGATTACCCATATTATCCTTGAAGTCAGAAATTACTCTACCTAAATCTGATTGGATAAAAACAGGTTTATATGCTCTCTTAGGTAGTTTTTCCTTTTTCGGATACTTACAAAATAGTTTAGCATTTTCATTATTGATTAGGTAAGGATCATAGGAAGCTAATCTTAATCGACCGACATTCTTGCATGCTAAATCTGCTACTAAGCCGTACTTAGAAAGAAGGTACTCGCATAGCCCATCGAAAGCGTCTTTATGCTTGTCAGGCTTTATTCTGAATATAACAGCAAGACCATGGCCTCCGCATGAAGTGAATGCAGATCTCACATAAGGATCATCTTTAATTTTAGTTTTAGCATCTTCTGGATCCACATGATCTATATCCATACAGATGTATCCTGAGTGCTGGATTAGATCAGAGTCATTTCGACCTTTCATTGTGCCACTTATTGCAAATGCCGGCAGCTTCTTTTTTAGTGATTTTTTCTTTTCAGTATCCTTGGATGCTCTTATATTAAGAACCAAATCTTGGTATGTACCAGATTGAATATTGCCTATCAGCAATTCTAAATCTATATCATTAGATGGCTGCTTTGTGAATAGATCCTTGAAAGCAGTAATCATGAGCAATGGTTTTGTTCGTAATGAAGCCTTAACTTTTTCGCATGATCATAAGAAGATTCAAATTCCAATCTATCTTTAAAATCAATGCTTACAGGACCAGTCTTGATATCATTAAGAACCTTGTTAATCTTATACCTGGTGTTCTGGATTACAATCCATCCATGAGTCTCATCTAATATTGTATTGCTAATTCCTTTATTTGAAAGCATCCATGATATCAGTTTGGTCAGGTATTTAGGAACGGTCAAGACATTAGTATTATGGCTTAGTTTAGATATAGTAGTTTGAATATCAATTTGTGAGATGTCAACGGTTGCAATAGTCCAGCCGTCAGAGATATCAGTCATGAAATAGATGGATCTATCAACTCGTCTTGGTCGATTAACTTGTTGAGTCCAACCGTCATGATAGGTAGGTCTATTATTGCTTTTTGGCTCGAAATTCTTTAATTTCATATTCCTGTATTGTCAAAGAGTCTTAGGCACTGAGCATGCCGATAATGGGCTCTTTTTTTTTGTTAGATATTAGATAATTATGCTACTTTTTGCGCCTCTGAAACAATGTAATCGTCTGGCTCTACTCTTGAGGATTCCAAGAATTCTATAAACTCATTTTCACAAATAAGCCTTATTGCTCTTTGTCCTGCTGAGGATCTAACAAATGCAACTTTTCGATTTCGACAAAGGTCATTCATGTAAGTTGCGGAAACTCCATATTTATCTATGAAGTATTTGATGGGTCTGTATTCTCTTTTCATCATCTATGTTTTTTATTATTTGATAATGTAAATGTGAGAATAGAGAATATTATTTATCTTAAAAGTGGGGGTAGGGTATGGGGGTATGTTGTGGGGGTACTTATCATAAGGAACTGATATGCAATTGATTAAAAATTGTTATAACCTATTAGTAAGCTATTTAATTTACGAGCAGTGCTTAGATTTTGATATTTTTCATTAATCAATAATTCTAATTTGTCAATTTGGGATTGTTTATGGATCTTGGATAGTTTGTGCTTATACCCTTTTGAGTTGAAATATTTAAAGATGCCTAAATCGGTTGCAATTTTTCTTTTTGATTTTCCTTCTTCAATGTTGGACTCATATATTAAATGAATGAATCTACATAAGTCTGTCTTATTGATTTGCAATGTAGTTTCAGATACCTCGGAAGTGACAATAGTCTTATTAACTTCTTTGAGGGTTTTAAGACTATCATTTTCTTGATCCAATGATCTTCCCAGAGAGGTGTTATTTAAGTTCCTTAATGCTTTTATAATACCAGGTTCTGGCATTCCCCATATGATATACATTTTCCATTTATACCTATTTAGAAATTCTACTATATGATAATTGCTGACGACGTAATCATAGTTTAGATTAGAGTTAGGTATGTCTTTTGAGTTTGCATCGTCTTGAATCCTGCTATAGTCACTTATTAGTTTATCTACTTGTTTTTTCAGTCTATTGAAAAAAGGTCTTTTAGTACTTTGGTTATGTATGGCATCTTCAGGTATTACTATCTTAGGTAATATCTCATCATCAAGATACTTTCTTATTTTCTTCTCTAATCTGGGATCTTCTAATTGAATTCCTACTATCCACTCATTGATAAACTTTGAAACCTTTTCTTTACTCACACTACTTTCATTTTAGTCTTAGGAACAATAGTGGGTATGTTATCAACTGCTTTTTTATTAAGCTGGCTCACGTGCTTTAGATACTTATCAACTACATTGATTGACGTATGCCCTAATAGATCCGCTACAGTCTTTGGGTTAGCGCCATTTACAAGTAACATACAAGCGAAACTATGTCTGCCACAATAGGATGTAATATGCTTTTCGATACTTGTACGTTTGACCCAATTCTTTAGCACTTTGTTGAATCCATTAGTTGATGGTAGATTAAATACTAAGTCTCCTGGTTTACCTCTCTTACCTAAGTAGTACATAGCATTCTCATGTAAATTTATGGTCAAGGGAGTTTCAGTTTTTGATCTTGAGAAATGGGATAGCTTTTTATTGTTGATTCTTGACCACGTGAGCTTTCTACATTCAGAAATACCAAGCCCAGTAAAGCAAGTAAATAGAAATGCTCTTTTTACCTCATCATTACCACAATAAGCATTTTGGAGCTCTTCAATTTCATGTATCTCTAATATTTGTTTGTGAAGCTGTGGCCTAGATTTCTTAACCTTTATACCTGTGGTCGGATTAGATTTTAGTAAGCCGTCTCTAATTGCTGAGTTGATAACTTTCCTGAATACTCCAAAATATGATTTTACAGTTTCGTCGCTTTTTATATCCTTATGCTCTTGTAAGAACTTAAGGAAGTTGTTACACTTTTTATAATTTAGTCTCTTAGCAGTGATGTTGCCAAAGTATTCTTTGTATTTCTTGTAAGAAGATTTTATTTTCCTGATATCATTCTTAGTGTAGTTACCTTTGTAGTTCTCGAAGTATTTAGTGAATGACTTCCTTTGCTTCTTAATGTCAGGCACTTCGTAATCATCCCTAAGTATGCTTACTTCTCTTTCGGCTCTTAGAACTTGAGCTATTCTTTTGATCTCCTTGTTATCTGCTTTTTTATTAGACTTCTTGATTTTGGCACTTAAGAACTCTTGATACCTTTCGCCTTTGTGGTGTATATCTAAGAAGTAAGATATAGTCCCATTCTTGAGCTTTCGCTCTCTGAGTATTACGGACATGAAATAGAATTTTGCAAAGTGTTACCTTTGCGTTAGCTAAAATTTACCTTATAAAGATACGGTATTGAAACAAGTATAAAAAGTCGAGTAACGGTATAGTAACGGTTTATTAATCTTTATTAGCTGTTATTTGACTACTTGAAAAGACATATAATATCAAATAAAATCACATAATAATATGGTAGTGTTCCCACCTTCGGTACTAAATGAAATGCTGAATTGCCTGTAAATAAATTTCCGGCGATATCTCTCTGATTTGTGTGACGGAATAGTGATGGTTTTTTAATATTTAAACTTTTCCAACCCTGCAAATTGCTCCAGATGAATATGGAAAGTAACATAGATAAATCAAAGGTTCTCAGTGATTTTGGGGAAGAAAGAAAAATGAGGTTTAGCGAATGGAATCAAAAGCTTAGCCCTTCAATTGAAAGCTACTTAAAAAAAGTCGTAGCTTTAGATGATGACTTCCATTTTGAAATTAACGACTCCATTGTAAACAATCAAACGCTGATTTTATAATTCAATAAAAACCTTCGGGATGATCATATGACCCAGAATGTATAGATTATCAATCCGATAACGAAAGGGGGTCTCATTTTTATTGATGATGGTTATTTAGGAATAAGTATGTCTTATTCAGGAGATATAAATGCCTAGTTTAGTAAACCTACAATTGAGGGCTTTCTATTCAATTATGAGGATGCAGTATACTGTAGATGTAATTGATCAATCTGATTTTAATTATGAATGGTTGAAAAAACTGTGGATAGGTTCTCATATGCAAATAGAGAATTTTTTTTTGATTAACGATTATTATCAATGACTAATGACTTTAACTGAAAAAATATTTGGTAAAGATTCTTCAGAATTGAGTATAAGTTACTTTAAGGAATATTTCGTTAAACCAAAAGATGAATCAAATTTAATTGAGTATAAATCCTATTACGATAAGTATCAGAATAACCATAAGTTCAAAGCTAAAGAGATTGTAAAGAATATCTGTGCTTTTTTAAACTCTGAAGGAGGCTTACTTATTTGGGGTGCTCCCGTTGAATCCAAGACAGCAGATGGTAGAAAATTTTATAAAGGAGAATTGTCACTAATTTCTGAATTTATTGATAAGGATTCGTTTTACAGTAAAATTTTGAATTCGATTGTTCCTTTACCTACTGGTGTTACATTAGAGATATTAGATGATAAAAAATCTGGTAAGCAGTTAGTTCTTTTTGAAGTAAAAGAGAGTATGACAAAGCCACATAGATATGATTCAAGGTATTATTTAAGACTTGATGGACAGACTCTAATTGCGCCACATCATTATTTGAAAGCTCTATTTAATCAAATTCAAATCCCTAAAGTTGAATGCTATGTGAAATTCGATTCTTATAAGTATGAAGAATTTAAAAGTATTTCAGGTTATCAAAAAGGTGGGAATTTTTATTGCTTACGGATAGAATTATGGATATTCAACTTTTCAAGATATAATAATGAAGAAAATTTAAAATACAGATTAAATAAGTACTAAGGGCATAATGTATAATCCTCGTATTTCATATCAGGGACAGAGAGCACTTTACAATGGTAATCATGAAGTTCGAGATTTGGATAATATTAGTATTTTGTATTATGGATCTCCATATACAGAAACGCTAACGATATACTATCCAAAGAACTTAATAGAGAACTCGATTATAGTTGATGAGATTTGGTTTGTAGTTGGAGGCAAAAAATCACCGTTAATTCAATCTCAATATGAAATTAAACTGAGTAAGAAAAGTTTCACAAATGCAAATCTTTGTATTCAAAAGATTAAAGAGAATATTACTTTAATTGACGAAATCGAAGGTAAGAACAGTAATAAAATAAAGATGCTTAAAGATGTTCTTAACAGATAGAATAATTGATGTCATTATTTGAGATATCTAAGTAAAAACTACCACCTGTTTATTTAATTTATCCAACCAATATATTTTTCTATAGCCTGTTTAGCCCATTGCCAAAAACTATGATTAAATAATAAATTTATCAAGATGAGATATATATATTTAAGTTTAGTATTCAGCTTTACATTTACCAATTTAATTTGTCAGGTTCAAATTTCAGATATAAGTGTAGGTAAATTTTCTATTCCGAAAATAGAAAGTGAATCTTTAAATTTTGACAAAATCAATAATCAATTAAAAATTAAATTATTGGATTTTGGTTATCAAATAGATGTTTATAATCAATCTACAAAGGAACTGCTTAACTATTATCAAGCTTCATGGGATGAAAATAATAATGGATACTCAGGACTGTCTTATGAGGTAGTTTTTAACAATGATAAAGTACTTTCGTTAAAATCTAAATTAAGTCATTTGGGTGCTTATCCAGACGATAGCTTTAGTTATTATAACTTTAATCTTAACAATCAAAGTTTAATTACAATATCTGATTTGTATAAGCCTTATGGTTTTGGACCAATTAAGATAAGAATTCATGATGCTATTAAGTCAAGAATTACAAAAGTAAAAAATGAAATTACTGGTCCTGATAAAGAACCAATTCTTAATTGGATAGATGAGTCATTTAACCCTGCTGCTGAAACTTTCGATTATCAATACATTATAACAGAGTTTGGAATTACATATATTGTAGATTACGGTTTTCCTCGTGTAATTCAGAGATATGAGCCTGATCATGAAATATTTATTCCTTATGATGAACTAAGTGATTACCTTTCTAAAGATGGTCCGTTGAAAGATTATGCGAAATAAGTTTATACCATCTATATCGAAGGAATTAAAGTACTATGTATATATCTACTCTCATCCAGTAACAAATGAAATATTCTATATCGGAAAAGGAAAAGGTAGCAGAGTTTTCTCTCACTTAGAAGATAAAAGTAATAGTAAGAAAGTCCAGTATATTAATCATCTAAGAAGCCAGCATTTAGAACCTAAAATTGAGATTCTTATTCATGGTATAGAAGATGATAATACAGCATTAAAAATTGAAGCCTCAGTTATTGACCTTATAGGGATAGAAAACCTAACTAATAAGCAGTTAGGTTATAAGAGCAGTTCTTTTGGTCGTATGTCTATACAGTAGATAAGAGCAACATACCAAAAGGACCAAGTAGATATTATAGAACCTTCAATACTTATAAGAATTAATCAAGCCTTTAGATATTCCATGAGTCCAATGGAGTTATATGATTATACAAGGGGGCAATGGAAATTAAAAAAAGAGAATGCTCAGAAACAAAGTTTGGCTTTGCAATTTATCAAGGTGTCATACAGGAAGTCTATGAGATACTACATTGGTTTCCTACAAATTCGACACTTAATACAGGGGAGAACAATAGATACTTAAGCAGAGAGTCCGAAGTGGGGGTAGAAGGTAGATTTGAGTTTGTAGGTAATATTGCACCAAACGTGATAAGAGATAAGTATGTGTATAAGTCTGTAGAGCATTATTTTAAGAAAGGAATGAGTAATCCAGTTTTGTATTTGAATGTTTAAGTAAAAATTAACTGGCAATATCTAATATAGCTCAAACTTATGGCTTATTTATTGGGTTAATGATATTCATAGGATAATTAGATATTATTTTTTTACCTTTGCAACAACAGAACCCACGTACAAACCATAAGAACTGGACGTGGGTCATTCTTTTTTATATACCTACCTTTTTATTTGAAACAAGCAAAAACTACTCAGGAGCAAATAGAATTACTTAAGGGGAGGGGAATGCTCTTCAAAGATGAGAGCCAAGCTCATCACTATCTAATTAGGAAAAAGAATCTATATCATATTTGGAGTAGAATGTAGTTATTGAAGAATTCACCCAAATTTTAGGTTAATAACGATGCTTTAATTGCATTAGTGAACTATTAATATGTAGATAGTTGTTATATAGTTCCAAATAGGGTAATTTTAAAGAGTGAAAAATTCAAAGCAAATAGTAGTAAAAGGCGATAAAGCCAATAAAATCAAGCGTTTTGCTGATGCCAAAGCTGCTAAAAGAGAGACTTTGAAGCAAATGCCCATCCAAGATATATCCAAGCTAAATAAGGTTGGATAACTTTCCATTCTACCAAATAGATTCTAATACCTATGTTTTTGAAGTTGCAGAAGGCTTCCAGTATGTCTTTAATTACTCTGATGCCTCACATCTAATTTCCGATCACATAGAAGTCAAACTAAATGAAATCAGCTTTGATTATATCATAACCGAGGGCTTAAGTAAACGAGAGTTCATAAACGATAGAACTGTCATTGGGATCAGAAAGACCATTATTAAAATCATAACTAAGGTCATAGAAGATAATCAATGCTCCATAGTATATATTTGTGATTCAGTAGATGATCTTGCTAAGTACAGAGATGGCATATTCAAAGGGTGGCACATAGACTCTGAATCTGAAAGGGATTTAATTACGAGAGAATTTTATTTAGAAGAGATAGATATTACCCATTATGTTGGAATCATAGCATACAATAATTCTCATTTTGAAAAGCTCAAAGAAGAGATGGATAATGGATCTTTACTAAGCGAAAAGAGCTAAATAATTACTAATGTGTCCCCTATTTGTCTACTAAACATTGTAACTTATTGATTATCAGTACTAATTAAGTACCCACCTTCGGTACAATTTGAGATTCAAATTTTATAGGATATCTTGTGAAATAATAATTCCCTTATTAAGATACCTACTTATCTAACAATCTCACCAAAATAATTCCAGTTACATTTGCACCTTCATAAAATAAGGTATGGAACAAATAATAGGCTATATAGCAGCATTGATCATCGGTCTCGTGATGGGATTATTGGGCGGCGGCGGTTCCATACTTGCTGTTCCAGTCTTAGCCTATCTGTTCCATTATGACGAAAAAACAGCTACAGGATATTCTCTTTTCATAGTAGGCTTATCTGCTTTAGTAGGAGGTATACGCAATAGTCAGAATAATACTGTCGTGTGGCCGATTGCCTTGGTATTTGGGGTGCCGTCTATATTAGGTGTTTGGATAGTCAGAAACTATGTCGTGCCAGCATTACCAGATGTTATTTTTATGGTAGATACATTTGAGTTCACAAGGCGTATGGCTATGTTTGGATTGTTTGCAGTGATGATGCTACTGTCTGCCTATTCCATGTTATTTACCAAACCTAAGCCAGCCACTACAGATAAAGCAGAGCTTAACTTGACTTTTATATTTTTTGAGGGACTCTTAGTAGGTGCATTGACAGGGTTTGTGGGTGCAGGAGGTGGATTCATAATAGTACCAGCGTTAATCATATTAGCCAACTTAGATGTCAAGAAAGCAATCGGAACCTCATTAATAATTATTGCTATGAAATCATTGATTGGTTTCTTCTTGGGAGATGCAATGAGTCAAATAATTGACTGGTCCTTTCTTATGCGATTTACAGGATTGTCATTGTTGGGAATTTTTCTTGGCGTTTATCTATCTAATTTTATTGATGGGAATAAGCTTAAGAAAGCCTTTGGCTACTTTGTTATTGTGATGAGCATATTCATCATCGTAATGGAGTTTTTTATCAAGGTCTAATGCCAAAATTCTATCTCTTACTTTACTACGGTAATTGACTGTGTCTTAGAAAATGATTCTCCTGACTTGAGTGTATAATTTACAACCATAGTGTAGACGCCATCTGTGACCAGCTGGCCATTGTAAGTGCCATCCCATATGATATCTATCTCATCAGGAATCATATCAGAAAGTGCTAAAACTTGATTACCATATCTGTCATATGCAGATATAGATTCGACACTACTGACAAATGGAGCAATATAGATAGGCAACGATTGATTAATAGCATCCACCGCTGATGGAGAGAAAATATTAGCTAACCATATATCTGGTAGGTCATTGACAAATATATCTATGTCTACCTTATCTATACATCCATTCTCATCTTCTCCTATGACAGTAACTCTTTGACTCTCATAAGCATCGAATGTTATGGAAGCACAAGTGTCACATTCTATGACATCTATTCCCGTCCAGTTGTATTGTATCTCTTCTCCTGACTGATTGATATAGGTCTCTATAGTTATAGATTCACCCTCATCTACAGTCATCGCTGCTATTGCTTCTAACTCGATGATATGTCCCGCCTTTAACTCCACCAATGTGTCAAAAGAACATCCTGTATTGTCTTCTATTTTGACTAAATATTCACCAGCCGAAAGACCTTCAAATACGGCATCTGATTGAAATACTTGATCTTGATCCATAGCATAACTTAATGGTCCTGCTGCGCCTTCTATGCTGTATATGAGTAGCTGCCCATCGTCGTCATTAGAACATCGAGGATCTACCAATTCCATATCTATATTCCTAAGCATGCTCTCACCACGTTCTATAGATATAGAATCCTTAGATTCACACTTGTTATTGTTATCTAATACGTATAGATGATACATGCCTTCTTTGTCTATTGTAATTTCACTTCCATCGGGACTACCACTTATAAGTCCTTCTATCGTCGACCAAGAATAATTATAGGTCTCTGTATTTTCTGTTTTTATATTTAAGTTGTTGATATCGCATCCTATAATGTCGCCTGACACTATATCGATGACAGGTGAGATAGTATCTTGGATAATCAATATGGTATCCATAGAAATACAAGCATTAAGTCCAGTAGTCCGCAGTATAATTGCTTCCTTGCCGTCAGAGTATACTTGCGATACGTTATCTAAGATTCCTTCTGATGTCATCCAGCTATAAGTATAACCTACGGTATCTGATGTGATCTCTATGAGAGCCTCTGTGGTTTCGCAATCGATGCTGTCTGCATGTAATTGCACCTCTGGTATATCTTTGTCTTCTGATACAATAATAGTATCTAATCGTGAGCAACCATTCTGTGTGTCTTCTGATCGTATGATATATATTCCTGATGTTGTAGTCTCGTATGATAATTCTGTCTGACCTGTAGATATCATATTTTCATCTTGCCACTCGAAGGTGTAGTTATTCCCGCCTTGAGCATCTGTGAGGTTGATATCTATTAGAGCTATGGAGTCCTTACAATTTATAATCGTTACAGAATTGTCCGTAATAAGAGGAGGATTGATATCACCAGATACTTCATAGAAGCCTTGATCTTTGCATCTGTTAGATCCGATGGCTACAGCTCTGTAAGTACCGACTTTATTGGCATTGATAGTTCTTTGCTGGCCTACAAGACTGCCATTGTAGAACCACTGATACTCAGCTGCATCTCTATCCGTTTCTGCTATTAGCGATTGCTCTGGATTCATACAATCTATAGTTACATTCGATCCTGCATTAGTAATGTTTATAGGTTCGATATCTTTAGTGACAGTCGTTATTCTTTCGAACGGACATCCATTTTGCGTCTTACCATTTAAACTATATAGACCTTCTATTTCTACCTCAGGATTTTCGATATTCTTATTAGAATTAGAAATGCCAGGTCCAGACCATTCGAATGACTGGAAATTATTCACATTATAATCGTAATCAAGTAGGGTAGATAGATTAGCGCAATTGATCTCTTCAGTTATGATGTCAAATTTTGCAGTAGTCGTATCTATTTTCACATTTGTATAGTATATGGCTTCGCATCCCGACTGGTCCATGACTTTTATTTCATATATACCCTTTTGGCTGATAAGAGGCTCTGCTTCCTGAGAATCAAATGTTCCATACACACTTCTCCACTGATATTGATAATCTGGATTGGTATTAAATATCGCTTTGATTTCTGGAAAATCGCAATTGATGACTTCTCCTGTAAATTCAACATCTGGAGCAATGTGTAAATAGTCAGCTCTGATATTTTTTTCTACTTGGCAGCTATCACTGAATGTTACTTTAGCTTTGTAAAAACCAACAATCGATATATCTGGATTTTGCTCTGCTGAATTAAATCCCAATGGACCTGTCCAGTTAACAGCTATAATATCATCTGCTGAGGTAATATACAATTTGCCTACCTCATCACAGGTCAATGAATCCATTCGAATAGTAAAATCATGCGCAGGAATATCTGCGACTACTTCTATACTACTTGACATAGTACAACCTATCGCATTAGTTATCTGTAAAGTATGGACACCTGCAAATCTTGCTTCTAATATCGGAGAGCTTCCCAGCTCCATACCAGATACACTTGTCCATGAATAGGTGTATAAGCTTGTGTCTATGATGCTTGTGCTTAGTATGGATATCTTCTCTGTACAAGTTATGACGTTGCTAGAGTTAATCATAAAGTCCTCTACAGGAAGATCCAAGACTACTATCGTAGCGGTCTGAGAACCTGAGTTATCTGATGGAATTATAGTCAATGTATATACACCAGCTCCAGTGACTATTGCATTTATCTGACTATCATCCTTAATCGCAGGGCCACTCCATTTATAAGATTCTACATTTACATCTGTGGTTACTATAATTTGCACCTCCTCTGTCATGCACAACTGACTACTCAAGCTAAGATCTATAGATGCCATACATTGCATAGATAACAACGTCAGAAGACAAGCCGCTATAATAGATGGTATCAAATGAAGAGTACTCAGTTTCATAAGTTAGAATTTAGGAATATAAATGAATACCTGTAAGCAATAATTAATCGTATGACTTGCGAGTCTTGATAATTTGTATCATAGACGTCTCAATCAGTAACAGTATAAAGTGATAATAAGGAATAGGTGTAGAAAGGTATTTCGGCTATGTAACACCGAACGTAATTAAGACATAATAGATCAGTAAAGTCACGCTTACTTTAGAATTATAGTTAGACTAAAATCCATTGGTAAAGTAGCTTACATTTTTAGATAAAGATTATGGGTTTTGATTGAAATTATAATCTATTTATGAACAGGTTGTATGCTTTTATTTTAGGTATCCATCGATTGACATTCTGATAATAATCAGCATAAGCTCTTCCATACTTTTTTAGTAATCGGGGTTCTTCCGACTTTATAAAATATATGGTATTGCCAACTACAAAAATGATTAAAAAGATAAGTATGCTATCTGAAAAGAATACCAAGGCTTCTCCGAATAGAATTATACTGATAGCTAAAAGCATAGGATTTCTTACATGCCTATAGATACCCTGGACAACAAAACTTTGTGTAGGATTCCATGGAGCCAGAGTACCCTTTCCAAAAGAAATAAAGAGATAAAGTGTGTGCATAAATAATATTAAGCCTAAGAAAATGACGACTATTCCTAAGATGGTAAACCAAGGCTGATATAGGACTGATTCTCCTTGTAGGAAAATATTCTTTTTAAAGCAGATTAATCCAAATGGTATAATAACTGTTACCAAAAGAGGCAAGACTATTATCGCCTTTACATGCTGAAAAGTCGTTGGAGTACTCATATAATGTTTATATAAATCATGTATTGCAGTTAAATTAAGTATAAATAAGCAATGAAGAATCTTGTATGCTACAGATTTCTATTTTTTGCATCATATTTGCAGCACACTAGAAGAAAATCAATAATACCCTGTGAAAGTCTGTGACCATATAGAACAAGCTAAAGGCAACACCTTAATCACTTTTGAAGTGCTACCGCCACTGAAAGGAGGTAGAATGCAAGATATATTTGATATGTTAGATCCCCTTATGGAGTATAAACCTCCATTTATAGATGTGACTTATCATAGACAAGAGGTAGTCTTTAATATGCGAGAGAGTGGATATTATGAGAAAGTTTCAATCAGAAAAAGACCAGGAACAGTCGGTATCTGTGCTTCTATTATGCATAAGTATGGTGTAGATGCTATTCCACATTTGATATGTGGAGGATTTACTATCGAAGAGACTGAAGACGCATTAATTGATTTGGCTTTTTTAGGTATTGATAATGTCTTGGCTTTGAGAGGTGATGCGATGAAGTTTGAAGGAAGATTTAATCCTCAGAAGGGAGGACATAGATATGCTTCGGAGTTAGTCGGTCAGATGACTCATATGAATGAAGGAAAATATTTAGATTCTAACTTAGCAAACGCAGCACCGACAGAGTTTTGTATTGGAGTAGCAGGGTATCCTGAGAAGCATTTCGAAGCACCTAATTTTGATACAGATTTGATGTATCTCAAAAAGAAAGTCGAAGCGGGTGCTCACTATATAGTTACCCAAATGTTTTTTGATAATGCTAAGTATTTTGACTTCGTAGATAAATGCAGAGCCGTCGGTATAAATGTTCCAATTATTCCGGGATTAAAACCAGTTACAAAAAAATCTCAGCTTATAAGTATACCAAGAATGTTCTTTTTAGATTTTCCAGAAGATTTCGTTAAGGAAATGAAGAATGCTCCTGACAAAACCGCTGTAAAACAAATCGGAATAGATTGGTGCATTGCGCAGTCCAAAGAACTTAAAGCTAAAGGAGTTCCTATACTACATTACTATACTATGGGAGATACAGATACCATGCTTAAGATACTGAAGGAAGTGGCTTAGAATGGCATATATCTATAGGTGTGAATATTTATTATTCAGGTCTATGTTAATAGGACTTCTGAGGGTTACTTCTGTAAATCCTTAAGTTTTCATGATTTACTATTTTTTTTGGGGTATAAAGATTTTTTAGAATTATGATCTTTTTATCTTACAAGCTCGTTATATTTCTAACGCAAACTCAATAAATACTGAATATGACAACACCAAAAATTAGAAAACCTGCTTATTGGCCAGTAGCTATCGTGGTAATTTCTGTTATCATGATGTTAGCTTCTTCGAGTATAGAAAGTTTCTCTCTTCAGACTAAGGTTGGATTTGTGGGCAAGATTGGGCTTATCGTAGGCTTGATTAGTCTATGGCTCTTCACTGTATTGCCAAAGCGAGGTTAATATAACTTGGAGGCATCTGATAAGTCAGATCTTATTGTGGTGTGTACAATTCCTAAATCTTAATAGGGATGAAATTCACATATGAAATCTCAGCCTTAACATTAGTAGCTAATAATCACATTCTCACTCAGGTAGAATTATTCTTGCTTAGCTTATTTTCTTACATTTTCACTACCCGCTCGACTTTTATCACTTTGTCCTCTGTTATATAATGTATGATATACATCCCAGATGTATAATGGTACATGTTAATTGTAGAGCCGGCATACTCTGAAATCAATCTACCTGCAAGATCAAAAACCTTAACGGTTACGGGCTTATCAAATGTCAGATTACTATCAGTAAGATTCAGTAGAGAACTAAAATTGTATTCTATCTCAGCAGTAGACGACAGAAAATCAACCATATCGAAGACGTATGTGTCCGCAGCTCTGTTAAAAATAATAAACCTACCTGATGGGGAAACTTCACTATATCTAACATTCCCGAATTTATTATCAGGGTCTTCTTCTATCGGAAAGGAAAACCTATGGGAATCGATTATTTCATTATCCTCTAATATCATGTAATCTACATATTCTGTAGTATCCGTGTTCTGAATTAAGTCTCGATTCAAAATATCTATAGATACAATACTTAAGTTGTCAGACGCTGAAAAACTCATAATGCGTAACTCAGGGATATCCTGAGTGAAAATTACAGTCCTCTCGATTTCATCATTCTCAAGCACTGAGATATATTCTAACTTCATTTTATGTACGGCCTCAAATCCGGACGATGACTTTGCTAATAGAAAATTATCTCCTGTAATATCACTTTCTAACTCATTAAAATAAAGTTGTTCCCAAGTTCTATCTATAAACTCTTCTTCTTCAATCCAAATACTATCTGCTAATGAATATTTTATAAAAATATTATCACGTTCAGATGATTCATTATGAGGTGATATGATTATCTCATCTTTTTCTGTCAAATATTTCAAATAATAGAAATCAGCACAATAAATTTCTTTTTTTAATACTTGACTTAAAACATATTCGTCATTCTTATAATTATATACTTTAGTGATTATCTCACTTGCAATTGCTCCCACACCAGTGGGTACATTGGTGTCGCTTGTTACTAACGTATTCCCATCCCCAGAAAGTACTGCATGAAATTTAGCTCCGAGGCTTACTATATAATGAGTAATGTCAGTTATCGTATGGACTACAGTCCACGAGCCATTTATTTTCTTAAAAACAAGGAGTAAATCTTTGTCCGCATTTACAAATGGATTCTCAGGATCATACATCATGAGACTTAGTGTAGACTCATCCTTGCTAAGTGCTAATCTACTGATATTTCTGTCTGGGTAGTACTGCCGTGTTGTTAGAGAATCATATAAAGTCCAATCTTCACCGTCATAAGAATAGAAAGCCACTGTGTTCTGAGGAAGATCAGGACATTCGTTACAGTTTAGTATAATTCTGTTTTCAGAAATGAAATTGCCATCAGTAGCATCAGAAAATTCACCAATCAATGTCTGCCCTAATGCTAAGTTTACACCAAAAAAAAGGACCATCAAAATAATTCTATTCATATTACCAACATTTTAAATCAACGACATCGCAAAACTCAACAAAGGTAGACTCCTCTCCTTCGCATTCTATTTTTAATTCTATGCACAAAGGTACATCTTCGTCGTAGGCACTATACACCTCAAAATCTATAGTTTCTCCATCACCGATATCAAAAGCGGATTCATTATAAATTAACGTTTCATAGAAATTAATAAATTTATCGTTAGGATTTCTTAAAATATGTTCAGCTTTGTCAGGTAATCTAGTTGCTGAATTTATTATGCTTTCATGTAAACTATCTAAGTTAGAAAGCAGAAAACTCTGTCATATCTTCATCACTTTTTCTACACCCAAAATTTTCCCTTTCCTAAGAAAATGTATGACATACATACCTGAAGGAATTGTGGAAACATCAATACTGCTTGCAGTATCTTCTATTACAAGTCTTCCTATGAGATCGTAGATCTTTATTTCGTCCGATTGATCACTATGGATAATATTATCTGATAGGTGAAACTGCACATATGAGTCATCACCATCTAAATCTTCTGTAGATGATAAAAATTTCTCCATATCATAGACATAAGTATCCTTAGCTCTTCTAAATAGGATATACCTACCAGACGGAGATACTCGACTGTGAAGAAGGTCATTACTATATCTCATAGGATCTATTACAGGATATGAAAACCTATAGGAGTCTACAATTATATTATTATCCAATTGTAAATAGTCTATATATTGCGTGGTATCATTCTCTGAGGAAGATAGATTACTAATTATATCAGTAGAAACAATTTCTAAATTGTCTGATGCCGACATATTAAATAAACGGAACTCTGGATCGGTAGCTCTGAAGATGACCGTTCTGTTAATCTCATTATTTTCATCCACTTCTATGTGCTCCAGCTCTATTGTTTTCTCATGTGCTATTGAAGATGAATTCGATCTAGCGAGAATGAATTCGTCACCTTCTAAATTATCTTCTATAATATTGAGATCTAATGGCTCTCCGATTACTTCTAAGTAGTCATCTACCTTGACCCAATTACTATCTATAAGAGAATACTTAATGAAGATTCTTTCTCGCTCGAAAAATTCATTCTTGGGAGAGATTAAAATATCATTTGTTTCTGTTAGATATTTTAAATAATAACTATCTCGACAATAAATATCTTCTTCGATCGTCTGGACTAATGAATATTCTTCGTTCTTGTAATTGTATATTTCTGTGATAATTTTAGAAGAATTTCCGCCGGCTCCTGGTGGAAGGTTAGTGTAGCCAATAACCAAAATATTGCCATCATAAGATAGTGCAATATTTACTAGACTTTCATCACCTACCTTGTGATCAGTGAGATCAGTTCTTGTGAATATTCTTACCCAAGTGTTATTCCTTTTTTTAAATACAAGCAGGAGATCGTCATCATCATTAACAAGTGTATTATTTGGATCATATAACATCAATCTTAATGTTGACTTATCTTTACTCAAGGATAGCCTACTTATGCTCATATCAGGATAGTACTGCATAGTGGTCAGAGAATCATATAATGACCACTGATATCCATCATAATCATAGAATGCTACGGTGTTACTTGGCAGGTCATCACATTCATTACATATGAGAACCAATCTGTCGTCAGCGAGAAATTCACCATCTATAGCATGTTTAAATTCTCCTATTAACTCTTGACTGGAGCAGAATTTTACACAGCAGCAAAGTACAAGAATTAGTATCCAGTTTAATTTCATTTACCAACATTTTATATCTACTAATTCACAGAATTCAACAGTTGATTCTTCCTCAGCACATTCTATGGTCAATTCTATACATAATGGCACATCTTTATTAAAACTGTTATGTACATCAAAATCTATACTTTCTCCATTGCCAAGTTCAAAATTGTCATAATTATAGACGACTGAATGATAAAAATAAGGAAATCTTGGATCTGAAAGAGTGGCATGCCAGATGAATTTTTCGGACTGTCTTTGAGTATATGTAATTACATTCTGAAGATCAAATAAATTTTCGGGATCCAAGGTAAGTGTATATTCCTGAATCTCACAATCTGCACACTCGCCAGTCAGACCATCAATTCTCGTCACTACATTAGTGCAGAAATCATCATCGATGTTGTGATAAGAAATTGTCCAATCCAGCCCACACATAGAACGCGACTCTAATTCCGTAGAAAAATCTTGAGTTTGAAAGACATCCTTTTCAGGCATAGTTAGATCATTGTTGTTGCAAGCAATAAAACATAGTAAACTTAATAGAAGGATAAGGTATTTCATAATGAAGGTTTTAATTTTTATTAATTTTCTCTAACCTATTATTATTATTATTATCCAAAATTTTATGCCATTACTTTTTATTGGTTTTTGAGCCTTGTCTTGATTGCTGATATCTTAAATATATACTTTATCTATCTCTCATACATAACCTCTCCACCCACAATAGTAAAGAGAATCTTTGTATCAGGAATATCAAGATCATCACAAGTCAGTAAGTTAGTATCCAAAATAACGATATCGCCATACTTGTCTATCTCAAGTGAGCCCTTATCGTTCTCCTCGAAGGCACCATAAGCTGCATCCAGAGTATATGATCGCAAAGCTTGTTCACGACTCATTCTATTCTCTACAAAAAACTCCATGCCATTATCGATACGCTTACGTGTGACGGAAGCATAGAAATTAGCGATCGGATCTATATCTTCTACAGGGGCATCAGTCCCATTGACAATTATTACATTCTGATCGAGTAGTGCTTTCCATGCATAAGCTCCGATCTTAGATCGTAAGAGTCCCAGACGTTTTTGTACAAATGGGGCATCGGAAGTACAATGGATTCCTTGCATAGAAGCGATAGCTCCGATCTGACCGAATCTCATGATATCACTAGGGTGTAAGTGCTGAGCATGTTCGACACGCCATCTTAATTCATCTTCAGATTTCTTATGATAAGATTCTATGATGTCCAGAGTTTCTTTATTGGCTCTGTCACCTATCGCATGTACACAGAGTTGCATTTTATTATCATAAGCTACTTTTGCTATGGATTCTACGGTGGAGATCTCTGTTGTATTCTGTCCGTAGAAGTCTGGCTTATCATCATATGGTTCTATGAGCCAGGCACCATGAGCTCCCAATGCTCCATCTATTTCTGACTTTATAGCACGACAGGTATAGTGTCCGTTACCGACGTCTATTTTACGATATTCTGATACATCTCTGGGTATTTTAGATAAGCTATCACGCATCATTGCCCATAGCCTGATATCTAATTTTCCATCCGTAGCCATCTGCTCATATCTATCCAGCTCGTAGAATTTACTTCCAGCATCTTGGAAGCTGGTGATTCCGTTTTCTAAGCATTCCGTCTGAGCTAAAGATATGGCATCATACCATAGTTTTTTCTGAGATTCTTTATCGAGACTTTGCCTGTAGTCATCGAGACCTCGTAGCAATGGCTGCATCGCTCTTTCTTCGAATACGCCGACCAGTTCTCCTTTTTGATTCTTTATGATTTTGCCTCCCTTGATATCTTTGGATTCTGGAGATATTCCAGATAATTTCATTGCTTTCTCATTAGCAAAAAGAGAATGACCAGAAGCATGTACCAGCACCACTGGATTATCAGGACTTATATCACTGAGAGAGTAGTGCATAGGATAATCACTATAGCTATCATCTGGAACCACATACCATTTCTCTTGGTGCCATCCTCTGCCATAGATCCATTCTCCATTTTTGCTATTGGATACTTTTGTTTTGACCTTTTCTACGATGGCTTGCCAACTGGTATCCTTTAGAAAATTAAGATTTTGTAGTGACGACCCGACTCCAGAAAAATGACCATGCCCCTCTATAAATCCTGGCATTACAAATTGCCCTTTGGCATCAATAATTTTGGTGTCTTTGTTGACAAGTTTTTCGTAGCTGGTATTGTTTCCTACTAAGCTTATCTTACCCTCTGTAATTCCTATAATGTCTGGATTTGTAATACTATCTGCCGCGGTATATATGGTTCCATTTATAATCAGAAGATCCAGATAATTGGTTTCTTCTTGTGAGCAACTGAAGAAGAGAATAAGGATTGAGGCATATAGCGAGAACTTTTTCATGTTATCTTTACTTAGCTTTAAATATAGTTATCCTAATAATTACATTTATGATGGGATAGTAATTATTATTGATTTACACTGTAATTATTTGTAATCTCTAAGTTTTTTTAATATGATAATTGAGCAATTATATACAGGCTGCCTTTCTCAAGGTGCTTATTACATCGAGAGTAATGGAGAAGTAGCGATTATAGATCCACTAAGAGAAGTAGGATCTTATATCAGAAAGGCAGACGATGCAGGTGGGAAGATTAAGTATATTTTTGAAACGCATTTTCATGCGGACTTTGTTAGTGGACATGTGACACTTGCAGATCGTACGGGTGCACTGATAATCTATGGTCCTAATGCTGATCCTACATTTGATTGTATAATTGCTACTGATGAGCAAGAGTTTACGATAGGTGACCTTACCATTATAGTTATGCATACACCAGGGCATACTATGGAAAGCACAACTTATTTACTAAGAGATGCAGATGGTAAGGATCATGCGATATTTACTGGCGACACATTATTCTTAGGGGATGTGGGACGACCAGACTTATCGCAGAAAAGTGATGATATGACCATGCAAGATCTTGCAGGAATCTTATACGATAGCCTTAGGAATAAAATTATGCCTCTGTCAGATGATGTGATTGTATATCCTGCTCACGGTGCTGGCTCAGCATGTGGTAAGAATATGATGAAAGAAACTGTAGATACCCTCGGCAATCAGAAACAAATGAATTATGCATTAAGAGCAGATATGACAAGAGAGGAGTTCATTAAAGAAGTAACTGATGGATTAGGGGCACCTCCGGCATATTTTCCAGCTAATGTTAAGCTCAATAAAAGTGGCTATAGCGATATCGAGGAAGTAATACATAATTCTCTGGTAGCTCTTAGCCCACCTGACTTCATTGCAACAGCAAAAGAAAAAGAAGCTTTGGTCTTAGATGTTAGAACTCAGGATGATTTTGCTGCGGGGCATGTTCCTTCGAGTATATTCATTGGCCTCAATGGTAGCTTCGCTCCGTGGGTAGGGGAGCTCATTGTAGATGTGTATCAGCCAATTCTACTAGTTGTGAATGCAGGTCAAGAGAAAGAAGCAATAACTCGTCTCTCAAGAGTCGGATTCGACAATGTAATAGGTTACTTAGAAGGGGGTATAGAAGCTTGGAAAACTGGAGGTCAAGAAATAGATAGAGTAGAGTCAGTAGACCCTAATCATTTAGAGTCTATGTACGCAGATATCTGTGAAAACATCTACGATGTCAGAAGGCTGGGAGAGTATACAGCGAGTCACATCAGTAAGGCTAAACATACTTCCTTAGGCAATATCAACGACTATCTTGATGAATTTCCAAAAGAAGAAAATTTTTATATTCATTGTGCAGGAGGTTATAGGTCTATGATCACAGCTTCCATCCTTAAGTCAAGAGGTATACATAACTTGGTCAATGTCACGAAAGGTTACGATGTTATTAAAAATACCTCAATTCCAATAGATGTTGCTTGCGAAGCATCTTTAACTTAATATCAAAATTATTACTTAGATGATAGAGTTTATTTCCCAACCTTGGCCATGGTTTGTTTCAGGTCCGCTGATCGCATTCGTTATGTTATTACTATTGTGGGCAGGTGGACAATTTGGTGTCTCATCGACACTTAGGACAGTCTGTGCAATGGGAGGAGCTGGTAAGAAAATTTCATTTTTTGATTTTGATTGGAAGTCTCAGATCTGGAATATTGTATTCGTATTAGGAGCAGTTATTGGCGGTTATATATCATCACAGTTTTTACAATTTTCAGGTGACCTATCTCTGTCAGAAAATACGATAAGTGATCTTGCAGAGTTTGGTATCACATTTAATGGATCATTAGCGCCAGATGAAATATTTGGTTGGTCAATATTATCTACAGCAAGAGGTTGGATTGTAATCGTCTTAGGTGGATTTCTGATAGGATTTGGGACACGATGGGCAGGAGGATGCACATCAGGACATGCCATCAGTGGACTATCTAATTTCCAATTGCCCTCATTGATAGCTGTCATTGGTTTCTTTGCAGGTGGGCTAATCATGGTTCATGTTTTATTTCCACTAATATTTTAGAATCTATATTATGAAATTCATTAAGTACTTATTGATAGGAATATTCTTCGGCATTATCATGACTAAATCTGAGGCGATCAGTTGGTATCGGATTCAGGAGATGTTTAGGTTTCAGTCATTTCATATGTACGGTATTATTGGGACTGCTTTGGCATTCGGTATATTATTCACATGGTTGATTAAGAGACGTGTGATTAAGAATGTGAAAGGGGAGGCAATAGTGATCAATGACAAAAAAATGAGTGTCATGAGGTACCTCTTTGGAGGGACACTCTTTGGATTGGGGTGGGCATTGACAGGAGCATGTCCTGGACCTATATTTACACTTATTGGCAATGGTTATAGTATATTCTTAGTGGTTCTGTTAAGTGCTTTATTAGGGACATTTATCTACGGTCTCATAAGAGATCGGTTGCCTCACTAATTGCATATTAGTTCGTCTTTTTAATATAAAGTCTCTACTTTTCAGTTTTTGAAAGAATCGTACTTTTTCTATAATTTCTTACAGTTATAAATTGATGCATTCACTACCTGCACTTGGAGAGATTTTCGATAGTAAGCTTAAGGCATATAAGCTTCCAGAAGAACCCGCTAATCTATATGATCCATTACGTTATATTTTAAGTATAGGAGGTAAGCGTATCAGACCTAAATTAGTACTCGCAGCTTATAACTTATATAAGGAGGATGTAGAGAATGCATTCGAAGCAGCAATGGTTGTGGAGTTCTTCCATAATTTCTCTCTTCTACATGATGACATCATGGATGATGCAGATATGCGTCGCGGTAAGCCTTCCGTGCATATTAAGTATGATACAAATGCAGCCATACTATCTGGAGATGTGATGCTCATATACGCCTACAAATTTTTAGAGAAATATGTAGATCATACACAACTCTTATACAGCCTGACTACTAAGACTTCTATAGAAGTCTGCGAAGGTCAGCGTTATGATATGGATTATGAGACGAGAGATATAGTTACAATCGATGAGTACATTAGAATGATCGAATTAAAGACGTCTGTACTGATAGGGGGAGCACTTAAGATGGGAAGTATCATAGGTGACGCTAATGCAAATGACCAAGCACATCTGTACGAATTTGGTCGAAACATAGGGATAGCTTTCCAGATACAAGATGATCTTTTAGACACCTTCGGGACAGAATCATTAGTGGGGAAGAAAATAGGTGGCGACATAAGGCAAAAGAAGAAGACATATCTATATCTGAAATCACTCGAACTACTATCGCAATCACAAGCAGATAGACTAAGACAGTTATACGCAGTAGGTGGAGTCCCGATCAGTGAAGAACAAGTATCAGAGATTACATCTCTATTTAATGCCGCTCACGTAGATGTACATTGCGATGAGCTGAAATTAGTTTATCAGCAATTGGCTTTTTCTCACTTAGATGCAGTATCGGTTGATTCCGAGAAGAAGTCAGTACTACGAACATTTGCAGAAGATTTGTTGGGTAGAGATAGTTAAGTTTTTTCGATGTGTTACACTGAGGTTAGATAATGAGAATTTAGTCCAATTAATCATTAAAAAAAATCATTGTGGAGAAAATATTAGTAATAAGAATATAAAGAGGGCTGTGATTTTAGTATTCAAGACGCTAAATTTATTGATCCTTAGTTCAAGCCAATTAGGTAATTCAAATATTGAGTTTTCAATAACAGACCAGCTTTCAGTTATTGTGCAAAAGGAAGTTCCAGCAGATCAACAAGCGTAACAGAAGAAATTTTCATACGATGATAAACTTCAAATGTATATGGTTGGTATTTGCAGTTGCACTCAGCACTAATTCATGTTTTGGACAAAACACAGTTGAGTTGATATATAAGGCATCATATCATAGTTCTAAGCACGAATATTTTGATAGCGCAGTTCAGATATCAGGCTAGAGAAAAAATTTATATTTCGGTGGGTATGAATTGAATGTTGAGTTGAGTAATTTATTTTCATTTAACTCTTCATTTGAATTTTCTAAGTTTACCCAACTTTTCAATGCGAAGTTATTAGCTTGGGAGACAAAACCATCAAACTTTATCGTAAGCAAATTATCGCCAACGCTTATATTAAGACCTTTAAAGTAAATTGGGATTTGTGCAGGTCCAGAGCTTAATCTATACGATGTGACTATTAAAAGTCCTCCCAGTTATACTCTAGTTAATGGTATAGTAGGCATCAGAGGATATCTTGGTCCTTTAAGGTTAAATATATTTAAGTCCTTATCATGGCAAGAAAACTTAGAAACCCACTCCAGCGAGTACCAAAGCGTGGAGTCATATGGAGTGAATATAGGATGCGCTATTCCGCTTGAAAAGCGCAAGTAGAAAATTAATATTAAACGATATGAGAAGTTCCCGAAATCTGATACACCGATAAACCCCAAACCGATATACCGAACACCGCAAACCGCAAACCGAACACCGCAAACCGCAAACCGAACACCGCAAACCGAACACCGAACACCCCAAACCGATATACCGAACACCGCAAACCGAACACCGAACACCGCAAACCGCAAACCGAACACCGCAAACCGCAAACCGAACACCGAACACCGATATACCAATCTCTAAAATATAATCTTCCCGTTCCACCATTCCTTTTCGATAGTAGCCCCTTTCCGTTCATAGAATTTCACAGCGCCTGTATTCCAGTCTAATACTTGCCATTTCATCATAACACAACCTCTATCCTTCGCTTCTTTCAGTGTCGCATCAAAAAGCTGGTCACCTATCCCATGGCCTCGATATTTTTCTGATACAACAAAATCTTCCAGATATAACATCTTGCCCCTCCAAGTACTAAATGTGTCATAATACAGTGTCATTCCGACGATGATAAAATTGCCATCAATTTTCATTTCTGCGACCAGCATAGAGATAAGGTCATCAGAAAAGGCCTTCTCATAGTCATCCTGGGTGGCCGTAACTGACTCAGGCTCTTTTTCATATATGGCAAGTTCCATTACAAGCTCTCTTATCGCTTGTATATCTTCTTTTCTTGCAAATCTAATTTGGATTCCCATTGATGTAAAATTATCCTTGTATTTGTTGAATTTCGTGCTTTGGATTGCAAAATAATTAACATACCTTTGCAATCATTTTTGAAAATTCGAAATTAATCTATTTATGCCAACTATCAACCAGTTAGTAAGAAAGGGAAGAAAGAAAATCGTCGAGGCGAGTAAGTCAAGAGCACTTAATGGTTCTCCTCAGAAAAGAGGTGTTTGCACAAGAGTCTACACCACAACACCTAAGAAACCAAACTCAGCACTAAGAAAAGTTGCCAAAGTAAGACTAACTAACGGAATAGAAGTAATCGCTTATATTCCAGGAGAGGGTCACAACCTACAAGAACACTCTATAGTACTTCTCAGAGGAGGTAGGGTAAAAGATCTTCCAGGTGTACGATACACAATCGTTAGGGGAGCTCTCGATACTGCTGGTGTAGAGAAAAGGTTACAATCAAGATCTAAATACGGTACTAAAAGACCTAAAAAATAACAGTATAACATGCGTAAAAGAAAGCCGAAAAAGAGACTCGTACAGCCAGATCCTCGATTTCAAGACGTAATGGTGACTCAGTTCATCAATAATCTGATGTTGAGCGGTAAGAAATCTACTGCATTCACTATTTTCTACGATGCGATGGATATGATTCAGGAGAAAACTGGAGAAGATCCACACGATACATGGAAGAAAGCATTACAAAATGTCACTCCTGGTGTAGAAGTAAGATCTAAGAGAATAGGTGGAGCGACTTTCCAGATTCCTACGGAGATTAGGCCAGAAAGAAAGCTATCAGTAGGTATGAAGTGGTTAATCAAATACTCAAGAGCTAGAAATGGTAAAGGTATAGCTGAGAAATTAGCTTCTGAAATCATGGCAGCAAGTAAAGGTGAAGGTGCAGCTGTTAAGAAAAGAGAAGATACGCATAAGATGGCAGAGGCTAACAGAGCATTTGCTCACTTTAGATAGTCTGCAATAGTTTAGTATATAATTTTCATTTTAAAGATAAGAGAATAATAAATCATGTCTAAAGACCTGAAGTTTTTAAGAAATATTGGTATAGCTGCACACATTGATGCGGGAAAAACCACTACCACAGAAAGAGTATTGTACTATACAGGTATGAGCCACAAGATTGGTGAGGTACACGATGGTGCAGCTACTATGGACTGGATGGAACAAGAGCAAGAAAGAGGTATCACAATTACTTCTGCTGCTACTAAGACTAACTGGAACTGGAAAGGCCAAGATTTTCCGATGAATATCATCGATACACCTGGTCACGTCGATTTTACTGTAGAGGTAAACAGATCACTTAGGGTTCTGGACGGTTTAGTTTTCTTATTCTGCGCTGTATCTGGTGTAGAACCTCAGTCTGAGACTAACTGGAGATTAGCAGATAATTATAAGGTTCCAAGAATCGGATTTGTCAATAAAATGGACAGATCTGGAGCTGATTTCTTCTCTGTTGTAAGAGATGTAAAAGAAAAATTAGGATCAGATGCGATTCCACTTCAGGTTCCTATCGGTGCTGAGGAGAATTTCAAAGGAGTCGTTGATTTGATTACCAATAAAGCTATAGTGTGGAACGAGCACGATATGGGTATGACTTTCGAAGAAATTCCAATTCCAGAAGATCTTAAAGATACTGTATTAGAGTGGAGAGAAAAATTACTCGAAGCAATTGCAGAATACGATGAGACATTAATGGAGAAATTCTTTGATGATCCAGATTCTATCACAGAACAAGAAATGATTAACGCCGTAAGAGGCGCTGTTATAGATAGTAAGTTTGTGCCTATGATGGCAGGATCTGCGTTTAAGAATAAGGGTGTACAAGCAGTATTAGATGCAGTATGTGCATACTTACCATCGCCATTAGATGTAGATGCAATCAAGGGAACAAACCCTAAAACAGACGAAGAAGAAACGAGAAAGGCAAGTATAGATGATCCATTTACTGCATTAGCATTTAAGATTGCTACAGACCCTTTCGTAGGTAGATTAGCATTTTTTAGAGTATACTCTGGTGCACTAGATGCGGGTTCATATATTTATAATTCGAGATCTGATAGTAAGGAACGTATTTCTAGACTATACCAGATGCACTCTAATAAGCAAAATCCGATTGACAGAGTAGAGACAGGAGATATCGCTGCAGGTGTAGGATTTAAGGACATAAGAACTGGAGATACACTCTGTAAGGAAGGTCATCCTATTGTACTTGAGAGTATGGTGTTCCCTGATCCAGTGATTGGAGTTGCCATAGAGCCTAAGACGCAGAAAGATATAGATAAGCTCGGTATGGCATTGGCTAAGTTGGCAGAAGAAGATCCGACATTTAGAGTAAGATATGATGAGGATACTAATCAGACTGTAATAAGTGGTATGGGTGAGCTTCACTTAGAGATCATTATCGATCGTCTTAAGAGAGAATTTAATGTAGAGTGTAACCAAGGAGAACCCCAAGTAAATTATAAAGAAGCACTTACAGAAACTGTAGATCATACAGAAAGATTAAAGAAACAATCTGGTGGATCAGGTCTATTCGCGGCTATGTCGTTTGAACTAGGACCTGCAGATCAGGAGTTCTTAGATTCTGATGACTTTAAGAATGGAAAAGAGAAGCTTCAGTTTGAGAATAAGATTTTTGGAGGATCTATCCCGAAAGAATTTTTTCCTTCTGTAGTGAAAGGATTTAAGATGATGATGGACAACGGTGTATTAGCAGGGTATAATATCGACAGTATGAAGGTCAAGTTATATGATGGATCTACTCACGCAGTCGATTCTAAACCAATTGCATTCGAATTATGTGCTAAGGAAGGATTTAGAGCAGCAGCTAAGCAATGTAAGCCAGTATTACTGGAGCCTATAATGAGCATAGAAATTGTGACTCCAGAAGAGTACATGGGTAGTGTTATCGGTGACTTGAATAGAAGAAGGGGACTACCTAAAGGTCAAGATACAAAGCCAGGAGGTGCTATCGTTATAAGTGGTGATGTTCCATTATCAGAAATGTTTGGATACGTTACATCATTAAGAACAATTACATCAGGTAGAGCAAGTAGTACAATGACATTCTCTCATTTTGCGCCTGCTCCACAAGGTGTCGCCAAGGCAATTATAGAAAAATCAAAAGGCGAAGTAAGCGTCTAAAAAATAAAGCTCACTTATACTTGTATAAGTGAGCTTTTAAATTTACTTTTGCAACCGTTTTAATACATTTTAACAGGTTATGAATCAGAAAATTAGAATCAAACTCCGTTCATATGACTACAATCTAGTAGACAAGTCAACGGAAAAAATAGTGAAAACAGTACGTAATAGCGGCGCTGTGATCTCTGGTCCGATTCCTCTGCCGACAGATAAGGAAATGCATACAGTGCTTCGTTCACCGCATGTCAACAAAAAATCTCGAGAGCAGTTTTCGTTAAGGACCCACAAGAGACTCATAGAAATATTTACGCCGACTCAGAAGACAGTGGATGCACTGTCTAAGTTAGAGCTTCCCTCAGGTGTAGATATTCAGGTTAAGCTCACGTAGAACTTTCACCACATTATTAGGAATTAAATTTATTGGACATAATCCCTTGCAGGAATATGTCTTCAACCATATTTTGTCAAATTTGAAAAGATGAATGGGTTAATAGGAAGAAAAATAGGTATGACTAGCATATTCACCGAAGAAGGGAAAAACATTCCTTGTACGGTAGTAGAAGCTGGTCCCAACGTAGTATCACAAGTTAAAACGATCGATTCAGATGGTTATAACGCGATGCAACTTGTACTTTCTGTCAAGAAAAAAAGACATGTGACTAGTGCTTTAGGAGGTCACCTTAAAAGAGCAGGTGTCGAATCTGCAAATAAGATTGTAGAGTTCAGAGATTGTGATCTTGAGAAAGCATTAGGAGATAAGATAACTGTTGAAGATGTATTCGCAGAAGGCGATACAGTCAGTGCAATCGGAACATCTAAGGGTAAGGGGTTTCAGGGTGTTGTTAAGAGACATGGTTTTGCTGGTGTAGGTCAGGCGACACACGGTCAGCATAACAGACAGAGAGCTCCGGGAGCGATTGGTGCATGTTCTACACCTTCGAGAGTCTACAAAGGCACAAGAATGGGTGGAAGAACTGGAGGTAATAGAATAAAAACGACTAACCTTAAGGTGGTTAAAATATTGCCAGAAAAAAATCTATTGTTAATTAAAGGCTCTGTCCCTGGACATAAAGGTGCTTTTGTAATTATAGAAAAGTAATATCATGAAAGTAGACGTATACGGTATAGACGGTAAGACGACAGGTAGATCAGTAGATCTTCCAGATAATATATTCGGCATAGAGCCTAATAATCATGTAGTGTACCTCGAAGTGAAAGCTATACAAGCTCACATGAGACAAGGTACTTCTAAAGCAAAAGAAAGAGGAGAAATAAAGGGATCGACTAGAAAGATTAAAAAACAAAAGGGAACTGGTACTGCCCGAGCTGGTAGTATCAAGAATCCATTGTTTAGAGGTGGAGGACGAGTTTTCGGACCTAGACCAAGACAATATAATCTAAAGGTTAATAAGAAGGTCAAGAAATTGGCAAGAATGTCAGCACTTTCAAGCAAGGCGGCTAGTGGTTCTATTAAGGTGGTAGAAGATTTCACTTATGATAATCCGAAGACTTCTGCTTTTGCATCTATGCTTAAGAATCTTGAGTGTGATAAGAAGAGATCATTGGTAGTCATCGCTGAGGCGGATAAGAATTTATATCTCTCATCGAGAAACATACCTAAGAATGAAATCATGCTTGCTAATAATATAAGCACACTTGATATCATGAAGGCGGGGACTTTAGTTCTATCAGAAGGGTCTCTTACAAAAATTAAAGAATCGTTTTCTAAATAATATCTAATGGCAAAGGAAATACTTATAAAACCCATTATCTCTGAGAAATCAGAATTGCTTAGTGGCAACCTAAGTCAGTATAGCTTTATTGTGCACAGAAAAGCTAATAAGGTAGAGATTAGAAAGGCAGTAGAGAAGATGTATAGCGTAAATGTAGATTCTGTTAACACTATGATTATGCCTAAAAAGTCTAAAACCAGAAATACTAAATCTGGTGTTCAAAAAGGCGCAAGAAGTGCATACAAAAAAGCAATTGTCAAGTTATCATCAGGAGAAGAAATTGACTTCTTCGGAGATATCTAAATAATATAAAAGATGGCAGTAAAAAAACATAAACCAGTAAGTCCGGGTCGTAGACACTACGTCAGCATTGACTATGCAGCATTGACAAGTAAGTCAAGTAAGCCGTTCAAGAACTTGACTGTAGGTCTTAAGAAGAGTGGTGGTCGTAACCATGATGGTAAGATGACTGTTCGTAATATCGGTGGCGGACACAAGAGAAAATATAGAATTATAGATTTTAAGAGAGGGCATGAAGGTGTAACTGGTGTAATTCAGACCATCGAGTATGATCCGAATAGATCAGCATATATCGCTCTTGTTAAGTATGGTGATGAGCATAAGTATATCATTGCTCCTGATAAAATCAAGGTAGGCGATGAAATAAAGTCTGGAAAAGATGCAACACCTAATATAGGACATGCAATGTATCTTGCTGATATTCCACTCGGTGCTACCATACATGCTATAGAACTAACACCTGGAAGAGGTGCACAACTTGCAAGAAGTGCTGGTACTAATGGTGTACTTATGGGAAGAGAAGGTAAGTATGCGATCGTAAAAATGCCAAGTAGTGAAGTTAGAAGAATACTGATTACGTGTAAGGCAACTATCGGATCTACATCTAATCCAGATCATGGCTTACAAGTTATGGGTAAGGCAGGAAGAAATAGATGGAAAGGAAACAGACCAAGAGTAAGAGGAGTCGCGATGAATCCAGTAGATCACCCGATGGGTGGTGGTGAAGGGAAGGCATCAGGAGGTCATCCAAGATCAAGAACAGGAGTATTCTCTAAAGGTCAGAAGACAAGGAGCCTTAAGAAGCCTTCTAACAAGCTTATAATTACAAGAAGAAAGTCTAAGTCTAAGAAATAATTTTTAAAATATAAGTATCCAATGGCAAGATCGATAAAAAAGGGCCCTTACGTATACCACAAGTTGATGACTAAAGTAGAGAAGGCTCAGGCAGGTTCTAAGAAGTCAGTTATTAAGACTTGGTCTAGATCATCTATGGTGATTCCAGATATGGTAGGAGTGACTATAGCAGTACATAACGGAAAGACTTTTGTACCTGTATATGTGACGGAGAATATGGTAGGCCATAAGTTAGGTGAGTTTTCACCAACAAGGACTTATAGAGGCCATTCAGGCAATAGAAAATAAATTATTAGCTCAATACTAATAAACAGAAGATGGAAGCAACAGCAAAAATGAAAAATGTACCACTATCAGCACGAAAAATGAGATTCGTGGTAGATAGCATTAGAGGTAAGTCAGCTGCACATGCACTTAACATATTAAAGTTCTCCAAAAGAGAAGCATCAGAATGGTGTGAGAAATTATTACTTTCTGCAATAGCTAATTGGGAGAACAAGTTAGAAATGGCATACAATGCTGATGATTATGATCTTGTTGTAAAAGAAGCATTTGTAGATAGTGCAAGTAGTCTCAAGAGATTTAGACCTGCACCTCATGGTAGAGCACATAGAATTAGAAAAAGATTAAATCACGTAACACTGATAGTTGCTAACAATACAGAAATAGAATCTGAAGCAACAGAAGCTGAAAACACTGAACAATAATATACTTATGGGTCAAAAGACAAATCCAATAGGCAATAGATTAGGCATCATCAGAGGATGGGAGTCTAACTGGTTTGGCGGCAAAGACTTTGCTAAGAAAGTAGTAGAAGATGAGAAAATCAGAGAGTACCTGAGAGCGAGAGTTCAGAAAGGTGGTATAGCTAGGATTATTATTGAAAGAACACTTAAGAGAATAACAGTTACTGTACACACAAGTAGACCTGGTATTATCATAGGTAAAGGTGGTTCTGAAGTAGATAGAATTAGAGAAGAGCTTAAGAAATTGACTGGACAAGAAATCCAAATCAATATACTTGAGATTAGAAAGCCAGAGTTAGATGCAGCTATTGTAGCAGAATCTATAGGGAAGCAATTAGAAGCAAGAGTTAACTTCCGTAGAGCTATTAAGATGGCGATACAGTCATCTATGAGAGCAGGTGCTGAAGGTATTAAGGTAAGAGTCGGCGGTAGATTAAATGGTGCAGAGATGGCACGTTCTGAAGAGTTTAAAGATGGTAGAACACCACTTCATACACTTAGAGCAGATATTGACTATGCATTATTCGAAGCATTGACAGTCTACGGTAAGATTGGCGTAAAGTGCTGGATTTGTAGAGGAGAAGTATTAGGTAAAAGAGATCTTTCTCCTAATGTAGGAGACGGAAAGTCTAAGGATAGTAGAGGCGGAAAACGAGGAGGTAATAGAGGTGGCCGAGGAGGTAACAACAGAGGCGGCCGAGGTGGTGGAAGAAATCAGAGAGGCGGAGGCCGAAATTAGAAAATCATAGTTCGCAGATTTTGTTTTAACTTTGCGCAACTTTTTAAAAAATTAGGTAATCATAGAAAGAAATGTTACAACCTAAACGTACAAAATACAGAAAGCAACAGAAGGGTAGAAATCGTGGATTAGCCTACAAAGGCAGTCGAGTAGACTTCGGTTCTTTTGGTCTTAAGGCAATGGAGAATGGCTTCATTACTAATAGGCAGATAGAAGCTGCAAGGATCGCGATGACGAGATACATGCAGAGACAAGGAAAAGTATGGATTAGAATATTTCCAGACAAGCCTATCACATCTAAGCCATTAGAGGTAAGGATGGGTAAGGGTAAAGGTAACCTTGATCACTACGTAGCAAGTATTAAGGCTGGTAGAATCATGTTCGAATTAGATGGTGTATCATTTGAAGTAGCTAAGGAAGCATTAAGATTAGCAGCTCAAAAGTTACCTATTCCTACTAAGACTGTTATTAGACCAGATTACGCAGAATAAATTTTTAGCAATAATAGATATGGCTTCTAAGAAATATATAGAATTACAAGAATTTACTGACGAGCAATTAGTCAGTGAATTGGATCAGACGGTAAGTCAATTTCAAAAATTGAAGTTTGATCATACGCTCAAAGGATTGGAGAATCCACTTGCACTTAGAGAAGTAAGAAGAGATATAGCGAGACTTAAGACAGAGATGAGAAAGAGAGAGGTTTCTTCTCTTACTGATGAGCAGTTGCAATTAAGAACTAAAATTAAAGCACGAAGAAGATAATCCTTAGCTATGACAGAAGAGCAAAACAATATCGAAGCTGTAGACGGCAGAAAGAATAAGAAGCAAAGAACAGGCTTAGTGACGAGTAACAAGATGGATAAGACGATTACCGTATCTATCCAGAGAAAATTACGTCACCCGATCTACGGTAAATTCGTCAAGAAGACGAAAAAGTTTATGGCACACGATGAGAAGAATGAGTGCAATGAAGGTGACACAGTCAGGATTATAGAGTCTCGTCCTCTTAGTGCAAGGAAAAGATGGAGACTTGTAGAAATATTAGAAAGAGCTAAATAATATTTAGATAAAATGATACAACAAGAAAGTAGATTAAACGTAGCTGATAACTCTGGAGCCAAGCAAGTCTTGTGTATAAGAGTACTCGGTGGCTCTAAGAGAAGATATGCTTCTGTGGGAGATACCATCGTTGTATCGGTAAAGGAAACATCTCCAGGAGGTGTCAAAAAAGGTACAGTATCAAAAGCTGTAATTGTAAGGACGAAGAAAGAGATAAGAAGAAAAGATGGTTCATACATTAGATTTGATGATAATGCTGTCGTACTTCTTAATGCAGCAGAAGAGCCAAGAGGAACACGTATTTTTGGACCTGTGGCAAGAGAATTAAGAGATAAGGATTACATGAGAATTGTTTCATTAGCACCAGAGGTACTATAATAATTTGATTATGAAGAGCATTACATCACATAAGACTAATAAGCTTCACGTCAAGAAAGGCGATAAGGTTATTGTTCTTTCAGGAGCCTTTAAAGGAACTGAAGGAGAAGTAAAAGAAATATTTCCTAAGAAATATAGAGCCATCGTAGAAGGCGTTAATATCGTGAAAAAACACACGAAAACTACACCAGATCAACCAGGTGGTATCAATGAAGTCGAATCTTCAATTCATTTGTCTAATCTTGCATTAATAGATCCGAAGTCAGGAAAAGCTGCAAGAGTGGGAAGAAGATTAGAAGGTAAAAAGAGTGTAAGATATTCTAAGCAATCAGGAGAAATAATTAAGTAATGAGTTACGAGCCAAGATTAAGAAAAAAATACAATGATGAAGTTGTAGCTAAATTGCAAGAGCAATTTAATTACAAATCACCAATGGAAGTTCCACGCTTACTTAAGATATGTCTTAACCAAGGTGTAGGAGATGCTACTCAAGACAAGAAATTAGTAGATAATGCAGCTTCTGAGATGACTATGATTACAGGTCAGAAAGCAGTCGTTGCTAAGGCTAAGAAATCAGTTTCCAACTTTAAGTTAAGAGAAGACATGCCTATCGGTGTAAAGTCTACGCTGAGAAAGAATAGAATGTGGGAATTCTTAGATAGATTAGTAGCAGTAGCATTGCCAAGGGTTAGAGACTTTAGAGGAATTCCAGATAAGAGTTTTGATGGCCGTGGTAATTATACATTAGGAATCAAAGAACAGATTATCTTCCCAGAGATCAATATAGATAAGGTTAATAAAATTACAGGAATGGATATCAGCTTCATTACTTCTGCTAAGACAGACGCAGAAGCATTAGCATTATTGAAGCACTTAGGTATGCCATTTAAAAATCAAAGAAATTAATAAGCTATGGCAAGGAAAGCATTAATAGCAAGAGAAGAGAAAAGAAGAAAAATGGTGGCGAAGTACGCTGACTTAAGAGCAAGACTTAAGAAAGAAGGTAAGTGGGAAGAATTAGATAAGCTACCTAAAAACTCAAGTGCCGTAAGACTGCATAATAGATGTAAACTTACAGGTAGACCTAAAGGATACATGAGAAAATTTGGAATCAATAGAGTCACTTTCAGAAAGATGGCTGTAGAAGGAAAGATTCCTGGATTGACTAAAGCAAGTTGGTAATATTTTTAATCAAGATAAGAAATGGCGGTAACAGACCCTATAGCAGATTATTTGACAAGAATCAGAAACGCTCAGCAAGCAAAGCATAGAGTAGTAGAGATTCCTGCATCTAAAATGAAAAAAGCAATAACCGAAATTCTTTATGATCAAGGTTTTATACTTAAGTATAAATTTGATGATGAGGCTGGTAAGCACGGAATTATAACGATAGCGATAAAGTACGATACTAAGACAAAAGTACCTGTTATCAAGAAGTTAGGAAGGATAAGTAAGCCAGGACTGAGAAAGTATGTTAACTCTACAGAGATTCCAAGATCTATAAATGGATTAGGAGTTAATATAATCTCTACTTCTAAAGGAGTAATGACTGGCAAGCAAGCTACTAGAGAAAAAGTAGGTGGCGAGTTACTCTGTTTTATATATTAATCGGTTTTTAGAAAAACGAAATTATTATGTCACGTATTGGATTAGCACCTATAACTTTACCAGCAGGCGTTACAGTTGATGTAGACGGCGGTAACTTAGTGAAGTGCAAAGGACCTAAAGGTGAGTTATTACAACAAATAGATCCAGATCTTACGCTCTCTATAGTAGATGGAACTGTAAGTCTTGCAAGACCTACAGACCAGAAAAGACATAAAGCTATGCACGGTCTTTACAGATCACTCATAGATAATATGGTAGTCGGTGTATCAGAAGGATATAAGAAAGAACTTGAGCTTGTAGGTGTCGGTTATAGAGTAAATAGTACAGGTAACCTTGTAGAATTTACTTTGGGTTATTCTCACCCGATATACTTCTACGTGCCTGATGAGATTAAGGTCGAGACAAGTATGGAGAAAGGTAAGCCACCATCTATAACTCTTACTGGAATCGATAAGCAGTTAATAGGTCAGATTGCTGCTAAGATCAGAACATTTAGAAAGATAGAGCCTTATAAAGGGAAAGGTATCAGATTTAAAGGAGAAGAAATAAGAAGAAAAGCAGGTAAGACTGCAGGTTAATATTATAAAAATAGCACTGCTATGGGAAATGTATTAAAAGGAAAAAAGAGAATTAAGTATCGTATCAGGAAAAAGCTGAAAGGTACACCTGAGTCACCAAGACTTGCGGTATATAAGTCTAATAAGTATATCTACTGCCAGATCGTAGATGATGTGAATGGAGTAACATTAGCTGCAGCTGACTCGAGAGAAAGCGGTAACGGTGGAAACATCGATTCTGCTAAGTCAGTAGGTAAGTTGATTGCTGAGAAAGCTAAGGGCATTAATCTATCTAAAGTCGTTTTTGACAGAGGAGGTGTAATCTACCATGGTAGAGTAAAAGCATTAGCTGATGCAGCAAGAGAAGGTGGACTTCAATTTTAATTTATTTAGAAATTTGAATCATTACATTAAGTAATAATTAATGGCACAGAAGAATAAAAAAGTAAAAGCGGTAGAAACTTCCGAACTAAAAGATAAGCTTGTAAGCCTTAATAGGGTAGCCAAGGTAACTAAAGGGGGTAGAACATTTAGTTTCTCTGCACTTGTAGTATTAGGTGATGGGAAAGGAAAAGTAGGGCATGGTCTAGGAAAAGCAAGAGATGTACAAGAATGTATAGCAAAAGCTGTAGACGATGCAAGAAAGAATCTAATAACTGTGCCTTTAGTCAAAGGAACAATTCCTCATAAGCAATTAGGAAAGTACGGAGCAGGTAAGGTTTTAATTAAGCCAGCTTCTGATGGTACAGGTGTAATTGCAGGAGGAGCGATGAGAGCAGTGTTAGAAATGGCTGGTGTGCACAACGTACTTGCCAAATCACAAGGCTCATCTAATCCGCATAACGTTGTGAAAGCTACGATTAATGCTCTAGCCAACTTAAGAGACGCTAAGGAAGTAGCAAGACAAAGAGGAATTACATTAGAAAAATTATTCGAAGGATAATCATCATGGGAAAAATTAGAATTACTCAAGTAAGAAGTGTCATCGATAGACCAAAAAGTCAAAAAGCTACAATGATAGCCTTAGGTCTTAGAAAGATGAATGCATCAGTCGAAAAGGAAGCTAACGATCAGATTAGAGGAATGGTCAATAAGATCAAGCACTTAGTTAAAGTAGAAGAATTATAATAAAGAAATAAATCCATCAGATCATGGAATTACATAATCTTACTCCAGAGAAGGGGTCAGTAAAGAATAAAAAGAGAATTGCTCGAGGTCAGGGTTCTGGTAGAGGTGGAACTTCTACAAGAGGTCATAAAGGTGCTAAGTCCAGATCTGGGTATAGTAGAAAGAGAGCATTCGAAGGTGGTCAGATGCCACTTCAGATGCGATTGCCTAAGAGAGGATTTAAGAATCCTAATAGAGTCAATTTTATTGCTCTTAATCTGGATAGAATTCAGGAGATTAACGAGAAGTACGGTCTTAAAGATGTATCAATAGATGCATTATATGAGAAGCGATTAATTAAGAAAGGAGATAAAGTGAAGATATTAGGCAATGGTGAGATTACTACCGCTGTCAATGTTACTGTGCATGCTATCTCAGAATCAGCTAAGTCAGCAATCGAATCCAAAGGGGGTTCAGTTACTTTACTTTAATTTTACTAGATAATGAATAAGTTCATAGAGACTTTTAAGAATATTTGGAGCATTGCAGAATTAAGAGGTCGTATACTATTTACGCTCTTATTGCTTTTTGTTTTCAGAGTAGGTTCATTTATTCCTCTCCCAGGTGTCGATACAGATGCATTGAAGACAGCTGCAGCTGGCAGTAATAATGACATTCTTGGACTTATTAATATATTCACAGGAGGGGCATTTAGTCAAGCAGCAATATTTGCACTTGGTATCATGCCTTATATCACAGCTTCGATAATAATCCAATTATTAGGTTTTGCTGTTCCTTATTTCCAGAGATTACAACAGAAGGAAGGTGAGTCAGGAAGAAAGAAGATCACTCAGATCACAAGATTACTGACTGTAGCTATTACACTTGTACAAGGTGCAGGTTACTTAACTTACATTAAGTCTATTCCAGGAGCGGTACCAGCAGGTACACCTATTTCTATATTTTGGTTTTCTAATATCATCATACTTTCAGCAGGTGTCATATTTGCTATGTGGTTAGGTGAGAAGATTACTGATAAAGGTATCGGAAATGGTGTTTCTCTATTAATAACGATTGGTATAATTGCTACTCTTCCGAGAGAATTTGCTGGAGAGGTTATTAAGAGAATTACAGACGGAGGAGCTTTCTTATTAATATTAGAATTAGCGCTTTTCTTTGTTATCGTGATGGCTGTTGTACTTATTGTACAAGGAGTCAGGCGTATACCGATACAGTTTGCTAAGCGGATGGTCGGAAGATCTAACGCAAATATGCCAGCGGCTGGAGCCAGAGATTATATTCCGCTTAAGGTTAATGCATCAGGAGTAATGCCAATCATATTTGCTCAGGCAATTATGTTTTTACCTCCTCAATTAGCAAGTTGGATGACTAAGGATGGAGAAGCTCCAGGAGGTATTATGATGCAATTGACAGATTGGTTATCAGTACCTTACAATGTTATATTCTTCATATTGGTAGTAGTTTTCACATATGTATACACTGCATTATTAGTGAATCCTCAGCAATACGCAGAGTACTTAAAGAGACAAAATGCATTCATACCTGGTATCAAGCCAGGTAAGAGTACACAAGATTATATAGATTCATTGACTACCAGAGTAACGCTTCCTGGTTCCATCTTCTTAGGATTGATTTCCATACTTCCAGCTATAATTGCTGCATTTGGTGTCAACCCAGGATTTGCAATCTTTTATGGTGGTACATCACTTCTCATACTCGTAGCCGTAGTGCTCGATACTCTACAGCAGATAGAAAGTTATCTTCTGATGAGAAAATATGATGGTCTTGTAAAATCTGGCCGTATCAAAGGAAGAAGTGGTATGCAGCCTATTGGAGCAGGTATGTAATTACCAATGATCTATTACAAGACACAAGAAGATATAGATTACATCAGACAGAGTTGCACACTTGTGACGAAAACGTTGGCGCATGTGGCAAGCATTTTAAAGCCTGGAGTAACTGGCATGCAGATAGACAAAGCTGCAGAAGAATTTATTTTAGATCATAATGCTAAGCCAGGATTCAAAGGATATAATGGTTTTCCAGGAACTTTGTGTATTTCACCTAACACAGAAGTTGTACATGGTATTCCTAATGACAAGCCATTTGCAGAAGATGATATTCTAAGTATCGACTGTGGTTCTTACATTAATGGATTCTTTGGAGATGCAGCTTTTACATTCGCAATGAATGGTGTAGAGGATAAATATATGAATCTCTTAAGTTCTACATATGAATCTTTATACAAAGGTATAGACGAAGCTAAAGTAGGCAACAGAATAGGTGATATTGGATATGCTATCCAGCAGCATAATGAGAGTAATAACTATACAGTAGTCAGAGAATTAGTAGGTCATGGTATAGGGAAGAACCTTCACGAAGCACCAGAAGTACCTAATTATGGTAAGAGAGGTAGAGGGACTAAGATCAAAGAAGGATTGGTAATAGCGATAGAGCCAATGATAAATTATGGCAAGAAGGCAATCAAACATGGAAAAGATGGCTGGACGATCACAACAAAAGATAATACACCGTCAGCACATTATGAGCACACTATAGCCATTTTGGAAGATAGAACCGAAATATTATCAGATCATAGCTACATATTGGAGGCTATAAAAAATAATCCAGAAATCAAGAATATTACCTTAAAAAAATAGATATTTGCACTCCAAAATTTTTACATGGCAAAAAAGGACCTAATACAACAAGATGGCACGATAGAGGAAGCACTATCTAATGCTATGTTTAGGGTCAGGTTAGAAAATGATCATCTTATAGTTGCTACAATTTCTGGCAAAATGAGAATGAATTATATCAGAATACTACCTGGAGATAAAGTAGCTGTGGAGATGTCTCCTTATGACTTAACAAGGGGACGTATAACTTATAGATACAAATAGACATGAAAGTTAAAGCATCAATCAAGAAAAGATCAGCAGATTGCAAGATCGTAAGACGAAACGGCAAGCTGTACATTATTAATAAAAAGAACCCTAGGTTTAAGCAAAGACAAGGATAATAATGGCAAGAATTGCAGGAACAGATTTACCTAAAAACAAGCGTGGTGTAGTCGGACTGACTTACATCTTCGGTATAGGATCATCTAAAGCTAAAGAGATTCTTACGAGAGTAGGATTAGATGAGCACACTAAAGTCAATGACTGGAGTGATGATAACATTAAGCAAATCTCTAAGCTTTTACAAGATGAGTATACAGTAGAAGGAGAGTTAAGATCAGAAGTCCAGCTTAATATCAAGAGATTGATGGACATTGCATGTTACAGAGGTCTTAGACATAGAAAGGGACTTCCAGTAAGAGGTCAGAGAACTCAGACTAACGCGAGAACAAGAAAAGGAAGGAAGAAAACTGTTGCTAACAAGAAGAAAGCTACCAAATAATCTAATAGTCCTATGGCAAAAGCAAAGAAAAGAAAGATTAGCGTCGAACCTGAGGGTTTGGCATATATCAAAGCAAGCTTTAATAATATCATTATCTCTATCACTAATAAGCAAGGCCAAGTGATAAGCTGGGGTTCTGCTGGTAAGGCTGGATTTAGAGGTTCTAAGAAGAATACACCTTTCGCTGCTCAGATAGCTGCTAAGACGGCTGCTCAGGTAGCTTACGATGCAGGAATGAGATATGCAGAAGTGTATGTTAAGGGACCTGGATCAGGAAGAGAATCTGCTATAAGAGCAATAGATGAGACTGGTATTAAGATCACAAGGATTAAGGATGTCACACCTCTACCTCACAATGGATGTAGACCTCCTAAGAGAAGAAGAGTATAATAATAATATAACCATAGACCTTCAAATTGTCACAGATAAATGGCTAGATATACAGGACCTAAGACTAAAAAAGCAAGAAAATTCGGCGAAGCAATTTACGGACCGGATAAAAGTTTCGAAAAGCGTAAATATCCACCAGGTCAGCATGGAAATGGTAGAAGACGTAAGCAAAACTCGAACTATGCTATACAGTTAATGGAAAAGCAAAAAGCAAAGTACACTTATGGTATACTTGAGAGACAGTTTAGAAATTTATTCGTAACTGCATCGAGAAAGAGTGGTGTAACAGGTGAGATCTTACTTCAATTCTTAGAAGCGAGATTAGATAACACTGTATACAGATTAGGATTAGCAAGATCTAGAAGAGGTGCAAGACAATTAGTATCTCACAAACATATATTAGTCAATGGTATATTGACAAACATACCTTCATGTCACCTAAAGCCTGGAGATGTTGTATCTGTGAGAAATAAGTCAAGACATCTTGAAGTCATAAATAATGCTTTAGGTGGAAGTGCATCAGAAGTCAGAAAATGGGGATGGTTAGAATGGAATCCTGAGAGACAGGAAGGTACATTCATGGCATACCCAGAGAGACAAGCAATTCCAGAGAACATTAATGAGCAGTTGATCGTAGAATTATATTCTAAGTAAGACAACATTTTAGGAATTATTCACTAATTCATTTTAGCTACAAAAGCCTATAACTAACTTATGAGCATCCTAAACTTTCAGAGACCAAACAAGATACTATTAAGCAAAGCCGACGATTTCGATGGTTCGTTTGAGTTTAAGCCACTTGAGCCAGGATTCGGACAGACTATTGGTAACTCACTTAGAAGAGTATTACTTTCTTCGCTTGAGGGTTTTGCAATTTCAGCTATTAGAGTAGCAGGTGTTGATCATGAGTTTTCGACTATCAAAGGTGTGGTAGAAGATGTAGTAGATATCATCCTGAATCTAAAACAGGTAAGAATTAAGCCTGAGATAGATATGCCAGACATGGAGTCTGAGAAGATATATCTTACTATAAGTGGAAAAGATAAATTAACAGCAGCTGATATAGAAGCACATACTAATGTATTCAAGGTGATGAATCCTGATCTTATCATATGTAATATGGATAAGAGTGTGAATCTTGAGATAGAACTAACAGTTACTAAAGGTAGAGGTTATGTTCCAGCTAATGAGACACTATCTAAAGATGCTCCGATAGGTGTAATTCCAGTAGATGCAATCTATACACCTATCAAAAATGTTGCATACAAAATAGAAAACACAAGAGTAGAGCAGAGAACGGATTATGAGAAGTTAATATTAGATATAAAAACAGATGGTACAATACATCCTGAAGATGCTGTAAAAGAAGCTTCAAGAATATTGATCCAGCACTTAATGCTTGTAACGGATGAGAATATTACATTCGAGAGCGAGAAGAGTAGAGAAGATGATATCGTAGATGAGCATATCTTACATATGCGTAAGTTACTTAAGACTCCATTAGAGGACTTAGATCTTTCAGTAAGAGCATATAATTGCTTGAAAGCAGCTAAGATTAATTCTCTCGGTGAGATGGTAAGATATGATACTAATGAGTTATTGAAGTTCAGAAACTTTGGTAAGAAGTCATTAGTAGAAATAGAAGAATTGCTACAAAATAAAGGCCTTACATTCGGTATGGATCTTTCTAAGTATAAATTAGACGAAGAGTAAAATTTGCATAAGGAATCGCATCGACTCGGGAAAGCCCGGATTCTTATTATTTATTAATTCGCATTTCTACTTTCACTACATTTTATAACAAGTCGATTATTGTAAGTAGTTAGAAGGTGATGCACAACTTTTATTATATCGTATGAGACACGGTAAGAAATTTAATTCCCTCGGTAGACAGCAAGGTCACAGAAGAGCCCTTCTAAGAAACCTTTCCATTGCGCTTATAGAGCACAAGAGAATCACGACTACATTAGCTAAAGCTAAGTCACTTAGAGTATATATAGAGCCATTGGTAACTAAGGCTAAGACTGACAGCAGTCACTCCAGAAGAGTCGTATTTAGTTACCTCCAAAATAAGGAAGCTATCAAAGAATTATTCAGCACTGTAGCTGATAAGATTGGTGATAGACCTGGTGGATATACAAGAGTTATCAAGACTGGATTTAGAAAAGGTGATGGAGCAGAGATGGCAATGATAGAGTTTGTTGATTTCAATGAGACTTACAGCAATGCTAAAGAAGAGAAGAAAGGTGGAAGAAGAAGACGTAAGAAGAAAAGTGGCGGAAATAAGGAAACAGCTACTACAGCAGCGACAGTTGCAGCCGTTGCTGATAAGGAAGGCGCATCAGAAGAAGAATAATTATAATGATATAAATTATCAGATATACATGAGGCAGCAATTATTTAATTGTTGCCTTTTTTTATGCTTGTATTTATTCTCTATTAGAAAGTCATATGAAAGGAATCTATTATATTTGCACAACTCATTTCAGATAATCCATGATAAATAACTTAACACACGACGCCGTACTTCTCTTAGAAGATGGCTCAGTTTATAGAGGAAAGGCTGCTGGTAAGAAAGGCATTGGCGTAGGCGAGATTTGTTTTAATACAGGTATGACAGGATACCAAGAAATTTTCACCGATCCATCTTACTATGGTCAGATTTTATTGACGACTAATGCCCACATAGGCAATTACGGTATAAAGAATGCAGAAGTTGAATCTGAGAAAATTCAGATCTCTGGTTTAGTATGCAAGAATTTCACTAATGACTACTCTCGACCTATGGCAGATGTAGACATACAAGCCTATTTTGAATCCAATGGTATCGTATGTATACACCAATTAGATACAAGAGCAATTGTGAAACATATAAGAGATAAGGGAGCAATGAACTGTCTCATATCTACAGACATATTAGATGTCGAAAAACTAAAAAAGAAATGTGCTGAGATTCCATCCATGGCTGGATTGGAATTAGCGTCTTCTGTAAGTACTAAAGAAGTCTATACTTTAGGAGACGAAAACTCTGAAGTAAAAATTGCTGTTCTTGACTACGGAACAAAGAAAAACATACTCAACTGCTTCGTAGAGAGAGGTGCTTATCTTAAAGTATTTCCAGCTATGACTTCAGTAGACGAAATATTAAAATTTGGAGCCGATGGATTCTTTTTGTCTAATGGTCCTGGAGATCCTGCATCTATGGATTATGCAGTAACTACAATTAAAGCTTTATTGGAATTGACTAAGCCAATGTTCGGTATTTGCTTAGGTCATCAGTTGTTAGCATTAGCTAATGACATACCTACTTATAAAATGCACAATGGTCACAGAGGAATTAATCATCCTGTAAAAAATATGTTGACTGGTTATTGTGAGATCACGAGTCAGAATCATGGATTCGGGGTAAGCCCAGATGCTATTAAGAATAGTGACAAAGTCGATATCACACACCTTAACCTAAATGATGATACCATAGAAGGTATAAAAGTAAAAGGTAAGCCAGCATTCTCAGTACAGTATCACCCTGAGTCATCACCAGGTCCTCATGACTCTAGGTACCTTTTTGATCAATTTATAGATACAATTCGCAAGCAAAAGAATTAAAAAAGAAATATGAGTTTAATCGCAGACATTAACGCAAGACAGATATTAGATAGTAGAGGTAACCCTACGGTAGAAGTAGACGTCGTTACTACGAGTGGATACTTGGGTAGGGCAGCCGTACCATCAGGAGCATCTACTGGTAAGTATGAAGCAGTAGAATTAAGGGACGATGACAAGGGCATCTACATGGGTAAGGGTGTGACAAAAGCTGTATCTAATGTCAATAATCAGTTGCAAGATGCACTCATAGGAATGGATGCTTTTGACCAAAGATTGATAGATGATACAATGTTATCATTAGACGGTACAGAAAATAAATCTTCGCTCGGAGCTAATGCAATATTAGGGGTATCTCTTGCTGTTGCCAAAGCTGCCGCTGAAGAATTAGGACAATCTCTATACAGGTATATCGGAGGCGTTAATGCGTATACACTCCCAGTACCGATGATGAATATTTTGAATGGAGGATCTCATGCTGATAACAGCATTGATTTTCAGGAATTTATGATTGTGCCAGTAGGAGCAGAGTCTTTTTCTCTCGGATTGAGAATGGGCGTAGAAGTATTCCATCACCTTAAGAAGGTACTGAAGTCTAAGAATTACTCCACTAATGTAGGGGACGAAGGCGGTTTTGCACCTAATATAAAGTCAAACAAAGAAGCGATTGAGATTGTGTTACAATCTATTGAGTCAGCTGGATATAAACCAGGTGATGATATTATGATTGCTATGGATGCAGCAGCATCAGAATTCTATGATAGTAAGGAAAAGATATATCACTTCCATAAGTCTACAGGAGATAAGCTTAGCTCTTCTGAGATGGTTGATTATTGGAAGAATTGGACTGAGAATTATCCTATTTTCTCTATAGAAGACGGCTTGGATGAGGATGATTGGTCAGCTTGGTCTATGTTGACATCTAAGATCGGGCATAATACTCAGTTAGTAGGTGACGATCTATTTGTGACAAATACTAAAAAATTACAAAGAGGTATAGAAGAAAAATCAGCGAATTCTATTCTTATAAAGGTCAATCAAATTGGCTCTCTATCAGAAACAATAGATGCTGTAACTTTAGCTAATAAGAATAGCTTTACTTCTGTGATGAGTCACAGATCTGGTGAGACTGAGGATACGACAATAGCTGATCTATCCGTTGCACTTAGTACAGGCCAGATTAAGACAGGCTCGGCATCCAGAAGTGATCGGATTGCTAAGTATAATCAACTATTGAGAATAGAGGAAGAACTGGGATCTACAGCATATTATCCAGGTAAGTCTATCCTCAAGTAAGCAATACCCTTAAGCTATCGCTTAATCCATATATCAGCGGAAATTGATATATTTGTGGCTGAATCTTCAATATTTATTGAGATTCCGTTTTTATCCACCTCTTACACGATATAGAATCTAATTATTAAGGTATTTCTTAATTAACGATAAGGATGATGGATATTTTAATGCAGAAACTTAAGGATTTAGATTACAATTGGATTAATAAGTATACGATTGTAATTGCATTGTTCGTAGTATGGATCAGTTTTTTTGATAAGTATAGCCTTGTAACTCAATACAAGCTTAGCACCACTCTTCATGAATTAGAAGACAGGAAGTTAAGTTATGAAGATCAACTAAAAGAAGCTCTGATAGAAAGAGAGATGATCAAAAATAATAGCGAAAGGTATGCAAGAGAAAATTATCACATGCATAAAGACAATGAGCAAGTCATCGTAATAAATAAGTCAAATAAAAAATAAAACTCAAAACTCAATGAGCGTATTAGTCAATAAGAATTCTAAGATTATAGTACAAGGAATTACTGGAAAGGAAGGTAGTTTTCATGCTTCTCAAATGATCGAGTATGGAACACCTGTCGTAGGAGGCGTTACTCCTGGTAAGGGTGGTCAAGAACACTTAGGTCTACCAGTATTTAACACAGTTTCAGAAGCAGTAGAAAAAGCTAGTGCAGACACGACAATTATCTTCGTACCACCACCATTTGCGGGTGATGCAATTATGGAAGCAGCGGCAGCAGGTATCAAAGTGATCATCTGTATAACAGAAGGGATTCCAGTGCAAGATATGGTCAAAGTAAAAGCATACATCAATGATATGGACTGCAGACTCATCGGACCTAATTGTCCAGGTGTTATGACACCTGGTGAAGCTAAAGTAGGTATCATGCCAGGGTTTATACATAATCCAGGAAGAATAGGAATCGTTTCTAGATCAGGGACACTGACATACGAGGCCGTAGATCAAGTGACTAAGGCAGGTATGGGACAATCTACCTGTATAGGTATAGGCGGAGATCCTATCCCAGGTACGACTACTAAGGATGCTGTAGAATTACTCATGAATGACCCCGATACAGATGGTATCGTCATGATAGGAGAGATAGGAGGTAACATGGAAGCTAATGCAGCAAGATGGATAAAAGAACATGGAACTAAGCCAGTTGTAGGCTTCATAGCAGGTCAGACTGCACCTGCAGGAAGAACAATGGGGCACGCAGGTGCTATTGTAGGTGGAGCAGAAGATACGGCAGAGGCTAAGATGAAAATTATGGAAGAGTGTGGGATCTCTGTGGTCAATTCCCCCGCAGATATAGGTGCTACCATGGCTAAGTTATTAGGAAAGTAAATCCAATGTTTTTTGTTCTTAGAACTATAAGATAATTCATTTTTAAGCCTCGACATTATTGTTGAGGCTTCTTTTTTGCGGCATTCTAACATCTGAATATAGTATTATACTCCTATCCATAACCTTCTCTATGAGCACTACTAAGGGAGGCTAAGACATCAGTCAGCCAATCTTCACGTCAATAAAATCAATATTTAACATTGTATAAATATTATATATGTATGATACAGATAATCAATCAAATATACATATAAGTATAGTTTAATTTAATATCATATTATTATAAATTGTTATATATAATACATTGGTTATAAAGTAGTACGGTCTTTGTATTGTGATAGAGGTATAAATACGCCTTTATGGACAATTATCGACTGAATTTTGCCATAGTTATAATACTGGCTATCCTGCCTATATCTGGATTGTTTTCACAATTACTATTAAATGAGTTGTCACCTGATTCAGGTAACAATGACTCAGAGAATGATGCTATCGTAGAATTAATAAATGTTGGGATGAGCACAATCGATGCAAGTTGCACAGTCATTTCTAATTCAGAATGGGTGGTTGTAATACCGCCTGGCACAATGATCTCTGCTGGTGATATATTTTTGATAGCTTGTGGAGAGGGGATGAATATAGGGTCTAATCCTAACCCAAGTCCTGGTTCTGGACTAACATGTGCTAATTGTGATTTTCCCAATCTTCCTCTTGACTTCGATGTATGTGATCCAGCAAATGCTGCATTCGTAGATTACGCTGCAACGGGATTTACTTTAGATAATTCTAAGTTAGATGATGGTGATCAGGTGATCTTATTTGATCCATTAGGTAACATTTTGGATGCAGTGGCATGGGGCTGTGGATCTTCCCTATTAGCAACTGATAATACAACTGTTGCTGATCCTTCATGTACGACTTCTGTTGGGAGGGGAGGTGGAGATACGAGTTATACTTTAGGCTTTGCAACTTGGAATGGACAAGGTGACCAAGCTCAGCTACCAGCAGCGTTGCAAGTCGGGGGCTCATGTTATAATGCCAGTGTCTCTTATACAATGCCACCTATTTCGTCTGCGCTATATGCTGTTATTAATCCTGTACAGAATTCTTGTAATTCTTCTATGGTAAGAACAGAAGGAGACATCGCCATGGGTGCCGGTGGATTATGGACACAGACAGAACATCCTAACCCTGGTCAAGCAAATAACTCAACTCCATACCAGTTCTATATAGATGGTGTTGCAGTCAGCAATGGAGTAATAAATAATACAATCTGTACAAGTCCCTCTGCAACAACGATAGAGGTAGAGATATATAATTATCAACATGTAGAAGATATTGCTATTTATTCTACAAGCTCACGAACGACGATAGGTTCTCATTTTTCATTGAATGGATCAGCTCCAACTTTTTGGAATAATGGAGTTTCTGGCGCAGGAACAGGTACCACTACATTATCACATACTTTCACACCAGCAAATGGTGATCAATTGATTCTCGTATGGGATGACTGGACTCAGTCTCCACTTAATCCTAATTGCTGTGGCTCAGGCTCAGTTGGAACAGCTCAATCTGGAAATGACAATGTTTCGCAGAATGGATCAGATGAATGTTATGAAGCCATTACTTTAAATTATAAGGTAGAAATTCCAATTACAGGATCTCCGATAATAACTTGTGATGATCCTATAACTGGAGAATTTAGTGTCTCGGGAATATCTGGTGGCACGTCTATTATCTATAAGTTAGTCTATATAGGGCCAGGTTCTACGCCTGCTGGGGACGAGCTGATTAGTAGCTCGACTACTGGGATGTTTACCCTTGCTAATAATACAGATCCTGATAGAAATGTTCCAGATAACTATACGGTAATAGCCGTCAATGCCTGTAATATGATTGTTGCAACAGGAGCTGCATGTATAGGTAATCCGCCTTGCCCAGATCCTCAAGGTGCTACTCTTAATGGAGCAACTACCCCAATCACAATATGTCCTGCCGATTGTTTTGACTTAACCGTAGATGGAAGCTCATCCAGTAATTTACCCGATAGAGGTACTATAGATTGGTTCTATGGGACTACGACTACATTTGATCCATGTGATGATATGAGTGTTGGTTTTGGAGGTCAGTTAGATAATAGTAGTGATATATCTTCTGTAACTGGAGGCGGAAAAGTAGGAATAATAATTAATGAAGTATTGTATGATCCAGCAGTTGGAGATGTTTCTGGAGCTAACTCGAACGAATCTTTGGAACTGTTTAATAATTCAAATGCACCAATTGATATAAGCAACTGGGTTATAACAGACGGTGATGGAGAAGTTGTAATATCCAGTGGGACTTCGATTCCATCATGTGGTTACTTAGCATTGGTTTTTCCTCCAGCTCTAACTAATAGCGGAGAGCAAATAGCGATTTATGATAATACTGGGGCTTATGTAGATGGAATGTATTGGGAAGGTGGCTCTAATATTAATAACCCATCAAGTACACAATGTACACATGATATAACGATAGGAGGAGGTACGGTGACTGTTAATCTATGTAGTGATATCACAGGTGCAGGAAATATAAATGCAGGTACAGCGGGCAATGGAGAATCATTAGAATTAAATGCTGATGGTACTTGGTCAGATGTTACGCCTTCTTCAGAGCCACTAACTGGTGGACCGAATACTGATCAAACGACGTGTCCGATGTCAGCTTCTTCCACAACTGTAACTATCGCCAACAACTGTTTTGACGCATCATTCTGTAATAATGGACCCTATTATATCAAAGGGGTAGTTAATCCCGCTGCAGTTAGTTCTTCATGTGGTAAGACAGATGTGACTGTAGGTCCATTCGAGATCAATGTTGTATGTCCAGAAGTTGTACTTTCTGGTATCTCAGAAGTATGTGCTCCTAATGAAGGAGTGTTAGATGTATACATAACCAATGCACCACCTAATGCCACAATAGTAGGTATTGCGATTACAAATGCAACAAGTGGGAATTCATTTCCTGTAACATCCCCAGCAGCACCTATTACGGATGCTAATGGGAATGCTAACTTTAGTATGACACAGATAGGAGAGAGTGGTGATTACACAATTACAAGTATTACGATAAACGGATCGACTTGCCCTGTCTCTTCAGGAATAGGAACTGTAAATATATTTCCGCAGCCTGACCTTATCTTATCAGGCATGACTACCGTATGTCCAGGAGAGATAGCTCAATTGTCAGTTACTATTAATGCGGGTATTGCTCCAATAGATGTAGGTGTAGATCAGGATGGAGATTCCGTTGTAGACTTTATAGCAACAATTAATAATTCAGGAATACTTAATGTTCCTACTTCAGCTACAGATGCTGGTAGTACAATCAATATAAGCTTATTGTCATCCGCAGATGAAAATGATTGTATTGGTGTTGTATCTGGCACTGGTAACATTATTGTGTCTGCATTACCAGGTTCAGTTGCTTCTGCAGCTACTTCTAATGTATGTACGGATGATGATAATACCAGCATCGACCTTTCCTGGACAGTTGTTGATCCAGGGTCTGGATTCACTGTAGATTTGTATGATGTAGCTGTCGGTGGAGTTGTTTTGACAGGTGGGAATGACTTAGCGGGAGGTACTGGAGATATCACATTCAGTCAGTCAGGTGTTTTATTAGGATCTACATTTCCTCAGACAATAATCCGTTATTTTGAAGTTACAGAAATAGCTACTGGGTGTATTAATTATACTCGTACTCTTGTCTCAGTAACCGTGAATGCTAATCCTAATTTTACACCAGTAGTAACTCAACCCACATGTACGGCTGATGGTGTAATTGAGTTTCCTGAGTTATCATCAGGTACATATACCTATGAGTTTTCTACAACTGGAGCTGCTCCATATACGACTGTAACACCTATGGGGGGTAACATAACAATAGCAGTTCCTCAAGGCACGCAATCTGCCAATACTTATACTATAAGAACAACAAGAACAGATACTGATATAGACTGTGAGAGCACAGAGATAGTTAATATAGATGCAGTTACTGGCTGTGATAGTTGCTCACCTCCAAATATAAATAGCCAGCCTATGGATGCAAATGTTTGCTCTTCTTCAATACCGGTAACTCAGTCATATGAAGTGACAGCTACTAATAATGGAACAGGTACAACTCTAACTTATCAATGGCAAGTAAGTACAGACGATAGAGCTACATATAGCAATATAGTGGGAGCAACGAACAGTTTATTTTCTCTGAATGTGACGACTGCAAGTATGGACGGAAACTTCTATAGAGTAGTTGTAATCGACCCTATAGACACTGCTAACTGTATGGTGATAAGCGAAGCGGCAATACTTAATGTAGATAATGTAGCATGTACTTCATTCCCCTGGAATGGTAATTAGACAAGACTAAATGAAAATTAAAATATATAATTCAAGAATCGATTTATGAAAAAGCAATTATTGAATCACAGTAATAAGATATTACTCCTTAGTTTCTTTCTATTATCAATTTCTATCTCTTATAGTCAATGTAATGGATTAAGAATAATCGGCTTTAATTCTGATAATCCAGATCAGATTTTATTTGAAGCTACTTCTGATATTCCAGGTGGCACTGTATTTTATTTTACAGATAACGAGTGGGATAATGTAAGCGAAGCTTTCATTGATCTTAATGAAGGAGTAGAGACTTGGACTGCGCCAACGGGTGGTGTCGCTTCAGGAAGTACCATATTATGGGAAGGCAATATGTCTACTTGTGGGACTGTAAGTGATGACCCACCAGCTATAACTAATGATAACGAAGGATTATATATTGTATCAGTGATACCTTCTACCACTGCGGGAGATGTCACAGCCTTTGATATATGTTTCTATGCTTTATTCGGAGGGACAGGATCTGCAGTGGGAATACCAAGTGTTAACTTAGGATCTATAGATAATGCATTGTATAACGGGACTGGTGATATAACCGATCCTACTAATTGGATGACTTCGACAAGCATAATTACTTTACCAGCAGCAGCTTGCACTCCTATACCTGCTGTAGCCTGTACTCCTCCACAATTCTCAGCAATAGCAACTTGCGTTAATGGTGCTAATAATGCAAGTTTTGATACATATTTTGTCTCTGTACAAGTAACGAATGCTGGATCAGCAACCGGAGATGTCAGTGTATCCGTAGGTTCATTTACTGGATCGATTACGGGTGGTACAGGTACTATTATTTTAGGACCTTTTACTTTTGCTGACGGATTAGGAGATCAGATGGTGACTGTAGCTGATGCTGCAGATTTGAGTTGTTTGGCTACAGCGGAAGTCAGCGAATTAAGATGTGGATATACGCCTGATAATGGTAGTGCTGCAGATAGTGCAGCTAATGCCTGTGGTACATTTTGTAGTGCACAGGGCTCGGCGACGGCATCTACAACTGTTCCAGCATTAATAGCTCAAGCAGCTCCAGCCGCTGTGTCACAAGGGCAAACTAATAGTACTAATTATGTATACGTTTTAGTTGCAGGAGGTAATGTTATAAGTGTTAATAATAGCGGTCTCTTTACAGGATTGACTAACGGTACGGCTTACACCGTACATGCCTTCAATGTACTAGAAACGGATAGAGCAACCTTCGAGTCACAGTTTAATAATGGTGATGCATATATTGCACCTACTGGTAGCCAGTGTTTCAGTTCGTGTGGTAGTGTCACTAAAACACCTAACTGCTTTGTATGTCCTATAATATCTGCATTGACTGCTACGTCACCGATATGTTCTGGTATTGCGACTACCGATTTAGATGCAACGATTTCAGGTTTTGGTCAAACAGAAAATGGTGACGAAGATTACACTGTAGAATTTATATATACAACCACACAAGCTGCTGATGCGGCTGCTGTGTACGCATTAGATATCAGCTCTGCAAATGTTACTCAAGTGGGGACTGTAGCCATTACTACATCAGGTGTGATGACTGCTGAGGCACCAGATTTTACTTTACCTACGGTAACGATACAGACGACTTATTATGTCTATGCAAGAATATTAAATGCTGCAACAGTTGTACCTGATGCCAATTGTAGACCTTTTGCAGAGACAAGTATTATTGTAAATCCTAACCCTGTAGCAGTAATCAATGATGCGACTGTGTGTATGGGAACAACAATCGCAGATGTAAATGTAGCAACGACAAGCGGATCACCAACAATGTACTCTTTAGATTATGACGCTACTGCAGAGGGTGTTGGATTTGTTGATATACCAACATCATCGAATCTTCCAACATATACCATCCCAGCTAATGCTGCTGCTGGCACTTACAATGGTGTATTTAATTATTCTGATGCAAACGGATGTAGTGGCACTGATCCATTTACAATAACTATAAATGCTAATCCAGTAGCTACACTTAATAATCCAACAATATGTATGGGATCTGAAACAGCTCCGATTACATTTACAACTGCAAGCGGAACACCGACAATGTTTGCTATAGATTATGATGATATAAATATTACAGATGTGGCGACAACCGCAACTCTGCCTACAGATCATATGCTTCCAGGTAATCTTGCAATGGGTGATTATACTGGTACGATAACTTATACTGATGCGAATGGATGTAGCGGAACAGATGAATTTACAATATCAATAATAGGAGCTGCTACTGCGGGAACTGCTACAGCACTATCTCTATGCAATGCTAACCCTTCACAATTTACAGTTAATCTTTTTGATAATCTGGCTGATGAAGATTCAGGAGGTACATGGACTGCAGCTATAGCTAATCCATCGACTGTAGATATCTCTGATCCTACCATTGTAGATTTTCAGAATAAATTGGCAGGCACATACAATTTTACATACACAGTTACGGGAACAGCGCCTTGTGGTGGTGATGGAGAGACATTAGAAATAACAGTAACTAATTGCTTTGATTTGGCATTGACTAAGGTACTAACAACAACTGGGGTGGTTAAGCCTGGTGATAATGTCACCTTTGATATATCAGTTGTCAATCAAGGAATGGTGACGGCTTTTGATGTAGATATCGAAGATTATTTTGATAGTTCAGAATTAACTTTCGTATCGGCAACTTTACAAGATCCAGCAGTATTCTCTGGTTCACAATTCACTAATGGTTATACCATTGATGAGATCGCAATAGGAGCAACTGCCATAGTACAAGTTACTATGAATATTAATTCAGACTTTACTGGTAATACAATTGTCAATAATGCAGAGATCATAGGAGCCGCAAGTGTAGATAATGGACCTGATGCAATAGATTCTGATAGTACTCCTAATTCTGATGATGGTACTATGTCGGACCCTAATGACAATGATACAGGTCTTACGGACGGTAGTGATGATTATGATCCTGCAACCATAATGGTCTGCCAGTCTAATTGTGGAGCTTTCCCATGGGATGGGACTAATTAAAAATATAAGAATCATAGGTACAATTGAAGATACTCTGCAGATATGAATTTTTAATAAGAATCGAAACAGCATAGTTATGCTAAAAATAATAATACAGGTCATTAGTTTTGTCACAATTAGCTTTGTGTATTTGTCATCATATGCTCAGTGTGATGATGTATATATCGCGGGCTTAATGGATGGTCATACCATGAGTGCTACACCAAAGTTCGTCCTCATCTGTGCCAATACAGATATTCCTGATCTCAGTATATACAGCATAGGATCTGCTAATAATGGAGGAGGAACAACTTCACCTGGTGAGTATACTTTCCCTAATGACGCTTTGGCAGCAGGTGACTGTGTGACATTAGCTACAGAAATACCTATGTTCTTAGAATATTTTGGTTGTAATCCGACCTACACGAATGGTTCTGTGGTCAATGTCAATGGTGATGATGCGATAGAGTTATTCTGTAATGGAACACTTATAGATGTGTATGGTGATGTAGATACTGATGGGACAGGTGAGCCATGGGAGTATGTAGATGGATGGGCAGTTAGATTAGCTTCTAATACTTCACCCAATACTAATTTTAATGTATCAGAATGGATTGTGGCACCTATGCAGACTCCTATGATGCATCACTTTAATGATAACGGAAACATGTCTGTAAGTTGTCCTGATTGCAATATCACTGATGTAGTCTCAGGTACACAATCAGTGTGTGACCCAGTAACGAATACTTATACTCAAGATATTATAGTGACCTACTCAGGTGGTCCTGGCACTGGTAACCTTGTGGTGAATGGACAATTTTTTACATTAGAGCCAAGCCCTCAGACGGTGACATTATCTGGACTTGACTCTGATGGTTTAGGAGTAGATGTATCAGTGTCATTCTCAGATTTGCCTGGATGTACAGCATCACTAACTGACTTATTTACAGCACCTGACAATTGCTTTGTTCCAGTCCTCACATGTTTTATCTCTAATCTATCTGTTGAGAATATATCTTGTAGTGATACAGGATTAAGTGTAGATATTTGTTTTGATTATGAAAATCCAATCTCATCGGAGATCGCTATTACTATTGCAGGAACTTATGTAGGAAATTTTAATTATCCTACAAATTCTGGTGATTGCGTCAGTGTGAATAGTATGATATTTAATTCAGGAATGATAGATATTACGATCAGAGATGCAGCATCTACAGATAGAATCTACATCAGTGAATTCCATTATGATAATGTAAGTAATGATGTCGGAGAGTTCATTGAAGTTACTGGTCCTGTAGGAACAGACTTTACAGGTTATAGTCTATCATTATATAATGGCACTAATAATTCTGAATATGACAATATAGATCTCACAGGAATTATTTCTGGAACAGCTGGAGCTTGCGGCGTGATCTCATTTGATATTCCGGGATTGCAGAATGGACCAGATGCCATTGCATTGGTCGATGATCTAGGAGTAGTGTTGCAATTTATTTCCTATGAGGGTGTGCTTACTGCTATAGGTGGTCCTGCTGATGGAATGACGAGTGTCGATGTCATAGTAGAAGAATCGAACACTGCAGCCGTTACATCTTCATTGTCATTAATTGGGGGTGTATGGAATGTCACAGTTCCTAATAGTAGGGGAGCGATTAATATTGGTGCAACGTGTACAGCACCGTGTGAGCAATCAGTGACATTTGCAAGTCCATCTTGTTGCAGTCCTTTTGTTGTAGATGCATCTGCTTTTTGTTCAGATGGTAATTCCCCATTCTTAGAAGAGCAGTATTATATAGCTGTAGAGTCAATAGAAGGAGGTCATAATTCTGGCAGCTACAATGTCTCTATTCAGGGATTAACTCAGACTTATTCAGGTGCTCGATTAGTTTTTGGGCCCTTTGCTCATTCTGGAGTCGGCAATGCTAATCAGTCTCTTACCGTATTAGAAACGAGTAGCTTATGTCAAGAAACAATAGAAATAACGGAAACAATATGTACGGATATTAATGGATCAGGTTCAGCAGATAATGACTTGGCATACTGTAGTTGTGATGCTAATAGTAGTACTGATAACCCAGGTGTGATTATCTCTCAGAGTGTACCAGGTAGTTATATGTCAGGAGGTACTTCTGATAAGACTCAGGTCTACATACTTTCGGAATCTAATACTGGAATTATAACAATTGTAGATATCAATAACACAGGTTTATTCAGCAATCTTGGAGGAAACGAATATTATGTTTATGCAATTAATTATGACAATAATAATTCTGATGATTTGCAGAATCTATTGACGATCGGAGGAACTTTAGATATAGAAGAAGTACAGACACAATCTGCCCCGTATGATGATGAATGTTATTCCATCTGCGGACCAGCAAGTTATTTACTTGATTGTTTTCCTACTTCTGGATCTCTCTCATGTAATGATCATCTCAATATATCAGTAGGGTCTACTTGCGAGGTAGAATTAGAGCCAAGTATTTTCTTGCAAGGCGCAATAGGTAACTTAGATAATTATCAGATCGTCATCACAGATGACCAGAATAATATTATAGATTATAATAGTGTAACAATCGCTAACTCTGATGATATTAGAAATTATTTAGATCAAAATCTGACATTTACAATTACAGATATTTGCTCTGATAATACATGCTGGGGATTGGTAACTTTTGAGGATAAAACACCTCCAGTGATTACATGTAACTGCCCAGTCGGAGGCGAGGATACTGATGGTGACGGGATCGGAGATGCATATGCGGATGATTGTATTTTTAATTGCTATGAGATATCCCTCGTAGAAGGTGATGTTAACAATGCCTTACCAAGTGATATAGAAGACTTTGTCAATAATGATATAGAAGATAATTGTTACGACTATAAGGTAGACGATGTGACATTTGAGGATGACCTAACCGATTTAGGGCCTTGTGCTGGCAGTAAACTGAGAAGAACGTGGACAGTTAAGTTTGAAGATATTAGTCGACCTGGCACCCAAAATACGGTGAGTTGTACTCGTGAGTATTTGTTCTCACCGATAGATCTATCTACAATAGATACTGCTCAGGTTACTTCTCCTGAGGACGATGTTGTATACTGGCCGGTATATCAGACTGAGATAGATTGTCACTTAGGAACTGATCCTTCCTCTATCGGTCGTAACCTTGGATTGGAGTTTGCCTATCCACATGTTTCCATTGATGGTGAGCCTTTTGTTATAGAAGATAACCTATGCAATCTATCCGTTAATTATGAAGATATTATGCTGGACGGGTGTAGTCCGACTTGTAACGGAAATAGAAAAGTACTTCGGAAGTGGACAATTTTAGATTGGTGTACATCCAATGTCTATCGATATACTCAGATTGTGAAGTCAGTAGATGACCTGGAGCCGATAGTGAACATAGGAATAGATAGTATTGCTGCTGTGGTCAGTGGAAATTCTTGTACAGCAAACATCGAACTGGCTGCACCGCTTGTATCAGCAGATTTTTGCGAAGGGGCATTAGATTATTATATAGAAAATAATACAAATGAGTACACTATTTCTGGCAACAGTACAGATGGGTATATGCTTAACGGAGTGCCTACAGGCGAGCACGTAGTCTATTATGCTGCTGCTGATTGCTGCGGTAATATCGGAAGAGATAGTCTTATAGTTACAGTTACAGATAATAATAGACCAGCTTGCATAGCGATAGAGAGACTCGTAGTTGCTCTTAATAATTCTAGCACTACAGGTCCTGATGATATATTAGCAAGAGTGTCAGCACATAGCGTTGATAATGGATCATTTGACTTTTGCTCAGAGGTTACCTTAGACCTCAGAAGGTTGACTGATAATTGTGATAGTGATAATAGTTTTTTCGGTCCATTCATCTCATTTTGTTGTGAGGATATGAATGTAGACGGATGGGCAGAAGTAGAAGTCGAACTGCGAGTAACTGATGCTGGAGGCAATGCATGTCTGGTAAGATCCATGGTTATATTACAAGATAAATCAGTGGATGACATTACATGTCCTGACGGTATGATTATAGACTGCATGGGTGATATTTCTGATCTAAGTATCACAGGAGTTCCTTCTGCAAGTGGAATATGCGGCGTAGTAACATTAGACTTTAATGCAACGGAAGTTGTAGATGGCACAATTCCATTCTCAAAACCTAACAATGCCTCACCACTAGTCGATATAGATGATGACGGTGATAATGATGTTGTGCCTCCATATGATGAGACTTGTGGATATGGAGCATTGTTGAGAACATTCAGAGATGGTAACAGCGTGATTTGTTCACAATACTTTGTCATATTTCCAGCTGATCCGTTTGATCCTAATTCTATCGAATGGCCAGCAGATGCTACTGTAGATTGTGCTTCATTTGATCCTGGTGTTCCGACATTTTCTGAAGTGACTTGTGGTAATATTGCAATAGGTATAGAGTCTGATACTTTTAGAACAGTCGATCATGCATGTTATAAAGTAGCACATACCCATTCTATCGTGGACTGGTGTACTTATAATATTTCTGATGGACAGCAAGGTATCTATACTCATACTCAATATATAACCGTTGTCGATGACTCGGCACCTGATATTATAGCTGAGGATAACTTGGTCTATGAGATTACAGAGAATTGCTTCATACCAAGCCTTAGCCTAATTGTAGTAGCAACAGATAATGACAATTGTCCTGATGAGAAATTAGATTGGTTAATAGAATTAGATTATGATATCGATGGATCTATACAAGAAAGATTTGTTCATAATACCTTTTCTGGAGATACATTATTTATTCCTTTACAGACAACTTCTGCAGGCGATTACGCCATAATTTATACTGTAACTGACGATTGTGGTAACGTGGGTAAGAGAACGATCCGATATACGATATTGGATAAGAAATCGCCGACACCTTACTGCATTAATGTTTCTACGGCAATAATGGATAACGGCGAGGTAGAGATATGGGCTATAGACCTTAACTTAGGGAGTACAGACAATTGTACTAATGTAGAGGACTTAAGATACAGTTTCTCTAATATAGAACCTCCGAATTCAGAAGTGTTCTATAATCCAGAAAATGGTAATATAGCCTCAGAAGTAGACTATTATAATGGCGAAGCGGATAGTTATGATACACAATTACGTTCTTCAGGTAGAGTCATTAGTGCAGATGACATAGATGAGAATGGTAGAGTGACGCTATCTGTATATGTGTGGGATGAAGAAGGAAATTTTGACCTATGTACGGTGACAGTTTCTGTGTCAGATAACAACACATCTAATGTTGCTGCAGTAAGCGGTCAGTTCTACACAGTGATGGGAGATAGGGTACAATCGGTTATTACTAATATAACTAACAGCTCATCAGGTCTTGTAGAGAATGCAATGAGTAATAAGGAAGGGCAGTATGCTTTTGAAGGTATTACGGTGTATACTGAATATGAAATAACAGCAGATAAGAATGATGATTACCTAAATGGTATAAGTACTCTCGATATTTTGCAAATGCAAAAACATATTCTTAATCAAGAATTACTTGATAGCCCATACAAGATGATCGCTGCTGATATAACCAATGATAGAAATATTACGGCTTTAGATCTGATAGAATTGAGAAAATTAATTTTGGGTATCAATGATTCATTTACACATAATGGATCTTGGAAATTTATCGAGGAGTCACAGATATTGGATATAAATAATCCATGGAATTACGAAGAAGAAATTCATATCGATAACTTGGTATCTGATCGAGAGAACCAAGACTTCATAGCTGTCAAAATAGGAGATGTCAATAATACGGTAATCCCTAACGTTGTACAAAAAGCAACAGAACTAAGGAAATCAGAAAGAGTAGAACTGAGATACGAGAATAGATATGTAGAGGTGGGAGATAACATAACTCTAAGTCTATATACGGATAGGACTGATATATATGGTTATCAGATAAGCCTTTCTACTGTAGGTATGGATATCATCTCTTGTAACGGAAGAGATATCGCTGAAGGTAATTATAATATACTGACTGACAATAGATTAGCTATATCCCATAACAGCGGTTATCCAGTGGATAATGATGATGCTATCATCTCCTTAGACTTGCTTGCTAATGAAAGTGGATGGCTGTCAGACAAGATTCAGGTGATATCTGATGTGATGAGATCTGAAGCTTATGTATCTACAGATTTTGATATTGCTAATTTTATTTTACTGCCATATGATGAGAGTACATTCGAGCTCTATCAGAATGAGCCTAACCCGTTTACTGATTACACGACGATTACATTTGAGTTGCCAGAAGATAATGACGTAAGATTATCATTATACGATGTAAGGGGTCAATTAGTCAAAGAAATCACACGTTATTATACCAAAGGAACAAATACAATAAGATTATCAAAAGAAGATATAGGTATCGTCGGATTAATTTATTACAAGTTAGAAAGCGGTACGCAATTTGCAACTCGACGTATGATATTAATAGAGTAATACTGATTAATATTAAAGATATAAAACCAACCTTACACACAAAAAAGAGGTGTCTTAGAAATAGGACACCTCTTTTGTATTTTTATAATTAATTACAAAAAGAAATGTCTGTATAATATTTCTTTTCTTTGAGCTAAGATGAAGCAGAGATACTTCATAGAGATCGCTTACAAAGGCACAACATTCGCTGGCTGGCAAATCCAGCCAAATGCTATTGCTATACAAGAACTCATAGAAAAAGCATTATCTACTATTTATAATTCTAAGATTGGTATCGTAGGATGTGGGAGAACGGATGCTGGTGTACATGCATTGCAGTATTATTTTCATGTAGATCTGGACGCTTCTCGATATGAGGATAGCATGATTCTCTATAAGCTTAATGGGATGTTGTCTTATGATATCGCTGTAAAAAAAGTGCACAAAGTAGATCATACAAGACATGCTCGTTTTGATGCTACGGGAAGGGCTTATACTTACTTTATTCATTTTGGGAAAGACCCATTTCGATTAGATGTTTCTTATAAGTACAATCAGTCTATTAAGCCAGATATTATAGGCTTACAGAAAGCTGCAGCTTTGTTATTAGAATATGATGCGTTCTTCCCATTCTGCAAGACTAATACCGAAGTCGACAATTATAAGTGTGAAATAATGATATCAAAATGGATAGTAGATAAAGAGGGTAGCTTAGAATATCATATCAAGGCCAATCGTTTTCTTAGAGGTATGGTTAGACTAATAGTTGGGATGTGTATCAATGTTGCAATGGGAAAGGTTAGCATAGATACAGTGAAGGAATCTTTGGATAATCAAGAGCGATTAGAATCTGCATGGTCAGTTCCTTCGGAGGGTCTATTTCTATCAGAAGTAACTTATGATTTTATAAAAGTCTGATCTATAATAATAAAACAACATCTTTCATTAATAAGAACTAAAATACCTATTGAATCAAATCAATATATACAGCCCACTTCTCAATAATAAAATCAAGTATGTCTTTGATTTTATATTCGAACCTGCAGAAGATTATATACTAATCTATCATGATGATCTTAAAATATTTTCTGGTTTATCGGGGTTGAAAATCAATTATTCTAAAGATATTATTCCAGGCTCTATCACAATCAGTCCATCCGGTTATTTTGAGAATGAGATTCTAATTCCAAACTTTACGAAGGAAATCGAATATGTAGACAATGATTTCTCTTTTGACTTAGTTGCGGCAATATTTTACTTATTAAGTAGAGCTGAAGAATACAATCCTGTGCAATTGGATGAGCATGGGAGATACACCCATACCGAAAGCATTTTGTATAAGAGGGATTTGTTAGCTCTTCCAGTAGTGGATATATGGTGTAACACTTTCTATGAGCTTGTACAGCAATATACAGGCGTAAAAATTCTAACAAAGTATACTCTACATTCCACCATAGATGTAGATCATATATATGCATTCAAGTCGAAGTCAAAGCATATTTCTGCCGCCTCTCAACTTAAGGATATTGTCACATTAAATACAAAACGATTACAGGATCGAAAATTGGATAGAGACCCATTTGACACCTATGATTATCTTACTGAATTGCATCGTCGGAAGCAGATTCCATTAATGTTCTTTTTCCTCACAAGCGAAAGAGGAGAGTATGATAGATCGCTTTCTCCTGACCATTCTGACTTTATACAATTGGTGCAAGAACTGTCGGCAGATCATCCTATAGGTTTACATCCTTCCTATCACTCTTATCTGGATTATAGTAAGATCTTATCTGAAAAAACCAAGCTCACAAGTATCATAGAAAAGCAAATAGAGTCATCACGTCAACATTATCTAAGGCTTTCTATACCAGATACTTACAAGCACCTGATTAAATGCGGAATCACGAAAGATTATTCGATGGGGTATTCTAATCAGCTTGGTTTCCGAGCAGGGACTTCTCGTTCGTTTTATTGGTATGATATACAATCTGATCAGCAGACGGACTTACAAGTATTCCCATTCCAAATCATGGATGTAACACTCAGAAGACTGAGTAATAATGATAGAAATATAGCCTTACAAATGTCAGAGAAAGTAATTGTCAATATTAAAGCTGTCAATGGTACCACCAGAATAATATGGCATAATAGCTCATTCTATGATACCGAAGGTTGGGGAGATTGGGATAAGACTTATGAAGCCATCTTGGAATATGCGATGCCCTAAACTGCATGAGGTATTGGATTTTATAGATGATGTTACAGGGCAATAGAAAAACGGCTTATTATTAAAATTGCAATAAATAGGATTTTAACTCCTATAACTTATCTTCGCTATCATGAATGCAATAGGTGTCTCTCCTCAAGTTTTATTGATAACGGTTATTGTGTACTTTGCATTACTGTATGTAGTCTCTTATTTCACAAGTCGCAATGCAGATACTGATACTTTCTTTAGAGCTAATAATAAGTCTCCTTGGATTCTTGTAGCAATAGGTATGATCGGGGCATCGCTATCGGGTGTGACATTTATATCTATTCCAGGCGTGGTAGGTGCTGGTGGTGCTAATCAGGCTTTCTCATGGATGCAGATGGTACTCGGTTTCTTAGTAGGTTATGCGGTCATAGCACTTATACTTATGCCCATCTATTATCGGATGAACTTAACGTCTATATACGGCTACTTAGAAAATCGATTTGGATTTTGGTCCTATAAGTGTGGAGCATTCTATTTTATATTGTCACGTATAATTGGTGCTTCATTTAGGTTGTATTTGGTAGCAATGGTATTACATCCATTTGTTTTAGGTCCTTTAGGAATTTCTTTTGAGCTGACGATCTTTTTCACCTTATTGTTGATTTGGATTTATACTTTTAAGGGCGGTATTAAGACAATTGTATGGACTGATACAATACAGACAATTACCATGTTGTTGGCTTTATGCTTTACGATATACTTTATTTGTGAAGGTATGGGGATGAGTATAGGGAGTATGATGGATAGGGTAGAATCCTCTGGGCTTAGTCAGATTTTCTTTTTTGAGAATGGATGGTCGGATCCTAATAATTTCTATAAGCAGTTTGTATCAGGGGCACTAATAGCGATAGTGATGACTGGACTGGACCAAGATATGATGCAGAAAAATCTTACTTGCAAAACACTCGGTGATGCACAAAAGAATATTTTAGTTTTCAGCATTATACTAATATTTGCTAATCTACTTTTTATAAGCTTAGGTGCCATCTTATATATCTATGCTGGAGATCTCGGAATCATGATTCCTGATAGTACAGATCAGTTATTTCCTTTAATTGCATTACAACATCTGCCTCCTATGATAGGAGTTGTATTTATAATAGGATTGATTGCTGCGGCATACTCTAGTGCTGATTCTGCACTGACGGCATTGACTACTTCCTTTTGTGTAGATTTTTTAGATTTTGAAAAGAAAGATCTATCAGAAAAAGAAAAAAAGAAAAAGAGACTAATCGTACATGTAGGATTCACAGTCATACTTTTCTTAGTCATTTTCATTTTCAATCGACTCAATAATGATGCAGTAATTAATGGCTTATTTAAAGCTGCAGGTTATACTTATGGGCCACTCTTAGGGTTATACACTTACGGCATCTTAACTAAAATGAAAACATGGGACAAGTTGGTACCTCTTGTAGTGATTGCATCTCCTATTCTAACTTTCGTCATAGATTACAATAGTGCAGATTGGTTCGGAGGATTTACATTTGGATTCTTTGTATTAGCACTGAATGGAATGTTGACTTTTTTGGGTTTGTGGTTTTTGAACCTGTTGAGGGTAAAATAAGGGCGAACCACAGATTATGCGGATTTGAGGATTACACTGATTTCAAGATGATACGGATATGAATTTATCTATTACATTCTCTTATCTGCTAAAGGCAGAATATGAATCAGTCTAACTGACAATATTCCGTGAAATCAAAAAATCCGTGCACAATCCACGATTAGAAAAGGGAGGGTGGGCTACAAAGTTACCCTACCTAACCACCACCTTCTGCACCGACTTCTTTACACCTTGGATGACTTCAACAATGTAAGTACCTGATCCAAACACCTGCTTATCAAGCTTGTACCTATTGCTACTTGTTTTGTCAGAACGGATGACTTGCCCATTCATAGTGATGATATTAATTTGTGTCTCTGTAAGGCCATCATTTTCGAATTCTATAATTGCGTGATCTACCATCGGATTAGGCTTTACGATGAGTGATTCTAATGGAACATAATCGATGCCTGATAGTGGCTGGAATGGATCTGACCACATGACATTAGTGGTTAAGTTATCATCCTTTAGGGTCTTAAGGAATGCAACCAATGATTCTTTTTCATAAGCATTAAACTGGAATCCACCATTTGGAACAAATTCTTGATCTCTTGTCCACTTATTGCTGATGACGCCTGATGAGTAATGCTCTATCACCTCTTCTAATGTGCCGAATCTTCCGTCATGCATATAGGGAGCCGTGTAATCGACATTTCGTAAGGTAGGTATCTTAAATAATCCAGTAAAAAATTCATCATGCTCACCTGCACCCTTATCGTTAGGGTCAGCAGGAAGACCGTTGTTAAATATCTCCGGGAAGAAAAACATCGGTGAAGTATTATTCAAGTTAAGGTTTTGCTCAAAAGGATCATGTGTACCTTGACTGTGACAGATGGTACAGTTGTCAGAAAATAATTCTAAGCCAACGATTTCTTTTTCTGTAAATCCCGCAAAGTCATTAACGACTTCTTTGTCAAATTTAGATTCGAAAGTTACCATAGAGCTAATAAAATTAATTAGTGCATCTACAATTCTATCCTCGTCTATTCTTCTTGTGCCAAAAGCTGCACTAAATAACTCAGGGTAATAATTGGTCATTTCCAGCTTGGCAATTATTTGTTCCATGTCCGCTCCGATCTCGTTCTCATCTTTGAGGGGTAACCTGATCATTTCGTTGAGACTGATTTCTTTCATGTCCCATAAGAAGTGATCTCTATTAGACCAGAAGAGATCATTCAATGCCATAGAGTTCCTTTTAGTAAGTGTTGTGAGACCTTGGCTAAATGGCTCATCATCAGCAAATGACAGTTCTTGTTTATGGCAGGAAGCACAGGCAATGTTTTCTAATGCAGATAACTTTACATCATAGAAAAGTACTCGGCCTAATGTAGCAACATGACTATTGATATTAATATCTGCTTCTAGTATGGTGGATGCTCCATAACCTGTATCCTGATCTGGGTCAGGAGACTTAAGGTGGTCAGGTACACTTACCCGATTATATGGGTAAGGAATTTCGGGTAGATTAGGTGACTCACTCATGGCAGTAATAATGACCTCTTTAGAAACTTTGTGAGTGAAGTTAGAGAGAGTGAGAATAATGGCTGCAAGGAATAGAAATACGACTAATGACTTACGCATGGCTTACAATGTTTTGTTCTGGTTGTAAAATAAGAATTTTATTACATGTATGGCTTTATTTTATTGACATAGTATCGGGGAAGACATTGTAATTGCCAAATTATATTTCTAATTATAGTAAGTCTTATGCGATCTTGATGACATTGCTTCTAAGAAAAGTTATTTCACTATAAGCTTACTGACAGCTCCTGTGCTATGTCTTAGAAAATAAACTCCACGGTCCATTCCAGATACATTTACATTAGTCATTCTATCCTTCAGAATTATTTCATGTATAACTTTTCTACCATATTGATCATACAATATAGCAGTGCTGGATAGATTTTCTTCAGGTACGTAAATTGTAAATTCTCCAAGTGTCGGATTGGGGTAGATGATGAGTTCGGCACCAAGAGATTCTGGAACTTCAGGATAGATGATGTCTAAATATTGATGATATTCTGATCTAAGATCTGAGATATCTAATTGACCACCTTCCATGTAGATTGTAAGTTTAGCTTTGGGCTGAAATGTTCTTAGAAAAGAGTGATCGCTAAAGGTTAAAGATTGATTAGGGCCCAAAGTTACAGTTATAGGGTACTCGTTATTATCAGGCATGAGAATCCCACCATCGAAATATAGCGAGGCATTATCCTCTATGACTATAGATGCTCCGGGTCTGAGACTTAGCAAACCTATGCCATTGTTCCCATAATGCAGGTGTGCATCTTTTTCCACTACTAACTTGGCATTCTCTCGGAACTGCATACAAGACCAATCATTAGCAAAATCAAGAGTGCCAGACCTATATCTAAATTCATCTTCTCCGCCCATTATTAATTCTATAAATGGGGGCATACACACATTAGCACCATCGTTTATCAGGTTGACTCTATGTCGTAGTGTATCATTGTTAGGCGCTGAGACTAAGGCGCCTCTGATCTGAGCATCTCGCTGAAATATGAGTTGTGTGAAAGGGGTATTAATAATATTGATGATCTTTTGCTGAGTAGAATCCTCAGGTGTAATATCATAATAGAATAACTCATCATTAAGCGGATTAGGATTAAGGACTTTTACATGCCCAAAATCGAATACATCTTGCGTCATCGTGAAGAATGTAGGGCCTACAGAATAAGAGATACCTGCTCTAAAAAAATCTGGAACAATATGATTGACGAATGTTGCATTTTCTAAATAAAAGCTAGAAAATTCTACTTGCCTATATTCTATATTATCTATCCTTACAAATTCAATAGCGTCAGTCTTTTCAGGAAATATTGTAAATGTGATTTTGTCAATGGCAGGGTTTTCAAACGAAGGCGTAACAAAGCATGATTGAAAATTTATAAAATCTTCTTCGTTAACATTGTTGGATGATGTTTCTATCACCATAATATTGAATGTGTCTCGGTAATCAGATCCTCCAATTTCGCCTTTGATAATTAAATTCACTTCATTGCAGATCGGCTGATTGCATTCTGTGATGCAATCGCAAATAAGATCTTGACTCGCTCTTATGGAAGTATTGATGTTATATATATTATCTGCTGCGATGTCTATATCTAATGGCTCTACACTCTCAATGAATATCGGATGACCCTCTGCGATGTTGCTAATGACCAACAAATTAGGAGATAGTTTTTCTGCACAGATGATTGTTCTATTACCTGATATGAGATCATTGTCAGTCTGGAATATTTCCCAGTTTGCAATACCATTATATAGTTCTCCAGTTGCTGCACATGTCTTTTCTTCATCTTCAAACCTATAGCTACCTTCCTGAGCAATGGTGTCATACTGACTTGCGATACAAATTAATAGAAGTAAGATTCTCATGATCAGTTGTTTTTAGATTTTCTAAAATAGAGAATTATTATCATATCGGTTGTCGTGATGGTACTTGATGGCTTTGTATTAACTAATTGGAGTATAGATGAGATCATAAGTCTGATCGTAAATTATGACCTAAAGGAATGTATCGAAAATTGATATCTTAGCCAAAACGAATTACTCAATAAACTTGACCTACATAATAACCTAATTATGAATCTGAATACAATCGACTGGATTATCATAGTTGCATTTTTTGCATTCACAGTTATGATCGGTCTGTGGGCATCTAAGCGAGCGGGTAAGAACAGTAAAGAGTTTTTCCTGTCAGGACGAGACATGCCATGGTGGCTACTAGGAGTCTCTATGGTCGCAACAACCTTCTCTGCTGATACGCCTAATCTTGTAACAGATATAGTCAGACAAAATGGTGTCGCAGGTAACTGGGTCTGGTGGGCTTTTTTGCTGACGGGTATGATGACTGTATTCGTATATGCTAAGCTATGGAGAAGATCAGGGATTACCACAGATTTAGAATTTTACGAATTAAGATATAGTGGACCAGAGGCGGCTTTTCTGAGAGGATTTAGAGCATTGTATTTAGGTTTCTTTTTTAATGTGATGATCATGGCAACGGTGCTATTAGCAGGTATAAAGATTGGCGGAATTATGCTGGGGTTATCACCTGTGCAGACTGTTGTAATTGTATCGGTATTCACTGTTTTGTATTCTTCTTTAGGTGGTCTGAGAGGGGTAGTGATGACAGATTTTTTCCAGTTTATACTCAGTATGATCGGAATGATTATCGCCACAGTATATATCATACGACTACCTGAGATAGATGGCTTAGCTAACTTGGTCAGTCATCCTAATGTAGCCGAAAAGATTAACTTCTTGCCTGACTTGACTAACATGGAAATTGCAGTACCTCTGTTTTTTATACCCATAGCTGTGCAGTGGTGGAGCTCATGGTATCCTGGTGCAGAGCCTGGAGGAGGTGGCTATATCGCCCAGAGAATGTTATCTGCTAAGAATGAGAATGATGCAGTTAAGTCTACATTGTTTTTTACCGTTGCTCATTATGCATTTAGACCGTGGCCCTGGATAATTATTGCGTTGGCATCGCTAATTATATTTCCTGATCTTAGTAATATCAAAGAAAGCTTTCCTAATGTCAGTGATGATATATTGGGTCATGATTTAGCATTTCCAGCAATGCTTACCTTATTGCCTAGTGGGCTCGTAGGACTATTAATCGCTTCCCTGATAGCAGCACTAATGTCGACGATAAGTACTCATTTAAATTGGGGTGCCTCATATATCGTGAATGATTTCTATGTGAGATTTATAAATCCAAATGCAGATGGGCAGTCACAGGTCAATATAGGAAGAGTTGCTACAGTAGCCTTGATGCTATGTTCAGCCATATTTGCACTGATGCTGACGAATGCATTCCAAGCATTTAATCTATTATTACAAATCGGGGCAGGAACTGGACTATTATTTCTACTCAGATGGTTCTGGTGGCGGATCAATGCATACAGTGAAATTGCTGCAATGATCGCTTCTTTTATTATCGCTTTTTATTATGAGATACTGTACTCTGGAGAGTTGGCTGGACATTATCGATTGATTATTGGAGTGGGCTTAACTTCTATAGTTTGGATAGTGACGACACTGATCTCGAGACCTACGAATATGTCTACTTTGATACGATTCTATAATCTAATCCGACCGCATGCTGGTGGTTGGCAACCTGTTATTTCTTCTACTGATCGTGAATTGTTAGATTACAGTGATTCTAATTCTGATAGGCTAGATGTGATGTCTTCTCCTTCTGAAGTTTCTCCAGCTTCTACACGATCTTTTTCATCTGAGTTACTGATGGTATTCTTAGCCTGTGTAATGGTTTATGCATTTTTATTCGGGACAGGATACCTGTTGTACGGTATGATTGTGTATGCATGCATATCTATTGGTGTGGCGGTATTGTCTATGGTAGGTCTTGTCTATATTTGGAAAAAGTAAATGTTTCTTTAATTCGAATAAGAGAGAGTTATCGATCCATATTATTTTCATGAAAGTGAAAGTCAATCACCAATTTCAAATCCAACTGTATAAAAAATTGGGATTATTTCGACGCATTATTAAACATGTCATGTAAAATGGTAGAGTGGATATTGTAAAATGGTGCAATTTATATCTCTAAAAAATCATCCTCTTGACTCTCAGCTAATCGCTCAGCTTTAGTCTTATCGAATGTGTCTCTCGGGAGAAAGATTTGCTGAGTCTCTGATTCGTTGGCCCATGGATCTTCCTTTTGCTCCTCATCTTTTTCTATGATGCCTTTCATAAGCCAGGCTACAAGTAGGCCTACTATGCCACCTAACAGGTGGCTTTCCCAGCTAATACCTTTTTGGTTAGGAAGCATACCACCTAAATATCCACTATAGAGAATGGTCACGATTAACGCTAAGACGATAGACTTAAGGTTACGCCGAAATATCCCACTACCAAAAATGAATGAAATAAAACCATACACAACACCACTGGCACCGATATGATAGACGGATCTACCAAAAGTCCATACAGCTGCTCCTGTCAATAAATAGATCAAAACAAAAGAGGGTAGTGCCACTCTCTTGTAGAAAAAGTAAATCATAGAGGTAGTCACAAATAGCGGAATAGAATTAGAAATCAGATGCTCCCAACTACCGTGTATAAATGGCGCTGTGATGACTCCGATCATCCCATCTATGGCCCGAGGGAATATACCCCATTGTGATAATGATCCTCCCGTAGTGTATTTATATATGTGGACGATCCACATAATAATGATAAATGTCCCACTAAACTTAAGAGACTTCAGTAAAAACTTCTCGCTATTATCTGACACTATGGAGTTATGTAATTATTATCGATTAGTTATAGCGCCTATGCACTAATTTGATAAAGTTCTTAGCCTTATTGTGCTTAGCAGCATCGCCCCATTCGTATTTCTGAGCTACACTTCTCATCAGTACATCTTTCGCCTCATCAAAAGTCGATAGACCATTCAAGGCAATAAGAATATTATCCATCTCTGACTGATTACCACCGAATAATTCTTTCATCGTAAATATCTTTTCATTGATACTCATGGCTTTAGTCAAATCATGAATAGGGGCTTGACTTAGCTTATCAGATATCTCATTGCCATTATTGATTTCAAATAATTCTGCCAATGCTCCTGATATAGCTGGCTTTGCAGCTTCTTTTATCTTCACTGATTCTACGGCAGGTTGTCTCTGTACCGTAGCAGGAGCAGGTTCTGGAGCTGGCGGCTCTTCTATTTCTTCATCGATCACAGTGACATGATTCTTTTTCTTGAGCTTCTTTTCCAGCTTTCGTTGTTTCTTGATTTTCTTAAGCATCTCCTTCTCTTCCATATCAGTGATCTCGTCAGCATCTTCCGCAGTAACGGCCTCGTAGAGGTCTAAGACATATGCTTTAAGTAAGTCTTTCTCAGTAGTGCTGGCTTCGCCTATATCATTGACAAGCTCATATAATCTATTTATTTTCTTTAGGATTTTAGATACGCTGGTAATGTCCATTATATAATAATGTTTTTGTTATACAAATTTTTAATGTTCCTGAAGTAAATGAATGGAGGAACTTCATTAACATATTAAATAAATATATAATATATCAAAAATTACACCCAATTTCCCCAAATCAAAAACTTCACCATTATTAACCAATTTCTTCTCACATTTATTGAGATATTGCAGTTAATTTCTAATACGATAACATTTTAGTAAGCTTACATGTTCTTAGAACCCAATTTTAGAGGTCAGCGAAGTGGATGGATAGAGGTCGTCTGTGGCTCTATGTTTTCTGGAAAGACAGAAGAGCTTATCAGAAGACTGAGACGAGCACAGATTGCTAATCAGAAGGTCCAAATATTTAAGCCGAAGAAAGACACTCGTTATCATGACGATAATGTGGTATCTCATGATGAGAATGTTATAGCTTCCATTGCGATTAATAATAGCACCCAGATCTATGATCTATTAGAGCAAGTGAATGTCGTAGGCATAGATGAGGCACAGTTTTTTGATAGCGATCTGATCAATGTATGTCAGAAGCTAGCTGTCAAAGGCATACGAGTAGTTGTCGCAGGATTAGATATGGACTTCCGAGGACAGCCCTTCGGACCCATTCCTGGATTGCTGGCAGTTGCAGAATATATCACTAAAGTACATGCTATATGTCCTCACTGTGGCAGCCTAGCTACACACTCATATCGATTATCATCAGAGAAGGAAACCGTAGTACTTGGAGAGAAAGATAAGTATGAGCCGAGGTGTCGGATTTGTTTTGAGATGGGAAATATTTTGGATTTTAGAGTGGGGTAGGGAGTTTGTAATATTTATCATTCATGTTATGAATATATCAATATGATATCGACTCATTTATTGATTTCAGCAATTGTTTGAATTATTTTTATTAAATAGAATTGAGTAGATAACAGCTATACGTAAAGTATAGGTTGCATAAGGCATCAGACCTTCTAAAGTAAGTTAGACATTAATTTTCTTAAACATAGTTTTCATAAGATTTCGTATTTAGTTTTAAATTTGAGAAACTATTGAAAATAAAAAATTATGCTGAAAAATTTAATACTCACTCTGTTAATAATTCTAGCAATCATTGCAATAACAAGTTGTGGAGATGATGAATCTACTGGCTGTGCACAATCTGATTTTGTAGGGACATACACATTGCTGAGTGATTCCATATGCACAACTGATAATACAATATCAGCGCCTTTGTCTTTCTTTTTGACGGCGGGTTCTTCAGCGGATATTGTCTTAGAAGATGGAGAAGAGGATTTAGAATTGACGATAATAGATTGTACTGCCTCTGATGATTTCGTTTCGTACACTTTAGATGGAAATAATATAACGTCAAGAATCGGAAATTGCGAATGGACTTACACTAAGAATTAACCCTGATGGTCGCGGTCTCCGACCTCGATCCTATGCACTCATCATGTATGCCTGTCATTTTATAAAAGAAAAAAAGTCTACTCAATATCTAAGTTAGCCAGATTGTAATCCGAAGATCACTCGACTCATTCTTCGCTCGCGATGAAAAAAAAACAGCTTGTTAAGCGTCCGTTAAGCATAGTTTGCAGAAGAGCTTTTGTGATAAGCGAACTACGATTGATATTTCATCAAGATTCTGTCTTGGTACCAGACAAAAAAAATATCCTTCGAATCGGCAAATCCTTAAAATCCTGATTCTGCCCTAATCACTCCACCTTAACAACCTGAGCAGTAAAAATCAACCTCTCTCTATTATCCTCAGGCAAAAACTCCACACTATAACTCCCAGCAACCAATCCCGACATATCAATCTGAATCAACCCTCTACAATCCAGGTCTCGACATTTATCGTCGGGCACCTTCTGCCCCATCATATCAAAAACAAAAAGCTTACCTTTAATACCTTCTGGCAACTCCACCGTAAGCACATCCCTAACAGGATTAGGATACACGGTCATATCACGTCGATAGTAGATATTCTCTCCGAAGATACTCGTGATCGTAGGATCACACTTATCCTCCTCATCTACTCGCCATCGAGGAAAATTAGGATAGCTTCCAGTAGATGATGGTTGTGGTAATCGTAAGCCTCTCTCTACAAAGTTGCAAGCCAGTCCTTTCTCATCGGGCTTATGTATGACATGCATGATATTAGAACCACTCCCAGGTCTGATATAGATCTTACAATCAGGTGCTAAGGCACTCACAAAAAAAGTAGTAGAAAATGGATCCTCCACGCCATCGTAGGTATCTATGAGAATCGTACCATCTTCCAGATCTTCTTCCCATAAGTCTACCTGATATAGAGAATCAGTAGCAGAAAGATAGACAAAACGAGAATTAGGACTGAACTCTACACTTGCAAATTTTAGAGATTCAGATTGGCCAAGTGATAAACTTTTAAAATTAGAAAATTGTCCAGTAGCTCTATCAAAATCATAAATCCATAGACCATGATACAATGTGAAGAAAGCATACTTAGTACCATCAGGCGAAAACTTAG
>Ga0209185_1000222_pt1 | contig 82189 bp, 76 predicted proteins | sample SidtaG_2_FD_187425 | JGI IMG/M metagenome (GOLD analysis project Ga0209185, IMG submission 187425) | Marine algal microbial communities from Sidmouth, United Kingdom - Sidmouth_Asex2 metaG (SPAdes) (version 2) | ecosystem: Host-associated > Algae > Red algae > Unclassified | place: Sidmouth... | reverse complement strand
TTAGGCTTGGTCGAGGGTGTTAACAATAAGATACGAGTGATACAGCGCAAAGCCTATGGCTATCGTGATGAAGAATATCTGAAGCTCAAGATCATCGCTTCATTCCTGCCACCACTACCCAAAAACTCTCAAATCAACCCACACGAATCCGCGTAGACCCACAATGTCTTCTTGCTGGTCATTTTTGGTGGCTCTGTCGCGTTCAGCAAGTGCCTGTCTGCCAGCCAGCATCAGTATTCCAAAAAGCTCATCATGGCCATCAGCTGAAAATTTTTTTGCCTCAATCCAAAACACATCTGTTGAATACTGTGCAACGCGAATTGCAGCGTTTGCGGCTTGGGCATCATGTTCTGTCGGGTATCCTGTTAAGGCAATACAGGCTGTCCCCGCATAATGGCTATTCGATAGCGGCTCGTACCCGTTGGCAACCCGCAGTTGATTCAAAATCTTACTTGCTTCGCTACAATTGCTCATACACAAATTCATCAAGTAGATTGAACTCCTAAGGCCTCTAGCCAATCGGCCCAAGCCTGTAGCATCTCCCGCCGTTCATTCAGAAACTGAGTACGGTTATACGCCCGACCTAGCGAATCCTTGACGACATGCCCTAGCTGATGCTCAATCAGCTCCACACGAAATCCCAGCATTTCATCCAGCATCGTTCTGGCAGTAGCGCGGAATCCATGTGCGGTCTGCTTATCTCCAAACCCCAGCGCCTTGATGCCGTTCTGTAAAGCATTCTCAGACATTGGCTTGTCAACACTTCTGGGGTTCGGAAATACATAAACGGAGTGGCTTGTGTACGGATACAACCCTCTCAAGACTGACACCGCCTGATCTGGCAACGGCACAATATGATCTGTCTGCGTTTTAGTGATCTTGTACCGCCACTGAGCACCATCTAGGTCGATATCTGACCACTGAGCTTTGCGCAGCTCCCCAGGTCGAACCAGCAGCCACGGAATCAGCTTCAAGCCTGCTGCAACAGTGCGAGCACCTGAATAGTTGTGCATTGCCCGCAACACCTGCCGTAACGCCTCCTTGTCGTCAGTGATGGCGGCAAAGTGCGAATTCTTATAGTCCTGCATTCTCTGCTTGAGATGCTGTGTCGGATCATTGGTGCAATGTTCGCAAGCCATCGCGTACCCGAATATCATGGAAATATGCTGGCGGCACTTGTGAGCAGTTTCGATACTGCCCCGCCCTTCGATAGATTTCAGAGGTGCCAGTATGTCGCTGGGGGTTAGGTTGGCAATCTGGTGGGTGCCAATCTTTGGAAACACATCAGCTTCTAACCGCTGCATAACTCGCTTGGCATGTCCCTCTGCCCACTTCACCGACCGCAACGCAAACCACTCACGCGCAACAACCTCGAATTGGGTCAATTCTAGATTGTCAGGTTTGGGGGTGCTGGTTCCGTCATCGTCCGGTTTCCTGCCAGCTTTGATATTAGATCGCGCCGCTGGTAACAGCTCATCAGACATCAACTTCAGGCTGATATCAGGGTATTTACCAAAAGTGTATGTCAGGTCTTTTCCGTCCAGCCGGTACCGCATTCGCCAGCTCTTGATGCCGTTCTTCGTCACGTCCAAATAGAGGCCATCACGAACAGCAAGCTTCAGTCTTTTACCATCAGTTTTTGCCTTGCGGCATTGAATATCAGTAAGCATCTGGGGTGCCGGTTTTGGGGTGCCAGATGAACATATCACCATACTTGCCTATCTGGTACCCCACCTGCACCCCACAAGCATGGCGCTTGTATGGAATTTCGTGGTATCCGCTGGTACTAGAAGTCAAACTGCAGACGAAAAAAAAGCCGCTAATTCAGCGACTTAGGTTTCTCATACTGTGCCAGCGTGTACCAGTGAAAACACTATTGGTAGCGGGGGTAGGATTCGAACCTACGACCTTCGGGTTATGAGCCCGACGAGCTGCCAGACTGCTCCACCCCGCACCTGCGCTGACCTCAAGAAGTATAAAGCGCTTAAGCAATTTCTTCAATAGTCAGCGGCTAAATAGTTGAAAAAACTTGGAGTTATTTGCAGTTCTTACTCCGCTACCTCATTACTTTGAAACACGACGATGCCGTTGACAAAATCCAGCCTTGCATAGACACGAGAGTATCGGGCTATGAAGTCGTACTCGGTACTGTCAAGGTAGTTTACGACGGCTCCCGGCATGGTGAATTCTCCATCGTCCTCCACAGTGCAGTTTACATAAAAGCCCTTGAACTCATCGGGCCCGCTGTACGCTAGCAGATTAATTTTTACGTATGCTGCAGTGTTACCGGGTATCCAGGAGTATTCGGACTCAGAGGTGATGTACTCACTCGCATCTGTTGGCAGTAAACGGACTGGCGGGGCTGGTTCATAGAGTGGATGGGCTGCAACTGTTGGAAAGTCATCACCGGGTATGGACAACGTGGCACCTTCAGGTAACGTGCCTGGAAGCCCGTTGTCGGTTTCGTAGAAGAAATTTCCGTTTTCCTCGTTAAGTCCACGCGCGAAGATAAACCAGGGGCCGGATTGCGCGTTAATGACGACGGTTTCTCCGCCACTGATGAACGGAGGTGGTGATCCATCGTCGTCCCCTCCTTCGTCACCTATCGGTTGGCGAGCGTCCGGGTCATCGATATCACAATAACCCAGATTTTCATCAAAAAAATCGATGTGATTGACTAGTCTGAAATCGTCTCGGTATTGAAGAAGATCTACAAATCCATCACCTGTGCCTGGGGTTTTGGATGCCAGCCTAAACATTTGAGCGTTTACAAGCCAGGGCGAAGATACATCCTCAGGGTCCATGCCGTCCAGGCCGGTCACAACCAGACCCGGACGATCATCGTCGTCAAAATCCTCGGGGAACATGACTGCACCAGCGGTAACAGGCACAACAGGGACATTCACCGGATTGACAGAGTTGTCTGTGGAAACTCCTGGCCCGTCGTCTTCCGGCACCATCTGGGTTTCTGCCGGAGAATCCGAGCTGCTGCAAGCGGAAACAAGTGACACACCCATACTCAACGTGAGTGCGGTGATCAACTTGGATCGTGATGTACTGCTGGTGTATTTCTGCATGGTGTCCTCACCGTCCCTGTTAAGTGAGAGTCAACCATATCGAAATAGAGAAGCGGATTCTCACTCAAAGGCCATGTTTCCCTGGAGCTGACCGATTTGTCATTAGTGATAAGCGAACAACAGGCTGTGATTATGCAATTTATTGCTGATAACACTGTCGCGACCGGCGGAATTGACCGTCATGAAACCGAGGCTTCTAGTCGATACGAAGCTGGAGTGAATGGCCTCTCTTCTAAACCGATGCGTTTCCGATGCTCTCAAGGAACTGAAGTAGCCAATAGCGGGCAAGAGTCATAGGCCGATTCTCGACTGACCTTACACAAAGGACACAAGCACTCAATGCGTTGACCTGTAAGTGACCTCCCAAGAGGCTGTCCGAGAGTAGCGATCGTCGCGGGGGCGCGAGATTTTGATAGACGTGAAATAGTCATGGCGTACTGCGGGCAGGAAGTTCTGAATTTGTCCTACACTTACGTCGAATAAATAGCAATAAGCTAAAAACTCTAAGCCTGCTGGACTAGGCTCCCCATTACGTGTCGGACGATCACGTTTGAGCTCTCTATTGTGATTTTGGTAACAATACCGGCCATTAGACGAGCTTGTGGTGATACTTTGAATACACATTACAACTTGGACGGATCTAATGAAGTTGCTTATTACCTCTGCGTACAAGACACACTCTTGCCTCGATCGAGTGCTCGAGCTATACAGCATGGACAGCTACGGACTGCACCGACTAGTGTCTGACCCGAGGGATGCAGACGCCATTGTGTTTGTTGAGAACACTCAATTTCAGGACATGCTATTCAGGCAACTGATGAAACATCCACTCGTCGAACGCTATCCGGAAAAAGTGTTCATGTACAACGAGATGGACCAGGCGTGGCCCATGTTGCCGGGTCTCTATTCGAGTTTGTCAGCCCGTATGGCCTCACAAAAGGAACACGTCGCATTTCCTTACCTGACATCGTCTAACAGTGGGATAAGGGATATTCACGCGCAAAACACACCGCGCAAGTGGCTATATTCGTTTGTCGGTTCTAAGAGCCACCCCATACGCAGGAAGCTGTTTTCGTTGAACTGTGCTCGTGGACTTGTCGAAGACACTTCTGCTTTTTGCACATGGAATCCGGCACAGACCTCGAAGTTCGCCTATCAGAAGCTGTATGCCGACACTATGGCTGAGAGCAAATTTGCGTTGTGCCCAAGAGGTATCGGCCCCGCTTCGCTCAGACTCTACGAAACCATCGAGGCTGGGCGCATCCCCGTCATCATCTCGGATTCGTGGGTAGCGCCGCCGCAGATCGACTGGCGCTTTGCCGTGCGGATTCCTGAATGGGATATCGCTTCAATTCCAGATAGATTAACTGAGCTGGAAAACGAGTGGCAGGACAGAAGTGCCGCTGCAAGAGCTGCATGGGAGTCGGCTTATGCACCTGATGCCATGTTCAATACGCTGGGCACCGCAGTAAGCACGATCAGCCGTACCGCTCAACTACCCAAACAGTCCCTGAAAGTGGCCGCACACAAATGGCGCGTTGTGATGGCGCAAGAGGCTAGAAACCTGTTGAAGCCTGCAGCTAACGTGCCGGACGCTTCGCCAGGCAAGAGTCACACCGCGCAACCAATCTCCCTATTGGAGCGGTTGTTCTCTAGATCATATGGAGAGAGGTAATAGCTTAAGCACTTTATCAGGCCGATCAACCAGCAAGTCACTGCCACACGGCCTTACTTTTCTGCGGCTTACTGCTCACTGCTCACTGCTCACTGCTCACTGCTCACTGCTCACTGCTCACTGCTCACTGCTAACTGCTCACTGCTAACTACTCACTGCTCACTGCTCACTGCTCACTGCTCACTGCTCACTGCTCACTGCTCACTGCTCACTGCTCACTGCTCACTGCTAACAAGTATTTTCTATCAGCCGTCCTGTGTGCGGCCGGAAACGTGATTTTACAGAAGGTTTCTGGCCGACTCGCCACTGGTTTAACTGAACGCAGCGATACAAGCACCCATAATCAAACCGGGCGCTATACCCAAGGCTAAAACAGCAACACCATTGATCGCCAGAGCAGCAGTCACATCACCTGCAGGCCGGACATCTGACATATCGATCGGATCATCAAAGAACATCAGCTTGATAATGCGCAGATAGTAGAACGCACCGATAACAGACATGATGACGCCTAGAATTGCCAGCCACGTAAAGCCTGCACCAACGGCGGCTTGCAGCACCGACAACTTGGCGTAGAAGCCCACCGCCGGCGGTACGCCTGCCAGTGAAATCATCGCCAGCATCATGACCGTGGCCAGCAAGGCATTGCGCTTACCCAGACCCGCCAGATCAGAAAGCTGATCAGCTTCGAAGCCCTCTCGGGATACCGCTAGCAGCACACCAAAAGCGGCCAGTGTTGTGAAGGCGTAGGTGATGGCATAGAACATTGATGCGCTATAACCTTCCGCTGTAGCACCCACAATCCCCATGAGCAGGAAGCCCACGTGGGAGATCGTACTGTAGGCAAACATGCGTTTGATGTTGGTCTGGGCGATTGCTATCAGGTTGCCCACCACCATAGACAATGCCGCCATGATGGCTAGCATCTGTTGCCAGTCTGCATTGAGGGTTTCCAGTCCACCCACCAGCAATCGGATCAACATGGCGAAGGCTGCAATCTTCGGCGCCGTTGATATAAACATGGTCACCGATGTCGGCGCACCTTCATAGACATCAGGTACCCACATGTGAAACGGCACTGCACCGAGTTTGAAGGCGATACCTACAATCAGGAACGTCAGGCCGAAGCGCGCACCGATAGTCCGTTCAGTTGTCAGCACATCAGAGTTGCCCGCAAGGATATCGCCGATGACGTTGAGGTTCAGTGAGCCGGTAGCGCCGTAGATCATCGATATGCCGTACAACAACATGCCAGAAGCCAGCGCACCCAGTACGAAGAACTTCATTGCCGCTTCTGACGCCTTGCTGTTATCCCGGTGCAAGGCCACCATCGCGTACTGCGACAAAGCCAGTAGTTCCAGACCGAGGTACACGGTAAGCATGTGAGTAGCCGAGACCATGATCATCATGCCCGATACCGCAAACAGGCCTAGGACAAAGTACTCACTACGCGGAATCTTTCGTGCGCCCACATAATCACGTGAGTACAGAAAGATGCCTATAGCAATCACCAGCACCCAGCTCTTCAGACTGGCACTAAGGGAATCCACGGTATAGGCGCCGCTAAATCCAGTCATCACTTCATCGCCAACTTGCGACAACGACATGACCAGCGTGATCACCAGCGACAACTGTGCCAGCCAGTAAACCGTGTTGGTTTTAGGTTTCGTAAACAAGCCAACGACCAGCACCGCACAGGTGGCCGCCAGCAGAAAGATCTCGGGGGTCGCGATCTGCAGGTTGTCCATGGGGCGCTCAGTACTTGGGAGTTGAAATGTGTTGCACGAGATTCTCAACCGACGCGTGCATGACACTGCCGATTACATTCGGCCATACGCCGATGAGCAATACTAAGATTGCCAGGATGGTAAGCATCCAGAACTCGCGAGGATTGATGTCTGTCAGGGCCGCGACCTTATCGTTACCGGTCGGTCCCATGATGACGCGCTTGACCATCCACAAAGTGTAAGCAGCGCCCAGTATCAGCGTACTGGCCGCCAGGAAGGCGATCCAGAAATTAGTCTTGAAGGCGGCGAGAATAACCATGAACTCTCCAACAAATCCAGAGGTACCCGGTAAACCGGCGTTAGCCATCGCAAAGAACACCATGAACGCTGCAAAGATAGGCATCGTGTTTATCACACCGCCATAGTCGGCAATTTCGCGACTGTGAATACGGTCGTACATAACACCGACACACAAAAACATGGCAGCCGAGATAAATCCGTGTGACACCATCTGGATGATCGCACCTTCCAGACCCAGTGCAACACCGGCGTCATCACCTTTCGCTATCAGGCGGAACGCAATGAAAATACCGAGGGTCACGAAACCCATGTGCGAGATGGATGAATAGGCAATCAGCTTTTTCATGTCCTTCTGCGCCAATGCTACAAACCCGATATACACAATAGCGATCAGGGATATCACAATCATGAACATGTCGAGTCGTGCGCTGGCATCGGGTGCTATGGGCAAGCTGAATCGCAGGAAACCATAGCCGCCCATCTTCAACATAATGGCCGCCAGCACAGCCGAACCTGCTGTGGGTGCTTCAACGTGCGCATCCGGAAGCCAGGTGTGTACCGGCCACATGGGAATCTTCACGGCAAAGGCTGCCAGGAACGCCAGAAAAATCCAGAACTGCTGACCACGACCCAGCTCAAGCGTGTGCATGCCCAGGATACTGAACGTGCCGCCTTCACGATACATATAAATCAGGGCGATCAGCATGAACACTGATCCCAAAAAGGTATATAGAAAGAATTTGACGGTGGCGTACACGCGTCGCGGCCCGCCCCAGATTCCAATAATCAGGAACATGGGTATGAGTGTCGCCTCAAAGAACACGTAAAACAGAATAGCGTCGAGAGCTGAGAACACACCAATCATCAGACCCGTCATGATCGAGAAAGCACCCAGATACACCGCGATGCGATCTTTGATCACTTCCCACGCTGAGATTACAACGATGACGTTGATCAGCGTGGTGAGGATGATAAGCGGCATGGAAATGCCGTCTACGCCCAGCTCATAGTTGATGTCAAAGCCGGGCAACCAGGCAATAGACTCCCGGAACTGCATGGCTGATGTGCCGGGGTCGAATGCGAAATACAGCGGCAGACTGACCAGCAGCGTCAGCAGCGAGGTGGCAGCGGCCAGCTTGCGGGCAGGACCATCACCGAGAGCGATGATCAAAAAACCCGCCAGAATCGGCAACCAGATCGTCAGACTTAATAGTGGGAAGCTCAATGTAGCGATCTCAATCGGGCGGAATAATCAGACGAAAAGAAACCAGGTCAGCATGGCTAGCAGACCCAGAATCATTGCGAACGCATAGTGAAACAACATGCCGCTTTGAACATGCCGCGCAATTCCAGACAACAGGCCAACACTGTTGGCAGCACCGTTAACAAGCGCGCCATCAATCAGTTTCATGTCACCCTTCTCCCACAGCTGCTTGCCAAGAGCCACACTGCCACGGGCAAACACCGCTTGGTTGAAGTCATCAAAGCCGTACTTGTTATCCAGAATTCGCCGCAAGAAGCCAAGCTTCGAATCGAGGAACTTGGGAATAGATGGCGCGAGTATGTAAAACACAAAAGCGGTGACCAGACCCAGACCTGCCAGATAAACAGCCGGCGCATGAAACGCATGACTGATGAACTGCAGAGGTCCGTGATACGTCTCACCTACTTTGGCCAGCACGTCGTGCTCTGGCGCGACGTAGATCATATCCTTGAAATAATCTCCAAACACCACGGCACTGACTGTCAATGCACCTATAATCAGCGACGGTATAGCCAGCAGTATCAGCGGAATCGTGACTACCTTTGGCGACTCTTGCACATGTTCCTCTGTGTGCTTATCCATGCGCGGCTTGCCATGAAACACCAGAAAGAACAGACGGAAAGAATAGAACGCGGTGACGAATACACCACCCAGCACGGCCCAGTACGCTATGTGCGCCCCCGGAATGGTGGAGGCATGCACCGCCTCGATGATGATGTCCTTGGAATAAAAACCAGAGAATAACGGAAAACCAATCAGCGCCAGTGAGCCGATCAGTGATGTCCAGTAAGTGATTGGCATCTTCTTGCGAAGGCCGCCCATCTTGCGGATATCCTGCTCATGGTGCATGGCGATGATGACCGAGCCTGCCGCCAGAAACAGCAACGCTTTGAAGAAAGCGTGCGTCATGAGATGAAACATGGCGGCCGAGTACGCCGAGACACCCAATGCAACTGTCATGTAACCAAGCTGCGACAGCGTTGAGTAGGCTACCACTCGCTTGATGTCGTTCTGGACCATACCAATCAGGCCCATGAAGAATGCAGTAAAGGCACCAATGATCAGAATGAAACTCAGCGCAGTCTCCGATAGTTCGAAGATCGGCGACATGCGAGACACCATGAAGATGCCGGCCGTGACCATCGTAGCGGCGTGAATCAGTGCCGAGATGGGTGTAGGGCCTTCCATTGAATCGGGAAGCCACACGTGCAGTGGTGCCTGAGCAGACTTACCCATAGCACCGATAAACAGCAGGATACACAGTACCGTCAGCACATCCCATTCGGCAGAGCCGACAATGTTGATAGTTTGCCCAACGAGCCCGGGGGCTGCCTCAAACGCATCCACATACGCCAGGCTGTCGGTGTACATGACCACACCGGCAATACCCAATACAAAGCCAAAATCTCCTACTCGGTTAACCAGGAAGGCTTTCATGTTGGCAAAGATAGCGCTCTCTTTCTTGTAGTAGAAACCAATCAACAAGTAGGACACCGTACCCACCGCTTCCCAGCCAAAGAACAGCTGCAGGAAGTTATTGGACATCACCAGCATGAGCATGGAAAAGGTGAACAGCGAGATATAACAGAAAAAGCGCTGATAGCCTTCGTCGTCGTGCATGTACCCGATGGTGTAGATGTGCACCATCAACGAGACGAAGTTGACTACCAGCAGCATCATGACAGTGAGGTTGTCTACCAGGAAGCCAATTTCAAACTTGATGTTGCCACTGATCAGCCAGGTGTATAGCGTCTCGTTGAACGGCGCTGCGCCGCCCACAACAACGTGGAAAAAAGCGTACACCGACAACAGTAACGAGAACGCAACACCAGCGATAGTGACTCGGTGCGAATTGTCACGACCAATGCGCCTGCCGAACAGGCCAGTGACAATGGCGGCCAGTAACGGCGCTAGCGGGATAAGTGTATAAAATAGCTTCACTGGGCTAGCCTTTAAGAGCGTCGAGGTCTGAAACGTTGATGGTGGACCGATTACGGAACAACACCACGAGGATGGCCAGGCCGATGGCCGCCTCCGCCGCTGCAACTGTCAGAATGAAAAAGACAAAAATCTGGCCTGCCCCGTCTCCTAAAAAATAGGAGAACGCGACAAAATTCATGTTCACTGATAGCAGCATCAGCTCAATGCACATCAGTAGGATGATGACGTTCTTTCTGTTCAGGAAGATGCCAACCACACTTAGCGAAAACAAAATCGCGCCAAGTGCGAGGTAGTGAGACAGTGTAATCATGATTTTCCGGGGCTCCGTCTCTGTTGACCTAGCGTCGTTCTTCGGTCGGCATTTTCACGACTCGCAAGCGATCCTGCTTGGTCACCTGAACCTGCTCGGAAGGCGTCTGGTACTTCGTGTTTGGTCGACGTCTCATGGTCAGAGATATCGCTGCAACGATGGCAACCAGCAAGATGATGGCGGCAATCTCGAACTGGAACAAATACTCGCTGTACAACAATCGACCCAGCGTTTCGGTGTTACTCATGGCCTCGGCTGACGCGCGATCCGGTATGGGAAACTGCTCGGCCTTGAAGTATCTCTGGGTAATCAGAAAGAGCATTTCAATAAACATGGTCAGTCCCACCAGAATGCCAACGGGCAGATATCGGACAAAACCTTCACGCAATGGCACCACATTTACATCCAGCATCATCACCACAAACAGGAACAGCACCATCACCGCACCCACGTACACCAGCACCAGCGTGATTGCGAGGAACTCAGCCTCGAGCAACAACCAGATAGCCGCACAAGTAAAGAAGGTAAGCACCAAGTACATGGCGGCATGCACCGGATTACTCGCTGTAATCACGCGGGCCGCAGCAAACACCATGATGGCTGCGAATACATAGAAAATGAGCAGTTCGAAAGTCACTGGATATCCCTGAAATTATCGTTAACGCGATTATCGAAAAGCAGAATCAGCAGCACGGTCTGCCTCAATTTGCGCTTCGTACTTGTCGCCAATAGCCAGCAACTTGTCCTTGGTCATGATCTGCTCACCGCGATTCTCGAAGTGGTATTCGAAAATACGGGTTTCCACGATAGAGTCGACCGGGCAGGCTTCTTCGCAGAATCCGCAGAAGATGCACTTGAACAGATCGATATCGTAACGGGTGGTGCGGCGTGTACCGTCATCACGCTGTTCTGAATCAATGGTGATCGCCAGAGCCGGACATACCGCCTCACACAACTTACAGGCGATACAGCGTTCTTCACCGTTAGGATAACGACGCAGTGCATGCAGTCCACGAAACCGATGCGACTGTGGGGTCTTCTCTTCCGGGTACTGGATAGTGACATTGCCAGACACGAAATACTTGCCGGTCAGGCTCATTCCTTTCAACAGCTCCCACAAGGTGAGGCTCTTGATGTACTGGCTTATTTGTCCTGTCATAAATGTAGTGTCCTGTGCAATGGAGTAGGTAGCCTTGAGTTTTTTTACTGGGCAGACTAAATACCCGCACCTCTCACCGTGCTGAACCAGGGTCCAACTTCAAAATAAATTGCAAATCCGACGACCGCGATCCAGATGATCGTTATCGGGATGAACACTTTCCAGCCCAATCGCATGATCTGGTCGTAGCGATAGCGGGGAAAAGTGGCTCGGAGCCATAAGAATATGAACAACATTGCTGCTGTCTTGAGCAGGAACCAGTGAACACCGTCGCCGAATCCATCGATAGGAGACATCCAACCACCCAGGAACAGGACCGCCGTTAACGCGGCAATCATGATCATGTTGGCGTATTCCGCCAGGAAGAACAGCGCAAACGCCATGCCTGAATAATCAACGTGGAAACCGGCGACGATTTCCGACTCACCTTCTGCCACATCAAACGGTGCACGATTGGTCTCAGCAACACCCGAAATGAAGTACACAATAGCCAGTGGAAACAGTGGGAACAGATACCAGTTAAAGAAGCCACCACCCTGTGCGCGCACGATGTCGCCCAGATTCAGGCTGCCAGACATCATCAACACGCCGATCAGTGCGAAACCCATGGCGATTTCGTAGGCCACGATCTGAGCGGCCGAGCGCATGGCGCCCAGAAAGGCATATTTTGAATTGGATGCCCAACCGGCGATGATGACACCGTAGACACCAATGGACGTCATGGCGAGCACGTACAGTAATCCGGCGTTAACGTCTGCCAGCTGCCAGCCATCGGCAAAGGGTATGACAGCCCATGCTGCAAGCGCCGGAGCCAGTGACAGAATGGGTGCCGTCAGAAACAGAAAGCGCGATGCGTTGGTTGGAACAATAACTTCCTTGCACATCAGCTTGAAGACATCCGCGAACGGTTGTCCAAGACCTTTAAAGCCAACCCGATTAGGGCCGACACGAACCTGCATGGAACCGATGACCTTGCGTTCCGCCAGTGTCAAATAGGCTACGCTCAGAATCAGTGGTACAAGCACCAAAAGGATCTTGAACAGCGTCGTAATGGTGAGAATGATTGCGTCCATCAGGCTTTACTCACCTCGATTGCACCGAACACTTCGCCAAGCCCGCTAGTTTCAGGAAGACCTGCCGGCAGCCAGACGCACCCTTCCGGTATATCGTTGTCCAGTTTGCATGGCAAGGATACTGCCGTACCGTTCTGACTAATACTCACCGCATCACCGTCACTCAGCGACAGATTTTCCAGTTCGCTCGCAGCCATCGATGCGAAGGCCTGCTTCCCATCCATGGATTTTTGCAACGGTATGGAACGCCGGACGATGGGGTCTGTTGCGTAAATAGGTGTCTCGCCTGCCCGCACCAGTGACGCATCGCTAGGAGAGACGAACGCCGGTGGGTAAGCAAAGTCAGTCAGGTTGGTCAACTGGATGTCGCCACAATGGCTTTGCAGTTCCCGCGTTACCGCCTCCGGACTGTCATAAGCGAAACCCGACAATTCCAGTTCGGCTGCGAGAACGCGAAAAATCTTCCACGCCGGTCGAGCATCACCCGGTGGCTGTGTGGCCCCTTTGGTACTCTGCCAGTTGCCGGTTGCGTTGACGTAGGTACCAAAGGTTTCGGTAAACGTTGCGGCAGGAAGAATCACATCGGCATGTAACGACAGGCTTTCACTCATGAAAGCGCTGATGGCAACAACGTGTGATGCTGCTGAAAGCGCCTTTAACGCGTGAGCCGGATTAGCCGCATCGAATTCCAGTTCACAGCCCACCAGCAGGTAGGCGCCCATTGGCGACTCGAGCATTTCGTGTGCCGTTTTGCCAATGGCGGACACCGACATGCCACCCGCGGCCCTGTGCGGGACAACACCTGCCAGCCAGGCCCCTGCCGTGTTAGCGCGCTCAGGCAACATGCCCAGTGTGGCACCGGTCGCTTTGGCCAGTGCAATCGCCAGATACTGCAGCTGGGCATACGCAGGGTGTTGTACTGAGATATTGCCCAGGAACACCGCTGAACGCTCACCGTCTTTTAACGAGTCTGCAATGCGCTGGTGACGCTCATCGCAATCGGCCGACGGCGCATCCGCCATGGAAGACAGATCAGCACCCGCAGCGCGAGCCACACAATACAGCTCTGAGACCATGCGATCGTATCGGGTGGAAATAATCTCGGCCGCGTCAAAATGCAACGGAAAGTGCTTTGGATTAATGAAACTGATGGCAGCCCCCTTGAGGGCTGACTTGCGCAAGCGCACCGCCGCAATGGGTTGATCCTTGCGAATATTTGAACCCACCAGTAACGCGGCATCCAGCGTTTCCAGGTCGTTGAGTTGCATACCCAGCCAAGGCATGACCGGAGCCGCATCCTGTGCAGAAAAATCCACTTGGCCCAGACGATGATCGATATCGCTGGTGCCCAGCGCACGCCCGAGTTTCTGAGTCAGGTACAGCTCTTCCACTGTAATGGATGGCGATGCCAGCACACCTAGCGAGCTGGTGCGCAAACGATCAGCAGCAGCCGATAAGGCCGTAGCCCAATCGGTGGTCTGCAGCTCGCCATCCACTCTGATCATGGGTGACGTCAAGCGATCCGGGCTACTCAGCCCCTGATAACTGAATCGATCCCGGTCAGCTATCCAGACTTCGTTGATGGACTCGTTTTCTCGTGGGATAACGCGATTGACGATAGATCCGTCCATATGGACGAACACGTTGGAACCCACCGAGTCGTGGGGCGATACTGACGCTTGCTGGGTCAGCTCCCACGAGCGGGCTGTGTAACGTGACGGTCGGGCTGTCAATGCACCTACCGGACAGATATCAATGACGTTGCCTGATACCTCAGACACCACCGATTTAGCGATGTAGGTACCAATGCGAACATTCTCGCCACGACCGGTGGCACCCAGTTCGCGAATGCCGGCTATCTCTTCACCGAATCGTACGCATCGCGTGCAATGAATACAGCGTGTCATCTCTGTGGCTATCAGAGGCCCGATGTACTTGTCAAAAACCACGCGCTTGCCTTCCGTGTACTGCGAGGCGCTGTTGCCATAGCCCATTGCCACATCCTGTAGCTCGCACTCGCCGCCCTGATCGCAAATGGGGCAGTCCAGCGGATGATTGATCAGCAGGAATTCCATCGTGCCCTTCTGGGCATCGCGCGCCAGCTTGGATGCGGTATGGACAATCATATCTGGCATGACCGGTGTGGCGCAGGCTGGCAATGGCTTGGGGGCTTTCTCAACTTCCACCAGGCACATGCGGCAGTTTGCCGCTACGGAGAGCTTCTTGTGGTAGCAAAATCTCGGTACTTCGATACCGGCGGCGTCGGTTACCTCGATCAGCATCTGTCCACGTCTGGCGCTCAGCGGCTTGCCGTCAACGGTAATCTGAATTGTGTCGTCAGTCATATATCGATTTTCGCAAGATGGCCATTGGCGCGATCTTCAGGCATACAGTTCGTCCGTAGGGGACGGGCTTGATCTATTGATTATAGATCAGGCAACCGCTCCCAGTTTGTCGGACACCATACTGCGTCCGTTCTGGATGTAATATTCGAACTCGTGCCGGTAGTGTTTCACGAAGCTTTGTACCGGCATGGCAGCCGCATCACCCAGAGCACAGATAGTGCGTCCGGCAATCTTGCCTGCCACGTCTTCAAGTTTGCTGATGTCTTCCGGCAAACCCTTGCCTTCCACAATACGGGTGAGCATGCGGTACAACCAGCCGGTACCCTCTCGGCATGGCGTGCACTGTCCACAGCTCTCTGAATAGTAGAACCGCGATATACGTCGTAACGCCTGCACCATGTCAGTGGTCTCGTTCATGACGATCACCGCTCCCGAACCCAGCATGGAGCCTGCGTTCTTGGAAATGGAATCGTAATCCATGTTAGTGGTCAGCATCAGATCACCTGGCACCACGGGCACTGACGAACCACCGGGAATGACAGCCTTCAACGGAATACCGTCTTTCATGCCACCTGCCAGCTGCAGTAACGAGGCAAACGGCGTTCCCAGATTGATTTCGAAATTACCGGGGCGCGCCACATGCCCTGAGACGGAAAAGCACTTCTGGCCGCCAGCGGTTTCGATGCCCATGCTCTTGAACCAGTCGGCGCCATTTCTCAAAATAGCCGGCACACTGGCTACAGACTCGGTGTTATTGATCGTTGTGGGGCGCCCATACAAACCGAAGCCTGCCGGAAACGGTGGCTTGAACCGGGGTTGCCCCTTCTTGCCTTCCAGCGACTCCAACAGCGCGGTTTCTTCGCCGCAGATGTAGGCGCCCGCACCCAGAGTGCCAATGACTTCGATATCGATGCCACTGCCTTTGATGTCATTTCCAGCCCAACCATGGTCGTAAGCCGCCTTGATGGCTGTCATGAAATTGGTATACACCTGATCCATGAACTCGCCGCGCATATAGTTGTAGGCTACGCTGGCACGGATGGCGTAACTGCCTATCAACATGCCTTCAACCAACGCGTTGGGGTTGAACCTTATCAGGTCGCGATCCTTGCACGTGCCAGGCTCCGACTCATCAGAATTGATAACGAAGTAGCTTTGCCCACCATTCTTGGGCATGAAGCTCCACTTCAAGCCGGTTGGAAAACCCGCTCCGCCTCGCCCCCGCAGGCCAGAATCCTTGACAATCTGCACTACATCTTCCGGTGTCAGCTTCTCGTCAAGGATTCGTTGCCAAGCCTGATAGCCTCCGATTTTCAGGTAGTTCTCGTAGGTCCACGGCTCATCGAAATCCAGTGTTGTGTAACAGACCTGATTCATCGGTGCCAGACCGTCAGGTAGCGTCATATCATTCATGGTGTCTCCTGTGTACTCGGTTGCTGGTTAATCAAGTGCATCAAGAATGGTGTCCAGTTTCTGCGGTGTCAGCCCGGTGTGATAAACGTGGTTCACTTGCATCATGGGCCCACCGGCACAGGCAGCGAGACATTCCTCTTCCATCTTCAGGAAGATTCGGCCGTCACTGGTTGATTCGCCTATCTTGATACCGTACTTTTTCTCAACGTGATTGACGATGGTGTCGGAGCCCATCAGCATGCAGCTGATGTTGGTGCAGATAGCTACACAGTTGCGACCTACCGGCTTTGTTTCGAACATGGAATAGAAGCTGGCTACTTCATAGACAGCAATAGGTGGCATCTCAAGCTTTGCTGCAACAGCATCCATCAGTTCCGTCGAGAGCCAGCCCTGATTCTGATGCTGCGCAATGCTCAATGCTGCAAGCACAGCACTTTGTTTCTGATTGTCCGGGTAGCGCGTCATCCACTCATCGATTTCCTCGATTGAATGTGCATTCAACACCGTCTCTGGTGCTGGCAAACTGACATCGGCTGGAACTGAACTCATGTATAGATCTCTATCAGCTAAAGAAAGGACTATCGGTCGATTTCACCGAAAACGATGTCCTGCGTTCCAATCAGTGCAACCACATCGGACAGCATATGGCCGCGGGCCATCTCATCCAGTGCGGCCAGATGAGGAAAACCGGCTGCCCTGACTTTCAAACGATACGGCTTGTTGGCACCATCGGATACCAGAAAACAACCGAACTCGCCCTTGGGATGTTCGACCGCTGCATAAGCCTCGCCTGCAGGCAAACAAAATCCTTCAGTGAACAACTTGAAGTGGTGAATCAACGATTCCATATCGCCTTTCATGTCGCCGCGACGTGGCGGCGCAATCTTGTGATCTTCGGTTAACACGGGGCCTTCGTTAACGCGCAGCCAGTCGATGCACTGCTTGATGATTCTGGTGGACTGCCGCATTTCTTCGATACGCACCAGGTAACGGTCGTAGCTGTCACCGTTGGTGCCTACGGGGATGTCGAACTCGAGCCTGTCATAAACCTCATAGGGCTCTTTACGGCGTAGATCCCATTCGATGTTTGAGCCGCGCAGCATAGGGCCGGTAAAGCCGAGCTGTAATGCGCGCTCCGGCGTCACGACTCCAATGCCTACGGTACGCTGCTTCCAGATGCGGTTATCGGTAAGCAGAGTTTCGTACTCATCCACACACTGGGGGAAGCGCTGGATAAAGTCTTCGATGAAATCAAGCATGGACCCCTGACGGGATTCATTGAGTTTGGCTGCAGCGGATTTACTCGTAAAGCGAGAGCTTTCGTACTGCGGCATGCGATCGGGAAGATCGCGCGCTACGCCACCTGGGCGGTAGTACGTGGCGTGCAGACGAGCACCTGAAACGGCTTCGTAGCAATCCATAAGATCTTCGCGTTCACGAAAACAATACAGGAATACAGACATGGCGCCGATGTCAAGCCCGTGCGCGCCGAGCCACATGAGGTGGTTAAGGATGCGGGTGATTTCGTCGAACATGACGCGAATGTATTGCGCACGTTCCGGCACTTCCACGCCCAGTAATTTCTCGATAGCCATGACATAACCATGCTCGTTGCACATCATGGATACGTAGTCGAGCCTGTCCATATAACCAATAGACTGGTTGTAGGGTTTGGACTCAGCCAGCTTCTCGGTGCCGCGATGCAGCAATCCGATATGCGGATCAGCTCGCTCAACGACCTCACCGTCCATTTCCAGCACCAGACGTAATACGCCGTGCGCCGCAGGATGCTGCGGTCCGAAATTTAGTGTGTAGTTACGTATCTCAGGCATCGTTTTTCTTTGGAGGTTCGCCAGCCACATAACGTGCATCTTCCCGGATTACACGCGGGACAAGCACTCGAGGTTCAATACTTACCGGTTCATAGACAACCCGTTCTTTCACTGAGTCGTAACGCATTTCAACGTTACCGATCAGCGGAAAATCCTTGCGGAAAGGATGGCCGATAAAACCATAGTCTGTTAGCAGACGACGCAAGTCGTTATGCCCATCGAACAGAATACCGAACAGATCAAACGCTTCGCGCTCATACCAGTCAGCGTTACTCCACACTGGGGTCAGTGAAGGCACTACCGGCATCGCATCGTCTGTGGCAGCGCATCGAAGACGCACCCGCACGTTATGGTCCAGAGACAACAGGTGACTCGCTACGACAAATCGAGGCCGGTCAGTTGCAGGCAGGTCCAGCTCTGTGTTGAAGGACAGACTACCGATAGAGGATGCGTTAACAGCACGACTGAAGCTTGCCATGTTCTCTGTGTCGGTTGACCACTCATCCTGCCCGTAGGTTGCGTAATCTACCCCGCACAAGTCACTTAACTGCTTGAATGAAAGCTCAGGATCGTCACGCAGCTTCAAAGAGGTCTCAATCAGCTGCTCAGGACTTACGTCCATGACGACCAGATCCAGTGATATCTCTATCGACGGGTTTTCCGGAAACGCTGCTTGCAGAGCATCCCGCATCAGTTCTACGCGTGTCGACATGATAATCAGCGAGCTATGGTATTAGTTGTACGGATTTTGTTCTGCAGCTGCAGAATGCCATACAGAAGTGCCTCGGCTGTTGGTGGACAACCCGGCACGTAAACATCCACGGGCACGATACGGTCGCAGCCTCTGACCACCGCATATGAATAGTGATAATACCCCCCTCCATTAGCGCAGCTACCCATGGAGATAACCCACTTGGGGTCAGGCATCTGGTCGTAGACTTTACGAAGAGCCGGAGCCATCTTGTTGACAAGCGTGCCGGCCACAATCATGACGTCTGACTGCCGTGGGCTGGGACGAAAGATGATGCCAAATCGGTCAAGATCATATCGTGCCGCTCCGGCATGCATCATCTCGATTGCACAACAAGCCAGCCCGAATGTCATGGGCCACATCGAACCCGTACGCGCCCAGTTAATTAATTTGTCTGCGGAAGTGGTAACAAACCCTTCTTCAAGAACACCTTCTATACCCATGATGCTATTCCCATTCGAGCGCGCCTTTCTTCCACTCGTAAATGAATCCGATAACCAGTATGAACAGGAACACGCCCATTGCGGCGAAAGCCGTTCCCGAGATTGAGTCGAGCGTTACCGCCCACGGAATCAGGAAGGCTATTTCCAGGTCAAAAATAATGAAGAGGATGGCGACGAGGTAGTAGCGCACGTCGAACTTCATCCGTGCGTCCTCGAATGCTTCAAAACCGCACTCGTAGGGAGAATTCTTGTCTTTACCCGGGTTGGATGGACCCACCAGACGACCCGCTGTCAGCAGGGCAACGCCGAGCCCGAGCCCAATGAGGATGAATAGCAATACGGGAAAATAGGTGGCTAGCAACTGTGGCTCCGATATCGTACGCGTGAAGATTACGTTTGGACAAATCTGGCAATGAACTGCCAGGTAATCATTGACGCTACGACTGATCTAACACACTGGATGACCCGTGTCTGCGCCGTGCATCTCTTACCGCACTGATTATCGCAGAATTCCTGCCAAAGTGGCTATCTCGTCAGGACGAGGTACTGTGCTCAGGTTAGGTGATCTGAAGCGCTCAGGAATATCCGTTGTTTGGTGCCGACACCCGGACTCGAACCGGGACAGCTTTCGCCACTACCCCCTCAAGATAGCGTGTCTACCAATTCCACCATGTCGGCAATAAGGGAAGCCCTGCTGGGCCAGCCGGAGATAATAGCGTAAAACCCCGGCGGTGTGGGACTACTCGGGCGCTTTCGGCAGGTCTGTGCCGGTATCAGAGCTTGCACCCTCTGTCGGAGCTACGATTTCTTCTACAGCCGCGTCATCATTTACGCCACCCGGCAGATCCGTGCCAGCAGCCGGAGCTTCCTGGACGATTCCCGGGGTGTCGGTTACCGAGCGAACCGACCCCTCTCGGTTAGCAGCAAGGTAGAACAGAAATATGCTGGTCGCAAAGAACAGCGTCGCCAGTATGGTTGTAGCACGCGTTAAAAACGAGGCAGAACCGCTGGCACCAAAAACTGTAGCAGAGGCACCGCTACCGAAAGCAGCACCAGCATCAGCGCCTTTACCGTGTTGAATCAGCACTAGGCCAATGACACCAACAGCCAGCACTACATGAATAACTAACGCGAGGGATTGCATGGTTCTCCTGAGATTATCTTGGACAACTGCCGGTCAGGCAGCCGCTTTACAAATAGCGAGAAACGAGGCGGCATCCAGAGCGGCTCCGCCGATCAGACCGCCGTCGATATCGGTCTGTGAAAAAAGTGTTTGTGCGTTGTCCGGCTTGACACTGCCGCCGTACAGAATTCTCAAGGCAGCTGCCGTATCTGCGTTGTGCCCCGCTACACGCTGCCTGATGAGCGCATGGACAGCTTGCGCCTGCTCGGGTGTTGCCGTCTTGCCGGTACCGATGGCCCACACAGGCTCGTAGGCAACCACCAGCGAATCGAAGGCAGCAATGCCACCTGCGGTTATCAAGGCATCGAGTTGCTCCGCAATGACCGACGCAACCTGATCAGCCTCTCTTTGTTCCAGTGACTCGCCGACACACAGAATAGGCGTAAGGCCAGCTTCCTTGACCGCAAGGCACTTTGCGGCAACCAGCGCGCTGTCCTCGTGGAACAAGGCACGTCGTTCGGAATGCCCCAGAATCACATACTTGCAACCGAACTCGGCTAGCATCTGCGCAGAGACTTCACCGGTGAAAGCACCCGAAGTGGCCTCTGCACAGTTCTGAGCGCCCAGCTGCACGGCGGTGTCAGCAACTACACCCTGCACATCGGCCAGGTGCAGCGATGTGGGGCACACCAACACCTCCGCCGTGAGCGCACTGCTCCCCGCCGATACCGCGGTGGCAAGTTCTACAACCGATTGTCTGGAACCATTGAGCTTCCAGTTACCGGCTATGAGTGGTTGGCGATTGGCCAAAACAGACTACCCCTTGTACGAAACCGCCGAAGCATACCTAGCCGCAACCGTTTCGTCCAGTAAATCGATGATTTTAGTGACGATAAAAAAACCCTCAATACCGCCTTGAGCGCTCAACCCAGCGCATCGTCGACAACCTGAGCAACAGTCTGACAAATCTGCTGGACTTCGTTGGCCACCTTGCCCTCCACCATGACCCGGACGAGAGGTTCGGTACCTGATGGCCGTAGCAGTATTCGCCCACTGTCACCCAGCTCCTCTTCCGCCTGCTTGACCGCCTGCTGGATCTTTGCATTCTCGTCCAGATTGACTTTTTTCGACAAGGGTACGTTGAGAAGCACTTGAGGATAAAGCTGCATATCGGCGCGTAGCCTGGAGAGGGATTCACCGGTCGATCGCATGACCGCGAGCACGGCAAGCGCCGCGACAATGGCATCGCCTGTGGTGACCTTGTCCAGACAAATAATATGCCCGGAGTTTTCACCCCCCAGATCCCAACCCTTTGCACGCAGTAACTCCATGACATAACGATCGCCGACTGAGGCACGCTCGAACGGGATGTCCATCTTTTCCAGCGCATGCTCTAACGCAAGGTTGGTCATCAGCGTACCGGCCACACCGCCGGTCAATGTGCCTTCGGCATGTCGGGCTTTGGCCAGCACATAGAGAATTTCATCCCCATCCACTATCTCACCCCGATGATCAACCATGATCAGCCGGTCACCATCGCCATCCAGCGCAATGCCCACATCGGCCCGCTCCAGCAACACGTGTGCTCTCAGATTATCCGGTGCGGTAGCACCACACTCCAGATTGATATTCATGCCATTCGGATCTGCACCCACGGACACAACCTGCGCACCTAGCTCGTCGAATACCTCACGCGCAATATGGTAGGCCGCACCGTTGGCAGCATCGACCACGATCTTCATACCATCCAGCCGTAACGAGGTGTGGAAGGTACTTTTACAAAATTCTATGTAACGACCCGATGCGTCGTCAACACGGCGGGCTCGACCCAGATCCTTGGAGTCGACAGTGGTCATCTCCTCTTTCATCATCGCCTCAATTTCCAGCTCCACATCGTCAGGCAGCTTGCTGCCCTCTGTGGAGAAGAACTTCAAGCCGTTGTCGTAGAAAGGATTATGTGAGGCGCTGATAACGATGCCTGCCGCAGCACGAAATGTACTCGTCAGATACGCCACAGCGGGCGTGGGCATTGGCCCTAACAGACGGCTGTTAATGCCAGCAGATGCTAGCCCGGCCTCGAGCGCCGATTCAAACAGATATCCCGAAATTCGGGTGTCCTTGCCAATCAGCACTTCGCGATTACCTTTGGATGCCAGCACTTTGCCAGCCGCCCAGCCGAGTTTCATGACCACCTGCGCGGTCATCGGATAATCGCCTACACGGCCTCGTATACCATCTGTACCAAAAAAATCTCTAGCCATTACGCCTGATCCTGTTAAGTTCTTGCTGTTTTTATTCTGCCTGACCATTGACTACTGCTTGATACACCGCCAATGCGTGCACTGTTTGCTCGACATCGTGGACACGTACAATAGACGCACCCCGCTCTACACACATCAATGCCGCAGCGACTGAGGATGTGACCCTGCTTACTTCGTCATCTTTCAGAATCTGCGCAAACATCCGTTTGCGAGACAGCCCGATCAGTATCGGCGCCTTCGCACAGAGCCGATCAAGCTGTTTCAGCAACGTTAGATTATGGTTCAGATTCTTGCCAAATCCAAATCCCGGATCAAGCACTACCTGAGCCTCTACGATGCCTGATTCAATACAAATCTGACGACGTGACACTAAGAATTCGATCACCTCGGTAACCACATCTTCGTAGACAGGAGCCTGTTGCATACCACGAGGTTCGCCTTGCATATGCATCAGGCATACCGGAAGGCCTGTCTGTACGGCTACCTCGATAGCTCCTTCCTCTCTCAGTGCCCGGACATCGTTGATAATGCCGGCCCCTGCAGCGGCTCCCTCGCGCATCACAACGGGCTTGCTCGTATCCAGAGATACAATGGTATCGAAACGCTTTATCAGTGCCTCGACAACCGGCAGCACCCTATCCAACTCCTGCTGAATGGGAACTTCGCTGGCTCCCGGTCGCGTTGACTCCCCACCCACATCGATCACATCAGCGCCGGCAGCGAGCATCAACTCAGCCTGCTTGAGTGCCGTGTCGAGTTTTACAAACTGGCCACCGTCGGAGAACGAATCCGGGGTTACATTAAGAATGCCCATGACCCGGGGTCGGCTCAGATCAAGAACCTTGCCGGCACACTGCAAATGGCGATTTAAGGGCATCGGATGTCTTTCGATCCAAACGGAAAAAAGCCGCGAACGCGGCTCTTTAATCAGCATGTTACTACCAACGTGACCAGGCCCTCACTCCAACTCGTGGGATGAGGGCCTCTTGAATGTTGGCCTCATGACTCATCCGTGGATAAGCCAGCCAACACAACCCCAGCCTTAATGAAGACTGGGTGACGGGTCAGCCGGGTCTGACGCGTCATCGTCTTCGTCAGCCGCTTTCTTGTCGTCCACCTCTTTGTCGTCTAGCTTCTTTTCGCTGGAGGAAGAGGAGCTAGCAGACTTACCGCTTGAATCATCGCCACCCCAGTCCGCTGGCGGACCCGGCTCGCGACGGTCCATGAGCCGGTCGATCTGACCCAGGTCGATGGTCTCGTACTTGAGTAGAGCCTCTGACATCGCGTGAAGAATGTCTATATTGTCTTTGAGAATGGTTTCTGCAACTTGGTAGTTCTCGTCTACCAGTTTGCGAATCTCGGAGTCGATGGACTGAACAGTCTCACCCGACATCGGATTCTGCTTGCTGGAAGAACGACCCAGAAATACTTCGCCCTCTTCTTCGCTGTAGGCAAGCGGCCCTAACTTGTCCGACAAACCCCAACGGGTAACCATGTTGCGAGCTATGTCAGTGGCTCGTTCGATGTCGTTCGAGGCACCGGTGGTTACCATGTCCTCGCCGAAAACGATCTCTTCCGCGATACGCCCGCCGTACAAGGTGGCTATCTGGCATTGCAGCTTGCGCTTGCTATGGCTGTAGCGATCTTCTTCAGGCAAGAACATCGTGATACCCAGCGCCCGCCCTCTAGGGATGATGCTGACCTTATAAACAGGATCATGCTCAGGCACCAGTCGCCCGACAATTGCGTGTCCCGCCTCGTGATACGCCGTCAGTTTCTTTTCCTGATCGCTCATCACCATGGACTTACGCTCGGCGCCCATCATGATCTTGTCCTTGGCGCGCTCGAAATCGCCCATGTCTACCTGACGAGAATCGGCACGGGCAGCGAACAGTGCCGCCTCGTTAACCAGATTGGCCAGATCCGCACCGGAAAAACCGGGGGTTCCACGAGCAATAAGCTCGGGACGTACATCATCTGCCATCGGAACCTTCGCCATATGAACACGTAGAATTTGCTCGCGACCCCGTACGTCTGGCAGCGGCACCACGACCTGTCGATCAAAACGACCTGGACGCAGCAGTGCTGGATCAAGGACATCAGGGCGGTTGGTAGCAGCGATCACGATAACGCCTTCGTTGCCCTCGAAACCGTCCATCTCAACCAGCAGCTGGTTCAACGTTTGCTCCCGCTCGTCATGCCCACCACCGAGTCCGGCGCCACGGTGTCGGCCAACGGCATCGATTTCATCGATGAAGATGATGCACGGTGAATGTTTCTTGGCTTGTTCGAACATGTCTCGAACACGACTCGCACCCACACCTACAAACATCTCGACAAAATCCGAGCCAGAGATGGTGAAGAAAGGTACCTTCGCTTCGCCTGCAATGGCCTTGGCCAGCAATGTCTTACCGGTACCCGGAGAACCTACCATCAGCACGCCGCGAGGAATTTTGCCACCCAGCTTCTGGAATTTGCCAGGATCGCGCAGGAATTCGACCAGCTCCGACACTTCGTTCTTGGCTTCTTCAACGCCAGCTACATCAGCAAAGGTGACCTTGACCTGATCTTCGTTCAATAACCGCGCCTTGCTTTTGCCGAAAGACATGGCTCCACGACCGCCGCCGCCGCCCTGCATCTGGCGCATGAAGAAGACCCACAATCCAATGAGAAGTATGAACGGGAACCAGCTGATGAGAATACTCAGCAGCATGCTTGGATTCTCAGGCGGTACGCGTTCGAACTCAACACCAGCCCGATTGAGCTCGCCAATCAGTGAACTGTTGTCCGTCTCGGGGCTGTAGGTTGTGAATGGCTTGCCGCCATCACGTATGCCAGTGATTTCCACACCGTCGAATTTCACCTGATCTACCTGACCGGTGTTGACGCTTTGCAGAAAATCGGAGTAGCCGATGGTATCTGTCGCCTGACGCTGACCTCCCAGATTGTTGAACACAGTCATTAATATGACCGCGATCACTACCCAGAGAAGAACGTTCTTTAATAGATCACTCAAAAATTACCTCGCCATGTCAGATGTGACTGACAGTTCCGTTAACCGTTCGACAAGCAGTTCTAGCCCACCCATCATATCAAGTTCCTTGCCACTACATACACTTCACGGCTACGAGCCCGTGAGGCTGCAGGTTTCCGCACTTTTACGTTTCTGAACTGCTTTCGTACCTGTTTCATGAACGGGTCGAAACCCTCACCCTGAAAAACTTTGGCGACAAACGTCCCTTCCGGCACCAGAAATCGGGTGGCAGATTCCAGTGCCAGCTCTACTAGCCCCATGGCACGCGCCTGATCCGACACTACTACCCCACTCAAGTTGGGCGCCATGTCTGATAAAACAAGATCAGCCCGCAGATCCCCCATCGCCAGATCAATCTCATCTGCAGTGGATTGCTCTGTAAAATCACCCAGAACGAACCTGACATCAGGCAAGCCGTCCATCGGCAGTATGTCAGTGGCGATGATAGTGGCCTTGTTACCCGCCTGTCTGGATAAGAATTGTGTCCATCCGCCGGGAGCTGCACCGAGTTCCAGAATCACCGAATCGGGTTTGATCAACTGATCTTTCTGATCAAGCTCGATAAGCTTGTACACCGCCCGCGATCGATAGCCGTCAATAGCGGCCTGTTTCACATAGGTGTCGCTGGCATGTTCCTGTAACCAGCGATTACTACTTTTTGTGCCTGCTCGACCCACAACCGCTCAACCGTTAGACTCTCGGACCTTCGAGGCGCCCGTTGCCCTCCATTGTAGGGGGTTTGAATGTTCCCACGCGCATATTCACGGCGTTTATTTCTCAAAATCAGGTTTATATGAAAAAATCTTCAGTACTCGACAAAGTCACCCTCAAATATCTCCGATCGCTCGCGCATGGCCTCAAGCCCGTGGTCAGCCTCGGGAAAAACGGCCTGACAGAGGCGGTTACCGCAGAGCTCGATGGTGCCCTGGGGCATCATGAACTGGTCAAGGTAAAGCTCAGTGAGACGGATCGGGAACGTCTTCAGGAACAGCTGGACGCTTTGTGCAAGTCAACGCGGGCCACCAGTGTCCAGCAGATCGGGCATACGGCCACGCTATTTCGCCGTAACGAGAAAAAACCGGTTATTGATCTGGCACTGGCGAAGCGCTAAACGCGAACTGCTGCACAACATCTGTGGACAGGCTTTCAGACGATCAAGCTCAGCCTGCGGATTTCGCGGGCAGATGTACCGTTGCCTTGAGGCCCCCGAGTCTGGCAGACGCGGCCAATGTCAAGCGGCCGTCGTAGGTATCAACGATATCTTTGACGATCGACAGGCCCAGACCGTGGCCTGTCACCGACTCGTCTAACCGGACGCCCCGCCCCGTCAATCTGACCAGCTCTTCGGGTGAGCAGCCGGGGCCATCGTCTTCCACTTCGATGAGTATGCCGTTTGTACTGCGCATGCTGATCATCACCACCGCACTACACCACTTGACCGCGTTATCCAGCAAATTGCCAATCAACTCGAGCATGTCCTGACGATCATGAACCAGCTCCACCTCGGGCCCGATGTTGTATCTGACGTCTGCGTTCTTTTCCGAATAGACCTGCTGCAACAATCCGATTAACGCCGGTATTTCAGAGTCAACGTCGAAAATCTGACCCACTGTGCCTCGGCCCGCCAGACGAGCCCGTTTCAGCTCACTCTCGATCAGCCGCCGAATGCGTTCAGCATTATCGGCAATGGCAACCCGCTCCGCGCTGCCAATCGTGGAAGACTCAGTGGACCGCAGCAGCAGGTTCAACGGACCTTTCAGCGAATGCGCCAGGTTGCCAACTGCGTTGCGAGATTGACGCAGACGTTGGTCGAAGCGGCGTAACAGACGATTGAATTCTTTCACCAGCGGTGCTATTTCGCTGGGCACATCTTCCGACAGAGACACCGCCTGTCCGTGCTCCAGCTTGAGCATGTCCTGACGGATGGCGTCCAGCTTCTGTACTGAGCCGCGTACTACCCAGCGTTGCACCCCCAACAGAGCGACCAGAAGCAAGACTGCGATAATGGCGCAAAACCACTGAAAGACACGCAGACGCGTAACGATCGATCCGATATCCTCGGCCAACGTTACCGTAAATTCGTAACCTTGCCTGGCAAAGCCTCCAGACCAGACCAGCAATGGCTCACCACCGATCCCGCTCTCCAGACGTTTGCTCTGTTGCCCCGGAACCAGTGGCGAGATCTCGAAGAACTGATCCCAGGCAGAGCGCGACATCAACGTGCGTTCGGCAAAAGTCACGACAAAGTAATAACCCGAAGCGGGCTGTTCGTAGGCAGGTTTCAACTTGTAGGCACCGAGCTTTGGAACCCCGGCAGGGGTATCGGGCAGCTCGACAATCGACACCACGCTGCGCGCGTCGGATTCGAGCCGTTTGAACACAAAGCTTTCGGTCAGCAAGCGGCTGCTCAGTGTGGCAGTCCACCAGAAAATGAACATGAGACCGATCACGCTGCTGATCAGTCCGATCTGCAGGCTTCGCTCGAGGGAATTCAAGCGTTCGGGTCGTTGAATATATAACCCTGACCACGCTTGGTAAAGATCATCTGACTACCTATTTTTTCTCGTAATCTGCGGATGTACACTTCAATCAGATTACTGTCGCGCTCCGAATCCTGATCATATACATGTTCAGACAGATGCGTCTTGGACAGGATGCGACCACTGTTCAGCATCATGTAGCGTAATAGCCTGAATTCGGTTCCGGTGAGCTGGAACGTCTGGCCATCAACCTCGACCTGCTGGACATCTTCGTCCAGTTTCAGTGTTCGCGTTTCTATGCGATGCGAGGTGCGTCCGTGGCGTCGGTAGATAAGCGCTCGGATTCTTGCTATCAGTTCCTCTATATGAAAAGGCTTGCCCAGGTAATCGTCAGCACCTGCCTTGAAGCCGTCCACGCGCTCGTACCAGGCATCACGAGCGGTAAGCACGATAACCGGAACGCGATTGCCGCGGCTGCGCCACGCGTGTAGCACATCCATACCCGGTTTCTGCGGCAACCCAAGATCCAGAACCACGGCGTCGTAGGGTTCCGTATCTCCCAGATGCTCGGCATCTATACCGTTATCGGCAGTATCCACAGCAAACCCTGCCTTGACAAGGTCGCTGCGCATATACGATACCAATTCGGGATCATCTTCGACGATAAGCAGTCGCACGGGTCTGTTCTTCTATCTCCGGTGGTGGGCGAAGTATAACGCTACGCACTGCGCGAGTATTTGCCAATCCGATCGCCCGGGTCATTAGCCTTTACCGCGCCATGGGATGGTCTTGTGAATGATGAACCGCATGATCAGATCGAACAGCAACCCGAGCAGCCCGAGAAGGATGATTGTTACCCAGATAATTTCGTAGTCTGACTGCTTGCGGGCAACGTTTTCGACAAAGCCTATACCTGTGGTACCCGCCAGCATTTCTGCGGCCACCAAAGTGCCCCAGCAAACCCCGATGGAAATACGAATACCGGTGAGTATTTCGGGCAATGAATTGGGCAGGATTACCGAGCGGACAATCTGCCATCGACTTGCTCCCAGCGAGTGGGCCGCGTGTATTTTTGACAACTGCGTACCGGTAGCGCCCGTTCTTGCGGATATGACCATGATGGCAAAGGCGACCATGAAAAGCAGAAAAATCTTACCGTCGTCGTTGATGCCAAAGATAGTGAGAATAAGCGGTGCCCAGGCTAATGGCGGCACGGGGCGATAGAGCTCGATCAGGGGGTCGAAAAAGCCTTTTGCAAACCGCGACAAGCCCATGAACAGACCCAGTGGAACACCGAAAACGATACCGGCAAACAGACCCGCAAGCACACGCAATACCGAATCCCAGACATGTCCGGTGGGTACCGGTACGTTGGGCGATGCAAAGTTGCCGGTAGCAATGTCGAGCACTTTGGATTTCAGGTTGCGCGGAATTGTTCCATCCTCGCTGTGCCTGGGATAGTTGCCCGGAACCAGATCCGCGATAAAATCAGGAATCAGAAATCCGACCATTTCAGCCAGGGGCTTCTGCTTGTACCATAGTAGTGGAAAACCTTTGTATCCCACCTCGGGATCTGACAGACGGACAAAGGTTGCAAAAGTATCAGAAGGTTTAGGCAACCATCGACCCGAACCTTGCTCACTACACGCTGTGTTACCGGCCATTATGCTGCCGGTTGGCATAGCCAGCGCGTCGATCAGTTGCAGGGCGCCCTGCTTTTCCAGTTGCACCGCATGGAACGCTGCCAGCGAAGTTTCGACAGGCTCTAGCGCACCCGGGGGGAAAACAGCCCCGTTATCGAGACGTTTCATCAGCTTGTTAACGTCTCGGGCAAAGTTTTGCACTGCAGGCGACTGCCCTTCGGCCGCTGCCTGAACATCAGCATCGAGCACGGCAATGGCGTCGATATAATCGGCACTGGCGTTTCTCAATTTGCCAAAATCGCTTGAAATATCTGACATCGGTTCTGCCACGGCCGCAAACATGGCACCACGACGTGATATCGGCTCAATGGGGACCTCTTGCGAACTCTCACCCCAACCGGGCTGATTTTCGATAGCCAGCATGATGGCCGCATCGGCACCTTCCGGCAACGTATCGTTTGCCAGCTGCACACGTAACGCATCGATGCGCGAGGCGATATCCAGAATACCGGCCTCGGTGTCTGCATCCACGCTGCCAGGCGTGGCCATGATGGCAAGTAACTCTCGCGCTCTGTCCACGAACGGCTGCAGCAATACGCGATCTTCGTCGGTAAACCCGCGACCGTTCAATTCGGCCATGATGCCATTAATCTGACCTGTTTCCCGATCGAGAATATTGGTCCCTTTCAGCTGACGGGATTCGAACGGAAACACAGATCGGATCGGGTTAATGGCGGTTTCCACCTTCGCCACCTGGCACAGCTCGTTAGCGGCTTCCGGGAAAAAAGCGCGTGCAGCGTCCCACGAAAAATAGAGCCAGACCAGCATGATCGTAGCAACACCGGAAACAATCCAGTGCCAGCCTCCCAGCGCCTTGACCGGATTACCAAACACCGCATCGGTCTTTTCACTGCGGATGAGCCGGCGTCCGTACCACCAGCACGCCACCAGGGTCACGATCAACCCGATAAAGAGCGCGCCGATGACTAGCCCGCGAATGCCTGCATCACTCATGCGGATGCCTTGCCCATGATTTCCTCTTCCATATTCCAGATCATGCTCAGGATCTCTTCTCGCGTATTGGTGAAGTCACTATGGTTTTTTATAGTCCGCGGGTCTTCGTTGAGACCCAACTCTGCAAATGGCAAAGCATATTCCTTATGAAGCCGCCCCGGTCGCGGCGCCATGACGAACAGTCGCTCGCCCAATAGCAGGGCCTCTTCCACCGAGTGCGTAATAATCATGATGGTCTTGCCGGTCTCCTTCCAGATCTTGAGTACCAGCGATTGCATTTTCTCGCGAGTCAGCGCATCCAGCGCGCCCAGAGGCTCATCCATCAGTATCAGGTCCGGATCGTTTATCAGGCATCTGGCTAATGCGACTCGCTGTTGCATGCCGCCAGACAGCTGATAGGTCGGGGTGTTGCCGAAGCCCTGCAAGCCCACGATTTCCAGCCACTCTTCCACTTTTCGAGCAGTGTCCTTCTTATTCGCCTTTTTCATGCGCAATCCGAAATCGACGTTCTCGGCCACTGTCAACCATTCAAACAGTGCACCTTGCTGGAACACCATGCCACGCTCAACACCTGGCCCATCAATCTCCTTACCACCCAATTTGAGCTGCCCTCCAGTGGGCCGCAGAAATCCGGCTATAAGATTCAGCAACGTCGTCTTGCCACACCCAGAGGGTCCGAGCACAGATAACAGCTCTCCCTGCTTCAGCGTGAAACTGACATTATTCAGCGCCTGGACCGTATCGCCATTGGGCATGATAAAGGTCATGTCGATCGAGTCTGCAACCAGGTCACTCATGCGCTACTCCCCTTTGTAATGGCCGAGAGTGTAGCTTGCATGTGATTACCAGGACTAGCCACTTTTTTCAGTGGTCAGTTGAAAATTACCCTACAAGTGGAACCGGCACTGAAATACTCGCAAAAACAGGCGTGGGCACAGTATCGAACTGTCTTTGGGGCCACCGGATTACTCCCGTCAAATACCGCGATTCTGCAATCTATTCGATTGAGGCTGGCAATTTGCGCTGTTTTCAGTAGGATACATGCAGCTCGGGAAATAAGAACGGCACAGCACACCCATGGCTCGAAACCACAATTTCTTTTTTGACAAGGACGGCATCCCTCGCGCCAGAGGTCCCGCCACTGAAAAGCCCTTGATGACTTTTCTGGAGGTCGATGTTCAGGGGAGCGATCATATATGCCACGATCTGATGGACGACCTAACCGCCATCGAGGACGAATCGGACGATGTCAGAGAGTTCATCGGCAACGCCCATCGCATCAGCATGACACCCGATAACGTCACCATTGTCGGTAATGACGCGCCAGATTCGACGGTTCCCTACGAGGTTGCCCTGAAACACTTTCGCGAAGTACTCGAGGACTGGGAAGCTTTTATTCTCGACGATCAGATCGACGACCCGCATGTTGACGACGACTACCTGTTATGAGCGCTCCACTTTTTTAATTGGAGTGATCTGGGCGCAAGTTGAGCCGACACAGTGATATTCTCCGTGGTTTAACCAACGGCGTACCGACCAATGAGCAATATCCTGGATCTACTGTTTGCTGACGAAAACAAAGCGGCTCTGGACGAAGTTCAGAAGAACTTCAACCTGAATGACTCCGAGACCCGCTCCGCGGTTGAAGGCCTGATCCCGGCTCTGTCCAGGGGTTTACAGAAGAACACGCAGGAAACACCCGGTATGGATGATTTGCTGGATGCACTGCGCACCGGTAGTCACAAACAGTACATGGACAAGCCCGGTTCGCTCGGATCAACCGAAACCGTCAAAGACGGCAATGACATTCTCGGCCACATTTTTGGTGACAAAAAAGTCAGCCGAGAAGTGGCAAACCGCGCATCCAGACAATCCGGATTAAGCAGCACATTGTTGAAAAAAATGTTGCCGGTTGTGGCTTCACTTGTTATGGGAGTGCTGAGCAAGAAGGTACTGGGCGGCGGCGGTGCAATGACGCGGGCTAGTAGCGGCGGCCTGCTCACTTCATTGCTCGATGGCGATCGCGACGGTTCCATCTGGGATGACGTGCTGGGTATGGCTGCACGCACGCTGTTGCGCTGATCCTTGCCGCAAGGCGTGCCAGCAATCGTTTTCAAATCTACAGGTAAACACTTGAAGCCTGCGGCATGCTGAAACAACTGATTCTCGATGCCGACAAATGCACGAGTTGCGTCCAGTGCGAACTGGCCTGCTCGCTTGAGCATTAAAGATTGATTTGCCCCGGCTTTCTCGCGCATCAAGGTGTTCGAATTCGAACACGGCTAACGTAACGTGCCATACACGTGTACACAGTGCGACGAAGTGTGGTGTCTCACGCCTGCCCTACCGAAGCGATCAGTATTAACCACGAACCAGGCACTAAAGTGGTCAACGACTCCCTCTGCGTGGGTTGTAAAGTGTGCACGATGGCGTGCCCCTACGGCACCATCAACTACAACACACGCAGCGGGAAAGTCACCAAATGCAATCTGTGCGGTGGCGATCCCAAGTGCGCTGAAGCCTGCCCGACCGGCGCTATTATCTACGCGGTACCTGCAGGGGCAGGTCAATGAGCTGGCACAACCGCGTTCTCACTGTCAATCTCACTACCCGTGAAAGTCGGATAGAGCCACTCAATGCGCAGTGGAGAGATGACTATCTAGGCTCCCGAGGCCTGGCTACCCGCTACCTGATGGACAGAGAGCCTTAAGGCACTTCACCAGGATCCTCAGATCAAGGTCGCCTCCATAGGCGTCGCCGGTGAGGCTGGTGTCAAGTACGCCTGTATTGTCAACGACTTGCACAGAGCTGCCGGCAGGTCGGGTGTGGGTGTTGTGATGGGTTCGAAAAACCTGGAAGCTATCGCTGTCAGGGGAACCCAAGGCGTTGCCGTTAGTGATGCCAAACGGTTCATGAAGGTGGTCAAGCACACTGCCCCAGCATTGAGTAGCGTGCCTGTCACTGTCACCTTCGGCGGAGCGCTGATTCGCTTTCTGCCAGCAGGGGGTAAAGGTAACCGGCAGTCCGTTGATGTCGAGAATGGCATCACACTATCTGCGCTGTTCGAACAATTCGGGATGTCGGGCGATGAGCGGTTGCTTGTCATTCTGAATGGCGATGTTGTAAAGAAAAGCCAGTACAGCGGCACGACTCTGGCCCAAGGTGATGCGTTATCTCTCATGCCCCCCATTCAGGCAGGCTGAGTGTTCTCAATCGCCAGCAGTTTTGTAAACCCGTGTGACGTTTGCCAGCTCTTACCGCCGCGTAACTTCATCGTACTGTACGGTCGGCCGATTAGTCCTTTACTCTACCCATGCGTACTGTCCTCTCACGCTTGGTTGTAATTGTCTGAAAACAATCTATAAACGAGTAATAGTCGAACGAATGGAGCGCAATCATGAACAACAAACTGCATAACGTGACACGCACCTTGCGTGAACTGATCAAGAATCTACCGGCAGTAAAAGCTCATTGCAGTGCAGAGGTGCTTAAGCGCCATTTACAATTGATCGCACATTTCCAGCGCCAGTACGACTTGCTGGCAGCGGCTCAGGCACCTGCAACGAGGGCATAGCGTGCCAGTGTGAACTGCGTAACGAGAATGGTTATCACTCGCGTTAAGTCATTGATTCGACTCGCTTAACGATTGGTGACCTTTTACGCACAAGCATCCAACTTCGCCGCATGTCGTATACAATAACGAGCGAAAAAGAAGCCACTTCACACTGAAAGGAATAGATAATGACTGATATTACTCGCCGTAAATTTGTATCATTGATGACAGCTGGGGCAGCTGTGATCCCTGTTAGTGCACTGGTAGCGAGTCTGCCAAGTCGTGCGGGTGACCTACCTGCTGTAGATCCTGACTCCGCTCAGGCGCAAGCACTTCAGTATGTGGCAGAGTCCGAAGTTGCTGATCAGAATTGCGGCAACTGCACGTTGTACTCTGGCGCAGAAGGTGAAGACATGGGTCCATGCCCATTGTTCCCGGGCGCAGCTGTAATGAGGGCTGGCTGGTGCAGTGCCTACGTACCCACCGCTTAAACACCAGACAGTTTTTGTCTGGCTGTATCAGTACTGACGCCTACCCCTCGGGTAGGCGTTTTTCGTTTCAGTCGTACACTTTTTCAAGTAAGTTGCTCTGAGGGTCACAGCCGAGGCATGATAAGCAGGCTCCACACTTTCAGAGCCTACTCACTCCCGCTTGTTCTAATCTTCACCGTCGAGACCTGACATGGCCACCAGCCTGCTAACACTTCTGGACGACGTCGCATCGATAATGGACGACGTCGCCGCAATGACCAAGATTGCCACGCGCAAGACGGCGGGCGTTTTGGGTGACGATCTGGCACTGAACGCGCAGCAGGTCACCGGCGTTCGTGCAGAGCGTGAGCTACCCGTAGTCTGGGCGGTTGCCAAGGGCTCTGCTGTCAACAAGCTGATTTTGGTGCCTCTGGCGCTGTTAATCAGTGCAGTGGCTCCGTGGGCGATCACGCCCTTACTGATGCTGGGCGGTCTCTATTTGTGTTACGAAGGGGTAGAGAAGCTGGCACACAAGTTTCTGCACCCAGCCAATGCCGAGGAACACAAGAAAAAACTGATTGAAGCGGTAGCCAATGACGCGGTAGATCTGGTGGAACTCGAGAAAGAAAAAATCAAGGGGGCTATCCGCACTGACTTCATTTTGTCTGCTGAAATCATCGTCATTTCCCTAGGGACAGTGGGAACGGCGGTTTTTGGCGTACAGTTAGGCACGCTGATCGCCATCTCAGTCATCATGACTGTTGGTGTATATGGCCTGGTTGCCGGTATCGTTAAGCTGGATGATGCGGGACTTCATCTTAGCAAGCCTAAGGACGACGGTAGCCCTGCCACAGGTGCAGCTGCCGCACTGGGGCGCGGCATTTTATGGTTTGCCCCCCTACTGATGAAATTTTTGTCTATTGTAGGCACTGCGGCCATGTTTATCGTTGGCGGAGGCATTCTTACCCACGGTGTTCACTGGATGACAGTACAAATCGAATCTGCTGCCAGCAGCGTGTCGGGGTTACCGGTGTTCGGCGATATCAAAGGCATTGGATCGATAGCGGAACAGATCACCACCACATTGTTGAACACCAGCATCGGCATCCTTGCAGGGATCGTGACTCTGCTGGCCGTCATGCTGGTTCAGAAGCTACGTGGCAAGAAGGCTCACTGAGAAACCTCAGTGAACATTACGGTGCAAATGCTCCACACGGCAATTCCTGCGTGGGTACAAGCGTTGCGCCAGACTGCTAGTCGTTGAAAGGTTTTGCATCCTCAGGGTTCGAGTCACTAACAGGCTCATTCGGATTTGTCGAATTCCCCGTCTTGGAATTATTAGAAGCCTGAAGGGTCTGCAAGCCGCTCTGCAGCTCTTCTTCTGATTCCAGCAGGCCAACACTGCGGGCCCGTTGCTCCCACTGCTTACGAGCGAGCGCCTGCATGTCGGAGGCGTTATCCTGTTCATCAACTATCTCCAGCCCTAAAAGCGTCTCGATAACATCCTCCATCGTGACAAGACCGGCTGTTCCGCCAAAATCATCCAACACTATCGCAATATGCTCACGCTTGGCGGTGAAATGGTTGAACAGATCCGGTATGGGGAAAGACTCTTTCACCGCCAGTACTTCACGACGGATACTGGACAAGGCATCGCCGTCTTTCTTGTCGACCAGCTTTTTCAGAATCTGATCCTTGAGCACATAACCAGTAATGTGATCCTGAGACTGGTCATAAACCGGGATTCGAGAGAAACGCAAGTTAGGATGCGAGTCGTGGAAATCGCGAGCGCTACTGTCCTGATCCGCGGCGATCATGACCGTTCTGGGCGTCATGATGTCCTTGGCCAGGATAGTATTGAAGCGCAGCAGGTTCTGCAGAATGCTGGACTCGCCTTCATTGAACACGCCCTGCTGCGTGCCCAGTTCTGCCATGGCAGTAAAATCTGCACGACTGAATACAGAGGCATCCTTGTCTTTCTTAAGAGCCTTGGTAATGATCTGGCTGGCGAATACCAGCGGTGCCAGTACCCACATGACCACCTTCAGGCATCGCACGGTAAAACCTGCAAGCTCTTTCCAGTAGTTGGCGCCAATAGTTTTAGGGATAATTTCGGAAAGCAGTAGAATTGCCAGCGTCATGACAACCGGCACGACGGCGGTAGCCATGAACGAGGCTCCCCAGATCTTGGTCGCCTGCGCACCCACCCCGATAGCGCCTGCCGTATGCGCGATGGTATTCAGCGTCAAGATAGCCGCGAGCGGCCGATCAATATTTTCTTTGAACTCCTGCAAAGATGCGCCAAGATCACTACCTTCCTTGATCTGCATCTGCGTGAACGAGGGCGTGATACTCAGCAAAACCGCTTCCCAGATGGAACACAGAAAAGAAAATACAATGGAAACTAACAAGAACACGATCAACAATGTATACATGAATCGATCAGACCACCAAAGCTTGCACATGTGCGTAGAACCGGTGATGGTACCTGATGTCACTCCACTCCAGAACGGGAAACTCTTTTATCCATGACCCCAGACTCGCACGATTTCTGGTTTCTACCTCTTGGCGGTTGCGGAGAGATAGGCATGAACATGAACCTCTATGGCCATGATGAGCAATGGCTGATGATCGATTGTGGCGTAACCTTTCGCGATGCAGATGGCACCAACGGCAGCGGCTATGACATTCAGATGGCAGACCCTGCCTTCATAGCGGATCGTCATGAACAGCTGCAGGGCATTTTACTGACACATGCCCACGAGGATCATATTGGTGCGGTGGCACACCTGTGGCGACGCCTGCGTTGCCCCGTCTACGCAACAGACTTCACCGCTGAAATGCTGCGCCGCAAACTTGCAGAACAAGGGCTTGAGAAAAAAGTGGAGGTTATCCGCATAGAGCCCGGCGACAGGATGGATATTGGTGTTTTCGATGTGGAATGGATACCCAACACGCATTCCATACCCAGCCCCTGCGGGCTTGTCATACGCACCGGCGCCGGCAGCGTGTTCCATACAGCGGACTGGAAGCTGGACCCCGATCCGGTAGTGGGACACAAGTTCAGCGAATCCGTGTACCGCGGCATTGGCGAGTCTGGCGTGCAGGCAATGGTCTGTGACTCTACCTGTGCAGACCAGCCGGGGCATTCTCTGTCCGAAGGTGCTTTGTATGACGGTCTCTACCACCATGTGTCCCAGGCCACAGGACGCGTCATCGTGGCCTGTTTCGGTAGCAATATCGCGCGCTTGCACACCTTGTCTGAAGTGGCCAAAGCCACTGATCGGCATATCGGCTTGCTGGGCCGATCACTAATCAACACCGCCTCTGCAGCGCGCAGTACCGGCCTTTGGCCAGATGTCACCACACTAGTGGAATCAGGCCATCTGGGTTACTTGCCACGCAACACGTTACTGCTCGTTGCCACAGGAAGTCAGGGAGAACCACGTACCGCGTTAAATCGTCTGAGCCACGACAGTTTTCGTGATCTGACGCTAGACGCTGGTGACACGGTCATTTTCAGCGCCAGAGCCATCCCGGGAAACGAAGCCGGAATAGACAGCCTGATCAGTCGGCTGGAGGCGCGGGGTATTCACGTGGTTACACCCGACAGCTCTGCACTGCCGATTCATGCATCCGGGCATCCCGGCGCCGAGGAACTGCGCATTCTGTATGACTGGGTCAAGCCCCAGCTGCTGATTCCTGTGCACGGTGAGCCTTCACACCTCGACGCGCAAACCGCTCTCGCCCGCTCAGCCGGTGTGCAAAAACAGCTAAACGGCCGCAATGGTGACCTGTTCATGATGGGACCGACAACGGCTATTCGCCGCAATACTGTGACTGCCGGTCGGCTCGGTGTCGGCAAAAAAGCTCTAGAAAAGATTGCCTGATACTGTGTCAGACCCTAAGGCTGCACTGTATATTGCCGGCCCCCAAAAGCGGGATAACTAACCTGCTGCAGTTTTCAGTGAGGCTGGAAACTGCTCGGCATCTGCGTGATTTTGTGCGGCTGGAACGTAGGCCGCCTCCGCCGCCTCTGCGGGCACCAGCTGATAGCCGACGCGACGCAATCGTTTAAGCTCCCAGCCATGCGTTGATGATAACTTCAGCTTCTTGCGCAGGCGACAGGCAGCGGTATCGATACGACGAGTATCCATACTGGGTGGCAGTGACCAGATAGATGTCATCAGCTCACTGTTGCCCACCACTCTGTCACGGTTGCAAAACAGGTAGTAAGCCAGATCATATTCCTTCGGGCTCAGTTCGATCCGGACACCTGCCCGACTGACTTGACGTTTGGGCACATCGAAATGTATATCGCCCAAGGTAAACGAGCTGCTCTCGCGATGAGAATGTTGCCGTAGTGCTGCTTGAAGACGAACCTGCAGCACCTGAACCGATTCGTGCATGTCAAAAACGAAATGTGCTCCGCTTTCAAACAGCGATACAGCCATCTGTTCGTCGGTGCAATCGGTCATAGCTATGATCCGCCGCCCGGGCATTTGCTCGAGCGATGGAATACTCGAGGCTTTCTGCCCACCAGTTCGATGGCACAATACGGTTGCTGCATATTGGTTGCCCGTGTCATTTACAGATTCGCAAACGTAGCCCGATTGTTCCACCAGATCCTGAACGCGATCGGTGTCGTGGTGGCAATCGGACAACACCAGGATCAACTCTTTGTGTACAACTGCGCTCTTCGGTGAAAAGTCGTAAGTTAAAACGTCATTGTTGTACGAGGACATACATCCACTCCTTAGACCCATCGACGCGCTACTAGCTCTCTTTATGATAAAAATCTTCAGTGAGCGACACGCACTTTAATAAGAAAAAATCTTTAATCATCGCGACAAAGCAGTTCTGCCTTTATCACTACAACCTCAATTTGGTTGACCCTGATGTTTCGGTTACAACTAACCATATTTACATTGACAACCTATCTATCTGCAGTTCCAAATAAGTATACACACTGTAATACACCTGTTTGGAGCGGGACACTATCGTTAACAGAGCAAGTCAGCTTATTAGCCTGCCTGAAGTGGTGCCTATGAAGAATGTTTGCGCCGTTAATGAATCAAATGGCTGTTCATTAAATGTTAATGTTTCGCGTCCTAACCTTTTGTACAGGGCTTTTTAAACACCACCTCCAGACTGAGCAGGCTCGACATCTGTCTGCGTCCAAGGTGCGTAGCATTCAATTCATTTAACGTTAATATTCTCCATTTTCAGGTGTAAGCAAGCGTTAACATCTGTCTATATTTTGTAGACGCGCTATGCCAATGAACGGTACTTACAATCAAAAAGATGCAGAAAAAAAATATATTTTTTTTGAGTGAAGTCTGATTTTTTCCTGATTGGCAACGGTAGTGGAGGCTTGTTGCGCAAACTAACAGGCTACACAACCGCCATTCGCGCCTCGGGAGGAAGAACCGCGAGAGCGTCAGGCGTCTTTGTCAGGCGGCCTTGTAAACTTGCGTCGAGATTCGACCATTCCGTCGAACCGCGCCAACTGCAGGCTCATCAACCTTCCGAGCAACGTCAGTGACAATATGAAGGCCAGACAGGTAAAAGGATAGATACGCTATTGTCAAAAAGCGTAGTAGCCACTGGCTTGCCTCATCATTCTTCAGAAGCATGGACACGAACACCAGTGCCAACGTGATCAAGCACAGGATAAACAACAGCTTCTGACGGACCAGGCGCCTGTACACATTGCTGCGTCGCACGGTGTCTGCTCGCCAACTTCCACCACTGTACAGCCCAGGCTCACCCAGCAATGTCTTGATAGTGATAAGTACACCCGCCATGATCGAAAATACGTTTACGATGATGCGTGAGGCTTCGGCGTTACCGTGGACAAAGGGTTGCCCATACCAGCCAGCTGCGCAAGATAGAACCCCATTTCACGGACCTCAAGCGTTGCACGGGGAGTATCCACTTGCACATCCTTGATATGAACGTAGCCTAGTCAGCCTCCTTTCAGTTCGTCATAACCATCGGGGTAGGCCTGCTCATGACACCATCAGGTGTTTGCCGGGTCCCAGAGTATCTACTCCTTTCTGCTACTCATGATACGCACCCGAGGAGAGCCCACTGTATGGGCCAGCTCCATGACCCGTTTCAAGAAATTCATGTGGGCCGTATACAGGCTATCGCCAGCAGTGTTTGCCAGGCTCATATCAGCAAATACGTGCCGTGAACCAGACGAGAACCACACCCGCCGGGCAAGTGCATCGCCAGCGTAGGCTTACTGGCCTACATCCTCATTGCCAAATTTTTTGGCACTGATCGGTTGTGCCGTAACATCAATCTCCTCACAGCCAGCGCCACCCATTCCAATAACTCTGTGCATCACGCCGTTAGTACGAACACCAACTCATTTGTCATGGGCTGGAACAGAGGGGGAGTTATCAGCATCAGACTTTACGACGTGCTCTGTAGATTTTGCTGGTGCAGCAGGCACTGTTTAACTATTTCGATTAAACCGAGCTGGCAGGTTGGTTCGAAACCGGCTGCCAATAGTTCACCATGCAACTACGCCCCAAGGCTTGGGCTGCACCAAACCGCTTGTGTGCGACATTCAAATCCTAAGGCTCATGGCGGCAGGACATGAGTAGGAAAGCATCATGATCCAAACTATTGAAAACCGCTAAGACACTGAATTAATTGGTGGCTACACCTAGATTCGAACTAGGGACCCCATCATTATGAGTGATGTGCTCTAACCAACTGAGCTATGTAGCCGCCGAACCAAGCCCACTATTCTCGCTTTGAGAGCCGTGAGTGTCAAGATGAATTCGGGATATATCGAGAATTTTCTCGAAAGGACGGCATGAATCAGGCTTCGACACCCTCTGGGCTACTCAGATGCAGCTGTTCTGCTATCAGGGCGGTGAATCTGGCTGCGGCAACCGGCAAGTTTCGTCCTTTTTGTTGCAGAATCTGGAGCTTGCCTGCTGGTATGTCGTTAGGGTGTACCGGGACCGCTACTATCCCCGCCCCGGGTCCGCGCACGGAAAACGCCACAGGAATCTGAAACGCGATCATCGGTTCTGCTCTCAGCGCCTGCAGCAGAAAATCCGTGCTGTCAGATTCCAGTGCGGTGGGCAGCGACAGTGACAATCTGGCTGCTGCCCTGTCCAGGAGATGCCTGATGCCGGAACGCTGACTGGGCAGAGCCAGAGCATATGCCTCGCATTCACTTAGCCTCACCTCATGACGAGTCGCCAGAGGATGATCATGACGCATAATGGCATGTATGCGCTGTGGTACTTCCAGCATGACTTGCACACCCGCAACAAATTCAGGCTCGAATATCACTGCCACATCTGAGGAGAAATCCATCAGTGACAAAGCAGCTTGTTGTCTGTCAGCTACCGACACACTGAATGTCACGCCCCGATGCTCTGATCTGTAACGCGTCACCAATGATGGCATGTAGCTGAGCATCAACGCCTGCCCGCAGCAGACAGAGACATGTCCACGACGCTCCCCGGAAAGATCAGCGATCTGTGATCGTACCCGTTCCATATCTGACAGCTGCTGTCGTATGTGTTGAATATACAACTCACCGGCAACACTCAATCGAACACCGTTAGGCAATCGTTCAAAGATAGGCGTACCCAAGTCTTCCTCTGCTGCCAGTATGCGTCGGTTCAATGCGGTCGATGTTATTGCCAGAGAGTCTGCAGCACGACGTATGGACCCTACTCGCGCCACGGTATCTATGTATTTCAGCTGTTGAAGATGTCTCATGTTCCATCGAGTCATAGTGAGCAGTGCGGTTATTGCAGCACTGTGATGCAAATAAAACAGACGTCAAGCGCTCTTCAATTCACTAGCATGCGCCCATTCAAACACAACAGGTGCGTCTCGAACATGTCTCTGCGTCATACAATAGAAAACAGATATAAGTTTGCATCGCACTGGTGCACTTTGCTGGCAAGCGCTTCATTGTTGTGCGCGACAAGCACACTACAGGCAGCTGAAACAACCCTGCTTGATCTTGAGAAAGACGAGCTCAACTTCGGCTTTATCAAACTGACCGACATGGCGCCACTGGCTATCGCCTATGAAAACGGCTACTTCGAAGATGAAGGGCTTTACGTCACACTCGAGCCACAAGCCAACTGGAAGGTGTTACTGGACAGAGTGATAACCGGTGAACTGGACGGTGCGCACATGCTTGCAGGTCAGCCATTGGCAGCCACTATAGGCTATGGCACTGAAGCGCATATCGTTACACCGTTTTCAATGGATCTCAATGGCAACGGCATAACCGTGGCCAATGAGATCTGGGAGGCGATGAAACCGCATGTAGCAATGGACAGTGAAGGCAAACCCGTACACCCGATACAAGCCAGCTCATTGAAGCCTGTCGTTGAAAGCTATAAAGATGCCGGCAAGCCGTTCAATATGGGTATGGTTTTCCCGGTTTCGACTCACAACTACGAACTTCGATACTGGTTAGCCTCAGGCGGCATCCATCCGGGGTATTACTCAGCATCTGATGTGTCCGGACAGATTGATGCCGATGCCTTGTTATCTGTGACGCCGCCGCCTCAGATGCCCTCAACGCTCGAAGCAGGTACCATACTTGGGTATTGCGTCGGTGAACCCTGGAATCAGCAGGCAGTAGCCAAAGGAATAGGCGTTCCTGTCATCACCGATTATCAGATCTGGAAGAACAACCCGGAGAAAGTGTTTGGTCTGACGCGAGAATTCGTAGATGATAATCCGAATACCACACTTGCATTAACCAAGGCGCTTATTCGCGCCGCACAGTGGCTGGACGAAAACGACAATGCCAATCGGGCAGAGGCTGTGGAAATCCTGGCCCGATCACAATACGTAGGCGCTGATGCAGACGTGATTGGTGCTTCCATGACGGGTACTTTCGAATTCGAGAAGGGTGATATCAGAGACATTCCGGATTTCAATGTCTTCTTTCGATACTACGCCACCTATCCCTTTTACTCAGATGCCATCTGGTATCTCACACAGATGCGACGCTGGGGACAGATAACGGAACACAAGCCGGATAACTGGTACAGCCAGGTTGCAGAATCAGTTTACTTGCCAGATGTCTATCTGAGCGCTGCGCGCCTGTTGGTGGAAGAAGGCTTTGTCGCAGAGAAAGATTTTCCCTGGGAGTCCGATGGGTACAAACCCGCGACCGATGAATTTATCGATGCCATTTCCTACGACGGAAAGGCACCCAATGATTATCTGGAATCTCTTGATATTGGTTTGAAGCAGAACAGCTCGGACGTCGGTAGCTAAAACAGCAATTTGTACAGCCGCGCTCAGCTTTATTCGAACAAGGATCAGTTCACACACAACTATGCCACTGCATAGATGCTTCTGGCTTGCCAGCGAACTGACCGATCCAACTGATAAGGGACTCTTTAACCATGTCAACGTCTGATGCAGTAATAGGTGCAACACCCGCAGGACCATCAAGATTTCGGCAGGTAATCAACAAGAGCGAGTTCACACTGGATGCGATCGGTCTGGGATTCCTGCTGCCGCTGATGCGTATTGCCGCAGGCGATAACATCAAGGAGCAGGCAAATGAACTTCGTCAGCGCGTGCTCATCCCCATGCTGGGTATTGGTTTGTTCCTGATTGCCTGGGCAAGCCTTGCGCCGATGGTCAACACCTCATTAGGGGCTATACCCGGCCCGGCCCAAGTGTGGAATCAGGCCGGACAGCTGATTGATGACCACTATCGCGAAAGAGACAAGGCTGACGCGTTCTATGAACGCCTTGAAGTGCGCAATGAGAAACTACGTGCTTCGGGGCAGGAAGACAAGATAAAGGCGCGTGCCTACACCGGCAAACCAACCTACTTTGATCAAATCGGGACATCACTGATTACCGTGGCACTGGGATTTCTGATCGCAACTTTCATCGCTATTCCCCTGGGTATTGCGTCAGGGCTTTCTAAAACCGTCAACGGTGCGCTCAACCCACTAGTGCAATTGTTCAAACCCGTTTCACCACTGGCCTGGCTTCCCATCGTTACCATGGTGGTATCTGCTCTGTATGTTGACACCACCGACTGGCTGCCCAAGTCACTCGTCGTCTCGGCGGTGACGGTTACACTCTGTTCACTATGGCCAACCATGATAAACACCACGCTTGGCGTTGCCAGTGTCGACAAAGACTTGATGAACGTTGGCAAAGTGTTGCAGCTACCCACCTGGCAGACGATTACCAAGGTAGTCATGCCCTCCTCTTTACCATTGATATTTACCGGACTTCGCTTGTCTCTAGGTGTTGGCTGGATGGTGCTGATTGCTGCTGAAATGCTGGCACAGAACCCCGGACTCGGAAAATTCGTCTGGGACGAATTTCAGAACGGCTCATCGGATTCACTGGCCCGCATCATGGTGGCTGTGCTAACCATCGGCATTATCGGTTTCATGCTGGATCGTGTGATGTTTGCGCTACAGCAAGCCTTCACTTTCAACGCCAACCGGTAACGCTCTCATGACACTACCTATTCCTGTTCTAGAGCTCTCTGGCGTATCCAAAGGCTATAGCGATGACCATCAATCACCGGTACTGCACAACGTTAACCTGACAGTCGCTGAGGGTGAGTTCGTTGCCATCGTAGGATTTTCCGGAGCTGGCAAAACCACATTGATCTCTCTGCTGGCAGGCCTGATGGAAACCGACTCGGGCGCTGTGATTTTTCGTGGTAAAGAGGTCACCGGACCAGGACCCGAACGTGGCGTGGTATTCCAGTCCTATTCCCTCATGCCTTGGTTATCCGTAGCTGGCAACATTGCACTGGCCGTGGATCAGGTCGCCAGAAAATCAACTCGCCGTGAACGTGGCGAACGAGTCGATCACTACATCAACATGGTGGGCCTGTCTCACGCGAAGAACAGAAAGCCTGCTGAGCTGTCGGGCGGCATGCGTCAACGTGTGGCGGTGGCACGCGCGTTGGCGATGTGTCCGGATGTACTGCTACTGGATGAACCTCTGTCGGCACTGGATGCCCTGACCCGGGCTCGACTGCAAGACGAACTGGCCAGCATCTCGCAGCAGGAAAAAAAGACGATCGTCCTGATTACCAATGATGTAGATGAAGCGCTGCTGTTGGCCGACCGGGTTATTGCTCTGACGCCTTCTCCAGCTGCCACGTTAGGCAAACAATTCACTGTGGATATCGAGCGCCCCCGCGTTAGAGCGGCCATGAATCATCACGACGGGTTTATCGAGACCCGAGCCGCCATTACTCATCATTTGCTCGCGCTGAGTAACGATCGGCAACAGCAGGCTGACTCGGACAGGGCTGCACCTAACGTCATTCCTATCAGTCGCAACCGGAACGTTCCGAAGGCGGTTGTCGAGGGTGGCAAAGGCGGTGTACAGACACGCTATCTGGACTTCAGTGAGCTGACAAAAATCTATTCAACACCGCAGGGTGATCTTGCGGTGGTGGAAGGTTTTGATCTGAAAATGGACAAGGGCGAGTTTGTAACACTGATTGGCCATTCAGGTTGCGGAAAATCCACTGTGTTGTCCATGGCCGCAGGCTTGAATGAGATAAGCGGAGGTAGCGTCATTCTCGATGGGCTCCACGTCATCGGTGCCGGACCAGAACGGGCTGTGGTTTTTCAGTCGCCGTCCCTGATGCCCTGGCTCAGTGCATTCGACAACGTCCTGCTAGGGGTGTCCAGAGTGTACCCACAGGCAACCGCTGCTGAACGGCGCGATGTTGTCGAGTACTACCTGATGCGTGTCGGTCTTGGCGATTCGATGCAGCGTATGGCAGCCGATTTGTCCAATGGCATGCAGCAACGCGTAGGCATAGCTCGAGCGTTTGCGTTATCTCCCAAACTGCTATTACTTGACGAGCCCTTTGGCATGCTCGACAGCCTCACGCGCTGGGAACTACAGGATGTGTTGATGGATGTCTGGGCGCGCACCCAGGTGACTACGGTGTGCGTCACACACGATGTTGATGAGGCCATTCTACTGGCTGACAAGGTGGTGATGATGAGCAATGGGCCACGGGCGCGTGTCGGCAACATCATGAACGTTGATCTACCCCGTCCTCGCTCCCGTGAGGCACTCATGGCACATCGCGACTACTACGCCTATCGCGAAGAGTTGCTTGAATTTCTTGAAGCCTATGAAGGTGGCGCTGATCCCAGCGAAGCTGTGCTTCAAGGTATCGCCTCCAGACGCCAACAACGCATACGCCCACTCACTGACTCAGCGCCCAGGACTCTCGTGACATCATGAAAGAGAAATTGTTGATCATCGGCAACGGTATGGCGCCAGGCCGAATGCTGGAACATCTGCTCGACGCTGACAACGCTGACTACGACATCACCGTGTTCAACGCCGAACCGCGTGTGAACTACAACCGCCTGATGCTGTCCCCGGTGTTATCGGGTGACAAGACTTACGAGGACATTATTACCCACGATGAGCGGTGGTACAGCGATAACGGGATTACTTTGCACATGGGGACACCTGTGGCAAACATTAACCCTGAAGAAAAAAACATTACCACGGTAGCCGGCGATATTCACGCCTACGACAAACTGGTGATCGCAACCGGCTCCAACCCCATCATCATTCCATTACCCGGACACACTCTGCCGGGTGTCAGAGTCTATCGTGATCTGGATGATGTGGAGTTCATGCTGGACGCTGCGAAGACGCGTGGCCGTGCTGTCGTTATCGGAGGAGGATTGCTTGGCCTTGAAGCTGCTGCAGGTCTGAAGGAACAAGGCATGGATGTTTGCGTTGTTCACCTGTGCGATCACCTGATGGAAAAGCAGCTCGACAGTAGTGCCAGTTATCTGCTACGCAAGGAATTTGAACGACGCGGTATCGAGGTGCGAACCTCCACCAGCACTACCGAGATTACCGGTGATACAGGCGTTAGTGGCGTACGCTTTGCAGATGGCAGCGAAACACCCTGTGATCTGCTGGTGATGGCAGTGGGCATAAGACCCGCAACCAAACTGGCAGAAGATGCAGGGCTATCGGTCAATCGCGGCATTCTGGTTGACGACACGATGCGCACCTCTATCTCTGATATCTATGCACTGGGCGAATGTGTTGAACACAGGGATCAGTGCTATGGGCTGGTTGCGCCGCTCTATGACATGGCACGGACACTGGCATCAACGCTTAGCCGTACTGACGATCCGGGGGAAAATAAACATTCAGAAACATTCACAGGCGCTGTAACCGCCACCAAGCTTAAGGTCAATGGTGTGGATCTTTACTCCGCTGGTAAATTCAATGATGAACTGACTGCATCCATCACGCCACAAATTGACAACACATCAAAGCTTCAGCCTCGCGAGGATATTGTTCTGCGCGATGCTGCTGCAGGCATCTACAAACGGCTGATACTGGAAGGCCAGTATATCGTTGGCGTGGTGCTGTACGGCGACACCGCCGATGGCAGCTGGTATTTTGATATGCTAAAACGTCGCGTTGATATCAGCGAGCTACGTGACACGCTGGTCTTTGGTCAGGCTTATGCCGGAGGTGCCACACTGGACCCCACGGCGGCCGTTGCAGCCTTACCCGATGAGGCAGAGATTTGCGGTTGCAACGGCATATGCAAAGGCACAATCACCCATGCCATCACCACACACTCACTGACAACACTGGATCAGGTCAGGGCGCATACCAAGGCATCATCTTCGTGTGGCACCTGTACCTCACTGGTAGAGAGGCTCATGCAGGTGAGCCTGGGAGACGAGTACAACCCACTGGCCGTCACGCCTGTTTGCAGTTGCACACAGCTGGGCCACGATGAGGTTCGCCACAGAATCCGCGCTGAAGAATTACAGAGCATCCCGGCCGTACTGCAGGCTCTGGAATGGACCAGCAGCTGCGGCTGTGCAAAGTGCCGCCCCGCTCTGAACTACTACCTGGTGAGCGAATGGCCATTGACGTACAAGGACGACTACCAGTCACGTTTCATCAATGAACGCGTACATGCCAACATACAAAAAGACGGTACCTACTCGGTGGTGCCCCGCATGTGGGGAGGCATGACAAGTTCCACCGAGCTTCGTGCCATTGCCGATGTCGTTGACAAGTTCGACATACCGGCCGTGAAAGTGACCGGTGGTCAGCGTATCGATTTACTAGGTATCGAGAAGGAAGATCTTCCCCGCGTCTGGTCTGATCTGGGAGAAGCAGGCTTTGTATCAGGGCATGCCTATGCAAAGGGCTTGAGAACCGTCAAGACCTGTGTTGGCAAGCAGTGGTGTCGTTTTGGCACGCAGGACTCCACAGCATTGGGCATTCGTCTGGAACATTATCTGTGGGGCTCCTGGACACCCGCCAAAGTTAAACTGGCAGTGTCTGGTTGTCCTCGCAATTGCGCGGAAGCTACCTGCAAGGACATCGGTATCATCTGCGTGGAATCAGGGTTTGATATTCACTTTGCTGGAGCTGCTGGTCTGGATATCAAGGGCACTGTTGTACTGGGTCATGTGAGTACCGAAGATGAAGTCATTGAGCATTCCGCTGCACTCATGCAAATGTATCGTGAGCAAGGACACTACCTTGAGCGCATATACAAGTGGGCAAAGCGTGTAGGCGTAGAAGAAATCAGGCGCCAGATCATGGACAGTGAACCATTACGCACCGCCTACCATCAACGTTTTCAGCTCTCACAATCGCTTGCACAAAACGACCCGTGGGCCGAACGTGTCAAGGGGCACGATGCCCATGAATTCAACATACTCAAGACACTACCTCTCAAGGTGATCGCATGAGCTCTCATTCTGTTACCTGGTTTGATATCGGTAGCCTTTCCGATATACCGGTACGCGGCGCAAGGCGCGTCGAAATCATGGGAGACACAGTTGCAGTATTCAGAACAGCCTCGGATCAAGTATTTGCCTTATCCGACAAATGCCCTCATAACGGCGGCCCACTGAGTCAGGGCATCGTGCACGGGGACTGTGTGACCTGTCCACTGCACAACTGGGTGATATCACTGAAGGATGGTGAAGCGCAGGGCGCTGATCAGGGCAAGGCACGGCACTACCCTATAGAGATTGAGGACAACAGACTGAAACTTGGTGTCAATGGAGAGTTATCAGCAAGGATACCTATGAAATCCGTCGATGCAAAACCAGACGTTGTCAGTGCGTAGCGCCCATTTTTATCCTCACGGCAGCAGCCCCTAAAAAAAACAACAAGGCGAACTTTGATTGTGAGCAATCAGCAGATGCATACAGCTTGCCCTTACTGCGGTGTCGGTTGCGGTGTTCTGGCCAGTATTGAGTCCAACGGTGATATCTCTGTCAGCGGTGATCGGGATCACCCGGCCAATCAAGGGCGACTGTGCTCAAAAGGCTCAGCACTGGCGGAAACACTGGTGGATGATAATCGACTCCTGCACCCCGTTGTAGACAACAAAGTGACCACGTGGCAGTGCGCATTGAATCATCTGGCCATCTCGCTCACTCAGACGATAGAAACCCATGGACGAGAGTCAGTGGCATTCTACGTCAGTGGTCAGCTGCTCAGCGAAGACTACTACGTCGTCAACAAATTCACCAAAGGCTGGTTAGGTACTGCCAACATCGATACCAATTCGCGTTTGTGCATGGCATCCAGTGTTGTGGGCCATAAACGTGCGTTTGGTACAGATACCGTACCCGGTTGTTATGAAGATCTGGAACTAGCTGACGTTATTGTACTGGTGGGGTCTAACCTTGCCTGGTGTCATCCCGTACTGTATCAACGCATCATGACAGAGAAGCAGCGCCGCCCTGCTCTGTTCATTGTGGTTGTTGACCCACGACGAACCGCAACGGCTGATATGGCAGATTTGCATCTACCCATAAACGCAGACGGTGACACCCTGCTCTTCAATGGTTTACTCACCTATCTGTTAGAGCACGACCTCTGTGATCAAGACTATATCAGCAAGCACGTTAGCGGCTTTGATGACGCTGCAAGTGCTGCGAAAAAATGTGTGACAAGACCAGTAACGTCGACAGGCCTTGCAACGTCTACAACAAATTGCCCATCAATCAGTGAGGTCACAACTTCGGCCCAACCTCAGAGTTTATCCGATCTTGCGCAGCGACTAGGCATCGACGTACTGACACTCACCACGTTTTACGAAAAAGTAGCCGACAACCCAAAGACTGTTACCTTGTTCAGCCAAGGCGTCAATCAGTCCACCAATGGTACCGACAAGGTCAACGCCATCATTAACACACATCTGGCCACAGGTAGAATCGGCAGACCGGGTATGGGGCCCTTCTCCATTACCGGTCAACCCAATGCCATGGGTGGGCGTGAGGTTGGCGGGCTGGCCACCATGCTGGCTGCACACATGGAGCTACAAAACAGCGAACACAGACGCATCGTTCAGCAGTTCTGGCAATCGCCACACATTGCCGATGCTCCGGGACACTGTGCTGTTGATCTGTTCGATGCAGTTGCTGATGGCCGAATCAAGGCTATCTGGATTATGGGTACCAACCCTGTGGACAGCTTGCCAGATGCGGATAGCGTCAGCCGGGCACTGGCAGCCTGTCCCCTGGTGATTGTGTCTGACGTCAGTGACTCCACCGATACGCTGGCATTCGCGGATGTGCTGCTGCCTGCACAGGCGTGGGGCGAAAAAGACGGCACAGTAACCAACTCGGAACGTTGTATCAGTCGACAGCGAGCGATAAAGGCACCCGCAGGCAGTGCCAGACCAGATTGGTGGGCGGTATCTCAAGTTGCGCAGCGGATGGGCTTCGGATCCGGATTTAACTATCAGCGAGCGGCCGATATATTCCGTGAGCACGCTGCGTTGTCCGCTATTGAAAACAAAGGCAGCAGAGACTTTGATATTGGTGCAGCATCGACGTTGTCAAACGATGACTACCAACAACTTGCACCGTTCTACTGGCCGTGGACCAAGCAACCCGTACCAACAGAAAAATTAAGAAGGCTGCCTGAAAAACCAGCCGCAGCCTTTGCTTCGAATCCACAGAGCGCTGCACCGGCACAGCCCATTCGCTTCTTCAGCCAGGGTCGCTTCTACACACCGAGCGGCAAGGCTTCGATGCTACCTGTTACTGCTGTAAGGCCCGGCAACGCGCGATTATCAGATCGCTATCCTCTGATACTGAACACAGGTCGCATCCGCGATCAGTGGCACAGCATGACACGTACCGGATACAGCCCGCGACTCAGTTGCCACCTGGGTGAGCCATTCATGGAAGTGCATCCGAATGATGCACTCATTCACGGGATCAAGGATGCAGACATCATTCGGGTGCGCAGTGAACAAGGCACCTGTCTGTTCAGAGCATCGTTAAGCGACAGGCAAAGGCCGGGGCAGGTATTTTCGCCGATGCACTGGACCAACGTTTTCTCATCCCGCGCACGGGTGGATTCATTGATAGCACCGCTGACTGATCCGCACTCCCGACAACCCGCGTTCAAGAATCAGCCTGTGTCCATTCAGCAATTTAAGGCGACAAGTTACGCCTATGTGCTGCACCGACAACGTCTTCCCAGCCATGTTCTTGAGCCCGTTCAATACTGGGCGCTGAGTCCGGTGGAGCAAGGATGGCGATACGAGATGGCCAGTGAGTTGAGTACACAGAGCCTGCTGACGCTCATCACGTCGTTAGCTGAACAATCAAGACAATCTCCGGGAGAAAACGTCAGTGAAAGTGACCACAGCAACAGCAACAGCAACAGCAACAGCAACAGCAACAGCAACAGCAACAGCAACAGCAACAGCAACAGCAACAGCAACAGCAACAGCATTCAGAATCTGTTCATCACAGACTCATCCACAAGCTCGTTAAAATATGCATCATTCAGAGGATCGCAGCTACAGACACTGATTATGATTGCTAACGAGCCTGTTGAGATTTCGCGATCGTGGGCCCAGCAACAACTCCTTGCAGACTGGAGTAATACCTCAAAACGCTACCAGCTCATGGCAGGCCGTGCTCCTGCCGATCAACCTGACAAGGGTGCCATTGTCTGTAGCTGTTTCCAGGTAGGCACAACCGAGATAGAAACTGCTGTTACACAGCAGGGGTGCGATTCACTGCAACGTATCGGTCAAATTTTGCAAGCGGGCACGAACTGCGGCTCATGTCGTAGTGAAATTCAGGGCATCGTCAAACGCTGCAATCAGACATTGAAACGAAAGTGCACCACATCGCCTTCGCGCATGATGTAGTCTTTGCCTTCCAGCCGCCACTTGCCTGCATCCTTTGCACCGTTCTCGCCTGAGAACTGAACGAAGTCGTCATAGCCAACCACCTCTGCACGGATAAAGCCTTTCTCAAAGTCGGTATGGATGCGGCCGGCTCCTTGAGGCGCTGTTGCGCCAGAGCGTACCGTCCATGCTCGTACTTCCTTTTCGCCAGCGGTGAAGAAGGTCTGCAAACCAAGCAGATCATAGCCTGCCCGAATAACCCGGTTAAGCCCTGGCTCATCAAGATTCATTTCATCCATGAATTCCTGCTTGTCGGCATCATCAAGCTGCGCAATTTCTGCTTCGATTGCTGCACAGACAGGCACGACATTGGCGCCTTCAGCAGCAGCTCGCTCGCGCAAGGCATCCAGCAACGTGTTGTTGTCAAAGCCGCCCTCATCCACATTGGCAATGTACATGGTGGGTTTAACGGTCAACAGATGATAGTGCCGCAACCAGCCACGTTCAGGGTCCGACATCTCCAGAGTACGAACGGCAGTGCCATCCGCCAGGGCTGCTGCCAGACGCTGCAGGAAAGCGTTCTCGGCAATGGCTTCCTTGTTGGACGACTTGGCGGTCTTCCTGATCTTGAGCAATGCCTTGTCGATGGTTTCCATATCCGCAAGCAACAGCTCGGTGTTAATGGTTTCAACATCATCCAGCGGATCAACCTTGCCGGCTACATGAATGACATCGTCATCTTGAAAGCAACGCACGACATGCGCGATGGCATCTGTCTCACGAATATTGGCAAGAAACTGATTCCCCAGCCCTTCACCTTTCGAGGCACCGGCAACCAGACCGGCTATATCCACAAACTCCATGGCGGTGGGCATGATGCGCTCTGGCGATACAATTTTTGCTAATGCATCGAGCCGTAAGTCGGGCACCGGCACGATACCCACGTTGGGCTCGATGGTGCAGAACGGATAATTTTCAGCGGCTATTTCTGCCTTGGTCAACGCATTGAACAGCGTTGATTTGCCGACGTTGGGTAAACCCACTATCGCGCATTTGAAACCCATGGTCGTTATTCCTGTGGTGTATCGGGCTTGTGGCTGTGCAGCGCCTTGGTAGCAACGTTGATGTCGCCATCAATAATCGTTGAAGCGTTACGCAAAGCCAGCTCAATCGACTCGTCGATCAGCCTCTGATGGTCTGCGGCTGCTCGTTTGAGTACGTATCCGGCAACCGCGCTCTTGTGTCCGGGGTGCCCTATGCCAATGCGCAATCGCCAAAAGTCTCCATTGCCAAGTTTAGCGACAGAATCTCTCAGGCCGTTATGCCCACCGTGGCCACCCGCTTTTTTTAATCGTATGTTGCCGGGAGGTAAATCAAGTTCATCGTGGGCAACCAGTATCTTCGCAGACTCTATCTTGAAGAATCTGGCAACAGCCGCTAACCCCTGGCCGCTATTATTCATGTAATTCATTGGCTTGACCAGGATGAGCTTACGACCGCCCACCTGGGCACTGGCAACAGAGGCAAAGAGACGTTTGTCGGTGTTAAACGTGGCACCCAGTTGATGTGCAAGCTTATCGACAAACCAGAACCCGGCATTGTGCCTGGTGGACGCGTACTCACTACCCGGATTACCGAAACCGGCAATCAAATCGAATTGGACACGCTCACCGGGCATTGGAGGTATGAGTTCCTGATTTGATCAACGATAAAGCAGAACCGCCCATGAAACACTAGTATGTCATGAGCGGTTTCACGGCTACCGACTGATCAGTACACGTCGAATTCTAACGGTTAGACCAGCGTAGCTTACTCGCTGTCAGAATCTCCATCGCCATCACCCGTAGGCACATCTGGTGAAGGAGCATCTTCTGCGCCTTCTTCTGGCTCAGCTTCAACACGAGGCGCATTAACAGAGGCAACCTGATGATCACTGTCGTCTCCAGCTTCACCCAGTTCAACCAGCCGCACACCTTCAGGCATGGTTAGTTGTGACATGTGAACCGAATCACCTACGTTCATTGCCGCCATGTCTACGGTGATATTTTCAGGAATATCACGTGGACGACAAGCGACCAGCACTTCGTTGGCAATGTGAGCGATTGAACCACCCTCGTTCTTGACGCCAGAGCAGATATCTTCGTTGATGAAGTTCAATGGCACGCTAACCTGCAACTCAGCACCGGCAACAACGCGAACGAAGTCCAAGTGGAGGATTTGCATTTTGTATGGGTGGCGCTGCACATCTTTGAGCAGTGTTCGTACGCCTTCGCCACCATCAATACTGAGGCTCAACAGCTGTGAGTAGAAGGACTCGTTCTGGAGGTGCTTGATAACCTCGTTGTGTTTCAACTGAATAGACTGAGGCTCTTTATCGGCACCGTAAACGATGGCGGGTACTGCATTGTCACGACGCAGGCGGCGGCTCGCACCCTTCCCAAAAACGCTGCGCGACGTGGCATTGACGGCTATATCGTCAGACATGTCGGAATCTCCTTAAAGCGGTGTCACCGGAATTGGCACACCGTTCACTGCCCGCGACCAGGCAGAGCCGGCGGAGTATAGCAGGATCGATACCGATCCTCAATCCATATAGACGGAACTGACAGACTCGTCTTCGTGGATACGCCGAATGGTCTCGCCCAGCAGATCTGCAACCGACAATTGACGGATACGATCACAAGCTCTGGCCGCTTCAGACAGCGGGATTGTGTCAGTGACCACCAGCTCGTCTAGCAAAGAGCTGGATAGGTTGGAGATTGCCGAACCCGACAGAACCGGGTGTGTGGCAAGCGCTACAACCTTTCGGGCACCATGCTCCTTTAACGCTTCGGCAGCTTTGCACAGCGTGCCCGCCGTATCAACCATGTCGTCGATGATGACGCAGGTTCTGTCGGCTACTTCGCCGATGATGTGCATGACCTGAGCCTGATTGGCCTGTGGCCTGCGCTTGTCAATAATGGCCAGATCGGCGTCATCCAGTTGTTTGGCAACTGCTCTGGCTCGTACCACACCACCCACATCTGGCGACACCACTACCAGGTTATCGTACTTGCTTCGCCATATATCAAGCAGCAGCAGAGGGGATGCGTAAACGTTGTCTACCGGTATATCGAAAAAGCCCTGAATCTGCTCGGCATGCACATCAACCGTGAGCACACGATCCACGCCTGCCACGCTCAGCATGTTAGCGACCAGCTTGGCGGTGATCGGCACACGGGCTGAGCGGACACGTCTGTCTTGGCGAGCATAGCCGTAGTAGGGAACCACGGCCGTGATGCGATCAGCAGACGAACGCCGCATGGCGTCAACCATGACAAGCAGATCCATCAGGTTATCGTTGGTGGGAGCACACACCGGCTGCACGAGGAATACGTCACCACCACGAACATTTTCGAGAATCTCGACAGCCGTTTCACCATCGCTGAACCGGGTGAGTTGCAGCTTGCCCACAGGATGCTGAAGGTACGATGCAATGTTCTGAGTAAGTTTTGGATTGGCGTTGCCGCCAAAGATCATTAACCTTCGCTCGTGCATAGGGATCAACGGGGCGTTAGGGTGATCGATCTGACCTGCTCGACCCGAGGGTGGCAAGATCATGACATGAGATGGCTGGGCCGGGAGGATTCGAACCTCCGAATGCCGGGATCAAAACCCGGTGCCTTAACCGCTTGGCGACGGCCCAATCAAGACGCGCAAAGTGTACGCTACTACTAACCAGAAAAGTCATAAAGTGGCGAAGCATTTCTGCCTTTCACTACAAATCCCGTCATATTCTCGGGAAGACGATCACAAAGAGCCTGCGCTTCTTCTTCAGAATCGAAGGCTGTAAACACACAGCTACCTGTGCCACTCATTTTTGCGCGGTAACCACGGTAGTGGGTACGCAACCAATCAAGAGCCGCGCCAACTTCAGGATGACGGGAGCAAGCAACCGGTTCGAACACATTGGTACTTCGACCATCCATGAAGTCGCGTATTGTGATTGGGCTGGTGTTACGTGTCAATTCAGGCGCGTTAAAAAGTGCCTGCGTGGACACCTGCACCTGAGGATTAACAATCAGATACCAAGGCTCCAACGGCGCGACTGGCGTCAGCTTGTCGCCAATGCCTTCTGCCCAACTGGATTGGCCATACACAAATACAGGAACATCGGCGCTAACGGTCACGCCAATTTCTGCCAGCTCCTTGATACTCAGACCCAGTCGCCAGAACTCATTGAGGGCCACGAGCGTGGTTGCAGCATCCGAACTGCCGCCACCAAGGCCACCGCCCGTAGGAATGACTTTCTCAAGCGTTATATCCGTACCTGCACGCGTCCCGGAATGAGCCTGCAAGGCCCTGGCTGCGCGCACAACCAGATTGCTCTCTGGTGGCACTTCCTTGAACTCCGACTTCAGGTGCACTTCGCTATCCTCTCGGACGGCAAACTGCAGCACGTCGCATAGATTGACGAACTGATAAACAGTCTGGAGGGTGTGGTATCCGTCACTGCGCCGTCCTGTCACGTGCAGAAACAGATTTATCTTGGCCGGGGCCAGCCATCTGGTTGTCAACGGAATCCTTTTAATCGGTTAATTAATGAATTTTAGGCATAGTGTACCGCTACCGGCGCGGTATCGGAAGCCGATTGTTTGTTTCCTTGCTCTTTGTATTCTCAGGTTCAGTACCTGATTGCCAGTTTTTCATCACCAGCCTGACGTTGTAAGGACCACCAGTTGCGGTAATAAGGGCCGGCACCTGAAGATTATTAAACATTGTATATCGTTTAAATCGAGCCTCCCATATAACACCTGTGCCATCCCTGAAGCGTAGTGAGGCTAGCTTTCCACTGGCATCACGCACTACCGTTGACGCCTCACCAGGCAGACCTCGGACCCACTGCTTCAACTCCTCGACAGGTACTGGAGCGCTCAGGCCCAATCCACGCTGCATAATCTGATCAGCGGATGTACCCGTGGCCACGGTGTCTTGGCCCCGCGTCAATACAGCGGTGTCGCCTGCCTGAACCAGCTGCATGTCACCGAGTCCCATTGGCCCGGTAAGCTTCAACAATAAACCCGCCTCTGACTGCTGCCACTGTATTCTGGCAGGTATGGACTCCTCACTTGTCCAGATGCCAAGACCACCGGTAAAACTGAAATCAGTCAGCTCGCTCAGTGCCGCATCTCTTGCGACAATACTTGCCGCCGTCAGACTATCCGCTACAGGTGCCAGAGGATCGGAGGTGGGGGCCAGATTCTGACAACCGGCAATCATGCCAACCAGACACAGCCCTGCGATTCGCTGGAAAACAGGCTGTTTCACTTCACGAATTTCTGCATGACCCTTAGAAGATTGTCATCCTCAGGGTCATCCTGCAAGGCGTCTTTGAGCAATCGGCGCGCCTCTTCCTCTTTACCGTGCAGCCAGAGCACTTCACTCAGATGGGCGGCAATTTCAGGATCCGGGTACACGGCATAGGCCTCGGATAACCATTTTTCAGCCTCTGGAAAATCACCCTGACGATAGCGCAACCAGCCCAGACTATCCATGATTGCGGCATCACCTGGCAACAGTTCATTGGCCTTGATCAGTAACTCTTCAGCGCGATCCAGCTCAATATTCTTGTCGGCAAAATGGTATCCCAGTGCGTTCAAGGCGTGAGCATTATCAGGTTCCAGCTCGATCAGCTTTTTCAGGTCCGTGAGCATCATGGACGGATTACCGGCACCGTCAGCGGCCAGGGCGCGTGCATAGAGAAGATCGCTATTGTCTGGAAAACGGCTCAACCCCTCGCTCAGAACGTTGATCGCCTCTCCAGACTGATCAGCGTTTTGCAACATGCGACTCTCAGCCATCAACAACTGCGGCTGCAATTCAGGATTGGGCACAGAGGCTGCCATTTGCCGCAAGCGCTCTCGCCCTTGCGCAAGATTGCCGGTCAACGCCATGAGCTCAGCTACCCGAATCTGAGCCCTGAGTTGTAGCTCACCCGGTTGCACTGCGTCATAAAACGCCATGGCTGTCTCGTAGTCTTGCTGCTGATCGCTGATTCTGGCCAGATAAAAATGAGCCTGATCCGGGTATTCACTTGTTTCCAGTAGTGAGGTCAGGTAGGTCTGAGCTCGATCAAGCAGACGCGAGTCGAGCGCTAGCAAACTGATGGATAGCAAGGTGTCCGAATCGCTAGCCGCATCGCTGAACAACCGGTCAAGCTGCTCTCCCACATCCTCGTAACGGCGGGTTTCGACCAGCAATTGTGCATAACCCAATCTCAACTGGCTATTGTCTGGCCGTTCAGACAATGCAGTTTTCAACGCGGAGAATCCTTCATCAGGCCTTCTCAAGGTAACGAGTAACTGCGCCTTGAGCAATAACGCTGACGAGTCGCCTGGCGCAATGGCTAATGCATTATCAACCGATGCCAGTGCTGCTTGCTGATCTCTGGTTTGTAGTTGGGCGCGCGCAAGACTCAAGTGACTTTGCGCGTTTTCGGGAAATGCACGCAGCACCTGCTGCATGATCTCTACTCTCTGCTGTGGCGTTTCAGCTCCCTGAAGCTCAACCGTTAGTTGGCGCAACGCCTGATCCTGATCGCTGGATGCATTAACCACGCTGATGTACTGATCAGCCGCCTGTGTCACTTTACTCTGGCGCATCAGGGTCTGAGCCAGAATCTGTGGCGCCTCTTCCGAGTCGGGATCCAGCATGGCCCAACGACGCGTGGCTTTCTCAGCCTCCGGCCACTGGCGACCAAACATGGCCAGCCGCGCCGCACGTTCTGAAACGCGTGGATCAGACGTGCGTTCTGCTGCGCGCAAATATCCTGTCATGGCGACATCGAGCTGACCACGCCGCCCGGCAAGCTCTGAGATCATGAGCTCAAACATCAACTGCCCGTCCATGCGCTCGGCAGGCTCTTCCACTGTAGTGTCCGTGGATGCCTGCGCCTTTTCAGTTTGCGCCATGGCTGTGCCCGGGCTCATGGGAACGGCACTGCACCCGAGTAGTAACACGGGCGTAAGCCCTGCCATAAACCGCCGTGACAGGACCTTTTTGTTAACTTTCCTGGGCATGAGCTCTCCTGCGTTTTCATACGTATACGGCTTCAGCCACCGAATGGTTAGCGTCCACGTACCGGTTATCAGTGAGTGTAGCGGCACTTAGCTTGTAATCGGATGCCAATACAGACGGATTTGCCGCCGATTTTGCTAGAATTGCGTAATGCCCATACTCGCCCTAGGACTTAATCACCACACTGCCCCTATTAATATCAGGGAACGTGCAGCCATTGGTGAAGGCCAGTTGGGCGAAGCGCTCAAAAACCTGCGGCAAATCGACACAGTAAAAGAGGCTGCCATCGTATCCACGTGTAACCGTACCGAGATCTACTGCGGCATGGACCGTCAGGATACCGGGGCAGTCGTGGAGTGGATGCATCGCTACTTCGAGCTACGTGACCAGGGCTTTCAGCCCTACCTGTTCCATCATGCAGATCGTGAAGCAGTTCGGCATTTGATGCGCGTTTGCAGTGGGCTGGATTCCATGATACTCGGTGAGCCGCAAATTCTCGGCCAGATCAAGAGCGCCTACCGGGATGCTGATGAGCACGGCACGCTGGGCAACGAGCTGTCCACCTTGTTTCAAACAGCCTTCTCGGTTGCCAAGCAGGTCCGTACTGACACGGCTATTGGCAGCAACCCGGTATCCGTAGCCTTTGCAGCCGTCAGTCTGGCGCGTCAGATCTTTGCAGATCTGGGTGAGCAATCAGCGTTGTTGATCGGTGCTGGTGAGACCATCCAGCTGACGGCGCGCCACTTGAAGAGTGCTGGCATCGGCAAGATCCGTATTGCCAACCGAACCATTGAGAAAGCGCAACTGCTGGCTGATGAAGTGGCTGGTGAAGCCTTGGCCCTTAAGGACATTCCCGATGCGCTGCCCGGCGCAGACATCATCATCAGTTCGACAGGCTCTACATTACCTATTCTTGGCAAGGGTGCCGTGCAGCGAGCGCTCAAAAAGCGCCGTTTCCGCTCGCAACTGATTGTCGATATTGCCGTGCCAAGGGATGTGGAGGCAGAAGTCAACGACATTGACGGCGTGTTCCTTTATACCGTGGACGATTTGCAAGGCATCATTGACGAAAATCGTCAGTCGCGGGAAGCGGCTGCACTGGAAGCAGAAGAAATCGTCAGCAGTCAGGTCGATGTTTTCATGCGCAAGCTGCAGGCGCTAGGCGCCAACGATGTTATCCGCGCCTACCGCGCCAAGATCAATGGCGTGCGTGAGACCGCTTTGGAAAAATCACTGAAACAGTTGCAGTCCGGCCAGAATCCTGAGGCTGTCTTGCAACAACTGGCGCACACATTGAGTAACAAGGTTATGCACACTCCAACCGCACGTATGCGCGAAGCTGCCGAACATGGCAATACCCGATTGCTTGACGCCGCACGCGTGCTACTCGACCTGCCTTCGCATAAATCATGAAGGCGTCCATTCAGGCCAAACTGGAAAGCATCAGCGAACGTCACGAGGAAATTGCTGCCCTGCTCGGTGAACCCGATACCATCAGTGACCAAAACCGGTTCCGTTCTTTGTCCAAAGAGTATTCGCATCTGGAACCTATCGTTACGGCCTTCGCCAATTACCAGCAGACTGAAAGCGATCTTGCCAGTGCCAACGAAATGGCCAACGACAGCGATGCCGACATGCGGGCCATGGCAAACGAAGAACTGCCCGAACTCAATGAGCGCATGGGTGAGCAGGAAAAGACGTTACAAACCCTGCTGCTGCCGCGTGATCCGCGTGATGAAAACAACGCGTTTCTGGAAATTCGTGCAGGCACGGGTGGTGATGAAGCCGCCATCTTTGCAGGCGACCTGCTTCGCATGTATGTGCGCTACGCGGAACTGAACAACTGGCGAACTGAGATCATCAACGAACGTCAGGGCGATCACGGCGGTTACAAGGAAGTGGTTGTCAGGCTCATAGGTGATCGTGTCTTCTCCCGGCTCAAATTCGAATCTGGCGCGCATCGCGTACAGCGCGTTCCGGAAACCGAATCGCAAGGACGTGTGCACACCTCTGCAGCCACTGTTGCCATTCTGCCCGAGGTCGATCAGGTAGAAGAGATCGAAATAAACGCAGCCGATATTCGTGTGGATACCTTTCGTGCGTCCGGTGCGGGTGGACAGCATGTCAACAAGACAGACTCGGCTATCCGGCTTACGCACATACCGTCGGGTGTTGTGGTGGAATGTCAGGATGAACGTTCACAACACAAGAATCGTGCAAAGGCCATGTCGTTACTGCAAGCCCGGCTCCTGAATGCTGAAGTATCCGCGCAACAGAGCGCTGAATCAGAATCCAGACGCCTGCAGGTGGGATCAGGGGATCGCTCTGAACGAATCAGAACGTATAACTTTCCCCAGGGTCGTCTTACCGATCACCGCATCAACCTCACCCTGTACAAGCTCGATGATGTCATGTCAGGCTCTTTGAGAGAGGTCATAGATCCACTGATTGCAGAACACCAGGCCCAATTGCTGGCAGAGTTTGGCGACTGAATACGGTACGTCAACTGAAAACGACCGGCCAATGGGTGGCTCACGCTACCAACCTGCTCGCGCACGCTGCCGATCCATCAACAGCTCGACTCGACGCTGAGCTGTTGATGGCGCACGTTACCGGCTTTTCACGTGCACGGCTTTTTGCGTTCCCTGAAACTGAACTCTGCACTGAATACGGTGATGCACTTGAGTTATTGTTAGGCAAGCGTCTGTCGGGTACGCCCCTCGCCTACCTGACCAACCAGCGCGAATTCTGGTCGCTACCGCTGGTGGTCACACCCGATGTGCTGATTCCCAGACCTGATACTGAAGTGCTGGTCGAGAAAGTGCTCGAGCTTGAACCTGATGCGCCGGCGGGTTGCATCATTGAATTGGGTACCGGCAGTGGTGCTATTGCACTGGCACTGGCGCAGGAATTACCGCAACGAACCATCATTGCCGTAGAAAAGCACAGCGCAGCCTTGACCATTGCGCATCTCAACGTAAGGCGGTTCGGAATGGGTCGTGTGGAATTGGTTCAGGGCAACTGGCTGGATGCTGTTGCGCCCGGCAGTGCTGCCATGATCATCGCCAACCCGCCCTACCTTGCCGCCAATGATGAACACTTGCCACAACTTGCCTGTGAACCGCAGAGTGCTTTGGTGAGTGGGCCGACCGGGCTTGAAGATCTGGAACACATCATTGAAGCTACCGGAGTTAGTGGTGCCAATCGGTGTGTTCTGCTGCTTGAACACGGTCACCAGCAGGCTGCAGCCGTGCAATCGCTGATGAGCAACTACAATTACTCAGGGATCAGCACAGAACAGGATCTGGCTGGCCTAGATCGTATTACCTACGCCACAATGAATAACGGTGCCCAATGAGTAACGAAAAATCAATTCCAAGCCAGATTTTTGCGGCGATAGATCTGGGCTCCAACAGCTTTCACATGATGATCGCAGAACCGGAAGGCAGTTCGATTCGCAAGATAGACAGCCTGCGTATGCCCACACGGCTGGGCGCCGGACTGGACAAGAACAAGTGTCTACTGCCGGAGACTGAGGCCATAGCGCTGGATGCCCTCGCGCAATATGCCGAACGCTTGCGTGATGTTCCCAGAAAGCACATTCGAATCGTGGGTACCAACACACTGCGCCGCGCCAGGAACAGCAGTAAGTTCATGCGTGAGGGTGCAAAGCTGCTCGGCAAGCCGATCGAGATAATCTCCGGTCGCGAAGAAGCGCGCCTTATCTACACCGCGGTTGCCCATACCTTCCCCGACACCAACCAGCAACGACTGGTCATTGATATCGGTGGCGGAAGCACTGAGCTGGTGATTGGCAAAGGCTTCCAGCCAACCTTGATGGAAAGCGTCAACATGGGTTGTGTTAGCTACACCACGCGATTCCTCAGTGGCGAGGAAAAACTGTCCGCCAGCGCTGTCAAGAAAGCCACCATCGAAGCTCAGCTTGAACTACAACCTCTGGTAGTCGCCTACCAAAAATGCGGCTGGGATGAGGTAATCGGCTGCTCCGGCACCATCAAGGCCGCTGCTCGTATGCTTGCCGAACTGAGTATCACCGATGGCGCTATTACACTGGATGGGCTCAAGAGGCTTCTGCGCGCCATCATCGCAGCCGGTAGTGTCGAGGCACTGAACCTGAGCAGCATCAGCCAGAATCGTGCGCAAGTGGTTATCGGTGGGCTGGCCGTGCTGCGCGCTGTGATGAAGACGCTGGATATTGAAGTCATGCAAGCGAGTCAGGTTGCCCTGCGCGAAGGGCTTATCTTCGACATGCTGGGCAAGGCTGAGCATGTCGACATACAGAGCCAGACGATCGCCAACCTGACGGCTCGCTACTCCATCGACATCCGTCAGGCCAGCCGCGTGGAAGCCACTGCCACCAAACTGTTTGAGATAGTGGCAGACGCATGGAAGCTGGATCCTGAAACCGATCTTGTGCTGCTGACCTGGGCTGCCAAGCTACATGAACTGGGGATGGGTGTAGCCCATACGCAATACCACAAGCATGGCGCGTATATTCTCGAGAACTCCGACTTGCTGGGTTTTACACTGGCAGAGCAGACAGCACTGGCTTTGCTGGTCCGCTATCACCGGCGAAAAATTGAAAACGAGGCGTTCAATACACTGCCCGATGAAGAGCGAGACCGGTTGCTACTGTTGCTCGGCATACTCAGACTTGCAGCACTGCTTCATCGTGGCCGGAATGATGAGCCGCTTGATGATGTCAATATGGTGGTCAAGGAGGGTCAGATCAAAGTGGTTGCCCCTCAGAGCTGGCTGGATGAGCATCCGCTGACTGCAGCCGAGTTACTCGCTGAAGCTGAGCGTCTGACGCACGTGAATATCAAGCTCAAGGCTGAAAAGTTGGGCTAGAACCGCTTAGCTATCTCTCTAGCAGCATCTTATGCAACGCCAAGGAGCCTCCAGCACGAGTGTTTAGCTATCAGCGTGATATCGCTTGATGAGAAAATCCTGCGCACTGAATGATTCGCTCGTACCCGGTGTCAGGCGGTCATAAGTGCCGTTGGCGTTCTGTTCCCATGAAAATGTGTTATCCCGAAGATACACCTCCAGGCATTCTTCCTTGACCCGGGTCAGTGCATCACCTTCCAGTGGCACGGCAATTTCAACTCGATTAAAAAAGTTCCTCGGCATCCAGTCAGCGCTACTGATGTACAGCTTCTCTTTCCCACCGTTACCGAACCAGAATACTCGTGAGTGCTCAAGGAAGCGGCCTAACACGGATACTACCCTGACATTTTCAGACAGTCCGGGTACACCGGCTTTCAACATGCAGATGCCGCGCACGACCAGCTCCACTTTAACGCCTACAGACGATGCCTTGTATAACGCATCAATGACGCCGGGGTCCACCAGCGAATTCATGCGTGCAATGACATGACCCTTGCCGCCTTTGCTGGCAATCTGTGTCTCGTTAGCAATGGACTCGAGAATAAAAGTATGTAAATTGAACGGGGCCTGTACCAGCTGTTTAAGGTTTAGCGTTTGCCCCAACCCTGTTAACTGGGTAAACACGCGATGCACGTCTTCAGTAATAGCTTTGTTGTTTGTCAGCATGCTGATATCGGTATACGCACGTGCAGTGGTTGCGTGATAGTTTCCAGTGCCCACGTGCACATACTTCATGAGCTTGTTCTTTTCACGGCGCACCACCAGCAGCATCTTGGCGTGTGTCTTGAACGACACCACGCCATAGACCACCTGTATTCCTGCCTCTTGAAGCCGTGTTGCTAGTTCGATATTAGCAGCCTCATCGAAGCGGGCGCGTAGTTCAATCACAACAGTGACATCCTTGCCTGCTCTGGAAGCCTCCATCAGCGCACTGACAAACACCGACTCGTGACCCGTTCTGTACAACGTCTGTTTTATCGCCAACACATCAGGATCCAGTGCAGCCTGTCTCACCAGATCTATGACCGGCACATACGATTCGTAGGGATGATGAAACAGAATGGGAGATCGTTGTTTTATGTTGTCAAAGACACTCATGCCTGACTCGAATGCGGATGCAACATACGGTGTAAAAGAGCCGTACTTCAAATCCGGTCGATCAATCTCATCAGGGATTGCCATTAGACGGTTCAGATTGACCGGTCCATCCACTCTATAGACGTCATCTATTTTCAGTCGAAATTGTCTTTGCAGATAGCGCACGATACGATTAGGGCAATTCGCTGCAACCTCAAGACGAACAGCCTGACCAAAGTTGCGTTGCACAAGCTCACTTTCCAGCGCTCTGCGCAAATTGGCTACCTCTTCCTCAGACACGTACAAATCGCTGTTGCGAGTAACCTTGAACTGGTAAACCCCTAGCGGATCCATACCGTGAAACAAGGTCCTTATCTGCGAGTGGATAATGGATGAGAGAAAAACAAACCCGTCACGTACTCCACAGATCTCCGAGGGAATCCTGATAACCCGAGGTAGTGACCGCGGTGCACGCAGCAGGGCGAAACCGGAGTCTCTGCCAAACGCATCTACACCGCGCAGATCTATAATGAAGTTAAGGCTTTTGTTAGTGAGTCTGGGAAACGGGTGTGCAGGGTCGAGCCCCAGTGGACTTAAAACCGGCGCGATATTGTTGATAAAGAAATCCCCTATCCACACACTCATCTTTTCACTCCAGGTCTGCCGGGTAAAGAATCGAATATCCTGGCCAGCCAGTTCGGGAATCAAAACGTCGTTGAGCAACTTGTACTGCTTCTGCACCAGTGCATGGGTTTGCTGATTGATCGCCTCCATCTCCTGCGAGGGAGACAAGCCATCAATACCGGCGCCTTCCACACCACCCTCGATTTTCTGCTTGAGTCCTGCTACACGAATCTCGAAAAATTCGTCCAGATTACTACTTGAGATACACAGAAACCGGAGCCTTTCCAGCAACGGCACCTGTGGGTCACTGGCCAGCTCCAGCACACGTTCGTCGAATGACAGGAAGCTGAGTTCGCGGTTTAACAGCGGCAGTGAGGAATACAGTTTTCGTGACCAGCGCTCAGGCAACACGGCCTGCGGGCTGGGCTTGCAATCACTCACAGTGAGGCTCCTTTACGGGTTTGCCTGGCAGCGGGGTAGCCGGACAACGGATGGCTGGCCAGATAGGTTACCGCAGTTTCATGCAGCCTGGGATAGAAAGCGTCAAACGGCGTTTGCAACTGATCACTTAGCGGCAGTAATTGAGCCTGACTGAGCGCCAGAGCGCCGAAACGAGGCGATCGCCGCGAGAGTTGGGCCAGGGTTAGCTCTATGGCTGCGATATCTGTGTTGCGCGCGAGGATGCCGTGTTCCTCCAACGCGCTCATGAAGCGTAGCAAGGCGTCTGGTAACACAGCCTCATGCTCACGCAGGGCGCCATGTACATAGGCAGCATGTGCTGCGAGTGACTGATCACTGAATTGCTCCCACCGCGTTGCCAGATAATGGTCGAACAGCACATCGATGACGATGCCGGCAAATCGGCGAGGAATACCCGGCATGTGTTGACGCGCTGGCTGCAGCGCCGGAAATGTGTCAGTGAATACGTCCAGACGACGATGCAGACGAATGCCACGCTCTATGCCTGCAGGATAATCCGAGAGCTGGCTGCCACGGACGAAATCGCCGCAGAACTGGCCGGCAATCAGGGCGGAATCGTCAAACCCTAACAGGGAATGGGCGAGGAAATTCATGGACTGGCTCCAGCGGGCGGATGGTCGATTCATTCAGGCATAGCCCGAACCAGTACACTACACCCTATGGACCTTACACCCGATCAAAGATACAGCCGACACACCAGCCTTGCACAAATTGGCGAGGCCGGACAACTAAGAATAAGCCAAAGTCATGTGCTGATCGTGGGACTGGGCGGTCTGGGCTCACCAGCAGCGCTCTATCTCGCAGCAGCCGGTGTGGGTAAGCTGAGCTTTGCCGACTTCGACACGGTTGAAACATCAAACCTGCAAAGACAGATCGCTCATACCAACACGCGGGTCGGTCAGCTCAAAACTGAGTCGGCACGCGAGGGGTGTCTTGCCATCAATCCGGAATGCACAATAGAGACACTGGACTATGCCCTTGAGGCAGAAGAGCTCGCCACTCTTATCCCATACTGCACCGTGGTACTCGATTGCAGCGACAACTTCCCTACCCGCTTCGCAGTCAATGCAGCGTGTGTCAAACATCGAGTGCCGCTAGTGAGCGGCGCCGCTATCCGTTTCGACGGGCAGATCAGCGTTTACGACTCCAGACAGGAAAATGCCCCGTGCTATCGATGTCTGTATACCGAAGGCGACAACAGTGTAGACACCTGCGCTCAGGCCGGCATCCTTGGACCCGTGGTTGGCATGGTGGGTTGTGTGCAAGCTATCGAAGCACTGAAACTGATCTGCGGTATTGGCGATAGCCTTGTTGGCAGGCTCGTCCTGTTTGATGGTTTGTCGATGGAATGGAACGAGATTCAGCTGCGCAAGAACAATGGGTGCCCGGTATGTGGAAAACCTGCGACAAATGGGGATTGAAGTCATTCGCCCTGCTCAACTAGCCATAGCCTATGATTGATCCCTTTTGTGAATGCGGCCTTTTAAATCAGCTAGCCATTCGGCGAATCCATCTGGAGGTGTAGTCAGACTAACCGGCTTAACGTTCATGCCTTCTTGTTACTCCTGTATGTTATGACCGATCGATACTGGTCATCGCTCCATCTATACGATGCGTTTTGTCTTGACTGGTCACTGTGAATCGCCTCCCTGAAATGCTTCTTCATTAGCCAGCTCACGTTCTATTTGCTCAATACTGGGCATATCAGCTTGAAGCTCAGGTGGTAGGGATTCCACAAGTTGATATTCAGCAACACCGATAGGTTGAGTATTATCGCGTAGTGCGTACTCAGCCACTACCTTGTCGACTCTCGGATTTCTTTAACTTGTCCAGTAACGCCAATTGATGATACCAAGGCAATTGTGCAAGCACCGCTTGCACAAATTCTCGGTCTGGCCAGGCCTCTGCAAAAGCCCTCATGTATTTGAGATTACGCGGCGAAAAACCTTTCATTTCCGGAAAGGCTGTACGTAAATCTTGTGCTAAACGCTTAATCACCTTCGTCCCCCAACCCTGGTCGGCTTGTTGCGTCAAAATGTCCCGACCGATCTGCCAATACAGCAATACCAATTCGTGATTGACTACCAAACTCGCGCGTTGCGGTCAGCCACCAGTACGGCTGATGGCCGAAGTTAGGCATGTCATTGTTATATTTTTGGAGGTAAAAAATTCCTGTCTAGAGAATTCCAGTAAAGTATATTCATATAGGAAAAGTGCGAGTTGGAGTGACTATGCGGCTGATTGGTAAGACCATTCAAATATTCCTACCCGATGGGAATCCTAAAGGACTAAAGATTGCTGAAATTACCAGCAGAACGGTAATGGCAGTATTCATCCCAAGATCCAAGCTGGATGAAGCAGCCCAACGCGATGAGCTAAGTGGTGTTGGTGTATACATGCTATTCGGAATGGATGAAGCGAAGCCGAAAGTCTATATCGGTGAAGCAGAGAACTGTTTAGTCCGATTGAAGCAGCACAATAAGTCGAAAGAATCCTGGACCCAAGCAATTGCACTTGTTTCAAAAACGCAGCATTTCACAAAGACACACATTAAATATTTGGAATGGCTTTGCTGGGACGCAGCCTCAAAAGCCAAGCGTTTTGAACTCGACAATGGCAATACACCAACAAGGCCACACGTGCAGGAGTCTGTCGAAGCCGACCTCTACGACAATTTTGACTCCATTCAGCTATTAGTATCAACGCTAGGATTTCCTGTATTTGATGAGATACGGAAACCTGACAAAAAGGAATTAATTTTATGCAAAGGGAAAGATGCCTATGCAGAAGGGGAGTACACAGAGGAAGGATTAACTATATTCGCGGGTTCGAGATGCAATAAGACTGAAACAGCGAGTGCTGGAACATGGGTTGCAGGGATGCGAGTAGATTTGATAGCGAGCGGGGTATTAAGGGCAGAAGATGAAGTATTTGTTTTTACCGAAGACTACATTTCATCATCACCGAGTGCTGCTGCAGCAATCGTTCTTGCACGTCGAGCTAACGGCTGGATCGAATGGAAGTATGAAAATGGGAAGACGCTGGATGAGGTAAAACGTCAGTCAGTTTGAAATGGCGATTTGCGACAATTATCGCTGTCCATGCCTAACGAGCCGCATGCAGCAAGCACTAAACTGTGCAACATAACCTAGCTACGCCAGAACATGCGTCAGCCTCAAACACAACTCATGCGCGAAGTTATTCGTCGAGTGCCGCTATAGAGGACGGAGCGGACTGTCGCCAAGCTACAAATCTGTATGACGGAAGGACAGCTCAGGGCACCTTGCTGACCGTCATCGGCAATTGATCAAGGATTGGGGTGGGCAGCAGAGAATCACTGAAGTCAACATACACGTACGCAAGCTTGCAGCGTCGCGACGCTCAGTGCAGGGCGGCTTTTGACTTCACACGAAAGGGCCAGTGGCATCGTACACCTATCGTCCCGGCGATCCGAGATATAGCAGGGCATCGCGCCCCTCCAGCAGTAGACTGCCATCGTCGAAAGGTGTGATCGGAGAAGTCAGTCCGCCGCCGAACGTCGGACCACCCAATAAATCGAACACAGACCGCCTGCTGTCGTCGATTCGCACCGTATCGTCGTCCGCGATAAGGCGTGTCAGGACTCCGTCTGAATCGATCGAGAAGACAGCCGAGCGATTGAAGGCTTGCAGCTGCTCAGTATCTGGTACCGATGCGGGGAAGAAGACGCTCCCGTCGCGACCGACCGCAACCGATCGAATATCTCCAAGGTAGGCCGAACGCGGGTACGGATCCGGCAATACAGTAGTTGCATCGGCCAGCCTGGTCAGCGACGATGCTCCCGGAACCCGAAGGTCAGCGTACGGCTGCCCGATTCTGGCGCTTCCCCCGATCAACACGGTACCGACATGTCCGGAAAACCACGTGACCAGAGCTGTCTTACCGTTTGCGGCGATGTCGAAAAAATCCACGTTCGGTGTTGAGCCGATCACACTCTTAACGTCGTCGAGCAAGATCTCTTCACCGTCGAGTAACAACAGGCTCGGATCTCCTTGCGGTGAAAATAACCAGACCGAATTGATGTAACCGCCGCCGGTAGGATTGACCGAAGGCTCGTAGAGCGACGCCGAAACGACGGCCGTACCGTCGGCTAGAACGTCGATCAAGTCGGCGCTACCGAAGATCATCCCGCGCGTTCCGGGAACCGGATCCTCGACCGTAACGACTGGTGAGAATGTGCCGTCGGGTCCATAGCGGAAGATCGCCGATGCGCTGATGCAACTATCGGATTGGGCATTCGGCGGTGCACTAAGCGCTGCTTCGAAAACCAAGCTGCCGCTGTCGAGCAAGCGGAACTCGTTACTCGAACCGCGCAGAAAGACATTGCAACCATCGAACGTGATTGCGTCGTGTATCGTGTCGTTCACGGTCGTTGCGACAATTGTCAGCTCTCCATCCCTTTCGATCCACAACGTGACGGATGACCGTGAGTCAACATTTACCGTGGTTTCGGCTTGGAACGCGGTTCCACCTCTAGCGTGAGACAGGTCGGTAAAAGCCTCTACCGTACGCACCATTCCAGACACGGTAAGAATCATCCCGGTTTCTGCCAACAGATAGGGATCTGCATCGGGGGGCACGACAACCACCGCAGTCGTCTGGCGTGAACCGCCGAGTGATGCCACGACGGCGGTCGAACCGTTCGACGCTACAGACAGAGCCATCCGAGGCGACCACAGACCATCATCTCCGTCGGCCACACCACGAAACTCGACAGTCGCCGGCAGGCCTGGCAAGTGGTGAATCGAGCTCAGGATCATTCGAGGCGAATCGACCGGGCCGGACCATACAGCCGAAATTTTCTCACTCGTATCGCTGCTCACGTAACTACCCGAGAAGCTGGCGAACCCCGCTCGGTGTGTACTCAACACACCAAGCTCGGACAGGACCCCGCCAGTTACACCGATCGCCTCTGCCCGCAACGCGGTGATGGCACGAACATCGCGGGTGCTGGACGCTGGGGGTGGCTCATCAGCCACGTCTTCCTCGACGATCTCCAATTGTTCGCCCGAAACCTCGTCGATCGCGCTGCCGTTGCCCATCAGTTGTGAATCGGCAGTGCAGCCCACAACCATTCCAAGCAGAAGCGAGATAGCGGTCCCAGCTAACCTGGAAGGTTGTAGCATGCGTCGTGTCTCGATACGGTATTCAAACTTAGCACAAGCGCGATGGGGCCGCACAGCCATCAAAGCAAAATCCAATCTTTCGGTTGCCATCGAATTCAGGCGTCGGTTTTGGTCGGCTGTGTGCCCACAGCTGCCGTTCGCGGCATAGGTATAGTTTCCAGATTAGCGGCCCGATTGTTCCAGAATTGCCGAACACGGCATCAACCCCCACCTGCAGTTGATAGTTGAACAGCATGAGTCAATCGCGAGAACAGACTGAGCGTTTCCATGGAATCGTTCGGTCTGAACCGTGACTAGACTTAACCCTCAAACTAAGGTCCGAACTTAGCCGTACCTTTAAACGCATCGCGCTGGTAGACGCGAATATAGTCGGCTTCGAATTGCAGCGGGAACAGATCCTGATTAGTAATATCAGGCGTCGGTGCCCAGCCACTGCCCGCAACCAGATAGTTGATGACAGTCATCGGCTGACGCGATACCTGTGGTCCGAACAAACGCTTTACTTCCACGCCGTCGATATACCAGATCACCAGCTGTGGCTCCCACAATACGCCAAACGTGTGCCACTCACCATCTGCAGCGTACGTGCCTCCATCTGGCTTTTCGTAAGCCATGGTGGGCGCTGAGCGGGTGATCTTCGTGTTGGGATCACCATAGTGATAAGTCTGGAAAGCATCTTCATCACCAAACGGGTTTTCACCCAGGAATTCCACGATGTCTATCTCCGGCGCGTGGTGGTTGACGCCTTCGCCAGCATAGCGATGGTAGAGATAGAAACTTGACAATGCACCCGGTGCACCACTGACCTTGAATCGCCCTTCAGTGTATCCGTAGATAAACTGAAAACGATCGTGAGTGGATAACGCGCCCGATAGAAATTCACATCGGTCCATACCGGACGGGTCCGCTTCATCACACACCGGTGGAAGATTACCGCGAAGCTCATCCGGTACAGGGACTGCGTTGATGATCATGGATTCGCCGGTGAAGGTAAACGGGTCGTAGCCGAAGTCTGAGTCCTTTTGCGTATTGACGAAGTACTGCTGCTCGCCATTGATGATACGCGAGTCTCCCCATGTCAAACCGGTTTGCCATTTGATCGAATCAATGGCATCACCGTTGAATTCATCAGAGAAGACCAGATCGAAACCGCCCTTCCACAAGTTGACAACCGACAGATCAGTATCGTTGGCAAACGTATCGTCACCGCCTTTATAGAAATCCTTGTACAACGGTACCGGGGCGTCTATCTCTTCAAAGTATGAAATAGTCAGTGGCTCAGAGGCTGCTGATTCCAGACCGTCGTTATCTACGGCTGTTACTTCATACGTATAGGTACTGCCAGGCGTTGGTGAGTTCTCTGCACATTTGTGCAGTCGGCTATCAAAGCGCGTGTAGTTACAGTCGATGAAAGATGTGGTTGCCCAGAACTTTTCAATCTCTGCCTGAGTCCCGGATGAAGGATCAGTCTGATCACCCCGTACACGATAGATTACGCCATCGCTTCTATAGATGGTGTACTCGACAACTTCACCATCATCATTGGATGGCGCCCAGCTGAATTCGGCCCAGTCATTGGAAACCAGATCCAGTCGCAGGTTCTTGGGTTGGGTTGGAGGCCCACCGGCCACACTGACTTCATCATCCTGTTCGAGTAGGGATCCAAACGGGTCTGCTGGATTGGGCGACGGGATCGGTCCCGCTATAGGAGGTTCAGGCTGGGAGCCCACTCCACCGCCGTTTCCACCGGTACTGACAACGATGCCATCAAAGCGCTTACCGATAGTGTGATTGATAACATTGTACGTACCGTCTGGAACTTCACACGATGTGCCACCCTGGCAGAACTCTTTGAAAAACTCAGCGTCCTGCACCTGATACCAACCATCCGCTGGCCAGCTTATTGTGGATCCTTCAACGGTGACTATCGTGGATCCGGCTGGCGGCTGCACAACAGGTGGTACAACAGGTGCGTCAGAGACACTGATAGCTTCAAAGCGCTTACCTGTTGTATGGTTGATAACAATGTATGTACCAGCAGTGACCGTACAGGAGCTCCCTCCCTGGCATAGCGAGTCATAACTGGCAGCGTCTTGCACTTGATACCAGCCATCATCAGGCCAGCTGATAACGTTGCCCGTGACAGTGGGTGCTGCCTGCAAGTATCCACTACCTATTACATTAAACAATAGTGCTGATGATAGTAATGCAAGGCGATGATATTTACTTGGGAGAACAGACTTGTTTTCTACAGCGTCAACAACGATATGGTTCATTGTGTTTTTTCCGCGGTGTATGCCATTAAGTGAAAGTATAGCCCGCCAACCTTCTGCGCCTACTATGCCTGATACCTTTCACCGCAGGTACTATTACCCTCTCAGTGATGTGTTACATCGTGGTCTTCACTCTCATCGCCGACTGGTATCTGAGTGGTAGCAATACCTTTGAACAACCCAGCAACATCGACAGCATCGTAGTTATATACACAATCACAAAATTCACACGTGATCTCAACCTTGCCCTGTTCCTCGATAATGCTATCCACTTCCGCCTGCCCCAGACCTGCCAGCATGCCATCCGTACGCTCACGTGAGCAACTGCAAACAAATGCAACACTGGCTGGTTCAAACAATCGGACGCGCTCTTCATGAAAAATTCTATGTAGCAGCGTGTGACCATCGTCGGTGCAAAGCTCTTCATCCGTCAACGTTGCACACAGCACGTTGGCGCGTTGCCAGCCATCGGCGTCATGATAGGTACGTTCTTCAACGGGTAACTTCTGTATGAGAACGCCTGCAGCCGTCGTGTCTTTTACCGCCAGATAGAGTTTTGTAGGCAATTGTTCGCTGGTTCGGAAATACGCCTGCAAGGCATCAGCAAGACAATCGCCTTCCAGCGCAACGATGCCCTGGTAAGGCTCAGCATATTTGCTCGCTTCAATACTGATGATCATCCGGGCATCAGCACCGAAGGCCGTCATCAGCTCCTTAGTGTCCGGCACATCATGCCAGCGTGCCAGGCCTCGTACCGTACCGTCATTGGTGACCTGCACAACCAGCAGATAGATCGGCCCTTTGCCGCGAACTTGCAGCGTCATCTTGCCATCAAATTTTATTGTGCTGGCCAGTAGTGCTGCCGCAACGAAAGCCTCACCCAGAATCTGTCGTACGGTGTCGGGATAGTCTGTGCGAGCAACCGCCTCTACCCATGTATCGTCAAGCTGCACAATGTGCCCACGCACGTCACAGCTTTCAACAAGAAACTTCTGTTGTTTGTCGCGTTCTCGCATCACTGTCTACTCCAGACGACGGTAAAGTACATCGCCAATTAACGGGGTCAAATACATCGGCACCTGATAACAGGCGATAAACAATAGTAATGGCTCCATCTGCAGAGCAGGCAGTGCCGTGAGATAGAGGGCAATATTTCGATTACCCATCACCACCCCATAAGCGATCGTACGCTCGTGATGTGGACGATTACGTCCACCAGCACTTGCATCCGTAGTCGTTTCTGTATTCAACTTTGCAGGCAATGCCTCACGCCTTTTTTTGTGCCTGTTCAATACCTTCGATACGACAACGCCGAGGCACTGCAACCCAGTATTGACAACAATCGCCAATACCAGCATTCCGGCTATATCGCCTGGGCCTGTATCAGGATGATGCACCGCCGACATCAATCCGATGACCATCAACGCCAAGACGATTGCACTGAGACCATCCAGCGTTTCAGTGCCTGAGCTGATGCGGCGCGAGCTTGAAAAGCGCAAGACCAGCAGCGCCAGCAACACAGATCCCACTATAAGCACAAGCAAAACCATTGACGGCCGCAACATGATGGAGATGGACTGTGCAGGAAACAAGAGCAGCAGAATGGGCAAGCACGTCAGAGGCAACACAGCCGTACCCAACATCAACCAACGCATGGCCAGCTGCCCGTCACCACGCAACAATAGTACGAGATTCGGACTCCCTGAGATCGGTGGAGCGGCACTGACCAGAGTTGCAGCCAGCAACCACAACGCCGGCACACCCAAAGCCGTACCGACACAAAAAACCAATACAGGCAATAGTACTTGCGTACCGACAACCAGCTTGCCGGTATCAAACCATTGCCTTGCAGACAACGCAGATGTCATTGTCGCTGAATCAGGAAAAATACGCAGAACAGCCAGAAACAATAGTGCACCGATACACCAGGGAATAGCGGCACGCATCGGTTCCGCGGCACTGGGTAAAGCTATCCCTGCAATCAGGCCCATTGGCAGCAACCATCGCCCGTGCCTACCGCAGAAAGCGAGTGCTCTCGACAGCATCATCCTGTCTGCTCAAGAGCACGCCTGCCAGAGCACACCGCCCGGTGTTCGCCGTAAAGGTTGGTGCGCACTGAATGCCCCGTTACACTCAAGGTGCAATCAGGCTTTGAGTTTGTCGCGCAGAATCTGATTAAGCTGTGCAGGGTTGGCCTTGCCTTTGGACGCCTTCATGACAGCGCCTACAAAAAACGACAACAGCTTTTCCTTACCCGCTCGATACTCTGCCAGTTGCGACGGGTTGGCCGCTATTACCTCATCAATCATGACTTCAATAGCCCCGGTATCGGTAATCTGCTTCAAGCCTTTGCTGTCAATAATCGCATCCACTTCACCCTCACCTTCCCACAAGGCTTCAAACACCTGCTTGCCCAGTTTCCCTGACAGCGTTCCATCACTAACACGCTCAATCAGGTTGCCCAGTTGGTGCGAAGTCACCGGCACATCGGCCAGTTCGACATCCTCCTTGTTCATGCGCGCAAACAACTCACCCAGCATCCAGTTGGCCGCCAGCCGAGGTTCAAACTGTCGGTTTTCAAACACCGCTTCAAAGTAGTCCGCCGTAAGCCTGTCATTACAAAGCGCCTGCGCATCGGCTGCGGGTAACTTGAAATCTTCCATGAAGCGTGTTCGCCGCTTCACCGGTAACTCCGGCATGTCGGCAGCTACCGCTTCAATGAAGGCATCATCAATGACCAGCGGTGGCAAGTCGGGATCAGGGAAATACCGGTAGTCGTTGGCCTCCTCCTTACTGCGCATGGATCGCGTCTCGTCTCGGTCTGCATCGTAAAGACGCGTCTCCTGGACGACGATGCCGCCACTTTCTAAAATGTCTATCTGTCTCTCTACTTCATGGTCTATTGCGCGTTCGAGAAAGCGGAAGGAGTTCAGGTTCTTGATTTCTGCTCGTGTACCGAGTTTCTCGGCACCTGATTCCCGTATGGATATGTTGGCATCACAACGGAACGAGCCTTCTTGCATGTTGCCATCACAGATATCGATATATCGCACCAGCGAATGTATATAGCGAGCGTAGGCCACAGCTTCTGTTGCCGAGCGCATGTCGGGCTCGGATACTATTTCCAGTAGTGGCGTACCCGCCCGGTTCAGATCAATACCGGTGCAGCCTTCAAACATGTCGTGTACCGACTTGCCGGCATCCTCTTCCAGATGCGCTCGCGTCAGGCCGATCGTTTTTTCAGTGCCATCCGGCAGCGTCACCGTAATGGACCCGACGCCTACAATAGGAAAGTCCATCTGTGATATCTGATAACCCTTGGGCAAGTCCGGGTAGAAATAGTTTTTTCGTGCAAAGACCGATCGCTTGGTAATGGCTGCATCGGTGGCCAGCGCAAAACGCACGGCCATTCTTACCACGTCTTTGTTAACGACCGGCAGCACACCTGGCAAGCCGAGATCAACTGCAGACGCCTGTGTGTTCGGCTCGGCCCCAAACGCGGTGGATGCGCCAGAGAATATCTTTGATTTTGTAGAGAGCTGTGCGTGAATTTCCAGCCCGATAACGGTTTCCCATGACATAGTCAGTCAGCCCCTGTTCAATCAATCGTCGTGGGTGACTGCATATGCCAGCCAGTCATAGTCTGATAACGATGCGCAACGTTTAACAGACGCGCCTCCTCGTTAGCAGGTGCAACCAGCTGCAAGCCAACCGGCAGATCATCGACAAATCCACACGGTGCAGACAAACCGGGCAAGCCCGACAAATTGGCCGAGACAGTAAAAAGATCATTCAGATACATGGAGATCGGATCGTCTTTTTTCTCACCTTTGACAAAGGCTGTTGTCGGCGTAGTGGGTCCGGCAATGACATCCACTTCTTTAAACGCTGCTGCGAAATCATTGCTCACCAGCTGTCGAACCTGCTGGGCCTTGCGGTAATACGCATCGTAATAACCTGCAGACAGAGTGTAGGCACCAATAAGAATACGCCGCTTTACCTCTGGGCCAAAGCCCTCGCCGCGCGAGCGCTTGTAGAGCTCTTCCAGGTCCTGCGGATTCTCGCAACGATGCCCAAAACGTACACCATCGAAGCGCGACAGATTACTGGACGCCTCGGCAGGAGCAATGATGTAGTACGCCGGCACACACAAACCCTGATTGGGCAGTGATATGGGTTTTAGGATGGCACCCAGACTTTCGAGCTCGGCCAGCGCTGCATGAACACGATCACCGATTGCCGCATCTAGACCCTGCGCGAAGTACTCCGCCGGTATGCCGACGCGAAGACCCTTGATGTCGTCGTTCAATGTGGCAGAGAAGTCGGGTACTGCCAACTCGCTACTGGTGGAATCTCGTCCATCGTGGCCGGACATACCTTGTAGCAACAGGGCGCAATCTTGCGCTGTTCTCGCCAACGGACCACCCTGATCCAGACTCGATGCAAAAGCGATCATGCCGTAGCGTGATACTCGCCCGTAGGTAGGCTTGATACCCGTCACACCACAGAACGCTGCCGGTTGACGGATGGATCCACCGGTATCGGTACCCGTTGCGGCACTGGCCAGTTGGGCGGCGACTAAGGCAGCACTGCCACCTGATGATCCACCGGGCACGCGATCGTGCTGCCAGGGATTAGCAACCGCTCCGAAGTAGCTGTTCTCGTTGGATGAGCCCATGGCAAATTCATCCATGTTGGCCTTGCCCAATGTAACAACCCCGGCCTTGTTCAACTTGTCGACCACCGTTGCGTTATAAGGCGCAACGAAATTCTCGAGCATTCGAGAACCGCAGGTCGTCTTTAGACCCTTTGTGCAGAAAATATCCTTGTGCGCAATGGGAATACCCGTCAGTGGACCACCATCGCCTTTCTGCAGAGTCTCGTCTGCGCGTGCAGCTGATGCTCGAGCACCTTCTGCATCTACCTGCAGATACGCATTCAACGCCGGATTGAGGCGCTCTATGCGTTGCAGATAGTGATCTACCAGCTCAAGGCTAGTCAGCTCTCGGCTGGCGAGAAGCGCAGCTTGCTGAGCAAGCGTCTTGTCATGCATGTTGAAAACGGCCTGTCGTGAATTTCAGGGGAATCAGTGGTTGTACGGGATGCCTTGCCGGCAGAGCCCTTACTCGATAACGCGAGGGACCAGAAAATATCCGTCCTGAAGAGCGGGGGCCGGTGCTTGGAGCACGTCGCGCTGATCGTGCTCGCTAACGAGGTCATCGCGCATCACCAGAGAGGCGCTGGCAGGATGCGCCATGGGCTCCACGCCCTTGGTATCGACCGCCTGTAACTGGTCAACCAGATTGAGCAGGGTCGACAGATCGGCAGCTAGAGGTGCCAGATCGTTTTTGTCCAATCCCAAGCGCGCCAAGTGCGCGATGGATTCAATATCGTCAGGTGTCAGAGCCACAAAAGTCAGCCAGGGTTCGGTTGCGAGCGCAGGAATCTAGCATAATGTACCGCATTCGGCCTCAATAGCTCCAGACTGGGGTGATACAGCGCCGCCCAGGCTCGTCTTACTCAACAAATCATCAACTTTTTTGGCGTTTGATGAATAATCTTACGCTTAGAAACCTACGCGGCGGGAACCTCTCCAGCGAAAGTGTTACCGCGCAGGCTCTCAGCCGCTGCTCAACACGCTCCCCGCCCGACAGAAGCCATTCGCATGACTGCACATCCTGAATCCGAAACGTCCCACGCCAACGCACGCCTGGAGACACTGGAACTGAAAATGATGGATCTGGAGAACACGGTTCAAGAACTCAATGAGGTAATCCTGCGCCAGTACCGGGACATTGAGCGTCTGCAATTGCAGCAAGAAGAACTACTTAAGCGTCCCACAGAAACCAGCAGCGATGCCACTCCCACTGCTCAGGATGAATTACCACCCCATTATTAGCTTTATACCCCGTGCTCATTGGATACAGGTATAGGCAAGGTACAGCTCTCTCTGTGGCAGGCCTAACGCCCCAGAATCAGCGTATCTCCGGCGATGCTGTACTGCGGCACAACCAGATTGCGAGATGCAAATTGCGATTGGTAGACGCGACCGGCCAGATCGTAACGGGCCTTTCGGCAAGTGTCGGCGAATCCACCAAGCCAGGCGTTGCCTTTAAAAGTTTCCTCACTGGGAGGCAGATGCTCAATGGCGCACCCCATGTCAGTGCCGAACGCGATAGCAACAAACCAGTCTGCAGATTCAGATCGAAAATCGTTCTGCATGGATTCAGGCTGCTCGGACTTCTCGGAAGCAGCATCGAGCAATCGATCGTCCGGGGTGCGCAGATTGACAACATCCTGATCAGTGCGCCGATAGAGCACCACGGGGCGCCCTTCCCACGTCTCGAATTGCACCTCTCCGGGCTGCACAGAAGCAATATCAACCTTCATACTCGGTACCGTAGGCACTTCACCGGTACCCGAACTGATGGCCGAAATAACCACGAAGGCAATACCTGCCATACCCAGATACAACATGAGCTTGGCAGCGACTCTAAGCTTGAGGCGGCGCGCCGCATCTTCTGGCTTGACTGGATTCACAGGTTCGGTCTTGTTCACGCTGAGACAGTGAGTTTACGATACCCATGACTGAGTGGACGCCACCTGAGATAATTGCCTTGACGTCGGGCTCGGCCGTGTCAGTTCCGCTTCAGGCACTCATCGACAAATCCAGTATTTCAACGGGTAGCAGAGCGACGGAATTTCATTGGACGCTAGAACAATCCGTCGATGGTTTGACCCTGAAGCGTCCGGACGGTGTCAAGCAACGGGTGGATTTTACAGCCGGCAAAACCCGACACCGGACTCTGGAGTCGGGACAGGGTGCAGGCGTTCTGCGCAAAGCTCTGGGCATCGCCGCTTTCTGCAAACGCCTGGACCGCTTCCCGCATGTTGTTGATGCCACCGGTGGCTGGGGGCAGGACGCCTGGGCGATTGCAGCAACGGGCTGCACCATTTGCGTCATTGAGCAGCACGCGATTATCCATGCTCTGTTGTCCGATGGCCTCTCTCGGGCATTACAGGATGACGTCGGTGCGACCATTGCCACGCGCATTCAGCTCGTGAACGACAATGCAATGCAGGTACTTGATAATGTTAACGGGGATGTCATCTACCTTGATCCGATGTACCCGGCCCGTACTCGTAAGAGGGCCGACTCGAAAAAAGGTATGCAGTTTTTGCAAGCCTTGCTCGGCCCATCCGATGAACGTCTATCTACAGAACTACTGGCATCTGCGTTGCAAACAGCCGCACAGCGTATTGTCGTAAAGCGACCTAAAGGTGCAGAGCCTCTGCCCGCACCTGCAAGCTGGTCTGGACAGAAAACCACAATAGAGTCCCCCAATACCCGTTACGACGTTTATTTGAAACGCTAACGCTTCCGGAAGCTTGAAGACAGGGGTCACAGTTGCAGTTTAGATATCAACCGCCAGGTGTATTGATGGACAGACTGAATATCTAAAGTGAGACGAGCCCGTTAGACTTGCACACGACATCCTGTTTACTATTCGCAGCGAAGGTCAGTGGT